>Ga0315321_10000032_pt1 | contig 73686 bp, 43 predicted proteins | sample M180m21515metaG_FD_203464 | JGI IMG/M metagenome (GOLD analysis project Ga0315321, IMG submission 203464) | Ammonia-oxidizing marine archaeal communities from Monterey Bay, California, United States - M1 80m 21515 | ecosystem: Environmental > Aquatic > Marine > Intertidal zone | place: USA... | reverse complement strand
CTGGTTTTGCAGGCGTTGGAGCAGGCGTGTAATCTTTCCGCTTGCTCAAACGATCCATGGCTGCTTGCTGGGCTTCCAGATGACTGCCATTGGTCCCGTACTTCTTGATAAGTGTTGCCACTTTATCACTGGGTTGAGCACCAACGCTGAGCCAATAATCAATGCGTTCAGCCTTAAGCGTTACGCGTGCGTCTGTTTCGGGGCACATGGGATCATAAGTTCCCAGTTCCTCAATGACACGACCATCACGTGGGCTGCGTTTGTCCATTGCGCAAACTCGGAAAAATGGACGATGGGTTCGGCCCATCTTTTTCATTCTAATACGGACTGCCATGCGGCTTTTGCTCCAAAGGGTTGGTAATCAACTTCCAGTCTGACTTCCTGGGATTGAATCTCATATTTAAGGTTTGATCTTCAACGCCGGGTCGATGCCGGTACGTCCGGCAATGTGGTTTGTTTTGAACGCGATTAACGCTTTCTCTTCATCTTGCGTTTCATTTTTTCGCGTTGCTTCTTCTGTTTTGCTCTTTCCTTGGGATTCAAGCGTTTGCCTGTTCCCTTCTTGACTTTCATTCCTTGCATGCTGGGGTCATTCATCGCCCCGCTAGCTTGCAGTTGCTGCATCATCTTCATGCGGTCACCGGCACCCTTGCCAGCCATGCCTTGCATGAGAGGTTTCATCACGTCGAATTGTTTGATCAGTTGCGTGACAACGGGCGTTTGAACTCCTGCACCATTGGCAATACGAGTTCTTCGTTGTGCATCGATCAACCGTGGGTTTTTGCGTTCTTCCATCGTCATGCTGTTGATCGCACCGATGGTCTGGCGGATCCCACCCGCAGCCTCGTCACTCTCGAGCACATCTTTGAATTGGCCCATGCCCGGCATGAGTCCCATCATTTTGCCCATCAGACCAGGCTTGGCGACTTTTTCCATCATCGTCTTAAAATCATCGAGCGTGAAATCACCCGAAGCCATTTTGGCTTCCAGTTCCTCACGTTCTTTCTCGTCGACGATACGGTGAGCCTCTCGTGCCGCAGCAACCATGTCACCCATGTCAAGGATGCGACCAGCCATCCCTTCAGGTCGGAATGGTTCAAGAGCATCAAAGTGCTCACCCGTGCCGATGAATTTGATGGGAACACCGGTGACGTGCTTCACTGACAGTAACGCACCACCACGTGCATCACCGTCAAGCTTTGTCATCACAACGCCATCAAGTTCCAATGCTTCATTGAAAGCACCGGCGCTATTGACGGCATCTTGACCGGTCATGCCGTCAACGACCAAATAAACTTGGTCTGGGCTGACGCGTTTGTCGATGCGTTGAAGTTCCGCCATCAACTCTTCATCAATCGCCAGCCGTCCAGCCGTATCAAGGATCACGACACGCGCGTCTTCGGCTTTCGCCTTAGCGACACCAGCTTGACATACTTTGACTGGATTATTGTTTTCTTTGTCACTGTAGACAGGCACGCCCAGTTGATCACCGATCACGTGCAGCTGATCAATCGCAGCTGGCCGCTGAAGGTCAGCTGCGACCAACAAAGGTTTGATGTCCTCTTCTTTCAACAGCTGCGCAAGCTTGCCGCAGGTTGTTGTCTTACCACTACCCTGCAGACCGCAGAGCATGATGATCGTCGGACCCTCTTTCTTCAGATGTAAAGAAGGATCAACAGGACCGAGGATTGAGACCAGTTCACTGTGAACGATGTTGACCAATTCTTCGTTTGGTCGCAGGCTCAATAAGACCCGCTTGCCCAATGCACGTTCGGAAACCTGCGCCATGAAGTCCTGAACGACTTGATAGCTGACGTCAGCTTCCAGCATTGCCTTTTGGACAATTTCGAGTCCATCACGCATATTGCTTTCGGTCAGCTTGCCCTTACCGGACAAACTCTTGAAAGCAGACTGCAGACCGTCAGAGAGGGACTCAAACACGAAGATACAACACGAAAACTGGGGGACCAAAGCATGGGTGGCAGATGCCACCGCTGAACCACTGAACAGAAGAACATCCACTCCGTATCGGCGTGGTGTGGTCCGGCAACGCGACAGTTTACGCTTCGAGGGCTCGCTTTGTAAATGGAGTCCATGGCCCTATTTTTGTCGTAATTTGCAGGTTTATCGCTCCGGGCGTAGCGCTGACAGGACCAACCCGTGCAATTTGCCGTTGGTTCCCACCCCATCGCCTCCCCGGGTTGTTGCATTTCCTGCCCAATCCGAGAACTTACCCCCTGCCTCTGAGACTATTGGCAGGATGGCGGCAACGTCCCACGCGTTGCATTCTGGATCGACCATCACATCGGCTCTTCCTGTGGATACCATCAAGTAGCCGTAGCCATCCCCCCAGCTCCGCGTCAGCCATGCTGCTTTCTCAAGCGTCTTGTAACTCTTAGCCGCATTACGGGCGTCAAATGAGTCGACTTGACTAGTCACGAAGACCGCTTCACTGAGATCGGATTTTTCAGAAACAGACGCTTTTTTCCAGTCATGCCCATCAGATTGCCGATGCCAGCAACCTTTTCCTAGCGATGCCGCTACCATTTCGCCCATCGCCGGAATGAAAATGATTCCCGCTAACGGTTCTCCGTCAAATTCCAACGCCAGCAAGGTGGAATAAAGGGGAACCCCACAAACGAATGATTTGGTCCCATCGATGGGATCAACGACCCAGCGGTATGGTGAAGTTCCTGACTGCTCCGAGAATTCCTCTCCTTGAATCGTGTCGTGCGGGAAACGTGAGACGATTTCTCGCCGGACTAACTGTTCCGCTTCACGGTCCGCCACGGTGACTGGCGATTCGTCTGCCTTAGCATCGATTACCAAATCAGCTCGACCGAAGTAATTCAGGGTGTGTTTCCCAGCTGCTTGAGCGACTTCGATCATGGCAACCAAGCGACCTTCGTGCTCGGCAGCCCACGACTGCGGGCCATCATTTGCTTGATCCATGGCTAGTCCTTTCGAGGGGATTGGTTTGGCTGGGCGTAAGTGTATCGGTGCAGCCGGAAACAGTTTTCACAGTTGCAGGCTACCCTGAACCAGATCTGTACCGCCGCGATTCTAGACGGCAAATCAACGGATCAAAGTGGGTACAGTCCCAGTCGGCCAAACTGGGATGCCGCGTTCAGATTCTTTCATCGGCGGGCCTAAGCAACCTAAGAAGCAGATTCAGGCTCATCTTTTTCATTGTTCGGTGTCGCGTTTTTATTGGAATCAGCGAGATCACCGGGAAAGAACGACTGATAGAGCAGCATCCCCGCACCAATCACCAGCAGGCTGTCCGCGATATTGAAATTTGGCCATGGGTCCAAAAAAGGCACGCCTGGCACTTGAAACAGAATCCAGTCGCGTACCCCACTTTGCCATTCCAAAGGGAAGCCAGGTTCCCACCACAGACCCAAGCGATCGTATAGGTTGCCAATGATGCCGCCGGTAACGAGCCCCAGAGCAGTTGTGAGCCAGAGTGAGATCGCCGCTTTGAACCAAAACAGCCAAGCACAGATGCCAACCGCTGCAATGATCGAAAAAGCGGCAAAGAAAGTTCCTTTACCGGCACCCAGGCCAAAAACAGCTCCGATATTGACGGCGGTTTCAATTCCGAAGTATCCATCCACGATCCACCAAATGTCCTTTTCACCGGGCAGTCCCCGCCAATTGAAAATCAACGATTTTGTCAAAAGGTCGGCGAAACCACCAATGATTGCCAAGCTGAAGAACACGATTGGTCGCGAAGCTGGCAGTTTGAGTTTGTCTCGCGGATTACCCGACGGAACAATCGAATCTGGTGATTTCTTTGGCTCTGCAGTGCCTGATGGCGACGATTTCTCATCGTTGTGGGCATGTTGAGAGCTGACGTTAGATCCATCCATGGCATGGTGACGTGGAAAAGGAGTGGGGACGAAAACCGTTTGGACGTTAGAATACCTGTGGCATCTTGCCCAGTCGAATTTATCAATTCGGCCATGATCTTCCACACATTTTTAACCTTGGACCAAACCCGAATCCAGCGATAGAGTCACAATGCCGATCTACTCTTTGGTAGAGCCAACCTCGGTTTCCATGATTCTTTTGCGATTTTGATGTGACAGCCATGCTGCAGACCGCCCAAGAGCACAACGCGATTCAAACTGACCTCGCATTTCAACGTTGCATCAACCCAAGGTGCGCTGCCACCTACGAGGCGAGGAGTGTCCGAACTTCTTGCGACAAATGCGGCGATCTGCTTGATATTGATTACCAATGGGACCGGGCCGCGGTGCCGTCGAGTTTGAAAGAATTTGAAGCAAAATGGAGTGAGCGGACTAATCCCGTTCGTTTTAGTGGTGTCTGGCGTTTTCATGAGTTGCTGCCTTTTGCCGCTCAAAAAGAGCTGATTACTGTTGGTGAGGGGCAGACCCTTTTGCAGCAAACGGATTTGGTGGGTGATTACGTCGGGATGGATCACGGCCGTTTGCATCTGCAATACGAAGGCATGAATCCGTCGGGTAGCTTCAAAGACAATGGGATGTGTGCTGCGGTCACTCACGCAAACATGATGGATGCCAAGCGTGCGGCGTGTGCTAGTACCGGTAATACCAGTGCTTCACTTGCCTTGTACTGCAGTGCGACGCAACTGATGAAAGCTGTGATTTTCGTCGGTAGCGGCAAAATTTCTTACGGCAAGCTTAGCCAGGCGCTCGATTACGGCGCGTTGACAGTTCAGATCGCAGGTGATTTTGACGATGCCATGATCAGGGTGAGGCAGGTTTCTCAGGAACTCGGTATCTATTTGGTGAACAGCGTGAACCCGTTTCGCATTGAAGGGCAGAAAACGATCATGTTCCGAGTGCTTGAAGCACTGCGATGGGAGGTTCCAGATTGGATCGTTGTTCCGGGCGGTAATCTCGGTAACAGCAGTGCATTCGGAAAAGCTTTCATGGAGTTGAAAGCACATGGTCTGATTGATCGTGTTCCAAGGTTGGCCGTGATCAATGCAGCAGGCGCCGATACGCTTTACGAACTCTATGAGCGTCGCGGTGTACGTTGGAACGGTGGCAATGTTGATATGGACCCCATCGTCCAATACAACGATGAAATGGATCGTGAAGGGAAAAAAGCAGACACGATTGCAAGTGCCATCGAGATCAATCGTCCAGTGAATTTAAAGAAGTGTTTGCGAGCACTTGAGTTCATGGATGGCGTGGTCCGACAGGTGGACGATCAGGACATTCTGGATGCCAAAGCAAAAGTCGGTGCGGGGGGCTTTGGTTGTGAGCCTGCTTCTGCTGCCAGTGTGGCCGGAGCGCGAATGCTGCGACGAGAGGGCGTCATTGCACCGAGCGATCGCGTCGTTTGCATTCTGACAGGTCATGAGCTCAAAGATCCGACTGCAACGGTTGCCTATCACACCACCGATCAGCAGGTGTTCAATGAAACCTTGGGCAGTCGAGGTGTGCAAAAAGCCAGTCATGCCAATCGTGCCGTAGCCGTGCCCAATGAACTCGATGATATCATCAAAACGATCCAGCTCTACTCCTGATTGTGCCCTGCGTTTCGGGCTGTCGGATTTACCCGATCGCAGGCTAGCAGCACTTTTTCCCTCGCCCTACCCTGCTCTGTTGCTTCATTCCCCGCTAGATTTATGGGATGAGCAATCCAATACAATTAATCGTCCACGGCGCTGCTGGACGAATGGGACGACGGGTCGTGGCCCTGGCCGCTGACGACGTCAACTTTCAACTGATCGCAGCAATTGACCATCAAAGTAACCCTTTGCTCGGGCAAGACGCCGGTCTGCTTGCGGGGGTCGCTGCAAGCGATGTGGCACTCCGTGCGGATTGGCCAGATACAGCCCACGCTGTGATTGATTTTTCACTGCCGACTGCGGTCGATGGGTGTCTCCAGGCAGCGCTTGAAAGAAGGTTTCCTTTAGTTGTAGCGACAACGGGTTTGAGTGAGCCTCAGAAGGACGCTTTGAAAGAAGCAGCCGAGTCGATCCCCATCTGTTGGGCTCCTAGCATGTCGATGGCTGTGAATTTGACGATGAAATTAACGCAGCAGATTACGGAGACCTTGAAAAGTGTCGCTGGTGGTCTCGATGTTGAAATCATTGAACGTCACCACCGTTTCAAGGCAGATGCACCTAGTGGTACAGCGTTGCGTTTCGGCGAATTGATCGCTGAGAAAATGGACGGAGGCGTAAAGCATGTGCAAGGCCGCGAGGGTGATACTGGTGAGAGGTCACGTAATGAAATCGGTTATCACGCCGTTCGTGTGGGCGATAACCCCGGTGAGCATACGATCGTCTTCGGAATGATGGGCGAGCGGATTGAGTTGAACGTAGCAGCAAGTAATCGAGACTGTTACGCATCGGGTGCTCTTGCTGCTGCTCGTTGGCTGCAGGGGAAACCCAAAGGGCTTTACAGCATGTTCGATGTGCTGGGGTTATCGTAATTTACCGTGTGTCACCATCGTGAGCCTCTGGCTCGCACCAATGGCCTCTTTAAGGGACCTTTTGATGGCGAAGTGTGATGAAGGATATCGCTGTGAGGTGTGCGGCCGCGATGTGACTTCGATCATTGACAGCGATATTTATCTGCGGTTTGTGATTGGAGAATTGGATCCGGAGATTCTCCACACCAGCCCCGAACGCCATTTGCGTTGCAATCCAATTCTATCCCAATTCATTCGATGTGATGGCTTTGATCGCGTTGTCGTGGAAGGTGATTTTGGGGTGGAGAGTCTGGATGCTGAGTTTGTCGATAATCGTGTGGGCTTGGTCACCCGAGGTTATGTGCGGCTGCTGGAAATCGCGTCAAGTGAACATGATGGCGATGTAACCGGCTATCCTCTGCCAGAGGCGATTGATCGGTATCGTAGTGTTTGAGTGGCAGGCAGCATCAGTAGCTCGTGTTTTGTCTTGAATCTGCACTGCTGAGTCTGATGCACCGATCAGGGATCGATATTGTTATTAGTGATTGAAGTCTTTTGATATATGATGCGTGCCTCGGACGCCCGGATGGTGTCTAAGGGCGTTCTATAAGTTCAACCAAAGCACCGTGGGATTGACGTATCGTGAAAAGTAATCTTTTCAAGCGAGGTTTTCTTAGTCTTGTCATGGCCCAGTTCTTTGGAGCCATGAATGACAATATCTTGAAAGCCGTGCTCATCTTCATGGTGATTAATGGTGCGTGGGTCGGTTTGCTAGGGACTTCAGGCTCAAGCATTGTGACTTTCTGTTTCACGATTCCCTTCATCTTTCTTTCCGGATTCGCCGGTCAGGTTTCAGATCGGTACTCCAAGCGAACGGTTACTTGGTGGGTCAAAAGTGTTGAGATCCCGATTGCTCTCGTCGCCGGTTATGGTTTTTATATTCAAGACCTGTGGGTTACTTTGTTCGCACTCATCGCATTGACTTGCCAGAGCGCTTTTTTTGGTCCAGCCAAGTACGGCATGATCGCCGAGTTGGTTAAGGATTCTGATCTCAGCCGCGCCAACGGTAGCATCAATATGTTGACAAACTTGTCGGTGATCATTGGTACGTTGCTCGCCGGAGTGGTCAGTGACGCGTATTGCCCGCTTCCATATCGTGACCCTCCTGTCGCCGACCAGCATACAGCCGCGTCGTTGACCGGGGACGCGGGTAAATTCTCTTGGGTATACGATGTGGTCGACAAGCGAGAGGGCGAAGAAAAAGTTGATGCCCTCAAAAAAATTGGATTCGCGAATGCCAATGTAAAGGCAAATAAAAATGGCGAAGTGGTTGTCGTTGACAGTTATACGGAGCCGAAAAAAGAGGGCGACGAGAAAAACAAGGGCAATGTAGTAGACATGCCTAAGTCGCAGCAGGATAAACGAAAGCTGGCAACGGAGAACCCGTTTGGTAATCGGTCTTTACCTGTTATCGCTCTCGTGGTTGTGGCTGTGTTGGGGTGGTTGGCATCACTGTTCCTAACGCCGCTGCCAAAAGGCAATCGAAATCTGAAATTCGAATTCAATCCTTTCAGTACCTATGTTGAAACCATCAAGGAGATGTCTAAGACTCGATTGTTGATGGTCATGATGGCCTGGGGGTATTTCTATCTTCTTGCCGGAATTGCGTTGTTAATTGTGCCGCAATACACCGCAATCATGGTTACCACTCGCGCGAATGCGAGTGTGCTGATGGGCGTGCTCGGGGTTGCTATCGGACTTGGTTGTGCAGTTGCCGGTCTCGTTTCCGGTCATAAAATTAAACCGCGTCTGATTCCTTTGGGGGCACTTGGTCTGATCATTTTCTTCTTCTTGCTGGCGTTCATCAGACCACCTGAGGTGGGCATGCTGGCCACTTATTCAGACGTGCTGTTCTCAAGCGTAGCGCTGTTTATCTTTTGTGCAGGATTTTCTGCAGGCTTCTATATAGTGCCGCTGCAAGCACTTTTGCAGAGTTTGTCACCGGAGGGGGAACGTGGACGCTTTCTTGGTACCGCGAATGGTGTCTCGTTCATGTTTTTGACGCTCGCGTCGTTGATCTTCATGGTGCTTGCACCCGTATTTGCGGGCGCGGAGTACAAAATGTTTTATGTCTGTAGTGGCCTCATGTTAATGGGCGCGATTTACTTCCTTTGGGCTTTTCGTGGTACTGGCTTGCTGATCGGCAGTGGAGAGTCGGGTGTGTTGTTGACCGCTGACGCGAATACCACGGATGAGACTTTGTCGGAGGACGCTGAGTTAACCGAGTGCATGACAGAAGACGGCAGTCTTTCGAAGGGGAGTGTTCCTGATGTTAAGGAAGCAGAAGGTAACAATTCACCCGATACGGGTGCTGCCGGAGATGGCGATGCCAGCAATTCAAAAGAAAGTCAGGACTCCTGATTAAGGCCACCAGTATCATGGCCATTAACAAAAAAAGGTGGCAATGCCGATGCACATCGGTTCCAACGCACCAGCGGCGTGGATGACGTTCGTAGGTACCACCATCCACCGGCTCCGACTTTTTCACGAATTGTTTCAACCGGCAGGCCTTCGCGTTTTGCACAGAACTCCATTTCGGGAGTGACTTCGCTAACACGGGCAGCCAATATTTGGGTTTTGCTCATCTCTCTTTGTGCTCCGAGGGACTCGCATTCTTATGCTGCGTCCGGACCCGCGTGATTTGGTACACGGCTCATTTAAAAACCTCCATCACCTGATGGAGTAGGTGGCGGAGCGTGCAGGACTGCGAATTGACGCATCGGACTGTCTGAACGCGTCTTGCGTGCCTTGAATTGGAAATGTTCCGTGCCAGGCGCCCCGAAACCCGATCTGACAATTCAGGCGGATGCCGTCTGAGCAAGCGGATGTGTTTGGGGGCTAAGAGACCAGTAAGAACCCTTGTATTGCGACAGCTAAAGCGTTTTCAGGTATTCCAGTACAGCTCGCCTTTGGGTATCGGTTAATTCCATTGGGTATTCATGCCCAGCGTTACTCTTGCCGAATCTGCTGGTGTCGAAGTAGCTGCGGCGAATTGCAGCATCAAGCTCTGTGAAAGGGACTTTTGGTTCTACTTTGATGGTTAGCCCCACTTTTTCAGCGTCGAACTCTTCGTTCAATGGTCGCCAAACTTGAGGTCGCTCTGTTGGGTTGAGCAGATGCCAGAGCGTGGGAACGCTGCCGTTATGCAAGTAAGGCGCCGAGGCCCAGATCCCATCCAGAGCGGGGGCAACGTAACCGTCGGGATCTACGACGGTTGTCTGCGCATCTTTCTCTTTGGCATGCGCGAACCAACTGCGAGCATATTTTTGTCGACCCTCTACTTCCAAAGCCGTCAAGCGGACGGGGTCAGTACCAATGTCCTTAATCGGAATCCTTCGATTCGGGTAAGAGGCTGCGTCGCCGTAGGTGCCGTGGCATTCCGCACAGTTCTGTTCGAACACTACCCTGCCCTGCTCTGCCATCACCGTATTCAACGTGCCCTGATACTTGGGCGGACGCAAAGATGAGATGTAAGCGTACACGTCACGGAAGTCGTCTTCGTGATTAATGAAAAAATCGCGACCGTTTTCAGGGATCATCATGAATTGCATTAGCCCGCGATGACCTTTTTGAGCAAATCCATCAATGTAGATGTTTGGTTTCTTGTGGAAATTCCACCAAGCAGGTGCATCCATATCATGATGTACAAATTTCCGAGGTGCGGACGCAACAATGTTTAAGTCCTCATCACGCTGGCTCATCAGTCCCATGCCGAATACGACCGCGTTGGTTGTTCCATTCGTCGTTCCAAGTGGAATGACTAAGGAACCGACATCCATCCGCGAGAATGATTTGCCAAGTTTAAATTTTGTTCTGCGAATCTCTTCTGTGAGCGTTTGCAAGGCAAAGCGATTGTTCGGAGCACCGGCGTGTGGCTTGCCATAAATCGATCCGCCGTGGCATGAGAAACAGTTCATCGTCCAATTTCCGTCGGCATCGACCACGTACTGCAGAGGTTTTTCTGGAGCATCGGGGCGGGGTGTGAGGCCGTAGCGAGCGAAAGCCATTATGCGACGGTCATCTTCACTCGCTGTCTTGGCCTTGTCGCGAAGTTCCTTGGGCCAACATTGCCAGAGGTTGTCAAATACATCTTGGGTGAAGTCACTTGATAGAACTGCTTTTTCAGTCAGGACGCGATAACCACGATCCACGGCATTTGAATTCTGATGCTCCGCATCACCGCTTGTTTCGATGCCAGTCGGATCGGCAACAGCGGCAGCGGTATCGACAACGAGGCACAAGATCGAAATCAAGGACGCTCGCAATATGGAATGGATCGATCGCATCAGTGGACTTTGTCGATACGTGGCGAAATGAGATTAAAATATTTTACATGGTTGGCAATCGCAGTTGCAAAACCAGTCCTGCACGAACAAACACGTCTCGTTCGCACGTTGTTTCGTAGCTCAATTGGAGCTCGCGTTAGCTGAAACGGGGGTTGGTTGGTCAGGGATTATCAGCGAAATACGGCCAAATCCAAGCACTTCCCTGTTCGGTAACCGTTGCCTCGTTATGGTTGGAGCATCTCGGGTCAGAATGTAGGTCGGTCTGTCAGTATCTGGTAGTGGAATTGCTGGTTGCAATGTCCGAGCGACCGGCATCACTTCCCGCTTCAGCTTGTAGGGTCCACGAAGCGGAAAACAAAGGTATTCCAACTTCGCTTTGTTGTCGCTGTCAAACAGCTTGGGCGAGATCCAGTGTTTACCCTCGATCAAGCCGGAATCCAGCAGGATTAGACTATCTGGTTTCGATTTGTGTTCCAGCCACTCGATTGCTTTTCGCCAGTCCTCACCTCGATTGACCAATGCCACTGGGTAGTGCGAAAGCTTTTCGAATGTTCCTTGATGGAGCCCTAGGCAGACAATGAGTGAGGTTGCCAGCGCAACGCTGATGGGTCTCGCTTTGCTTGGACTGGTGAGTCTGAGCTGGAGGTATCCAAGACAGCCACCGCCAAAACAGGCGAGTGGCGGAAGGACAGCGATGAAATAGCGGCGATGCCAGACAGGTACCACTTCGAAGCTTGAAAGACACCAATACATGGTTGTTGCCATGATGCTAATTACCGCGATCAATCCTAGCCCCAAGAGGATTGGCTTGTATTTGACTTCGGACCGCCGACAAGCGTCTATGAACAGAATCAGTAGTAACGGAATAGAGGGTATTAAAAGTAGATAAGACCAGTTCCATATGTTCCATATCTGGTGCCAGTTCGTTGCCGTTGCAAATGAACTCCACATCGATTTTTCTGCCCAACTTTGTTGCAATGTCATTTGCCATAGCAGTAGCGTGGATAGCAGCGTGATCGTGACCAAGCCTATATCTAACCATGTGACTTGTCTGAACTGTTTTGGGTTCCTGATGAGCCAGGATCCGCACAAGCAAAGCGGAAGCCACGCCAGCACGCCCAGAGACGTTGGCTGGCAAATTGCCGCAAACAAAATCGTGCAAATCAGTAGGCACCAACGAACTGGATGCTGGCGACGCGATTCGCTTGGTAACAGCTGCAGGAAAAGTACGGTCGAGATAGACGAACACAGAATGACCAACGCGAAAGGACGCAACTCAGTCCCAAAAAACAGGGAGTTGTTCTCGATTGCAAGTGTAAGTCCTGATGCCAAACCTGCCAGTAAACTTTTGGTCCAGTTCGTGATGCCATAGGCAATGACGCCGCACCCCCCAGCCACCAGTAAGACGCTGTTCAATCTGAGCATTACCTCAGAATCACCGAATGCCTGTTTCCAAAACCAGAGTTGAAAATAGTAGCAGGGTGATTGATGACCAATGATTGAACGCTGGTGAACACTGCCAATGTCATCCGCAATGATCCAAGCGGAATGCAATTCATCAAGCCACAAACTTTCGTAACACGATGGCAGTCGGAGGAAGACCGCAACTGTGACAACAGCGAGAGATATCAGTAGCGTGAAAAATGTTCGGGGTGGTTGACGTTCCATCAGGCGAGGTTTGCAGCTGATGTCGTTGTGATTTTCTGGATGATCTTGCACGCCGCCTCAATTTGGGTGGCATCGACGTCCAAGTGGGTTACGAATCGAATTGCCTGGGGGTCAATCGCCAAGCACCGTACTCCGTGTTTTTCAAGTGTAACCACCAGCTTGTCAGCCGATGTCCAACTTCCATCAACTTCGCAGATGACGATATTGGTATCAACGCGGTTGCCACGAATCGCCAAAGGGCCACATGATTCGCAGGCCTCGCGAAGGCGTTGAGCATGATTGTGATCATCTGCTAGACGGTCACGGTGCTGCTCCAATGCGTGCAGTGCGCCGGCTGCAATGATTCCCGCTTGACGCATGCCTCCGCCAAACAATTTTCGTGAGCGGCGAGCTTCCAGAATGAACGAGTGGTCTCCTGCCAGCGCGGAGCCAACCGGGGCACCAAGCCCTTTGCTGAAACAGACGCTGACTGAATCAAACGGCTCGACCAGCTTTTGAGGGCTGATCCCGGTCGCAACAGACGCGTTCCACAGTCGAGCCCCGTCCAAATGTCGTTTCAGACCGTTTTGCTTAGCCCAGTCGCAGATTTCCTCGACTGTTTTCTGCGGCAGAATTCGGCCGCCCCATCGATTATGGGTGTTCTCAAGGCATACGAGTTGGGTCCTCACCATGTGTTCATTTTCAGGGCGAATCAGATTTTTGAGTTGATCCACCTGCAACACACCTCCGTCGCCAGCGACTGTTTGCGCGACTAAACCAGAGAGTTGGGCAAACGCTCCCTGCTCATAATGGTAGATGTGACAGTCTGCTTCACAGAGGAATTCACTGCTTCGACCACAGTGAACACGCAGAGCAATCTGGTTGGTCATGGAACCACTGGGCATGAATACAGCCGTTTCTTTGCCAAGAATTTCAGCGGTCAGAGCCTCCAGGCGTTCAACGGTCGGATCAACGTCAATGACTGCGTCCCCTACCTCTGCGTCGGCTATCGCCCGCCTCATTTGAGGAGTTGGTTTCGTCACGGTATCACTGCGGAGATCGATTTCTGCGGGCATTTGCTGAAAACCGGGTGTCAGGGTTGATTCGTATGCGGGTAAACAATTCGATTGTACCGGCTTATGATGGAAGTCGTAGGCGTGTTGCATGCAGCCCGGTTTTCATGTTGCAACACTGTCACCTACGCTGCATCTTGTCCAATATGACCCCATGAAAATGAGTTCTGATTTGTCTGCCCTTCAAATTCAGCGTGTTGACGCTCGCCAGGGATCCGCTGAGATTCTTCAAGAGTTGCGTTTGAAACTCAGTCCTCAGGGTGACGTCGTAAGCCCTCGGGGGCGAGCTCTGACCGAGGAAGTGTTCGGTGAGGCTCTGACGCCAGTGGAAGTGGTTCAGAAGATATGCCGCGATGTTCGCGAAGATGGCACCGAGGCCTTGTTGAGGTACAACAAGGCGTTAGATAAAGCAGATCTGTCTGCAGAGCAACTTCGGGTGCCACAAAGTGAACTGGAGGCGGCACATTCAGCAGCAGATCCTGCTTTGCTGGATTCGGTCCGGCGCATCAGAGACAACGTGGCAGAGTTTCAGCAAGCAATTCTACATTCCGATGTGACGCTGAAGCCACGCCCAGGTGTTAGCCTGACGCAGAGATATCTTCCGCTTAAGCGGATTGGGGTGTGCGTTCCTGGAGGAGCAGCAGCTTATCCATCAACCGTTCTCATGACTGCAGTCCCAGCCCAAGTCGCTGGGGTTGAGGAAATCGCGGTCGTAGCACCACCGACAAAATTTGGTGCTTACAACGTGGATATGTTGGCGACCTGTCACGAGCTTGGTCTTCGAGAGGTGTATCGCGTTGGTGGTGCACAAGCAGTGGCTGCACTGGCTTACGGTTGCAATGCTATTCCCGCTGTCGACAAGATTGTTGGCCCGGGAAATCTATTTGTCGCTCTTGCGAAGAAGGAAGCATACGGTGTTGTAGACATTGATTCCTTTGCCGGACCTAGCGAAGTGATTGTCATTGCGGATGAGACTGCGAGGGCCGATTTCGTAGCGGCAGATCTACTTGCTCAGGCAGAGCATTCACCAGGTTCGGCGATCCTCATCACATGGAATGAGACGCTGATTGATGCTGTTTACGAAGAATTGATAAAACAGTTAGCGCTGCTTTCCCGCAACCAACTGACGTTTGATAGTCTTGAAGCTTTCGGTGCTTTGATCCTTGTCCGGGATCAAGCTCACGCATGCGAGTTGACTGATCACTTCGCGCCAGAACATCTGCATATTGAAACCCGAAATCCGCGGGAAGAAATTGTCCTTATTCGCAATAGCGGTGCCGCTTTTCTGGGTCATCACACTCCAGTGGCCTTGGGTGATTATGCGGCCGGACCGAGCCATGTCCTGCCAACCGGAGGAACGTGTACGTGGGCGGCAGGATTGAGCAGTAACAGTTTTTTACGAAGCTCCAGCGTGACAGAATTTGATTCAGCGGCAATGAACCAGATTGCCTCGGACGTTGTCCGGCTTGCTGACAAGGAAGGACTGACAGCTCACGCCAGAAGTGTGACAATTCGAGAGTCCTGAGATAGACAAGCAGAATCCCCAGCAATGTTCAAGTTTTTTTGATTTTCATCGCCATGCTGCGAGTGGCGACGTGATCCAGACTGGCCAACGAAAGTCCCTGTAACCATGGCTGACAAGTCCCTTTTTCGACCTGCCCTCGCCCGCATGATGGCCTACGCACCCGGTGAACAACCTCCACCGGGGAAGTACATCAAGCTGAACACGAATGAGAATCCCTACCCGCCACCACCCGCTGTGGTTGAGGCAATCAGGGTCGCGGCGGGCGGGCCTCTTAATCGATATCCCGATCCAATGGCTACTGCGTTCCGAATAGCTGCAGCCGAACGACTGAACTTGCCTGGGCCAGAATGGGTGCTCGCTGGTAATGGGAGTGATGAAATTTTGACATTGCTGGTTCGTGGGTTTGTTGGCGAAGGGCAAAAGTTACGTCTGCCCTACCCGAGTTACGTTCTCTATCGCACGCTGGCCGACATACAGGGAGCGGATTGGGAACAGGTAGCATTCAAGGAGGATTGGTCTCTGCCGGAGGCTTTTGGCAAATCGGATGAAGATCTCCGACTTGTTCTGCTGCCCAACCCGAATAGTCCGAGTGGGACTGTGGTTAGCCCCGAGCGCATTTCACAGTTGGCAGGCTCACTTGATTGCCCCTTGATCGTTGATGAGGCTTATGCCGATTTTGCCGAACAAAATTGTCTGGATCTTGTTCAGCAGAATGAGCGGATTATGGTCACACGGACGCTTAGCAAGTCTTATGGACTAGCTGGTATTCGCTTTGGTTTTCTTGTTGCTCAGCCAAATGTGATCGCTGAACTCGCCAAAATCAAGGATAGTTACAACTGCGATGGAATTTCGATTGCTGCAGCGACGGCGGCAATGGGTTGTGGTGCATGGCTCACCGAAGTTCAGGAAAGCATGAACGCCACACGCGCCCGGATGGCAGAACACTTATGTACACTCGGTTTTGCTGTCGTGCCTTCTCAGGCTAATTTTGTCTGGTGCCAACACCCCAATGGGAAACATCAGCAACTTTACGAATTCCTGAAGAAAAATCAGATTCTCGTTCGATACATGAAATTCCCGGATTGGGGAGATGGTCTGCGGATTTCTGTGGGGACAGATGAGCAGATTGATGCCTGCTTGATGTTGATCAAGCGTTATTTGGCGTAAGCACACCCCGTCGTTTGGATAGTCGCACTCTTGTAATTTGCCGGTAATGAAATGACTCGTACTGCCTCGGTTGATCGTAAGACCGGTGAAACTGATATTCAGCTGTCGATCGATTTGGATGGCGATGGGACTGGCAAGCGGAAGTCGGGAATCGGTTTTCTTGATCACATGCTGGATTTGTTCGCCAAGCACGCCTTGATTGATCTCAATGTGGCCGCTGTTGGAGATTTGCATGTCGACGATCATCATACATGTGAAGATATAGGAATTGCATTGGGTCAGGCGATGGATCAGGCACTCGGTGATCGTGCAGGAATTCGCCGGTACGGTCACTTCACACTGCCAATGGATGAGTGCCTTGTCACTGCCGCTGTTGATCTGGGTGGTCGCTATGCTTTTGAATATCAGGCGCCCATCGCTGCAACCAAAATTGGCTCATTCGATACTGAGTTAGTAGAGCATTTTTGGCAGTCTTTTGCGGCCAATTCGAAGTGCAATCTGCACGTTGTCCTGCACCATGGATGCAATGCACACCACATCGCAGAGTGCGTCTTCAAGGCTCTTGCTCGTGCGGTACGTATGGCAGCAGAAGATGATCCTCGCAGCAACGCAATTCCCAGCACGAAGGGAATCCTGTAGCACTGCCTCAGACAGTTTCAGCAGTTTCTGGCTTGGGCTGGCGGAGGACGACCGTGTTTCGAGGGCGGCGAGGCACGAAGAACCCGACGCATGCAAGACCGATGAGGCATGCAACGACAGACACAAGGTACTTGTTGGACAGGATTACGATTCCTGAGAGGACCATCACGCTCACTAAAGCGGCCCAGCGTGCTGGCAGTAGCCATAGACCAAGCCCGCTGACTGTTTCGACAACGACAACTTGGCGACTGTACCATTTGGCAAACTGCTGCAGTTCTGCTGGTTCGTAATTATCACGCAGATAGTTGAAGATCCAAAAATCGCGATCGACAAAGTAGATGTCATATAAGACCTCACCTGACCAGTACTCAGGTGTCCATTTGCCTGCCGCGCCACCAAGTAGAACCAGCGATATGATCAGGCGTGAGAGAAAAGCGGCTCGGCGGCTCAGTAGTTCCTTCTGGTCGCGATCCAAGCGGTGAGCCAACCAAACGGACCACAGGCAGCACCACCAGATCGTTACAAACGTCATGTCGTTGTAACTGCCTTGGTGGATGCACATCAGGCTGATTCCACCAATGCCAAGCCAACTGCATGTTTTTCGCAGGGGGCTGATGGAGGTAATCAATCCGATCCCAGTTACCAATGCGGAACCCCAGAATGCATAGCGGATCGTTGTGACAGATCTTAGCCAATCAGGAAAAAATTGGTCTTCGATTGGGATGTTTGCGTAAATACTGTTTGCTTGAAGGAAGAATTCCCATTTCCAAAACAGGCTGATCAGAATGGTAGCCTGGACAACTCTGAAGGCAGCAAGAGGTCGGTCGATGTTTCCCGCTGTTAGTCGTTGGGAGTTTTGAGTGATTTTGCTCATAACGATTCCTCAACATCGTCAATGCGAAATAGTTTGTAGCCACCTTTGGCTTGTGCTTCGAGGTGAAATTTGGATTCAAGGACCTGGCCACGGTAGGACGACTTGAGCGTAAACCAGCGATCCTCCTGTGTGGATAAAAAGTCATATCTGCCGGCAAAGAAGGTGATGACTCTCGCAGGGAAATGATTTGCGTATCGCCAATTTTCATCGAGGATCATCATGACGAACCCCGGGGGAAACTCTTCTACTTTGTACTGATTCGCAAAGTTATACATCGATGGAATTGGGAACTGTGCTGCCCAAACCGCAAATGATGGCGTTCGAATGTGAAAGCGTTGCAAGGATAGTTTCGCGATTCCCTGCACCCATGGCATCAGTAGAAGCCAAGTAGCGATCAATGCAACGAACGTGACAATGGCACAGAATCCCAAGTCTCGTTGTTGGTTTTCATTGTTGGTGGACGTGTCAGTTGAATCGATCATGTGGATGTTCCTTCATTCCGCGTGAACCTTGGATTTGATGAAACGTCAGGATTGTTCGATCAATTGCAGTAGAGTTTCTCGTACCTGCTTCGGGTTCGCATTCGCGTTCTTTTTCTTGGCCTGCCCGATCAATGCTCCGACTGCTTGCTGCTTGCCGCTTTTTACATCATCGATGACTTGTGGGTTCGCGTCCAGTAATTCCCGGCAAAGCACTTCGACTTCACTGCTGTCCACTGATTCAATGCCCAAATTCTTGACCGCGTTCTCGACCGAATCATTGGTTTTTAGTAGATGCGAAAAAACGTCTCTTGCACGTGCGTTGTCGAAGTCGCCTCGGCAAACACGTTGCAATAAGTTACCTAGTTGTTCAGCGCTTACAGCGAATTTATCGATATTGACCTGATTTTCATTCAGGGTCCGCATCACATCTTGTTGGATCCACGAACTTGTCCGTTTTCCATCGCCGGATTTGGTAGCGGCGGTCTCAAAATATTCAATCAGCTCACGACCTTGGTTCACAATGACATTCGCGTCGTACAGTTTGATGCCATATTGTGTTTGTAGACGCTTGCAGAGTTCGGCCGGCAGTTCGCCAAGATTTGATTTAGCTTGATTCACGCGTTCCTGCGGAATGCGAATCGGCAGTAGGTCGGGGTCCGGGAAGTAACGGTAATCTGCAGACTCCTCTTTTTCACGTTGAAGGAATGTGCTTCCCTTTGCATCATCCCAGCCACGTGTCGTCTTGGCTTCGTCCTTGATTGTCTTCCCTGTATCTTCCCAGACATCGTACTGTCGGCCAACTTCATGTTCGATTGCACGCTCAACCGCACGAAAACTGTTCATGTTTTTGATCTCGGCAATCGGTGTTGCAATCTTCTTGCCATCGACGTCAATGTGCAGGTTGACATTGGCATCGACGCGAAGGCTGCCCTCCTGCATTTCGCAGTCGGACACACCCAGATGCGTCATTCGTAACTTGAGCTCGGTTAAGTACTCTTTGGCTTCCGTTGCAGAACGTAAATCAGGATGACTTACGATTTCGAGTAACGGTGTTCCGCAGCGATTAAGATCGATGCGCGAGTCACTTTGCCCCGCCGCTTCATCATGCATGCTTTTGCCTGCATCTTCTTCAAGATGAGCACGAATGATGCGTATGCGGCGTGGGGTTTCGGGATCAGCCACATTCGTGATGTCAAGAAAACCTTCAGCACAGATGGGGAGATCGAATTGACTGATTTGGTATCCCTTGGGAAGGTCTGGATAAAAGTATTGCTTGCGATCCCATTTTGTCATGGGTGGAATAGAACAATCAATTGCAAGCCCGGCTCGGATTGCCAAGTCGATGGCATGTTCATTCATCACTGGAAGTGCACCGGGAAGACCGAGGCACACAGGACATACCTGTGTATTGGGTGGGGCACCGAAACGCGTGCTGCAACTGCAAAACAATTTGGTTTGTGTTTTGAGCTGAACGTGTACCTCGAGACCAATGATGGTTTCAGTGGGATAACCGTCGCGGAGCGTCATGTGATTTCAGGATTCGAAAGTATCGGGGCGAAGTTTGTGAAAATCGGTCATTGCTTGATAGGCGGCACCGGCGAAAAGCAAACGTGTCTCTTCCAACGCCGGAGCTTGTAACTGGATTGCCAGAGGCAGACCTGCTGCATCTTGGCCTGCTGGCAACGAGATTGCTGGGATACCTGCAAGGTTGGCACCGACGGTGAAAAGATCGCAAAGGTACATCTGCACCGGATCATCAATTTTTTCACCCAGTGGGAAGGCTGGTGTTGGTGACACCGGCCCAAGCAAAAGATCAACTTGCGAAAATGCGGCATCGTAATCACCTTTGATTAGTCGCCTTGCCTTGAGCGCCTGGTTGTAATATTGATCGGCGTAGCCTTCGCTAAGTGCGTAGGTTCCAACCATGATTCGTCGCTTGACCTCAGCACCGAAACCTTCTGCACGACTCTGGCAATAGGTTGCAACCAAAGGTCCAAGTGATTCGGCTTTTTTAGGGTCCAGTTGTGTGGCGCGATGGCCATAGTGAGCTCCGTCGTAACGCGACAGGTTGCTGCTGGCCTCGGAGGGAGCAATCACGTAGTAGGTTGGCACCCAATACTTGCTATGCGGCAAGTTGATGTCGATTATCTCTGCACCGGCTTCTTGAAAGATTTTGATCGACGACAGAACTGCTTTGCGGACGGATTCATCAACTCCGTCAACATCCAAATCTTCACGAAGAACACCAATTTTCATCCCACGTAAATCATTTGATTGAAGAGCTGCTTGGTAATCAGGCACTTCGTGATTTAGAGAGGTGGAATCCCGCGGCTCATAACCGGCGATGCACTGAAGCAGTAACGCTACATCCTGAACCGACCAGCCAATAGGTCCAACCTGATCAAGGCTACTCGCGAAAGCGACAAGCCCATAGCGACTGACTCGACCATAGGTCGGCTTCAGGCCGGTAACGCCGCAGAAACCGGATGGTTGCCGAATTGAGCCACCAGTATCTGTTCCGAGGCTCAAAGGCACCGTGCCCGCAGCAACGCAGGCTGTGGCGCCTCCACTACTGCCGCCAGGCGTACGAGAAATATCCCATGGATTTCGTGTGTTTCCAAAAGCACTGGTTTCCGTACTTGCTCCCATCGCGAATTCGTCCATGTTCGTTTTTCCAACGATGATCGCATCGGATTCACGGAGTTTTTCGACAACGCTGGCATCGTACGGAGGCCGGAAATTGCGGAGCATGTTGGATGAACAGGTGGTCGGCATATCACGGGTGCAAAGCACATCCTTGACTGCGACCGGCACACCGGCCAGGGGCCCTAGTGGTTCACCCTTGCGTCGTTTTTGGTCAACTGCCTCAGCCGCCGAAAGCACTATTTCTCGGTCTACATGGGTGAAAGCGTTGATGCTTTCCTGAGTGGCTTCGATTCTATCGATCGCGGATGTCGCGATGTCCACGGCGGTGGCATCACCCCTCGATTGAAGTTGTAGAACTTCCTGAGCAGAATCGAGCATGAGTTACCCAACAAAACGAACAAAATGACATTCCACGATCAGCACGGATTATCCGCGATCCAAGGTGAATCGACCAGCGGGCGATTCGGAAGTGGGGAATCATGCTCTCGTTGGCTTAAGACGCCTGTTTTTTGGCGCCCTCGCTCGGCATGAACTGACGGAAACCACGGTGCGGCAATGCCATTCTTGCTTCTCGCGAGGATCAGGCAGCGGGTGCAATCGGTAACGTGAGGGTTGCAATGCAACCAGAAGGTCCACTCGCAAGCGAAATGTCGCCCTCATGTAGCTTGGCAATCCGGTACGTTCGGCACAATCCAAGCCCCAGGCCACGCCCGGCTTCCCGACCGCTAAAATATGGGTCAAAGGCGTGTTTCTGGGCCTGCTCAGAGAGTCCGGGGCCACTGTCAGCTACAGTTATCATGATGTGTTGTGAATCGCATTGAAGCGTCAAAATGATAGTGCCTTGGCAGCCAATCGCGTCAATTGAATTGCGAATTAGGGCGCGGACTGCTTCCTTTACCATCGTCGGATCTGCATTAACTTCTCGTTCTGAAGCATGAGTCTCACCGCTCTCGGCGGAGATCTGAAGTTGAATGGCTTGTCGTTTTAATTCTTCTTCAAACGACCGAGTCACCTCCGCCAACAATTCACTCGGCGCACATGTTTGCTGTTCAAGTTTTGGTGGGTTGGCGTAGAACATCAAGTCCGCAATCATTTCATGGGCTCGATACACTTGATCAATGATTCTCTGAAGGGTCGCAGTGCGATTGGGATCGGTCTCTCCTCTTTGCAGCTGTTCAGCACGAGTCGAAATATTTGCCAACGGGTTGTTGATCTCGTGACTCAGGCCATAAGCAAGCTGTTTTATTGCTGACAGTTTCTCGCCTTGCAATCTTGCGTCAAACGCATTTTCAAGGGACTTCTGATGCTGAACGGATCGAGCCAATTCCTGCAGCATCGAATGGTTGTTGTTTTGTGGTGTTGAAGTGCTATCTGTATCAGGGTTGATTCTTATCAGCGGCCATTGTTCACGCCACGTGTTGGATACGTTGGGTCCAGTGACTTCCAGCCACAGAGCTGCGTCTTCCATCCATCTGCTGGTTGGAATAGTGCGGAAGTGATCCGTCAGCTTTCTCCACCGCTTTTCGATGATCGGTGTGATCTTTGGGGCGCCCAGATAAGCATCACCGCTGGCGATCTGCCCTGTGATCGTGTGGGCATGCCATGTCGCGAGTTTTTGCAGCTCAAGCGGTCCGGGTTCGGGGTAACTCAGCGCGGCAAAAATGAAATATGCCGGATCGCTTTGTAGTGCGTGACAGACCCGTTCCCGAATTGCTCCGTCCACGGGTGGAATGTTGCCGCCGCCGCTGCGCCGATCCATCAGCAATAAATGGCCGATGGCATCAGTCGAACGCTCCGTTTGTGGCAACCACCACCGGTCGGAACCACGCCTCAAACAGGGTAATAACCCCATCGGACTTGTCCTCTCCGTGATATGGCTTCTACGTGTCACACGGCTCGATCCAGAGGGGTCGAACGAATTGACCCTTGTCTGTTTCGTCTGCATGCGTGGCAGCGACTGCTCGCTTTCCACGTTAGCCGACCACGCTGCGTTCAATTTCTAGCAGGTCGCAGGCGCGACCAATCAGGTCATCAATCGCAAATGGCTTCTGCATGAAGTCGTTCGCACCTGCGGTTTTCAGGGCATCGACCTTGCTGTGTTCGACCATGCCCGAGATGCAAAGAATTTTGACCATGTCCATTGACGGATCGTTACGAACCCGTTGGCATACCTCTTTTCCGTTGATATCTGGAAGCATTACATCCAGAACCACTAAGTCAGGTCGAAATTCTTTGACTCCCATTCCCGCGTCGAAACCGTTGTTAGCGGTTCTGATGTCAAACCGGCCATCCCGATCAAAGCCGTCTTTGATCAAATCGACCAGGTCCTGATCATCATCCACAATCAGCAACTTCTTCTTGCCGCTTTCGAGGGCATCCGTTGGGATACCATTTTCCTTCATGAACAGATATAGCTGCTCACGAGGGATGCGGCGGAATTTGCTACCAGGAACGCGAAAGCCCTTCAGAGAACCGTTGTCGAAACAACGAATAATCGTCTGCTGACTAACTTTACAAATTTTGGCTGCTTCGCCTGTCGTGAAGACCGTTTTCGTGGTCATGGCGGACACCACCCTCCCTGCATGACTAGCCGTTTCAGAATGTCATGCCCAGCACTATCCTTTGATTGGGACCTTGCTGAGCCGTATTGTCGGTAATTGGGACCAACGTCTGTCAGCCCCCCTGCGGTCGGCAACCTGTTGTGCGATTCCATCGCACCTTTGGTCGGCCAACTCCAGTCCTTTACCTTTAGCAAACTCCCTGTCCTACCGCACTAGCATATTTCGCTGCTACTTGCGTGAAGAACGTAGGTGGCAGGAAGCTCCAAGCCTCGCTGCCTTGCCAAGTTTGCCATAGTCACGAATTCTATCGAATCAAGCCGCTGGGTCAAGATTGATTGAAACTGCGTAAAGTGATGGCGTTAAACACTTTAACGTTATATGCCTAGGCAATCACCAAAAAAGAAATACTCAATTGTTCCGCTTTTGCTCGCTGTAGCCTCTAAATCGTAGATTCCCTAGGTCTTCCGTTTTGACTCCATGTGAGCCAAGACCAAGGCAAGATCAGCGGGCGTGATGCCGCTGATGCGTTTTGCTTGGTCGAGGTTCAAGGGGCGAATTTTGGATAACTTTTCCTTCGCTTCATTCCGTAACGGACCAATTGTGTTGTAGTCGAATGATGTTGGGATGCGTTTTCCCGCAAGGCGTTGTTGCCGTTCCACCTCGACGCGTTGCCTGCCGATATAACCTTCGTATTTGATGTCATACAGACATTGCCGAGCCGCAGTGGCTTCGATCTCAGCGAGTTCAGGGATGACTTCACACATCATTGACCAGTCAATCTCTGGCCGTCTCAGGTAGACATTGGCAGCAATATTTTCAATTTTTGATTTCTTCAGTAGCTCGATTCCGTGTTCCATCTGTGTAAGTTTTGCTTGGAATCGCTGACGTCGTTCATCGCTGATCAAACCCAGTTCATCAGCCTGCTGGGTCAATCGCCGATCTGCATTGTCCTGTCGTAACAACAGTCGATACTCCGCACGACTGGTAAACATGCGATATGGTTCATCGGTGCCAGCAGTCACGAGATCATCAACGAGGACACCGATATAAGCTTGGTCACGTGTGGGAACCCAGGGGGATTTTTCAGCTGTTTGTCTCGCTGCATTCAAGCCAGCAATCAATCCCTGACCCGCAGCTTCTTCGTAGCCTGTGGTGCCGTTGATTTGGCCGGCGAAAAACAGGCCGCCTACTTGTTTGGATTCCAAGTGTGGCCAGAGCTGGGTGGGTGGGCAGAAATCATATTCAACAGCGTATCCGTAACGCATGATCCTCGCATTTTCCAAACCTGGAATCATTCGAAACATTTGGTCTTGAACATCGCGGGGAAGGCTAGTGGAAATTCCGTTGACGTACACTTCCTGAGTCTTCCAACCTTCAGGTTCCAGAAAAAGTTGGTGTCCAGTTTTGTCAGCAAAGCGAACGACTTTGTCTTCGATACTGGGACAATAACGCGGACCACGCGAATCGATTTGTCCGCTGTACATTGGTGCGCGATGAAGGTTTGCTCGAATCAGATCATGGACTGCTTCGTTGGTGTAGGCAATGTGGCAGGGAAGTTGTCTAGCAGAAATTTTGTCGGTCAAAAAAGAAAAGGGCTGGGGCTGCGCATCGCCTGGCTGTGACTCGACCTTGGAGTAATCAATGGTGCGTGCATTGAGTCTCGGTGGTGTGCCGGTTTTGAATCTTTCAACTTCAAATCCGAGTCGTTGCAATGCACCACTGATACCGGTCGTAGTCCCCTCCCCTGCTCTTCCACCGGCAGTCTTTTCATCGCCGGTGTGCATGATGGCCTTTAAAAATGTGCCGGTGGTTAGAACCACTGTCGGCGCCAAGTAGCTTGCATCACCACGAACGGTAACACCTCGGACTCGCGTTTCTTCACCGGTCGTCTCGGTGATCAGATCCTCGACTGTTTCCTGACGTAGGTCCAAGTTTGCCTGTTGTTCGATCTGGCATTTGATGTAGTGCTGATAGGCTCGCTTGTCAGCTTGCGCACGTGGGCTGTGCATGGCTGGCCCTTTGCGGCAATTCAGCATTCTGAATTGGATGCCGGTCGCATCGATTGCTTGTCCCATCAAGCCACCCATGGCGTCCACCTCACGCACAATCTGACCTTTAGCGACACCCCCAATAGCTGGATTGCAGGACATTTGACCCACGGTGTCGAGATTGGTCGTCAACAGTGCGGTTCGAGCACCGATCCGGGCCGCAGCCGCAGCCGCCTCGGTCCCGGCGTGTCCAGCTCCGATCACGATGACATCGTACTGATAGCAGTTGCTGCTCATGGTTCTAGGCTGAGGGGAGTTCTAGGCTGAGGGGAGTTCTAGGATGAGGGGATACAGAGCTTGAAGGTTAGGAAGTGCTGATTAGGCAATTTGGCACTGTTTGACGGTTTGGTGATGCGGGGTTGCTGGCTCAAGTAGCTGCGGAAGCAAAATGCTCAAGAATCCAAGGTGGATTGGTCGAATCCGACTAGGTGGGATTCGGTTTTTTGTCCCCTTCACTGTACTTTTACTCGATACTGAGGCACGGCCGACGAGATGCGACTGGTCACAATAACGAGTTTACTTGCCGTTTCCGGCATCTTTGCCTTCCCCATGCTGATGAAGTCAGCTCTGGCTGTCGAGGTGCCCCACGCGAATGTGGACGAATCTGTGCCCGCTGCACAGCACCCCAGGACTGCGCATCCTCCCAGCAAGGGCTGTTTCATACTCGGCTCGCAATCATTCTCTATTCCATTCACGGTCGATCAAGCAGGAGCCCAACCGGTTGCTGTGCGACTTTTTGTTTCACGCGGAGCTGGTGACGAATGGAAGCTAACCGACCAAAAACAGCCAAATGCGACATCAAAGCAGTTTCAGTTCAAGGCTGATAGTGATGGAGAATACTGGTTCGCAACTCGTACAATCGACGCAGCCGGACAAGCTCATCCTGATGGTCAGATAACCCCTCAACTGAAGGTCTACGTTGACACCACCAAGCCAGCGATCGCTTTGGATGTCGAAGCAGATGATCAAGGGCGAATTTATGCAGCCCTGAGAATGAATGATGCGACGCCTTTGAAATTGGTTCAGTTGCGCTACGCAACTGATACCATCAAATCTTGGCAGTCGGTGGAGGTCTCGCAGACTTCCAATCATGGGGAAATTCAGTTTGAACCCAAGCAGGCCTGGAAGCTGCTGTCATTGCAGTTGGTCGTTTCAGATACACCCGGCAATCAGACAGTCATCAGTCAAATGGTTCGCCGGCCTCGTGTCGCCAATGGCACGAACAACCGTTTCGCGTCAAAGCCATCTTCTGAGTCCCTTGAAGCGAAACCGCTGCATTATCGAATGGACGGTGCCCCGGGAGTGAGTGCGGAGATGGTGTCTGGACCGAGTGAACCGCCGATGTTGGCTCCCTTACCTAATGGCATTACCCCTTCCATCAATCCACCGCCTCCAGCTTCGGGTTGGGCAAACGCGACTTCGACTGGTGCGGCAACCAGGCAGGCTGCAAATCTGAATCGATTTCGGGGGGGAACACAATTTTCGCCAGCACCCCAAACTGCTGGTGCCGCAACATCTCCTGCGAATTCGCAGTACCGAGGTGCAGCTCCATCTGTCGCGGGAGCACAGGCTGCTGTCAATCGGCAGACGATAAACCGGCCACCGGCTGCTGCGGGAGTCTCCAACGGAGGAGTGAGCCCCGATGGGCAGAAACGCTGGATGGCTCAGTCGAATGGTGTCGCATCGAATGGTGTTCCGGTAAATGGGGCCGTCGTCAATTCGCGGACGGGAATGGGATTCGCTCCACCGTCGGTTCGCAGCACACCCTCTGCTATTGCGAGGCCTGAAGCAGCTCAGGCGACTTTGCCTCCCCCAGCAACACCGATGCAAATCGGTGAGGGCTTCGGGTTGAACTCGCCCCAACCTTCATTACCCGCGCTTCAAGAAGGCGGCTCGAGCTCTGCTGCTAAAGCAGAACCTCAGTCTGCTGCAGAACCCCGCACCGTTGCAGAGGCGATGCGTCCGATCACGGAACAGTCGGCTGTCAATAAATTGCAACAGGAACAGATTCCCGCACCAAGACCGCAGTCCGAGGCTGAACCCTATCGATCCCAACGTGCGTTGACTTCGGAATCAAAATCAGCAATGTCGCGAGCCCCTGTTCGTTTTAGCGATAGTGAGCGATTTAGCCTTGGCTACGAATTGGAAGCCGTTGGCAGTCAAGGCGTCGAAGCAATTGAGCTGTATGGAAGTTTGGATCACGGAAGCACATGGTCGTTGTGGGGACAGGATCCAGATCGTAGTAGTCCCTTTGATATTGAGACCAAGGGTGAGGGCGCTTTTGGTTTTCGGATCGTTGTTGTTGGAGGAAATGGCTTAGCTAGTCCACGGCCTCTCGCAGGTGAGTCACCTGATATTTTTGTTGTAGTAGATCGTACTCGTCCAGCTATCCGAATCACTGGTGCGAAATACGGAGAAGGTGATCGCACCGGTGGTCTCGTAATGCGGTATGAGTGCACCGATACCAACCTGCCTCGTCGACCCATTGGGTTGGCATTCAGTGCTTCGCCTGATGGTCCTTGGACCACCATTGCTGCGGGGCTGGAGAATACGGGAGAGTACGTCTGGCGAGCAGATCCCAATCTTCCGAGGCAGTTGTATTTGCGAATTGATGGAACGGATCAAGCAGGCAACGTTGGAACCTACATTCTGGATCAGCCCATTGATACACAGGGGCTAGCACCACGAGCACGGATTCGCGGTTTTCAGCCCTTGTCGGTCAATCCATCAGTCAACGCAGGGCAGACAGCCTTGCGGAACGATGGGTCTTTGAAGTAACGGCCCATTTCTTGACGTGTTGCTTAATCTTGCAAGTCACAACATGTGACAAGTGACAACATGGAGGAGCTTGCCGGTCGCATCTTGTCGATCGGATTGGTATGGTGTCCAGCATGACACTGATTCATGCCTTCGAAATGCTCGAAAATCCGCCTGAAAAATTTGCCGACGCAATGGCTGTGTTTGGTAACGATAGTACCCTGCGATCCTGGGTCTTTCAGCTGTTGTCGAACGATGGCGATGTCACTCAGTTCGACGGTGAGCAAGTTGAGTGGTCAGACCTGCGTGACGAATTGGCCACCGCCTCACTCTTTGATTTTGGTGGTAAGCGAACCATTCTCTTGCGGAACGCCGACAAGTTTGTGAGCAATTGGCGTCCACAGATAGAAAAACACTTGGCCAAATCCACTACGGCCAGTCGCTTTGTATTGGAACTCGATTCTCTCGCTTCCAATACTCGTGTCTACAAGGCCTTACTGAAGCAACATGCATTGGTGGATTGCCGAATCGAGGACGGTAAAAAAGGATCCATACCGTCAATTGCTAAGCGGCGGTCTTTCCTGATGGGATACGTTGCAAAACGCCACTCAACCAAGCTAACCCGTGATGCAGCTGATGTCTTGATGGACATGGTCGGTGACGATATCGGCATTTTGGAGACTGAGATAGCAAAACTTGCTCTCTACTGTGAGCCGAAGCAAAGCATTGACCAGGCTCTCGTGGAGGATGTTGTTGCCGGATGGCAGGGCAAGACGGTGTGGCAGATCACTGACGCTATTGTGGAAGGAGATGCAGCTGAGGCTTTGCGGCATCTGGATAAACTTTTGGGCGGAGGACCGCCGCCAATCGCTTTGCTTCCGCAGATCGCGTGGTCTCTGCGGCGGCTTGGAATGGCGACATCCGTTTACGAGCACTATGAGCGGAGTGGCAGTAACTCACAGTTGGAGGATGCGATTTCCTACGCCGGATTTAATCGTGGGCCAAGTGATATACAGAAAGCAAAACAACAACTCAGTCGAATGGGCAGAGATACCGCGCGACAACTTCTGCCATGGCTGCTGGATGCTGATCTCCGCTTGAAAGGTACTCACAGTAACGATGGGCGTGATCGGTTCCTGCTTGAAAATCTTGTCATCAGACTGGCCAAGGATGCCACCCAAAAGAAGACGCCAGTTAAGTTGCCTTCAGCAACTGTCTGATTTTACCGGTGTCATGCAGGCAACACGAAATCTCACGCGATGTCGTTCCGTAGCTAAACTCAGTGACCGGCGATTGACATTTCCTAACGACTTCACGGGAGTCGGACTTTTCCAGCTTGCGATCGCCCATTCCGCTGATTTCACGGCGGATCTGTTCTTCGCACAGGGAAACAGTAGTCTACTCTCGTCGCTCCCTCTCTCTCGGGTTTCATTCGAACCCGATCAGGGAGAGAAGTGAAATGTCAAAGAAATCCAACCCGGAGCATGTCCACTCCAGCAAGAACCAGGACAAAAAGACTGAGGATGACGCAGGAGACGCCGACGCGGCAACCGAATGACGTGCGGTCTTCCCTGCGACGTTGACCTGCGCGAACTGGCACGTACTTACCTGGGAATCCAACGCAGGCTTTGGCTGGAACTGGTCAAAGCGGGCAGACTTCGAGAGCTGACCGACGAGAACGTCAATGGCCTAGCTGATGACCACAAGGGCCGGTTTCTCACCCGGCATTGCAACAAACACCTTGCGGTCGTGTCCCGGACTGGCCCGATCGCCGGATGTTACGATCGCCGGATGTTACGTTCACTATTCAGACGAGGGCTCAAGTCCTCGCAGCTTCACCCAGCAGTTGCGGCTGCAACTGGAGAGTGCCCACCAGAAGGACCATTTTATTCCTTGGGAACACGTCTGCGCCGCCATCACCGGCACGACGGCCGATCGGTTACCAGATGGCTGAGCCTGCTCACATGCGGTCGCTCGTGCCTTTGGTCAATGCCATGAAAGCAGACTCAAGGTCGAGTTCTTCTTCGGAGAAACGACGTAAATCGATGCCGTTTTCGATGAGCAGTTTGGGTAGCTCGCTGTATTCTTCAATTCCACTTTCCAGCACAACACGCATTGCGTCATCCCCCTGTTCACATGTTTGCACTTTCTCGTGTTCATTGAGCAAATTCGCAATGCTTTGCATTTTGTTGCGATCAGCCGGTTGGATTACCAGTACGGTATGTTCTCGCACCATGCGAATGACTTCTGCCTTGGTTGCATTCTGCTTTAATTCTCCTTTGTCGATGATGCCTACCTTGTTACAAACGTCAGCGAGTTCAGGAAGGATATGACTGCTAACGATAATGGTCTTTCCCATTTCGCCGAGTTTCCGCAGCAGGTTCCGCATTTCGATACGAGCTCGAGGGTCCAAGCCGGAAAGCGGTTCATCAAGAAGCAGAACCTGTGGGTCATGAAGCAGCGTACGAGCGAGACCTAGACGCTGGGTTTGCCCACGAGATAGCGTGTTGGCGAAAGCATCACGTTTGAAATCCAAGTCCACCACATCGAGCATTTCGTTAACACGCTTGCGGCGAGCTTGTCCACCAATTCGGTAGGAAGCGGCAAAGAATTCAAGATATTCGATGACGGTCATGTCGTCGTACACGCCAAAAAAGTCAGGCATGTATCCAACCAGTCGGCGGATTTCTTTGGGCGCTGTATGGACGCTATGGTCGCACACGTAGGCCTCGCCCCATGTCGGTTCTAGAAGGGTGGCTATGATCCGCATGGTTGTGGTTTTGCCGGCACCATTGGGGCCGATGAAGCCGAACAGGTCGCCTGCTTGCAAATCAAGATCAATGCCTTTGATTGCGAAGGCGTCACCATATTTTTTTGTAAGGTCAACGGTTTTGATCACGTCAGGTTTCAGGCGTTATGGGGGAGTTTTTACCCAGAATGAACTGGTCAAATCGTTGGTTAATATTTTTGTCAGTTGGTTGGCGCCGAAGCACTTCAGTATCGCTATAGATCGTCGGCGTTGGTGACAGGAAGGACGAGACGGATCATCGTCAGGCTCTTGCCATCGCTTTGGATCTCAGTTTCTCCGTCACTCAACTTGAGAGTAGTCAATTCATCAGCAAGTCTGCCAATCAGAATGCAACGATCATCGGCAAGTGCGTGACTCAAATCGAGAGACGACAAAGCATCATCTCGCAGACCTGTGTAGCGACTACCACCAACGGCATTGTGGAACATGAGCATCTCCGCAACGCGGTCAGGAAGTTCGACCGATGCTGCATCCCATTCTTCAGTTTCACTACTGCTCTCCAGTGCTGTTTGTCGCGAAAGTCGCCAGCGAAAGTTCTTTTGCCGGAGGCTGTCAATGCGTTCAATACGACCACCAGCAGGGAATCGAGTTCGTAGCAAGTAGGCCCAGTTTCGATAGATCAGCATTCCGTCCAGCAGGTCTACAGGAAGCGGGTTGACCAGTTCCCCCTTCAGCAGTTCGCTGCCGCTGCGTCGTTGCAAAATTGGGTAGTTTGTAAGTTTGGGTTTGAATCGAAGCAGAGTTTGAACACTTTTGCTGCTCCTTGCAGCCAACGGAGCACCTAGGATTGAATTCTCCAGCGTTCCCGCGACCCCACTGCTGTTGTCACCGCCACTCTGCTTTAGCGGAATTGAATAAGGGGGCATCCTTGTATCTTCGATTGCAATCTGAATTCCCCCATAAGTCTCGCCTGGATAACCCAGCGGGCTCAACAGGGACTGCTGTACTGAATCAGTCAGCTTTTCAAAATTCGTCGATTGGCCGACATCAAGATTAAGCAAAGTCGCGTCATGCGAGTAAATGCAGCTCGCCTGAAAACCTCTGCCAATCCCTGCAATTGCATCGATGTCGACAACTTCGACTCGATTGCACCGTACGATACTAGCTCCGTTTGCGGCAGTCGTGGCGTCGAGATTGGGTCGAGCCTCGTACATCAGGACGGTTGTCAAAACGATCGAAACGAGGGGGAAGCTTAGCCAGCCCAGTAGCGGACGTCCCAAAAAACGGTTGATCAGCAGATAATCGAGAGGACCAATTGCAGCAATCAGAGCCATGAGGATGATCGAGACAAGCGAGAAACCGAATGTTCGCTTGACGTCGAATTGATCAAGCGTGGCTCGAAGTTGACCCGCGAGGTCTCCGTATGCTGTGCCGCGATTTTTGATAGCGACATCTCGCTTGCCGGGCAGAAAAATGTCACCCGTCAATTGTGTCATGAGATCAAGACGCTCTGGCCATGCCGTAAACATTGCGTTGTCGAGGTCTGCTGCGACTGCTGTGATGCGCCCAAATCCAAGATTGTAAACCGCAGCTACAGGAATACTGACGCGTCGATTTGTCTTCCCCGTGATCAGTACAGTCCCATTTTCTCTTGGCAATCGGAGGCCAGTGAAGTTTTCCAAAGGGCTTTGTGTGGAGGTGTAGGTCTCGATTGCGGAAGGATCAATGGTCGTTGTTCGGGGTTCAGTGATTCCTAGCAGTTTTTGAAGCCAAGGCGCGGCCATGAAAATATCTTGGCATGATTCCCCAAGCGTAATAAACAGATGCCCACCGCCGGTTATCCATTGTTCGATGGCTTTGCGCTGCTTCATTGTCAGTGCTCGCAGAAGATCGAGCCCGTCCGCATTGATGATCATCATGTTGACGCCCTCGTACCCGAGCATCGAGTCCGGCAACTCGTGGGGGTCAGTGGGCTGCGACACTGCGATCGAGGCATCACGATCCAACAGCTTATTGGCTCCGACCTCATCGACTCCAAGTGGATCGCCGATGACAACAATCCAGCTCATATTCAAGGGGATCATCGCGGGGCCACGAGACGGTGAGCCGGTCGTGGGAAAGCGACCACTGACAATTGTTTTGTCACCATTCTTGAGACTGAGTGGCGCAGCTTCACCTCCTGGAACCGTGTACGCCCAGTCGCCGGTGGTGACATTACCAATCTGCTCGTAAAGGACTTCAACTCCGTCTCCATCACGTGTTTCCAGTGTCGTGATGCTCTGAGTCCCCAGATAACGAATGCCAGTCCACGCCCCCACTCGGTAGTGTCCCTGAATTCCAAACTGGATCTCAGAGGACAGATCGTCGGCTTCCGCTGTTCGGCAATTGTCCGCTAGAAGGAACAAAGTGCAGAGTGTCGCACCGATAAGGTAAAGCAATTTCGACATGCAATCTGGTGTGTGCTTTAGGGCTTCTCGGAATTGGGGCATTCGCATACCAAGCGGCTACAACCCGGGCAACCGCGGCCATATTTGGCTTGCAACGCAGCGTTCAGGTCGATTTCGGCCACGTTCGCGATCGTCGCCAACCAAGCGACGACGTCTGCAAATTCCTCGGCTAAATTTTCCCTGTCATCGCCTCGGAGCGCGGAGGCTAATTCTCCAATTTCTTCCATCAACCACATGAATGTGCCGTCCGTTCCCCGAGCGGCATCTTTTTCGTAATACATCTGATGGATGTGGCGCTGAAGATCGGCGATCGACAGCTCGTCTGCAGATTCGGACGATGTTGGCATGGAATAAAGGCGTGATTCGGGTGTTTCTGAGGTCAGTGGGTCCAGAAATGAACCGCCATGAATCATCATTTATGGCGAACCATCGGTAGACAGCAAGATATCCCGCTGCACGACTGCACGGTAGTCAACTACAGTGTTGGGATCATTTTGGTTCCGATCTTATTGGCTCAACTTGGGCAATTTTCTTGTCAGAGACTCCTCGACCCCACAAATCGCCCGCTGAGGGCGCGACGCATACACCTTCCCGTGACGATACGTCGAGACGTGAGGAGATTGCTGCATCGCACCGGAATCGATCGGGAAAAAGCGTCAGTGAAACCGGTTCTGCTGCCGGTGAGCGGGAAAAGAGCGACACTAAGCCGGATTCCAGTGAGTCGCGTTTCAGCCCAGAAAAGCCAAACCATCGCGATCAGATCAAGCAGGAATCATCGAAGGTAAAATTTCATCGATATCCGTTCTATTCTCCACGCTTTTGGCATGGAATGCGTCCAAGTTCGTGGTGGAGCTTGCTGCGGCAGGGGAGGTTTAGGATTCACCCGTCCCGCCTGCTCTTGGCGATCGCAATTTCGTTGGCGACACCCTTCAATACTCTTTTGGCTTTGCTTCAGAGCGTGCTTTTCCGACGAAAGTTGGCAGAGGCAGAGTTGCATGGGCCGCCTGTTTTCATTGTTGGCCACTGGAGAAGTGGCACAACGCTTTTGCATGAACTGATGGTGCGTGATGAGCGGTTGAGCAGTCCTTCTACCTTCCAATGCTTTGCACCGTGTCATTTCCTGGTAACGGAGTGGTTTTTTCGTCGTTTTGCCAGTTGGTTGCTGCCCGGAAAAAGGCCGATGGACAACATGGCTGCGGGGTGGGATCGGCCTCAGGAGGATGAGTTCGCTTTGATGAATTTGGGTCAGCCCTCTCCGTACCGCCGGATTGCTTTCCCTAATGAGCCCGCGGTGAATTTGGAGTATCTCGACTTTGACGGGGTGACGGAAGAAAAAAAACAGCAGTGGATGGCGGCATTACGCTCCTTCTTGCTGAAAGTGAGTATTGGTACGGGGCGACCCTTGATTATCAAGAGTCCTACGCACACGGGGCGTGTCGGTTGGCTAGCTCGTGAATTTCCAGAAGCAAAATTCATTCACATTACCCGAGATCCAAGGGATCTCTTTCCATCGACATGCCGCTTGTGGCGCGGTCTGGATGAAGTTCAGGCACTGCAGAATCCTAAACACGAACGCAATGAAGAGTACGTTGTTGAATGCTTGCGGCGGATGTATAAGTCATTTCATCAACAACGCAAGTCGATCGACTCAGCTCGAATCATTGATGTTCGTTTTAAGGATCTCACTGCCAATCCAGTGGAGACACTGCGAACGATCTACGAAACACTCAGGCTGAGTGACTTTGAGTCAGTCGAACCGACAATCCGCGAGTGGGTGGATTCAGAACATAAAACATACAAACGCAATCAGCATCAACTGCCACCTGAGAAGGAAGCAATGATTTTGGATGCATGGCAGGATTACTTTGAACTTTATGGATACAGGTAAGCGAAACATGATACGCGCATTTGGTGATCGTTCTTTTCTTATATTGCCGTTCCTACTGTTGGCAGTATTGGGATGCCAGCCATCGGCTGTAGAGCCTGTTGCTGAAAACGGTGGTTCTGCAGCATCGACTGATGCTGGTAACAACAGCGATCCAAATATCGATTCCTCGCCGTCGACGGAAGTAAAAGTGACTGCTGAGCAATTGCTGGCAGCCCGTTTACCGCAGACCGAAGTCGCGGAGGGGTGGATACGCTTATTTGATGGGCACTCCCTATTTGGATGGCAAATAGCCGGTGATGCAAATTGGAGAGTCGAAGATGGAAACATCGTGGTTGATGAAGGTGATGCCTGCTTGTTGTGCACCTCTATTCCATGGAAAAACTTTGAACTGGTGTTGGACTACAAAGCCGATCGCGAAACGAATAGTGGGGTTTTTCTTCGGACACCCTTGAACCCGGAAAACCCTGCGGAGGATTGTTACGAGGTGAATATCGCGCCCGCTGATAATCCGTTTCCAACGGGCGGAATTGTAAAACGCAAAAAGGCGAATGAATTCACTGCTGCCCCGGATGAGTGGCACTCCATGAAAATGGTGATGAATGGAAAGCGACTGCAGGTGTCAGTCGATGGGACCGATGTTTGTGATTACACAGATGCGATTGGTGTCCCCGAAGGAAAGATTGGGTTGCAGCACAATTCTGGCCGGATCGAATTTCGCAATATTCGACTGCGACCACTGGGTTTGCAATCGTTGCTGGATGAAGAATTGACCCAGTGGACAAAGTATCCAGAAATGCCGGGCGAATTCACTGTGACTGACGAGGGATGCTTGCGAGTGAAAGGCGGAAGAACACAGTTGGAATCAAAGCAGTCATTTGATGATTTTGTGTTGCTTGCCGAATACAAACTCCCACTCGATGAAATGAACTCAGGGATCTTTTTTCGATGCATTCCCGGTGACGAAATGATGGGATATGAATGTCAACTGAGCAATGAAGTTAAAGACGGTGACCCCTTAACGCCGGCCGATTGTGGTACCGGAGGAATTTTCCGTCGGCAGGACGCACGTGTCGTAGCGGGCGAGACGGGTGAATTTGCCACCGTTGTATTGGTAGCCCATGGCCCATCGATTGCAGCATGGGTCAATGGTGTCCAAGTAAGTGACTGGTATGATGACCGCAAAAGCGATGAGAATCCTCGTCGTGGTCTGCGACTCAAGCCAGGAACGTTTATGATTCAAGGTCATGACCCAGGCACCGATGCTCTTATCAAACAGTTCAGTATTGCAACTGTAAGCGATCCGAGTGAGTGATCGTTTAGTGCCCCGCCCTCTGCTGGGCACTGCATCTGCCGTGCACTGCATGGGGCGATCTGATACACGCACGGGCATGAGTCGTCTGTCGTCAAAGAACAGGGTCAGTCATCGGCTGAGGATGCATCTTTGATCACAAATCTGGCATGCAGTCGTGCTACCTGTTTTGCAAGCCCTGCTGACTCCACGCTTTGAACGACTTGTTCAAAGTCTTTGTAAGCTGCCGGCGCTTCGTCTCTCGGATAGCGACGGCAGTTGGTCAGGATATCGGCTTCGTCAAACGATGCGTCGACTTGTTGTTGATCGAGTTCTCTGATTGCCCGACGGCGCCCAAGTCTCCGACCTGCGCCGTGGTTAACGCTGTAGCAACTCATCTCAGCACCGGGCAATCCAACCATCACGGCAGAACCAGCTTGCGGATTTCCCGGAAGTAGGATCGGGTGTCCCGTATCTGCAAACGGCGTGTTTTCAAGTGTGGTGTGACCGGCAGGCAGGGCGCGAGTTGCACCTTTTCGATGAACCCAGGTCGGAACACCCTTGAGTATCTCTTGCTGCGCGATGTTGTGGCTGATGAAATACACGAGATCACCTTGGGTTCCGGGAATGACTTCCTGAAACGCTTCGAGGACGAGCGCATTAATTAGCAGGTGATTGACCGTTGCAAAATTTGCACCCATCGCCATGTCGTTCAGATAGTTATCTGCTTCCTTGGTTCCAAGTGGTGCGTACACCAGCTGCTTATCGTCGGCGGGGTACGGAATTTTCCAACGATCAAACTGCTCTTCAAGTGCTCGGAACTGTCCTGTTGCAAGGCGATGTCCGATCCCGCGGGAACCGCAATGTGAAAGGAAAGCAATCTTTCGATGCTGCAGTCCAAAGACACTTGCGATTGACTTGGAGTGCTCATCGTTTTGTATGTCGACGATTTCACATTCCCCGAAGTGGTTTCCCCCTCCGTAAGAACCGAGTTGTTCAATTTTTCGGTTGTAGTTCTGAAGACCTTTTCCACGTTGGAGTTCTTCCAAACGACGCCGAAGCGAGTCAGTGTTCCCATCGTGCCCGGTATGAAATGCATCTTCGCATCTTTCGGTCCAGAGAGCTGGGATCTGCAATTCCTTTGTGACCGTGCGTGAGGCACCGGTCGTTAGCACCTCGTTTCCGATCGAGTGTGGTACTTGTCGGCCTTGGGGAACGTGCCGCGATCCCTTCCCTGCTCCGGTTGGGATACGGCGACTGATCGCGTGAATCAGCTCACGCCGTGTACGTTTGTCGTCGACTGCATCCTCCGGCAAGTTCGTTTGTAGCAGACTCATTGAACATTTGATGTCGAAACCTACTGGCCCCGGATAAATGTGCGTTGGCGAAGCCAAGACGCAGCCGATGGGGGCACCGTAACCACAGTGAGCGTCGGGGTTCAGAATGACTTCGGTAACGCCGGGCGCTTGCCGACAATTGACGGCTTGCTGCAGGCAAATGGCATCAAACGAATTGCGGATGGATTCGTTGCCAAAGACTTTGACGGGGGCAACATGGTCGCCAGCGGGCAAGATAGCAGTCGCATCACCTGTGGGAATAAGTTGATTCACTGATCTGTCTCTACATTCGTGATTGAAGGCTGGCTTACCCAGCCAGACGCATGTCAGGAGTCAATCTGGGCTCTGCAGGTTCAGGGAGCCGAGCAAAAGCTGTCGGTTTTCTCAGGTTAAGAACGCGACCGCCATCGTGCTGCAGACAATGCCGAGGCCTGCCGCCATCAATGCAAGCGGTAGCTGGGTTGTCACATGATCCATCAAGTCACAACCGGTAAACATGGAGGACAGGATTGTTGTATCTGAGATTGGAGAACATTGGTCACCAAAGACGGCGCCGCCTAGAACTGCACCGAAGCAGATGGACAGATAAGTCGGGTCTGACTGAATCGACCAAGCAAGTGGCATCGCAATCGGAAATACCACCGCGTAGGTGCTCCAACTGCTTCCACATGCGAATGCAATCAACATGCATAGCAGCGTCAATAAAGCCGGGAGTGCGATGGCAGGGATGTTATCCCCCACCAAACGAACGATGTAGTCCGCTGTGTGAAGTTCTTTGGACACGAAACCGATCGTGACCGCCAGTCCCAGAATGATGGCTCCAATTGTCATGGTTTTGCATCCATTCAGGAAGCCTTCCATGATGTCGCTGACTCGCATCCCTCGCAGCCATGCAAGTAACATGGCGGAAAGCAAACATGCCATGAAAGCTTCATTGATAAATTTGGTGTCAAACAACATATACGGGATGATCGCGATTCCAAGCAAGACACTGATTGGAAGTAGGAAGTCCAGTAAACTTGGTGTATATCCAGCCGCATGCTGTTTAGTTGGGTCGAAGTCATCACTTTGCATCTTGAGCATTGGCGTGGCGTTGTCCGCGTCAAGTTTTCCAGTGTCCCTAGCTCGCCGCCGCGCAGCGGACATTTTTCTGCCAAGTAAAGGCCAAGCTTGAAGCGCCGACAGAAGCGTCATGCCAACGGCGATGAAGGCATAAAAGTTGTAGCGTATGCTTGAAAAAAAGAATGAGGTGCTGGTGTCAGTATCAGGAAAGCAACTTGGAACAGTTCCTACCACGAGAGTCGCAACGTACGCAGGCCATGCGTTGAAAGGCAGAATCGTGGCTACCGGTGACGCGGTGGAATCAACCACATACGAGAGTTCTTCGTGTGACACGCGGTGCCTGTCTGTCACTGGCTTGACGGTTGTTCCAGCTAGGACTGTGCTGACGGTACCACCTTGATGAAAAATACAACCCAGCAACCACCCAAACAACATCGACGACCTTGGTCCTTTTGCGATGCTACCACCAACTACCATCGCAAAATGGAGTGCGCCGCCTGTCTTCTCCCAGATGCCGAGCAGTCCACCGAGGCACCACAGGTAAAGCAGTAATATCTTTGCGTAATCTTGACTGCCCAACGCGGGAATGAAAAATTCTTCCACGAAATTGGCTTGCGACACATCCCCGGTCTGGAACCAGAGCACGAGGCTCGCGGATACAACCCCAAGGAACAGAGATACCAATACCTGCTTTGTGAGAAAAGCGAGCGTGATCGCCACGATTGCCGGTACCAAAGACAGGAAATTTGGATCGTCCATTTGAAATCTGTTGGATGTTAGGCAACGCTCAGAATGCACTTGATATTCTGATGGTCACGGTAATTGAAGTGGGCAGTAATTAAAGTGAGCAGCGGGGTTATCAAAATGCACGTCCTGCGGCCGAACGCCCGTTAATCGACGGGTGTGTGAGGGTTGTCGGAAGTTTCAGTCGACTGCTTGGTATGAATGCAAATTGCTGCTGAACCGAGCGGGTGGAACTGCTAAGGCAGCGTTTCATTTAACGCGTCGCTGCTTACTCAGATTTCAATTTAGCTGCAAAGCTGCGCAGAGGTTTGGGCAGGGGGAAGTGAACGGATTCTTCCCGGATAGTTTCCAGTTCAACAGTTGCATTGAATTTTTCTATGAGACAGTCGAGCGTTTGCTGAACGACTGACTCCGGTGCGCTTGCACCCGCAGTTATCAGTACGGTCTGTTCAGCGTTCAATGCGTTCATTTCCAGATCTTGCGGTCCATCGATTAGAAATGCGGTAATGCCACGGTCACTGGCAAGTTGTTTGAGGCGTTGACTGTTACTGCTGTTCTGGCTGCCAAGGACAATCACGACGTCAGAACGGTTAGCCAATAAGCGGACAGCTTCCTGACGGTTTTGTGTGGCATAACAGATGTCTTCTTTTGGTGGGCTTTCGATTTTTGGAAAGCGTTCTTTGATTTTTTTGATGATCCGATTTGCATCATCAACGCTGAGGGTTGTCTGCGTCAGGTAGGCAATTTTTGTTTCATCTTCAATCACCAAAGATTCAATACTCAGTTCATCTTCGACTAGAATGATTGCCTCGGGGGCTTCACCCATTGTGCCGATCACTTCGTCGTGGCCTTCATGTCCGATTAGCAGAATGGTGTAGTTCAGCTTGGCATACTTGATCGCTTCGAGGTGGACTTTCGTGACGAGTGGGCAAGTGGCATCGAGAGCATACAGGTTCCGGTTCCGTGCCGCATTTCGAATTTCGGGTGAAACCCCGTGCGCTGAGAATAACAGGACGCTATCGGTCGGAACTTCCTCGATGGAATCGACAAAGATAGCTCCCTTTTCACGGAACTGATCAACCACATATTGGTTGTGTACGATTTCGTGGTACACATAGACCGGTGCTCCAAATTTTTGTAGCGTCAAATCCAGTGATTCGATTGCCATGTTCACGCCAGCGCAAAAACCGCGTGGGGCTGCCAAAATGATTTTCATTCCCGTTCCAGTGCCGTGTTCCAATATCGTGGTGTCGTCTTGAATCGTTCTCATGCATCGCCGGATTTTGAATCCCCAGACGTTGACGCAGACGTTGACGCCAGGGGAATTGACCCTCCGGTAAGCGAACAGCATAACCGTGTAGTGGCATCGTCGTCTAACCATGGTCAAACTGGCATCTCTGCCCAGATGCTTCGCCAAGCGAGGAAATCGACGCGAAAAATCGCAACTTCGCATTACGAAAATTTTCTGGTTGCAAGTGTGCTGTTGCCGAAGAAACTTCGCCAGCCTTTTTACGACGTTTATGCGTTTTGCCGAACCGCCGACGATTTGGCGGATGAGTCACCGAATACGAAAGAGGCATTACGGGGACTTGAGCGTTTTCAGGATCAGCTTGATGCTGCCTTTGCAGGACGCCCCGCAGACCTTCTTTTCATTGCTCTCGAAACCACGATTCGGGAATTTGGAATCCCCAAGCAGCCTTTTGATGATTTGCTGGACGCGTTTCGGCAGGACCAGTATCGGAGTCGGTATGCCAGCATGGACGAATTGTTAGAGTACTGCCGGCGCTCAGCTAACCCTGTTGGAAACATCGTTTTACATCTTGGTAATTCGTATAACGACGAAAATAGTGTTCTTTCCGACCACATCTGCACTGGTTTGCAGTTGGCTAATTTTTGGCAGGATATTGCCAGAGATTTTGCCATGAACCGCATTTATGTTCCCAAAGAGCAGATGCAGCAGTTTGGAGTTAAAGAAGAGATGCTTGGTGATCGCGTCACTGCGGAACCGTTGCGGCGCCTATTGGCTAGTGAATGTGAGCGAGCCGAGAAGATGTTTCATGCCGGGCTTCCACTTTCGGAAAGTGTGCAGCCATGGCTCTCGAACGATATAAAATTGTTCGCACACGGTGGGTTGCAGACACTGCGAGCAATTCGTCGAATCAATTATGACGTGTTAGGTTCCCGACCAAAGGTCGGAAAACTACAGCAGTTTGGCTTGGTTTTACGTGCTCTTGTGCGGCGGCTGTGAATTCGCTGCCGCTTGGGGAAGGTGTGTTGAGAATGACCCCGCAGTCATCGACTCGACCTGCGGTTATCATATGGTCATGGATGTTAGTAGTTCCGTTGCTGCAAGTTATAAGCACGTTCGTCGGATTTCACGACAAAGCGGCAGTAACTTTTATCGATCGTTTTGGTTGCTTCCCAAGCCGAAACGCGAGGCAATGTGTGCGCTCTATGCTTTCGCACGCACAACTGATGATCTCGGTGATTGCGCAGAGCCGATTGCTCTTCGTACTCTCTGGCTAGGATGGTGGCGACAGACCGTTGCCATCAACTTGATTGGTGAGGGGTTGTTCGATCAAGTTATTCTTCCTGAGGGCTTGATTCCTGAGGGTTCTTCGACGGGGACAGAGAACTGGCCCATTGATCTACATCGGCGTGCGAAAGAAATTCTTCCGGCTTTGCGTGATTCTGCAAAGCGATATGAAATCCCTTCACGATATCTGCTCGAAATTGTGGATGGTGTGCTCGCAGATCAGCAGAAAACTCGATTCGATACTTACGAACAAGTCGAGCATTATTGTTATCTGGTGGCATCTGCGGTGGGATTGGCTTGTATCCACATTTGGGAATATGAAGATCCGATTCCTAGTTCATCCGCTATCGATTGTGGTTTGGCATTTCAGTTGACTAATATCCTCCGGGATGTGCTGGAAGATGCTCAGCGTGGCCGCATTTATCTGCCGCGACAGCATTACGAGCAACACGGGCTCAGTGAAGACGATTTGTTGAAGCCTCGACCAGACGATCGTTTACATTGCCTTGTGTTGGATGAAGTCACACGGGCACGGAGGCTGTTCGATTCTGGCTGGGGCATCTGGGATTCGCTACATCCTGACGGAAAACCAATGTTCAGCATGATGTGGAGAACTTATCGCCAATTGTTGGAACGCATTGCTGACTCTCCCAAGTCAGTTGCTTTGCATCGCATTCGTCTGACACCGAAAGCAAAGTTCGGCATTGTCTCAAGACACTTTTGCCCTCCGCTGTTTCGTCGTCTGCCAGTACCGCCGATGGAACTGGGAATGCCGGAAACCGAATCGTGAATGCAGGTGCTCGCTCAGTGGAAGCCACGGATCCGAAAAAGCGTGTGGTGATTGTGGGCGGTGGTCTGGCAGGACTTTCGGCGGCTGAGTGTTTGTCGCGGAACTGTTCGGATCGCTTTGATGTTTTGCTACTGGAGGCCAAACGTTCGACAGGTGGACGTGCTGGGTCTTTCCAAGACAGCAAGACAGGCGGGACCGTCGACTACTGCCAGCATGTTGCAATGGGATGTTGTACCAATTTCTTAGGGCTTCTTGAGAGACAGGGCTTGGATGCCCAACTGCATCGATACACCCGCTTGCAGTTTTTTCACCCTGATTACCCCGCGAGTACATTTGAGTCATCTCGTTGGCTGCCTGCTCCTTTTCATCTCATGCCCGCGCTATCGGGGCTCCGTTATTTGAATCGAGCTCAGCGGCGACAAATCAAGCGGGCTCTGTTCAAGCTCTTTCGGACAAGTCCGGCAGAATTGGGGGATGCGCTGGCTGAACGTTGGCTTTCTTCCCACGGACAAGATCTGAACACAATCCGAGACTTCTGGAATGTCATTGTCGTCAGTGCCCTTGGTGAGTCGATTGACCGAGTTTCACTGGCTGCAGTTCGCAAGGTTTTTGTCGATGGGTTTGCGGCAGCACGCGGCGCATCGGACGTGCTTGTGCCTAAGCTTCCTCTCGTTGAGCTGATTGGCGGACATTTAACTTCTGCCATTGAAAGACTTGGAGTTGAAGTCAAGACCGGTCAAGTGGTCCGCCAAATCTCAGCGGAGAGCACTGGTGGGATGGTCGTGACGGCTGATGGCGTGGTGCATCAGGCAGATCATGTTGTTATTGCCGTGCCTTGGCATTCCGTAAACGATCTGATTCCTGCCGCTGCCGTCAAAAGATCGGAAATTTTGGCCGCATCACCTGCGTCGCCGATTAGTGGTTTGCACTTGTGGTTCGATCGACAAATTACTGATCTTCCAAATGCTGTACTTGTGGGATCTGTCGCTCAGTGGGTATTCCGGCAGCCATGGGAAGAGGATCAAGCGTCAGCTGGTTTTTACTATCAAGTTGTGATCAGTGCCTCGCAGTCAGCCCGCTGCCTGCCTCGGCAAGAATTGATCGAAATCGTGATGAATGAGTTGCAGCATGCTTTTCCGGCAGCTCGGCAAGCGACATTGGTGCAAAGCAAAGTAGTCACGGATCCCAAGTCCGTTTTTTCCATCACTCCTCAATTTGACGGTCTTAGGCCACCATCTCGGACTGGTTTGCCGTGGCTTCACTTGGCGGGTGACTGGATTGCGACCGGTTGGCCTGCGACCATGGAAAGTGCTGTGATCAGCGGAAGAATGGCAGCTTCGAGTCTCGTTGAGCGTGAATTTGGGGGCAAACTAGAGGTCGATGCAGGTCTGCCACGGAACTGGCTCACACGACAGTTGATCAAGTCATAACGGCGGTTTGCCGCCCGGCTACCATAGTGCTGAGAGAGCCAACTTTAAGAGAATGACCGTGGATGATTCACTACCCCCAGCGTTAGCCGAACGATTTCGCTGGCTAGTAAGCCCCTCAAATGCTCAATCGCAGCCTGGCGAGTTTGTCCTCTATTGGATGCACAGCGCGATGCGAGCGCACGAGAATCCAGCACTAGACGTGGCGATTTGCCTTGCTCGCCAAAATGGCCTGCCGCTGCTTGTCTACCACGCCCTCTCGGAAGATTACCCCTACTCCTCGGATCGTTTTCACGCATTTATCTTGCAGGGTCAGCGTGATGTGCAGCGGGAATTGGCAGATCGGGGTATCGAGGCCCACTTTCACCTTGCAAGAGATGGGGAGCGAGGACCTCACCTGCGAGACCTAACTCGGCAGGCTGCTGTACTGGTGACCGAGGATATGCCCGTTCAGCCACTCGCTGGCTGGATGGAAAGGTTGGTCAGTCGCACTTCGACTCCCATCGCGATGGTCGATGCTTCGTGTGTCGTGCCGATGCAAATGAGTCCCAAGTCGTATCAGCGGGCGTTCGAATATCGAAAGGCAACGCAAGAATTGTATGAAGAACGGATTGATCAGGAGTACTTCGAACAGGAGGTCGATTGCAGTTTCTATCAGAGTCCCCTGCCCTTCAAGTCACTCAACCTTCAGGACATTTGTCTTGCGACTTTGATTTGCGAATGCCGCATTGATCACTCCATCGCTCCGGTGGCGGATACGCCCGGCGGTACGCGGGCAGGTTATGCTCGCTGGAATCGATTTCGGATGCACGGGTTGAAGCTTTACGAAGAGGAACGCAATGACGCCAGCAACCGCGATGGCGTTAGTCGAATGAGTGCTTACCTGCACTTCGGGATGGTTAGCCCTTTTCGGATAGCGAGACAGGCGGCGGCGGCAGGAGCGGACAAGTATCTCGACGAACTTCTGGTCTGGCGAGAGCTTTCGTTCAACTTCTGCTTTCACAATCTTGATGTGCTCGATTCTCTTGATGCGTTGCCAGATTGGGCCCACGAGACTCTCAATGAACACGCATCGGATGCAAGAGAGAGCCATTACCCGTGGGAAATTTTATCCCGCGGAAAGACGGAACAACCGCTGTGGGATGCATGCCAACGCAGTTTGATCAAGCACGGCGAATTGCATAACAACGTACGGATGACGTGGGGAAAAGCTTTCCTAGGTTGGGCTCCATCACCTGCCGCAGCCATGCGTCTCACGATGGATTTAAATCACAGATACGCGCTCGATGGCAGAGATCCGTGCAGCTACGGCGGCGTGTTGTGGTGCTTTGGCCTTTTCGATCGCCCGTTCCAACCCGCTGGTAAGGTGTTTGGAAAAGTTCGCGAACGTCCCTGCGAAACCCATCAATCTCGCTTGGATCTGGATAAGTTCGAGACGTCTGTGGATCGACCCATTGCGGGCAGGATTCCAAGGATAGCGATGGTTGGTGCCGGAGTCGGCGGACTGATGGCATCGAGGTGTCTTCAGGATCACGGTATTGATGTAACAGTTTTTGATAAGTCGCCGGGAGTCGGAGGACGGTTGGCGACTCGACGAGAGGCGGGTTTGGCATTCGATCATGGCGCGCAGTACTTCACTGCGCAGGACACGCGGTTCACTCGTTACGTACGCAGTTGGATTCAGCAGGGTTTGATCGAGCCTTGGATGGGTCGCATTGTCAAACTTAAGTTGGATGGCAGTTGTGAGGACCAATATGGAACTCCGCGATATGTCGCTGTTCCGGGTATGAATAGTTTGGCTGAGCACATCGCTGAAAATCTGGATCTGAGAACGAATACCTGTATTTCAAAAATGGATGCTGTTGATGGGAAGTGGAGCCTCATTGATACGGCGGGAAAAGAGGCTGGAACATTTGATTGGGTGATCCTTAATTGCCCTCCCAGGCAGAGTCTGAAAATAATTGATGGCCAATCGGTTCTTTCGCGGCGGATTGCCGAAGTCAAGATGGATCCCTGCTGGGCTATGATGCTGACGACAGCAGATCTCGGTGATGCCGATTTTGACGGTGCGTTTCTTGACGAAGGACCACTTTCGTGGATCGCCCACGACGGCGGCAAGCCACGGCGTCGTGAGCAGGGAGCTGTCACAAATTGGACGATTCATGCCTCAGCTAAATGGTCCGAGGAACATTTAGAGTGTTGTCCGTCGCAGATCCAAAGCGAATTGATGCTTGCGTTTGAGCAAGCAGTAAGAAAGAAGGTCGAACCTCTCCACTGCAAAGTACATCGTTGGCGTTATGCACTTCCCAAGGCGGCTTTGGAAGAGCAGTGTCTTTGGGATCCCATCGCCGGTATCGGAGCTTGCGGAGACTGGTGTTTCAGTCCCAAGGTTGAGGGTGCTTTCTTGAGCGGCTTCGCGATGGCAGGGACTCTTTTGCGGCATTTGACGATCGACCGGCCCGCTGCGAATATCCCATCCAGGTTACCCGCGGCAGCGTTGGCCCAGGCGAACGCTGCCGCCGGACAGCAGCAAGGTGAAACTGGCTGAAGATCCGACTGGTCGCGGCCTTCGAGCGATCTAGAAATGGAACATGGCAGAATTCTGTTCGATTAACCATTGCCGAAGCACAGAGGCTCAAGCTGCATCGATTCGGCTTTGCAGTTCCGTAGCCAGATCGTTGATGTGGATCCGACTTTGCTCGAGTGAGTCTCGGTCACGAACTGTCACCGTTTGATTTTCCAGTGATTCGGTGTCGACCGTGATACAAAAAGGTGTTCCTGCCTCGTCTTGGCGACGGTACCGTCGCCCGACTGCTCCTTTTTCGTCGTAAAACACCGTCATGTGCTGTTTCAGATTCCCGTAAATTTCTCGGGCAAGTTCGGGCATCCCGTCTTTTTTTACAAGTGGAAATACTGCGGCTTTGATCGGTGCGATTCGAGGGTGAAGTTGCATCACTGTGCGTGTTTGCATTTTACCTTTTTCGTCCGGTGCTTCGTCTTCGGTAAATGCTTCGCACAGAAACGCAAGCACTCCACGGTCCGCACCGGCGGATGGTTCGATGACATGGGGTACAAACTTCTCGCCTTGAATCTCATCACGGTAGCTGAGATCTTTGCCGCTCCCACGGTATTTGGGTTTCCCGTGTTCATTGAGTTCGACTGTCATGGGACTGGTCGAAGGATCCAATTTTCCTTCCATGTGGCTTCGAAGATCAAAGTCACCGCGATGTGCGATGCCCTCAAGTTCTCCATATTCACCTTCCGGCAGGAAAGGGAATGCATATTCGATATCAGCGGTGCCAACGCTGTAGTGGGCAAGTTCTTCAGGATCATGTTCGCGCATGATCAGGGAATCGCTTGAGAGTCCAAGAGAAACGTACCAGTTCATTCTGCGGTCACGCCAGTAACGGTACCATTCTTGGGATTGGCTGGGATGGCAGAAGAATTCAATTTCCATCTGTTCGAATTCACGTGAGCGGAAGGTGAAATTTCGCGGGGTGATTTCGTTGCGAAAACTCTTTCCGATCTGTCCAATGCCAAATGGAACACGGACTCTGCTGCTGTCCAGAACATTCTTGAAGTTGACAAAAATTCCCTGGGCAGTTTCGGGCCGTAGAAAAGTCGCGTCCTCGTCACCGCCGAGTGCACCAAGCGTTGTTTTGAACATCAGGTTGAACTCGCGTGGTTCTGTAAGCGTGTCAAGATTCTTGGCGTCAGGACCCAACACCTCCGTCGTCGAATCGAGTTTATCCAAGGTGATGGACTCATCTCCCACTGTTATCTTGTCTGCATCTTTGTTTCGTAGACGAAAGAACTTCATGCCACGCCGACGAACATCGTCGAATTCGGTCTCGATGTCAGCCAGCGTCGATACAAAGATCTTTCTGTCCTGATATTCCACCCACCGGCCACGAACCTGATCAAACCGATATCGCTTTTTCGATTCTTTGCAGTCGACCATGTGATCATGGAAAAGGTCGTAGTGACCACTGCACTTCCATACCTGCGGGTGCATGAGGATGGTGCAATCCAATCCCACCATTTCAAAGTTCGAAGGGGCTGCATCAGGCTTCAATAATTCATTGTGGCCGGCAATCATGTCTTGCCACCACGCTTCTTTGAGATTGCGTTTCAGCTCAACACCCAGTGGTCCGTAGTCCCAACACCCCTGAACGCCACCATAAATTTCGCTGGATTGAAACAGAAAGCCACGTCGCTTGCACAGCGACACAATTTTTTCCATCGACTTCATAATGATTCAGTGGTTGAGCTTGGGTGAAGCTGGGGCGGTTGGTGATTTCCGCAAACTGTAGAGGTTTTGAACTTGGCTTCGTAGGCCAGCAGGCGTTCCGAATAAAGATTCGAGGACCAGATTTTTTAGACGTGCCTGGTGAATTGACCAGCGAAAACCGTTTCGGGGTCTCGCAGAGACCTCAGCCGAAACAGTGATTCCTCTGGTGATCAGCGGTGACTCGAATTAACTGAGTCGCTGTCAGGTGGACAGAAACACATTAATACTTGTTCAAAAAGCCACCGCCGTAAGCGGGGGCAGCAATTTGGGTTTGGCCTCCCGTGGCCGTGGTTGCTTGAGCATTACCGCTGATCTGGTGGCTTAGTTTGGCGACTTCGGCCGCAGCCATCGGTTGAGCGGGGTTGATTGCGAGGCTCTGCTGGTAATTTTGCAGAGCCTGCGGTAGGTCGCCCGATTGTTGACGTAGCTGGGCAAGTGCGAGCCAAGCCCTTGGATTGTTGGCGTCTTTCTGAACGGCATCTTCTAAGTATTTCATTGCCGTGCCGGGATCATTGGCTTCCTCGTAAAGGCGAGCCAGCTCGATTCTTGCTTCTGCGTTCGCAGGATTCTGGGTGGCCCAGTTCTTCATCAGGGCAAAGGCGCGGTCATTGCGGCCGGTGTCCACGAGAAGAACGGCTAGACCCCTGTGACACTCTAGGTGGTTTGGGTCGTGGTCGAGGCATTGGTTGTAGAGTGACTCAGCCTGTGTCAGCATCTCTTGGTCACCCCGTTGGTTCCCCAAACGGTGGGTAGTGGCCGCAAGGTTGTAGTAACCGTCAGCATTTTCCGGATCGGTAGCAATTACCTTCTGAAACCGCTGAAGGGCCGCTGTGTATTGCCCTTGCTCGTAAAGTTGCGTCCCTGTCGTGTTGTGGCCACTAGCAGCCCATTGGCAGCCTACGGCTGTCAGAAGCAGGGTTGCGGGCAAGACATGGAGAAAAATTCTGAAAGGAGCACGGATCTGTGCTCGATTTACCCATCGGCTGCCGAAGTAAGTAGGTGAGCCGGAGGTTTGATGACGAACTAGGTTCAGCAGGGCCATTTTTCGTGTCTTCCTGACGCGGGTGGCTTTTGTTTGCCCAGAAAGAGGGGTTCTTATGTTCACTCTTTCAGGGATGCGTTTTATCCGAATTCGATGGTCGGTAGCGATCGGACGTTATCAACCCTACGTCAAACCTTGCAAGACCGGAACTTTTACCCTGAGTCCTCCGTCAAACACGACTGGGCCGGAGTATTGCCGGAATACCAATTACAACCGCGCCAAACTGACCTAAACCCAGTGCCACAGACGATTTTCGTTGCTTAATCAAGCTGTCCAACTACACTCCGAGGCTGGTTCCAGCTCCGGAATCTGTTGACCAGATGGATGATTTAACGATCGTCTTTTTTCAATAAATATCCTGTTGGACGCTTTTTTGTGTCCCGCTGGATCCGATTTTTATACAAGAGACAACTCCACCGCGCAGGGAAGGCAGTGGGGCTGTTTAACACGATTGCCAATTGAATTTGGCACCCTGAATACAGAGGCTGCTTGATGACTCTCCGTGACTCGAGTGTTCGCAACGTTCTTCGCAAAGTCGACCGCAAAACCAGCGGGCGACTTCGTGACAAGCGTCGCCGTATGGAACGACGCCTGTTGTCGGAATCGTTGGAACAACGGCAATTGCTGGCAGGGCCTAGCATTTCCGGAATCCAGCCCAGTGAGGGCGCTCTGCTCGGTGATGGCACCGTGCTGGACGTTTCACCGCGCGAGCTGGTGTTTCAGTTTGATGACGATACCAATTTGGATGCTCGAACGCTTTCAGCCATTCGCATCACTCAGGCGGGTGATGGAGGAGCGTTCGATTCTGCCACTGCTTTGACTGACTTGGGGACTAATGGCTTGCTTGCCGTTGAGTTCAGGTCGGTAGAAAGTGGTTTGGTCGGAAATGGAATTCGGGTAGAAATCACTGCAAACCCATTAGCTCAGGTGCAGGCACCTGTGATCACGGTGAACGGCCGAGTGCTTGAGGTTGAAGTAAGCAGTAATCCCGCTGCTGAAACGACCATGCAGGATCTGATTTCAGCGGTCGGGGGTGACGCCGAGGCATCTGGTCTGGTCGAAGTGATTCAGGTTAGCGGCTCTTCCCTGTCTCCTTTCGGGCAGGAGATAGGAAGTGGCTTGACAATCACGCTTGAAGGAGCCAATTCAGCTGAAGGCGTGACTGACTTCGGAACAGGTGCGGTGCAGGTCCGTTTCGTATCGCAAACCCCTGGTTCCGAAGGACTGGGAACCAGTCTGCAATTTGAGCAACGAAACTTTGGTGGGCCAGCGTCCCCACTGGTTGTTGTGAATGGCAGCACAGTCTTGGTGCAGCTTAATAGCACCACTGGTAGCGAATCCACGGCTCAGGAACTCATTGACACGATCAACAACGATCCTGCAGCCTCTGCCTTGGTGTCTGCATCTTTGCAGCAGGGCGATCCACTGGCCTTGATCGGTGCATCATCCGCACTTCCTAGTTCGTTGGAATTGACTGGTGTGTCTGATGAATCAGTCGATCCGGGCTACATCGGATTTGGTGATTCATCCCGTGAGGTTATTTTCCGCTTTGCAGAGCCTTTGGAGGATGACCTCTATAAAATCGAAATTTTTGGTAGCGGACAGAATGCGCTCCGTAATCTCGGTGGCGAAGCGTTTCAGGATGGCACGAATTTTACAAGACAGTTCAGCATTAACTTGGGGCCCAAGGTGGCTGCCGTTGTGCCCGAACCGGTGCGTCGCGCTGCCAATGGTGAGTTGCAGCCAGAGGTGGGCAAGATAGAGATCCACTTCAACAACGATAGGCTGGATCAGACACGAGCGGAGGATACAAGTTATTACGCCTTGATCTTCACTCAAGATACCGTTGGTAATATCGACGATGTTCTGGTTGAACCGGATAGCGTCACTTATAACAGCACGACTAACATCGCAATGCTCGACTTTGGCGCGCCACTGTCGCGACTTCCGGTGGACCCAAGTAATTTGGCCGCGGGCTTCTTGACGGGTGCTGCTCGTCTCAGGGTTGGTGCTGACATCAATGCTGACCCGGGACTGGATGATCGTAGTCCGTTTGTAGCACCGCTGGAAATTGCTTTGGATCCTGTTAATCAGGAACCAGGTGACTCCTTTGGAACCGCATTCGATGTGTCCAGTGTGCTCGTTGACCCAGTCAGCTCCATCTCGAATACTTCGGTGCGACTGACAAGTGAGATTGTTAACACCAGTTCCTACGGTCTGGATTTGCCGGGACCGGATATGGAAGGCGTTCGACGGATTCGCGAAGATGATCCGTCGCGTCTTGACCGGAATGTGCCGCTTGACTACGTGCGTCAAGGCGCAGATTCCGTTGATGGCATCTCAGTGATTCAGTACAACTTCCCGCACAAGTGGGTTGGAGATGATCCGACCGTGCCGGGAATCGAGCAGGATCGCGATTACTTCAGCATTATCACAGAACAGCAGAAAGATCGCGTCCGTGAAGCGTTAACTCAGTTCAGCCAGTACCTAGGTGTGAACTTTGTCGAAGTTGAGGGAGCTCCCACTCAGGAAGCTTTCATCTCAATTGTGGTTGGCGATCTCTATGGCGCTGTCGAAAATCCAGACGAGGCCGATGATCAGGCTTTCAGCGCCGAGGGTGGGCTTGCAGTCGCAACCCGCGATCAAAACGGGGATGGTGTTGATGATCTTGCGGTACTTGATTTTCAAGACTTCGATGATTCCACCGATGATACCTATGGCGGGAAATTTTTCCGTGGCGGGATGTTTGCTGTTGGACAATTACTTGGTTACGGGTATGCGGATGACCTGCCACAACCTGTTAGCCAGAGTTCTGAATTCATCTTTTCGCCTGGGACGGATAACGAAGCTGCCTACCCCAGTGCTGCCGATATAACACATGGCCAATATTTGTACCGGCCTGAGGGACAAGATATCGATCTCTATCGATTTGAAGTTCCAGTAAGTGGCAAACTCTCTGCCGAAACCATTGCCGAAAGGTTGGGCGAACCGAGCTTACTTGATTCTGTGATCCGTGTTTATCAATTGGGCGCGGACGGTGCATTTGAAGAAATTGCTGGTAATAACGACTACTTCAGTAACGATTCTTTAATCGACATCGAAGTGAATGCGGGCACCTACATGATCGGGGTGAGTGCAAGCGGTAACGCAGAGTACGATCCAACGATTGAAGGTACCGGATTCGGTGGTGTATCTGAGGGAGAGTATGAGCTGGTACTTGATTTTCGACCGAATAGTACGACAGGCCTGACCGACACCACCGGTATTGCATTGGATGGTGATGGTGATGGTCGTCCCGGCGATGTTTTCAACTTCTGGTTCGTGCCGGCAGATGTGAACAGCACACTCTACGTGGATAAGGCAGCAACTTCTGCTTCCGGTAACTTGGGCACATTGACGAACCCATTCCGCGAAATTGATCAAGCCATTGCTGCAGCCACCGAAGGGATGACCATCCGAGTGGTCGGCAACGGTGGTGTCGACGGACGTATCGAGACGTTGGAGGATAACTACAGTTATCAAATTGGCTATACGCTGAATTCGTTACCACTCAGTGATGGTCAGAAACTGGAGTTGCCAAAAGGCGTTCGCATGGTCATCGACTCTGGTGCCATCTTAAAGATGAGCCGCAGTAGAATTGGAGTTGGTAGCGCGTCACTGGTAGATCAGAGTGATGCTTCATTGCAATTGTTGGGCACACCTAGTTTCATCGCAGAGAACGGTTTGCCGGCTCGTGACTCATCGAATCGGATCATTCCGGGTAGCGTTTTTATTACCAGCATCAACGATGATTCGATCGGTGCTGGAAACACAACTGCGACTGGCCCAAGTGGGGGAGATTGGGGTGGTGTTGATTTCCGTGGTGATCTTGATACCGCGGATGAGTCCCGCCGAAATCGTGAAAGCGAGGGGGTGTTCCTGAATCATATTCAGTACGCTGATCTCAGGTATGGCGGTGGTCAAGTGGACATCGGAGGACAATCGCTTGTTGTGTCTCCGATCGACATGGCCGTCACGCGGCCAACGATTATCAACTCTGAAATCAGCCTCAGCGCGGATGCTGCAATGGCAGCCACTCCGGATACATTTGCAGAGACGCGCTTCACTGATCCGTATTATCAGGCCGGTGAATCGTTCTCACCCGACTATGACCGGATCGGGCCTGTGGTTTGGGGCAATACAATCGTTGACAATAGTATCAACGGGCTCTTCGTTCGAATTCAGACAAGGGCAGGCGCTGAGTTAGAACAGCTCACAACAGCAGCTCGTTTCAATGACGGCGATATTCCGATCGTCATCACGGAGAACTTGAAAATAGCGGGAACTGCCGGTGGGCCTGTGCTCCAATCGACGGCTCCTTCATCCATTCTGGTTCAACTCTCGCAGGTAGCTGGCGGTGATGTTCCCGCGGATGATGATACTTACGTTTATCGCATTACAAATGTTGATAGCGCAGGTGTCGAATCTGCCTCAAGTTTGCCCACCGTGTTAGTGACTTTGACTGGAGGTGGAACCGCCGGGATTCAGCTTCAGCAGTTGCCACTGGTTGGTAATGGCAGCGGATTTACAGGACGACGACTCTACCGAGCCGATGTTGGTTTGGGGGGCGTTGTCGGCGAATATCGTTTGGTTCAGGAATTGAATGCGAGTGATTCGACCGCGCTTGATCAAGCAGCGTCAGGAACCACCCTGCTGTCCACCGAAGAAAGTGTTCTTCGCAGCCGACTGGATGCCAGCCTGGTGGTCGATCCCGGCACGGTTGTGAAACTCGATGGCGCGCGGATTGAAGCGACTTTCGGTGGAAATTTGATCGCCGAAGGTGCCCCTGGTTTGCCAGTTGTTTTCACCTCTTTGAAGGATCAACGCTATGGCGGCGGTGGAACTTTCAACACCAATGATCAACCTGAGTCATCGGCTCTTTCACCAGGTGACTGGGGTGGAATTTATGTTGGGCAGACCGGCTCAGCTAGCCTCGACCAAGCAGTTGTTGCAGGTGGTGGTGGAACCACGCGAATCGAAGGTGGATTTGCCTCCTTCAATGCGATTGAACTTCATCAAGGTGATCTGCGTCTCGCCAATACTCGCCTGGAGTTCAACGCCGACGGACAGGGCGCGCCCGGAGGCGACCGAGTTGGAAGGGCAACTAACAGCGACGCGACTGTGTTCGTGCGTGCTGCACAGCCTGTGATTCTGGACAACGAGTTCGTTGAGAATCATGCGCCTGCCATCTCGATGGACATTAATTCGTTCACCGCTGCCGAGATGTCCGACCACGGTCGAGCAACCGGCCGCATTGATGCGAGTTCCATTGTGGGTAACAGTGGTCCGTTCGTTCAAGGCAACGCTCTCCAAGATAATGATATCAACGGTATGATTGTCCGCGGGGGACAGATGACCACCGATGGCACACTTGATGATGCTGGCATGGTTCATGTCGTGCGAGACTCGATCGAAATTCCGAATCGACACATCTTTGGTGGGTTGCGGTTGGAGAGTGATGCACGCAGTAGTCTCGTCATCAAGTTTGAAAGTGCTGAAAATGAGAATGCTGGCATTGTCGTCGGCGGGACACTTCTCAATGGAGAGGTCGAGTTTCGAGATATTGCGAGTCGGCTTGGTGGTAGTTTGCAGTTGCTTGGGCAACCAGACTTTCCCGTGGTGCTGACCACTTTGGCTGATGATAGCGTGGGCGCAGGATTCACAGTCGACGGGATAGCCCAGCGGGATACTAATGGCGATGGAATTGCATTCGGTGATCTGTCAAATCAAGGTCTGGGAGGACTTCCGACCCTTCCTACGGGGCCAGAGGTCAACAATGGGCTTACGATCGATAATGACGTCGATGTGAATCTGCCAGGATTCTTCGAAGCCACCATCGACGATGGTGCCGATGTCGTGGCATCGGGTGTAACTGTTGAGGACTTATCAGCCAACGTAACGCTGATTAATCAGGACTACATCTTTGCCTACAGTACTTACGTGACGACGGCCACCGGAGTCGAGCAACTCAGTGCGACCACGATCACGCAGCCGGCAACACTCATCGCTGATGATGTTGTGGAGAGTCGTGGTAACTTTGCTGGCCCGAATGGTTTGGTGTCTTGGACAGCGACATCAAGTTTTGTCAACGGTGTGAGCAGGCTGATCACGACGCTGGATCTTGACAGTGGCGTTCAGCTGATGGGTGACATCCAAGTCGTATCTTACCTTGATGAGGATGTTGGCTTTACCGATGATGATATTATGGTGACTACCGGGACTCCTGGGGTTGATGGATTCCGTGTGTTTACGCTCGATGGGTCTCAAAGAGTCGGGTTCTCGCAGGGTGGCTACTATTCAGAAGATGGTCTCAATCAAGTCAATGCAACCTACACCGGTTGGGCCGCGGATAAGTGGGCGGACTTGCGAACTGCAATCGCTGCTGGTACTCAGACCTACAGCATCGCAGGCGATATTGACCTTGCTGATCTGCCAGTAAGTGCTGATCCAGTCTTTGGTCAACAATATGGACCAGCCGATGTAACCACCGCATTCGCTTGGAACACAAACAGTACATCCACCAACGCAAAGGTCACAACTTTCTTGGAGCTCTTGGCTCGTGACCCTGCAATTGCTCCACCGCTTTTCGATTTCGAAGCTGGCCTGTGGGACGGTGTTGTGATTCGTGAAGGAGCCGACGATAGAAATGTAGCCGCTTTTGCAGAGACCGAACCAAGTCGTTCAGGCTTTGTGGATACGAACGCTATCCCGGGACAATCCCAATTTCTTGGTGAACTAGCTCCTAATGAACAATCGGGTGATGAAAATAGACGGCTCGGTTTCATTGTTAACGGCACAGTCAGTCAACGCGATGATATCGATGTCTTCTCATTCGTTGCAGAAAGCGCGACTGAAGTTTGGTTTGATATCGATGGTGCTGGCAGTTATCTGGACAGTGTCATTGAGTTGGTGAACGTCAATGGTGTCGTTTTGGCATCGTCAAACGATTCGATTCTTGCTGAAACAGATGAATCAGCAATTTACACCGATCCGTCGATGAATCCCGGAGCCGCGCAGCAGTTGACTGTCGTCAGCCAACCTCTGCCCGTGCAGCAGTTGACCGTCGACCAAACGATTGCTAACGCGACCGAAGGTGAACTGCTGCTGAATCTGTCCGGATTCGAAGATCCTGTCCCCGTGTTGGTGGAAGATTTTCAGGCTGATCCAGCCAGAGCAGTTCAGGCCGCGCTCGCAGTAGCCTATCCAGATAAGTTGGCAACAGTGATAAGCAATCCACTGCAAACGAATCCTTCCGAGGATATCGTGATTCAACTGATCTTTGACGAACAGGAGTTCACGGTCGACTCGTTGCCTGAAATCACGATTGATGGGACTGCTGTAATTGGCGCCGTAGTCACTGGAACTGTTAGCGAGACTTTGTTGCCGTGGCAATTGCAGGATGATTACAGCATCAATGCCAAAGATGCAGGTTTCCGTGTGGTGTTGCCAGGAGAACTTGGTACCCGAAACCTCTATCACGTTCGAGTGCGTGCCAGTAATACGCCTGATCCGTTGGATTTCGTGACTCTGAATGACCCGTCCAAGGTTCGTGACGGTCTGACGCTGGGTGGGTACGAAATGCAAATTCGTTTGCAGGAAGGCAATGAACGAGCGGGCACACAAGTTCGCCTCTCGGAAATGCGTTTTGCGACGACTGGACTGCAGATCATCGGACAGCCCCTGCATTCACCGTTGTTGGGTGAAGATCATGAGACAACTGCCACTAACGATCTACTCGCGGATGCACAACCGCTAGGGTTGCAAAATGTGACAGGCGATGCAACCTCGCCCAGTGGTGTTTTACAGAGTGACAAGCTTGCGAAGTCATTCTCGGGTAATATCGATTCGGCTACCGATGTTGACTGGTATCGATTCGACATCACCTACGACAACATTACGCGGGAAGATGCGATTCTTTATCTGTCGACCGTGTTCGATCTCGACTACGCGGGTGGTCTAGCCCGTGCGGACATGGCCTTGTATGTCTTTGATGGCCAAGGGCAGTTGGTATTGATGGGTACCGACAGCAATGTCGCAGAGGATCTGCCAGCGTCAGCAATCGATGATAGTTCTGAAGACTTGTCGCGAGGCAGTTTCTCAGGTGAAGATCCCTTCATCGGAACGGCAGAGCTTGCAGAGGGAACTTACTTTGTCGCGGTTTCTAATCAAACTCAGGTGCCACAACCATTGGATCAATTCTTTGATCCAAATAGTTTGAATCCTCTGCTGCGTCTGGAGCCTATCAACTCTATCAGACGGGTCGCGGAAGATCACATCAGCACAGATGACAACGCGGCAACGACAACAGACAATCCGCCGCTCTTGTTTAACGATGAGTCGATCCTTGAACACGTGTTTGACGACACGTTGCTGTATGTGAATACCGCCCTTGGGTTGTCACTGGTTAATCCAGCGACTGGCAATGTGTATGGATCCATCGGGGGCTTGTCGGATCGGCTTGATGACATTGCATTCCGCGCCAATGGCGAGCTATTCGGTTACACCGACAACGACGGGCTCTTGCTGGATGGTACTGGTGCACCCGAGTTTGATGAGGGCGTGGAGTATGTTCGAATCGATACCGGAAACGGAACGCTTACATCAGTTGGCGGCATGGGTTTGGAAACTTGGTTTGATAACGGATTATCCGCCTTCGTAGATGATCGGGCGAATGTTGGTATTCAAGTCAATGCGATCAGTATTCGCGATCTCGAGGGTGTTGAACGAGGCTTTCTCGTCGGGAACAGACCACAAAATCCAGGTACGACACAGGGCGTTGAGTACTTTGATAACCTTCTTTACCAGTTCAATGATGAGACGGGCGAGATCATCGGATCTGCATATCCCGCCATACTTAACGGTGGTCCTACAGGAGCGGCAACGGGCCCCCGAGAGATTGGTCAGATCGACACCGACGGCACAGGTGTTTTCTTGACCCAGCTAGGTGTCACGAATGCCACTGAGATCAATGCAAATGGAGTTGCAGTTCCCAGCATTCTCGACGGTGATCAATTCACTCTTTCAAACGGAGCTGAGACAGTCACTTTCGAGTTCGATCAAGGTTTCACTCTGTTTGCTGATGGTTCTGATCCAGTTCGCGATGGTGATGCGATCATCGTCGATGGCGTGAAGTTCGAATTCGAAACCAGTCCTAGGATTCTGTTGACGGAAGTGGCACCTGTTGGCTTGCTCGTTGCTGGAACAACCCTTGCTGTAGGAGACGATGAGGGTGTTGTCACATTTGAGTTCACGGAGTTGGGTGAAGCAGCTGAGGGCAATATCGCCGTTTCAATTGTTGATGGTCAGGGTTTGGCATTGAGTGCCGATCAGATTTCAGCGAATCTCGCCAACGCCATTAATGCAGAAGTCAACAGTGTTGATGCGTTTGGTGTTGATGGTGAGGTGCATTTCGGAGACACACCGGTTTCCTTGTCAGTTCTGGGGCCTGGAATCGCGGTTGCCGGTCAATCCGGACTCAATGATCCGGCTGCGATTACTGTCCCTATTTCGGCGACTCTGGGGCAGGAAGAGTTGATCGCCGTCATGGCGCAAGCAATCCGTAATCAAGGGTTTGCGGTTTCGGAGCGGGGAGCCCAATTGAGTTTGCCAAATGCGCTTTCGCTGTTTGTTGAGCCTGACCCAACCATTACAGAATCAGCTTTTAGCATCATAGGCACACCTGGGGTTGATCCTGGCAATACATCGATTTTCTTCTTGCCGACTGATACCTACCAGGTGGTAGCAAATCGTGTGGAGTCTGCAGTTGAAGTCGCCAAGTTGGTCGGTGACTTACCGAACGTATCAGCGACACCGAATGGGCGATCGTTGTTGGTTTCCGGCGGGTTTGTCGTTGGTGCAACAGGTAATGTTGTTGCAGGTGGAGCACCAAATGGCGGAACGATCACTGGCGTTGAGTTGGTTGATGATGCACTCTTCGCCGTATCTGATAATGGAGGGTTGTATCGTGTCAGTGCTGGTGAACTGAGTACCAGTCCTGGTTCCAGACAGGTTGGAACTTACGTTCGTGGGGCTACCGACCTGCGGGGCATCAATTTCTCTGGCTTGCGTGCTGGTCCAGCCTCAGTCGAGGAGGGTGCGTTGAGTGATGTACTGTTCGGTATCACGGCCGCAGGTGATGTTCATGCGTTCAACACAAATGGCGAATTTCAGCCGGTCTTCCCGGGTGGACGTTCGATGATTCAAACTGGTATTGCTGGTGCGTTAGGTTTAGATTTCTCTACGATCGATTTCAGCTTGTGGCATACCACTGATACGCGTGCTCCGGATCCAGGGCATGGTATTGACGCTTTGCCCGGTGGAGCAAGAGAAGCAGTGGCGGGGGGGACAAGCCTCGCGTTCAATTACGAAGATGGTGCGTTTGCAGCCAATTTTGAGTCCGCTTCTGAGCGACCGACAGCAGCACCAAGATTGGATGGAACTGCGGTTGCAAGCTCGTTTAATGTACCCGGTGGTGCTAAGGGTGTCGTAGAGACAAATCAATTCAGCCTGCAGCAATACTCTGCAAGCGATCAGCCGACCTTGTACTTCAATTACTTCGCAGCCAATGACGGCAATGCAGATCGGCTTCGCATTCATGTGATAACGGAGGATGGTGCGCAGCACCTTGTCGCGTCGAATTCGCTGTTCCGGGGGCCTGATGTTGAGGATGATGAGTTTGATGATCCAGCTGTGGAAGGCCAATATGATGACAGTATCGATGTCCCCGTTCAGCAATTGTTTGACAACACGGGTAGCTGGCGACAAGCTCGGATAGACCTGGCAGATTTTGCTGGTATGGGCAATCTGCAAATGCGAATTGAGTACTCGACTGCAGGAACAACGCTCAGTTCGTCTGCTGCGATGCGGACAACCAATGGTCGGACACTTGCAAATCTTGATGTGCGTGAATTCGTCGTCGAGGGTACTGAACTCTCCGTGAGTGCGACCACATTTGTCATGGACTTGGCCCCAACAGTCGCTGTTCCAAGCGGAAAGCAATTGGCTGAATTGTATGGGTCGGTGTACGTATCAGATGGTTCCAACGGTGTTGTGTTGCTTGACGTGTCTGATCGAACTGCGATTAGCGAGTTAGAAGTCTTTGACACCACAGGTAACGTGCAGTCGGTAGTGATCAATGGCACGACCTCTTATGTTGCCGATGGTGTTGATGGTCTGCGTATCTTGGACGTGGCTGATCCGGCTGCGATTGTCGAGTTGGGTTCGTTTGACACGACCGACGCGCAGTCGATCGTGATCGCCGGCACGACCGCTTATGTCGCTGATGGTGCCGATGGTCTGCGTGTCTTGGACGTGACAGATCCGGCTGTGATTGTCGAGTTGGGTTTCTTTGACACGACCGACGCGCAGTCGATCGTGATCGCTGGCACGACCGCTTATGTCGCCGATGGTGCCGATGGTCTGCGTATCTTGGATGTGGCTGTTCCAGCTGCGATTGTCGAGTTGGGTTCGTTTGACACCACCAACGCGCAGTCGATCGTGATCGCTGGCACGACCGCTTATGTCGCCGATGGCGCCGATGGTCTGCGTATCTTGGACGTGGCTGATCCGGCGGCGATTGTCGAGTTGGGTTCGTTTGACACCACCAACGCGCAGTCGGTCGTGATCGCTGGCACGACCGCTTATGTCGCCGATGGTGCCGATGGTCTGCGTATCTTGGACGTGGCTGATCCAGCTGCGATTACCGAGTTGGGCTCGTTTGACACGACCGACGCGAGATCGGTGGGGATTGCTGGCACGACCGCTTATGTCGCCGATGGTGCTGATGGTCTGCGTATCTTGGACGTGACTGACCCAACTGCGATTACCGAGTTGGGATCATTTGACACGACCAACGCGCAGGCGGTAGCGACTCCCAATGCGGTCGTCACCATTGATGGGAAGGAGTACCTGCTGAATGATGGCACACGGATAGCTACTATCGACCAAGTTGATGTCGATTTGTTCGCAGGATCGCCTGCGGGAACTACCCTTGATCGCCTGACTTCCGGTGATGTCGCTGATGTTTTGACTGCTGCCATCATTGCCAATCTTCCGCAGAACCAAACGACTGCCGGCGTCTACTTGTCAGATCCTGATGACCTTCCACCAGCGGTCGGACAAAACGACATGTTGTACGAAGCAACTCAGTTGCCGTACTCGGGTGGGAATTTGACAGTGGAGGGAACCGGGCGTTTAGGGCAGTTCGACGCAGGAGGCTTGCCTATGCGTTTCAGAGACGTTGATTTGTTGAGGCTTGAGGTAACTACGGGAACCCTGGTAGAGGTCGATTTCGAACTTGTGGGTGATGATGTCGCCCAAACACCGCTTGATTCAGTCGTCAGGTTCTTCAATGCCAATGGTGATGAAGTCACTGGTAACTTCAATGGACTTACTGACAAGGTCGAGCATACTGCAACCTATGATGGATTACTTTACATCGGCCTGAGCGGAGTTGGCAACGAAGTCTACGACCCGCGGATCGCTGACTCTGGTTCAAACGGGCAACTCGGCACATACACCACCGCGATTAGTATGACCGCGCCGACTAATTACTCGGCTCAGGATAACTTGATTGAGTTTGCAGGTGGCCAGCAGGATATCACCGTTTCGCACCCTGCACTGTTCAGATTCACTGATCGGATTGACTCTGATGCAATTCGAATTCCTGTTAGCACATTCATGTCTGCATCGGAGATCGCGGTTGAGGTTCGGCGTGCCTTGGCGAATCATTTTGTAGATGGTGAGTTTGGGCAGTTCCCAGTTGCAGCTGCCAGTATCCGCTTGCCAGCTCTGTCAATTATCGACGCTGGACCGTTTCACGCGGAAAGTGATCGACAGGGTGAGCAGTTTGCAGATGGAGCCATTGAGGGAACTCGTGATAATGCACACGAAGGTATCTACCTTGATGATTTTGTGATTGGCTTTGCTGAGCGTGGTGAAGCGGTCACGGGATCTCCCGTTGTCGATACGTTGTTCACAGCTGATCTGCGTGATGGTTTTGCTACGCCAGCGAATCCGACTTCCGATTTGGTAACCGGACCCTATACGGTTGAGATTCGAGATGGTAGCGAGTACATCAACTCTCTGACGGGGATTCCATTCCGTTCCTTCGATACGAATGAACGGATGTCCGAGGCACTCTCTCTCACAGCACGTTCTGCGAGCGATATCGTCGATGGGGATTTCTTCAAATTATCAAATGGTCGCGAAGAGTTGGAGTTTGAGTTTGATCAAGTCGAGGTGGGGAATGGTGTAGAGCCGGGGCGTGTAGCGATTTCATTCACCCTGGAGGCAGTTGATCCTGTTTCGGGTGTGATTCGACCTCAAACTGCGGCTGAGGTGGCACGCAACATTGCGGCTGCTATCAATCGAAGTGACGTGCAAGCTGTGATCCAAATTCAGGCCTTGCCAGCAGAAGGTGTCGATAGCCTTGACGGAAATCGAATCGATCTTTTCGGTGCAGCACTGGTGGAAAATCCACTTGGAGTCCTCGAATCGGTGGATCGCACCTTGTACCGAGGTGACGAAAACCGCGATCGAGATGGCCAAGGAGTCATTTTGGTTGAAAACAGTCGTTTCCTTTTCAACGAAGATCATGGAATCCTCATTGATCATGGTTTCACCGCTGATGTCGATCAGCAGGTCACTCCGGTTGTGACTCGTTACCCGAGAAACTTGATCGAACTGAACACGGAGAGCCTGTCCAGTGGTGTCGTCGTTCAAAGTAGTGTGATCGCGTTCAATGACTTGGGCGGTTTGAAGATTGTGGGAGCTCCACAAGGATCAGCGGAAACGTTCAGCGATCCTGTTGGTTATGATCGAATCGTTAATAATACGATTATCGGGGGCGATATATCGCCCGGCCGTTCGGCACCACCACAAACTATCAATGGCATCTTGTTCCCATCTGGTTTGGTTTCTTTCGCTGATGCAATTGCGGGCTACGATCCAAGCGCAAATGGTATTCCGCCAACTGCGATCCATCAGAATACTGCGAATGCTTTGGGGGCACCCGATGCACCCGGCATTGGTGCTGAGCCCGTGAATGGAAATGAAACGGTCTCCTTGGGTTACGGTGGTTCCTTGACGGTTCAGTTTGTCGATAACCTGTTGTCCGGTAATGGCAATGCTCAGCCAGATCTGGTTGTCTTTGAGTCTGGCGAAATAGAGTCGGTTTTGGTTGAGATTAGTCGCGATGGTGTGAACTACTTTGATGTCGGTATCGTGGGTGGACTTGCAAACAGTCTTGATATCGACACGCTTGGCTTTGGTGAGCAGGATCGGTTCGCCTTCGTGCGATTGACTGACCTTCGTCAGGGTGACCCAACGAGCCCATCTGTCGGAGCAGACATCGATGCTGTTGGTGCGATTAGCTCGGCCGTGGTCGAAGCTTTCAATCCAAGTGGGATTGGTGTTGAACTGGTAGGTAATGCTGCACCCGTCATGCTGAACAACATTATCTCGAACTCCAACGTCGGAATCGAGCTTGATCCCACCTACAACCTGCCACAACTTGGCGGCAACTCCTATTACAGAAATGCCCAGAATATCACCACTGACGGTAGTTTAGGGCAGTTCTCGGAAGAAGTGGTCGACACTTCGGTGCTGTTCTTTGGTGCTCCGACTCTTGTCTTTGCTCCTGCACCCAATGCTTCTATCATTGATAGCTCGATTGACTCTTTGGAGGATCGCTCAAGTTTAGCTAGCGTGAAGGGGCCACTTGGGCTACCTGTTTCTCCGATTCTCTCGCCTGACTACGATGTCAATGGTGCTTTACGGGTCGACGATGCGACGGTGCAGACGCCAAGCGGTATGGGTGAGTCCGTATTCAAGGATCGTGGTGCATTCGATCGCGGTGATGCTGTTGGCCCAAGGGTTGTATTGGTCACGCCAAGGGCGCCTGACCTAGGCGCTGGTGCAGGCGTTGCAGAAGTGTTGGGAGAGATTCCTCAATACTTTGAATTCCAGTTCATTGATGGGATTGCGCCGGCAGATGTCGCGCCGGGAACTGGTATCGACGATTACAGTATCTCTCGACAATCTGTGCTTTTGCTGAAAGATGGCATTGCACAGGTTGAGGGAGTTGATTTTCGGTTTGGGTATAACTCGAGCACCAACGTTGTACGGTTGACTCCGGTTGCAGGTGCATGGGAGCCAGCTTCGACCTATGTGATTCGCATGGTCGATGGAAGTGACGCGGTTGTGCAAGCGGGAGATGGTGACACTTATTCTGACGGTGAACAACTCAACGTCTTCGATGCTGAGGGTCTCAAGACGACCTTCGAGTATGAGACAGGTCTCACTGTCAGGGTGAATCCGTTGATCCTTGATTTGGGTCTGGCTGACGGACTCACAATGGAAGTGTTTGATGGTGTTAGTAGCGTAACTTTCGAGCTGGATGACAATACCTTTTCGAACCCACTCAATACAGTGATTGACATCCCGGGCACGGTGGGTTCATTGACCGTTGCGATCGCCGACGCAATCAATGCTTCTGGTTTGAATTTGTCAGCCATTGCCCAGGATAATGCAGTTCAGTTATTGGGCTCGAATCCGCTGGCATCGGTGGAAACCAATAGTTCACTAGTCTCGGTAGAGGGTGAACTTGGTGTTGCTGTCGGTTTTGGATTGTTAATCCCGAACGACGGTGCTGATATTTCTAACGCTGTGCAGGAAGGTCAGACTTTTGGTGTGCGTCAAGGTAGTTTGAACACCGTCACATTCGAATTGGATAGTGATAACAACGTTCAATCAAATGATGACGGTGTCCCTAATGTTAGCGTGCCGTTCAACTTCACATCTACTCTCGACCAACTTGCAGATGCAATCGTCCTTGCGATTGGTCAAGCACCACTTGGGCTTGACCCCTCAAACGCTGGTTTCGGTCGAGTTGTCTTGGGTGGTGATGCAAACTATTCGGTAGATCTCGCTGATACAGTGTTGACTCAACTTGGATTCCCAGGAGACGCGGCGAGTAAACCAATTACGATTCTTCTTGATTCGACGGAAGCTGAGAACGTTCAGTTGATCGCGGAAGCGATCGATGCAGAGGCAATCACTGGTGTGACGACAACCGTTGTGGATCGCCGGATCTTCTTGGAGGGGACTCTTGGGGTAAGCGGTGTAGGATCGGTGGAGGTTGTGCCGGTTCGTGACGAAGTTGGCAACCAATTGCAAAGCAATAATCTGAGTGGCCGAACCGAATTGATTATCTACGTCGGTGGTGGTTATGACTACGGAGATGCTCCAAGCCCCTACTTGACCACGATGGCTGACGGAGGACCACGGCATGGTGTTGAACAGAGCTTTGCTCTCTCAACGGTAGGAAGTGAGCGAGCGGTAACCGCTGACAGCGAGCCACATCTTGATAACCTTGATGAAGACAACGGCGTGAATGTGACAAGTGCACTCGTCGCTGGGTTCACTGGGAATTTACAGGTCTCAATTGTCAACGACGACAATCGTGATTTCTATCTTGATGCTTGGTTCGACTGGGATCAAAGCGGTACTTTTGACGCTGATGAGGCGAAGCGATACGGCTCCGTTAACGCCCCCGGTATCATACCGATCACTTCTGGCGATACGACCATCGGAATTAATATTCCTGGTGACTCTGAGATCGGTGAAATCTACTCACGCTTCCGCCTGAGTGAAGTTGCTGGGCTTGGGCCGAATGGAGATGCTGCATCTGGTGAAGTGGAAGATTGGGCTCTGGTAGTTGAATCGAATCCATTCCAGAACCCGGCGGCAAACACCGACGTTAATGCGTCGGGGGCAACCACACCGATTGACGGTTTGCAGATTATCAACGCACTTGCGAGGAATGGCGGAGATAACATCTTCCTTGATGTACTGCCGTTACCTGCGAACCTGCCTACCTTCCCGGACGTAAACGGTGATGGAAAGATTAGCTCGTTGGATTCGCTGCTAGTCCTCAATAAATTGTCTGAACTCTACAACTCGGGCAGTGGTGAGGGAGAATCAAGTGCTTACGTGCCAATTGCCGGGGGTGTTATGGCATCCGCAACAACGGTCCTTGGAGATGATTTGCTCCGCCGTGAGGCTGATGAGGCTGATGAGGCTGCTAGTTTGTCGTCTGTGGGATCCTCAAAGCCCTCAGTGAGTGTCTTTGATAGCCCGGCAGTAGTCGACCTTGACGAGGTTGTTGAGTCGCTGGCGGTCGACGCCGCGAGTGTACGGGACATCGAGGACACAAATTCGATTGACGCTTTGTTTGCATCACTTTGATTCGGAGATCCTTCAACTTACCACTGGGTGATAACTGATTGTGATGGATCAGGCAGTGGTTATGGGGGGTTGGAGCATTGAGGGCTGTCAATGCAAAAAATCACCACAGCAGGCTGAGTGGAATGGACTTTTCTTGGTTTTTTGTCGGCATTTCGGAAATCGGGGGGATTTTGCGAGACAAAAAACAAGTTTTTGAATCTAAACATCGTTCGCCAAAGTGAGTACCGCTCGTATTCCTATCACATTCTCTGGTCACGGTATTTCGGTAATCCATGAAACGACATCGCTCAAAATCGAAAGGCGACAATCGGCTGCCAGGTCGACGATTGCGAATGGAAACGCTTGAGCATCGTCGACTGTTGGCCGCGACTCCACTTGGAGTGACACGCCTTGATACCGGCGAATTCTTGCTTGGTAGTGTTGCTGTGACTCCTGTGCTTTTTGAAAGCAACGGAACAGTCGATCCCGAATCGCAAAATTGGACAGCGGCGGAGATAGATGATGCGCTTGCCAAGGTTAGCGAAGGTGTAAATTGGTGGAGCGATACTCTCGATGATCTCAACACTGTGCACAGTGTTGATTTTGTGTTCGACAATGCCTTCGCGCTCAATCCGGTCGAGACGAGTTACGAGCCGATTGATCGGACCAGCAACAATTTCAATCTCTATGTCGGAGAATTTTTGACGGCTCAAGGGTTTGGGAATGTAAGCAACATCGAGGAGGGGGTGAAGCAATTCAATGCCCACCAACGAGAGCAGATGGGCACGGATTGGGCTTTTACCATCTTCATGGTTGATTCATCCGACGACCCAGATGGTCAATTTTTGCCGGGTGGCTTTTTTCAAACGGCTTTTGCTTACGCGGGTGGTCTGTTCGTAGTCACTCCATCGACCCGACCAGCTTCCACCATCGCCCATGAAATGGGGCACATATTCTGGGCGAAGGATGAGTACGCCGGTGGCGCGTCGTGGACAGATCGTCGAGGCTACTACAATTCACAGAATCTGAATGCCGCTGACAATCCGACATCAGGATTTGTTCAGGAAGATAGTGTCATGAGCAGTGGTATGGTGTTGGCGAGTGCTTATGCAGCGAACGAAAGTCCAGATGTTACTCTGGCCATGATCGGATGGAGAGATACCGATGGAGACGGCATCTTTGATCTTGCGGATGTGCCATTGGAGCTGAATGGGGAAGGTTATTTTGATTCCCCTTCGTCGACTTACTACTTCACTGGCTCTGCTTCTGCGGTTCCCCTGATCAATCAGAACTCGTCAGGCCCGCAAAGCGATATTACGCTTAATCGTATTAGCCGCCTTCAGTATCGGTTGGATGGCGGAGTTTGGGTCACTGTGTCGCAGCCCGATCAGCAAAAAGCTGACTTTGACTTGACGGTCACAATCGGACAGGCGTTTTCTTCAATCCAGTGGCGCGTGATTGATGATGTGACAGGTGTGACAAGTGCCGTGATTGATGGAAACGAGATTCTGCCAGCCTATTCACGGACCAGTGGCTCTGGTGTTGTTTTCCTTGATGCTGATAGTAATGGCCAACGTGATTCCTCTGAACAGGTGCTCGTCGGTACAACCGCTGGCCTCAAGAATGCAGACGGAAGTGATCTCGTTTTTAACGAGATTGAGGCATCCAACTATGAGTCTGGATTCCTGCCGTCGAATCTCCCAAATGTCTCCCTGACCTCGCAACATCCAACTTTTAACTCTGTATTGGTTGGTGATTTGGCATCAAGTGGTGTGCGGGTGTTTCAGCAGTTTGATGCGAATTCCGGAAACCTCGTTTTGAGAGATTCGTGGACGCAGGAGCAACCGCTTATGGCTGATTTCGATTTGCCAGTGGGAGAGGTTGCAGTCGATGTTTATGGATCCGCCGCAGGTAGTTATGTAAGAATCGAGGCGATGGATGCGGTAGGCAACCTACTGCAACGTAGCACCAGTGAGTTGATTAACTCGGGAATGTCCGAGACGGTGCGAGTAAATGACCCACTAGGAAGAATTGCAAGCGTTGCGATTTTTGGCCATGCCGATACTGATGCCTTGATACGTGGACTTAGTTTTGGAACCAATCCTGTGTTCAGTATTGGTTCTGGTGGTGGTTGGCGTTTTGATAATCTGCCTGTCGGCCAATATACCGTTGACCTAATTCCAGAACTGTTGGTTCATCAGTTTGATCAATCGAGTTTCACGATCGATGTTACGGTGAGCGGCAGCAGTTTTGTCCAATCACCTGCCAGTCGCGTGGACTGCCCTCGTTACAATGCCGCACTGCCCGAGGATGTCAATGACAGTGGCGCAGTAACTGTGCTTGATGCTTTGACCGTCCTCAATGACATTAGCCGCGACGGAATAAGGATCTTGCAGGCAGATGAGGTGCACACCACTTTCATTGACGTCAATAATGACGGCAGAGTCTCTACCTTAGATGCCCTCATCGTGCTGAATAAAATGGCTCTGGTTTCTGGTGGTGAGGGTGAAGCCCCAGGTTTTAGGAAATCGCTCGAAGCGAGTAGCACGGCTCACAATGATGTCGGTGCGAGTCTTGCCGATCAGGCCATGGCACCGTGTTTCGCGATGACCATGAGTCACTCACTCCATGATAGCTCTACAGGGGGGGTGTTGAACTATGCGGATTCCCACAGGGGTTCTGAAAGTATCGATAGGAAGAATGCCGATAATCCCGTCTATGGGCCAGTGCAGAGACCATCGAACCTGAGCAAACACCCAGTTTTACCGTTACCAAAGGTAGAAAAGCTGCTTGAGACGCCTTCGAAAACGGTTGAAGGAGAAGCTCTTGAGGTTCAATTTGATCTGAAGACTGCCCGCAATTATTAGAATAATCGGAACCTTTTTGCAGGATGTCGGTCTAAAGGCCAGACGGGGTTTTGTTCCCGCTGCAATTGGAGCCACAAGTTGAGAGAATGGATAGATTAAGTACTATAGATCGAGCCTAAGGGCTCATGATTTACAATATATCAGGCTCTGAGCTGACCTTAAGCTCAGGGCATCGAGGTTCGGCTTGCCGACAATTTCACACACGAAACCCGCGTCTTCTCGAGAAAATTGATGAGAAATCTGCGTACCTTGTTTTCCAATCGTATTAAGTCCGGATTCAAAAAGCGACGCAGATCTGCGTCGCGTTCGCGGAGCCTAGCTTCTACGGGACGTCAGCTTTCTAGCGAGTCCTTGGAAAAACGTGAGCTGCTGGCTGGTGACGTTTTGGAGAACGGGTACCACAACTTCCACACTCCCTACGATGTTAACGCAGACTACCAGATCAGTGCGATGGATGCACTCGTTGTGCTCAACAAGCTCGAGCAGGTTTTTGTATCTGGTGAATCCGCTGCCAGCAGTGACGAGAAATTGACGTATCCCGATGTCAATAACGATGGGCGTTTGACCGCCTCGGATGCACTTGGGGTGATCAACGCAATGGGACGCGGGGAGGGAGTTGGCGAACTTGTCGAGATGTTCCTGTCTGCCCGTGACGCAGATGATCAAGCCATTCAACCTATCAACGGTGAGTACAACATTCCGGTTGATGAAAAGTTTTTTCTTGAGATTGCCTACAGTGATTTGAGGACGCCAACTGAGGCGAATGGCGCCTATCAAATCAGGGCCGATGTGACGGCAAATCTGCCTGACTACCTCGTGCCCGTAATGAGTGAGTCGCAAAGGCTACGTTTCGATCAGGCCACTGCTACATCAGCAAACCTGGAGAGCGTAACCTTCACGCAAGAGGGAACGGGTTTGAGTTATGTTTCGACGGCGGCTGCCTGGCAAGCAAACCCGAATCTCGAAGTCTTGAATGCCATGGGTAGTTTTGGATACACGTTATCGGGTTTTGGTCCAGACCAAGATTACACACTGGACACAAGCGTCACATTCACTGATGGAGATTTCGGTTACCTCATTCACTGGTTCGGCGATGACTTTGATGACTTGGATGTACCGAACATCGATGTAAGTATCCAGCAAAATGGAGGCGCGGTGTTAGAGGCAAGCATGACTGAGTTCGCTCCCTGGCTGAGTGGGACTGATGGAGTGCTGGGAACTTCCGACGATATTCCCAATTCTGACGCTGTGAAGTACAACCTCGATTTGGATGTCCGCACTTGGAGTGGCTTCGTTGAACCACCGAATACACCATTTTACACGGGGTTGCATACTGGGGAGTTTGACACCCGGCGAGATGAGGTTCCATCCCTCCCAGGTTTCATAAGAACGGGTGGTATTGGTGTGAATGCTGGGGCAGGGGCGAGTAGTGTTGACCCATTTTGGTCGGGTGCTACTCCCAATGATGCGTTCAGCCTGCCTGTTAGGCTCGTACAGCCGGTGCAGGGTCTGATTCTGAACCTGGCGCCGTCGTTCGATTACCCAGACAATGAGTCATTGCTGCTTTATGGAAAGGGGGAACCAGTATTACCCTCAGAAGTGGTTTTAGATTCTTACGATGGCACTGGTAGTCCCGTGGACACCGGCGTTGCGGGGGTGGCTCACGTCATCATCAATGCGATTGGTGAGAATCGTAACCCTGAGGTCAGCAGTCCGATTACGCAGTCCTTTACGCAGGACGACAGCCAAACGAATGTTAACTTGCTGGAATTTGCATCTGATCCCGACAATAACACGTTGTCCGTTGACGCCAGCACAGTGAGCTTCAATGGTAATCTTGCGGGAATTTTGGTCTCTGGTGACGAGGCCATTGTTGACCCCACTTTGTATGCCTATCTGGCTGCTTCTGAGCAGGAAGTCATCACGATCAGTTATGACATCGTTGACGGTGCAGGTGGTTCGGTAGCCCAAACTGCGACGATTACGATCACTGGACTCAATGACCCGGCGACGGGAATCACTGGAAATACAACTGGCAGCGTCACTGAGGATGGAACACTCGTTGCCAATGGCTCACTAACCGTCGCAGATCTTGATGCCGGTGACGATGAAGTGCAGCCACAAACAAATGTTAGCGGCACTTATGGAATTTTCTCCATCGACGCTTCCGGATCTTGGACTTACTCACTGAACAATGCTGACTTGGTGGTTCAAGCATTGGCCGCCGGTGCAACACCAACAGATACGTTTGCTGTTTTGTCAAAAGATGGGGCAGCCACGGTTGACGTGATCGTCACGGTCAACGGCACGAATGATGCCCCAACCAAGGGCGCGCCTGTGACAGCGACCTTCAGCGAGGAACAACCAGTCACTTCGGTTGACTTGTTAACCGGGGCATCAGATGTAGATCAGGGTGATGTTCTCAGTGTCGCCAATTACGCGGTCGCAAGTGGAGACGCTGCGGGTGTTTCCCAGAACGGCAACAATGTGGATGTTGATCCCGGAGCTTATGGGGCGCTGGAAGATGGCCAGTCTGAGGTCATTGTGCTGAACTACAATATCGTCGATGGTAATGGTGGTTCGGTGGGACAGACCGCAACCATCACTATCACGGGTGTTTCCAACTTCTCTCCTGTCATTACTGTTGAGGTGGGTGACGGAGACAGTGGTGAAGTCAATGAGCAGGAAGACACAACTGGTGACGTGGGCACTGTGCTCACGGCTGAAGGCACGTTGAGTTTCTCCGACCAAGACCCTGCTGACACGCATATGGTCGCCACCGCGGCAACAGAGTCGGGATACATCGGAACATTCTCCGCAAGTCTCACGCAGGCAGTGGGTGGTCTCGATGGTGAAGTCGCTTGGAGTTTCTCTGCTACTGATGCTGAGTTAGACGAACTCGCCGAGGGCGAAGTGAAACAACAGGTTTATGACGTAACGGTGACCGACAGCAGTAGCGGCACGGGTGTCAAGCAGGTTGTTATCACGCTTAATGGAGAGAATGACCAGCCGCAAAGTGCAGATCCGATCGACCGGACTTTTAACTCACTTTTACCGATTGAAACTATCGACTTGACCACTTCCGCAGTTGACGTAGATGGCGATGTGCTGAGTGTTCAAGATGGTTCTGTCGTTTTAGGCGGCGGTGATGCGGGCGGAGTGACGGTCGATCAATCCAGCGGCTTAGTGACTGTAACCCCATCCTTTTATGCCTTTCTTACCCCCACCGATCCTCCAGTGGTCGTCACGATCGCCTACACACTCGATGATGGCAATGGTGGTTCCATTGAGCAGACCGCGACTCTCACGTTTAATGGCGTCAATGATCCCCCCATACCGGGACCATCCATTTCAGAAACTTTCACTCAGAACGACCCTGTTTCGACCGTCAGTCTGATCACAGGGGCAACTGATCCCGATGAGGACACCCTGACCGTTGCAAATGTTGCCTTCACCCCAGAGAATCCGGCCGGATTCCAAATCGTTAACGACGATTCGGTGGAAGTGACGCCCTCTGCCTATGACTCTCTTAATGCTGGTCAGCAGACAGCAATACAAATCAACTATGTCATCGATGATGGTGCTGGGAATCAGACGGTGCAGCAAACCGCTACCATCACAATCACTGGTTTGAATGATGATGCCACAATCACAGGAGAAGCGACCGGTGCGGTTGTCGAAGATACTGCGTTAACCGGCGGTCAGCTGACGGAAACCGGGACGTTGACAGTGAATGATGTCGACGCAGGGCAGGCAATCTTCTCCACTTCGGTA
>Ga0315321_10000027_pt1 | contig 77028 bp, 65 predicted proteins | sample M180m21515metaG_FD_203464 | JGI IMG/M metagenome (GOLD analysis project Ga0315321, IMG submission 203464) | Ammonia-oxidizing marine archaeal communities from Monterey Bay, California, United States - M1 80m 21515 | ecosystem: Environmental > Aquatic > Marine > Intertidal zone | place: USA... | reverse complement strand
CTCCAACCCGGTCTTCGGATCGATAAATCCTCATCGAGGGAGAACTCAGGCTGGTCTGAAGCTCAATTACTTCGCTTGCCTCACAATTCAGAGCAAGAACCATGGCCGCGGGTTTGCCTGCGGCAACGTCATGGGCATGACTTGGTCCCGTCAAGTAACCCGAACCGATTCCATCACCCAGCACCTCCTGCATTACCTCGTGAGCGAAGAGATTGGACTTGGGTTCAAGTCCCTTGCACAGGGCGATTGCTCCCCGGAAATTCCACGAGTCTTCCTTGTGCTCGGCAACCCTCAGGCAAGTCTCCCTGAGAGCATGGGATGGACAGGCCAAAAAGACATAATCACATTCCATCAGAACCGGGCGCAAAGAGCACCCAATCTGCAAGTCGGGGTCAAAGTCAATACCCGGGAGATAATCCTTGTTTTCTCGCTCCGAAGAAAGTGCGAGAGCGTGATCCATGCGCCTTGGAACCAAGGAAACGGCATGACCGACTTTCGAAAGATAGACCGCCATCGCCGTACCCCAGGCTCCCGCCCCCAAAACGCAAAAATTCATGATCGTTTACTTTCTTTTTTTCCGAATATCCCCAACGTATCTGCTCAAGGCAACGGAAGCATCCCGGGCGAGGTTCGCGTAGGGGGAAACGAAGGAAGGAACTCCCTTGACCGTTAACCCAAGCAAGTCCTGGGTAACCAAAATCTGCCCATCGCAGTCCGGTCCGCTTCCGATACCGACAAGGGGTGGAGTGATCTGACTGGCCAACACAGTAGCCACTTTGCTCTCGACCATTTCCGCGATGATGGCAAAACATCCCGCCTCTTCCAAACTGATTGCATCAGTGTAAAGGCTTTCCGCCTCCTCTCTGCTTGACCCGAACTTCCTGTAACCGCCGATGGCCTTGACTGTCTGCGGAAGAAGACCAATGTGCCCGAGAACCGGAATGCCCGTTGCCACAAGTTTCTCGACATCATCCGCCAAGTCTCTGCCCCCCTCCAGTTTGACCGCATCAGCTCCACCCTCCTGCATCAGCCTCCTGCAAGATTCAAGCAAACGGTCGAAAGACATGCTGGCCTCACCAAAGGGGAGATCGGCAACCAGAAGACAACCGGGATCCGAACGCCTGACGGCGGAAGTATGGCGAACCATATCGTCGATCGTAACGGGAATCGTCGTGTCATAGCCCAAAAGAGTCGTCCCCACCGAGTCCCCGACCAAAATGAAGTCGACTCCGGCATCCGAAATCAACTTTCCCATGATCGCATCATAGGCAGTCAGGCCAACGATCGGTCTCTTTCCCTTTAATTCGGCAAGGTAACGGACAGTTGGCTTGACTTCATGCCGGTCGGTCACCCTGTCTCTGGCCGAAGGGCTCCGACCTTGCCTCGCGACCCCAGTCGCTTCCGCCGGAGCGTCGCCGGTATTTTCGCGCCTAACTGGTTTTCGCCTGCGGCGGGCCGGTTTTGGGGAAGGAGGAGTCTTTGGTTCTTCGGTTGCTCCTGCTTCCTCTTTTGGTTTCGTATCTTCAGACACTTGTCATCCTTTCTTCAAATTGATTCAGGCACTTGGCTACCGCCGCGGCCTCTTCCTCCGTCAGTTTCTTTTCAGCCGCCCGGACGGTCTCCACAATCTGTCCGGGACGGCGGGCACCCACGATTGCCGAAGTCACCTCTTCCCTACGCAAGGCCCAAGCCACCGCCAATTGGCCGATTGTTCTGCCATGTTCAAGGGCAATGGACCGCAATCCCTCCTGGAAGTTCAAAAACGCCTCCATTCCCTCCTCGCTTTGCAAAGGACTTACCACAGGATGATCCTTCTTGTGCTTTCGCCAATCGTTATCGGGCAAATCATCAAGCCACTGGCGCGAAACCTTCCCCGTAAGCAGACCGGAATGCATTGGGCTATAGACGAGGACACCGGTTCCTTTTTGTCCGCACCAAGGCAAAACCTCCGGCTCAATCTCCCGGGCAAGCATGCTGTACATCGGTTGGTTTGAAGTAACCGCTTCGATTGAATCAATCAGCTCAAGTTCATCTTGCCAGCAATTGCACACTCCTGCCCAACGAATCTTTCCTTCCTTTCGTAGCTCATGCAGGGTCTCCCAGGATTCCGCAAGGTTCTCCAAAGGATCGGGCCAGTGAATTTGATAAAGATCAATTCGATCGCGCCCCAAACGCCTGAGTGAGCCCTCCACCTCCTCGCGGATGGTTGCAGGAGAAATAAATCTTCTGGGTTTGTTATCCTCTTGCGGAAGAACTCCGCACTTGGTGGCCACTACGATTTCGTCGACCTTCCACTCCCGAAGAGCCTTTCCCACAGCCTCCTCGGACACACCGAAACCATAGGCATGAGCGGTATCGATCCAATTGATCCCTTGTTCAAGGGCCTCAATGATAGCCTGAATGGATTCCTTCTCGTCCTGATCACCCCAGCCCATTCCCCAATCCCCCCCGCCGATGGCCCAAGTGCCCATCCCTATCTGCGAAAGGAGAAGATCGGAATTCCCAAGTTTGTTAAGTTTCATAAAGTTACGGTCAAAATCAAAAGGCTATCGATCCCGAAATCCGAAGCGAGTCAAAAGCGATTCATCGGGCAAAAGGTGCTCTTGCCCTTGAAAGAGGACAGTTTTTGGATTTTAATCGAGGAATGAACACGATCTTCATAACGGGAGCAAACCGCGGAATCGGACTTGAACTCACCAGACAATTGTTGAAAGAGGGAAACAAGATTATCGCGGGGTGCAGGAATTTGAAAGCAGCGGATGAACTCCGGGATTTGCAAAGTGCATTCGAAAAACTGGAAATTCTAGAACTCGCGGTCGACGACGAGGAATCGGTGGTATCCTGCTTCAATAAACTTTCCGAAGACAACCAAAAGATCGACCAGCTTTTCAACAATGCGGGAATCATGGATTGGAACGACCTGAACGCCGTGACCCCCGATTCGCTGGATAAAGTTTATCGGACTAATCTCATCGGAGCACTCATGGTCTTGCGGGCATCGATTCCCTGCCTCCGGAAATCCCCTGATCCGCTCATCGTGAACCTTTCTTCAAGACTGGGATCCATCGGCCTTCGTGGAAACACTCAATTGGGAGGAGCCATCGCCTACCAATGCTCAAAGGCAGCGCTCAATATGCTGACCAAGCAAGCTGCCATTGACTTGTCGACTCTTGGAATCCGAGTAATATCAATGAGTCCGGGATGGGTAAAGACGGAGATGGGAGGAAGCGAGGCCAAGTACGAAGTCAGCGAATCCGTGCGTTTGATACTCGAAACCCTCGACAACCTCAATCCGGGCGATTCGGGAATCTTCCTGGGCGAAGATGGGGCGGAAATCTCCTGGTAATTCCAAAATAAGCCTTGTTCTCATGAGGAACACCGATCAGATTGCCCTGTCATGAAAAAACACCTCATCCACTTGCTCGCTCTCGCCGCTTTCCTTTGCTCGACCAACCTTAATGCCCTGGAAGTCGGAGACAAAGTTCCCGCCTTCGAAGCTCTCGACGAAAAAGGCAAAGCCTGGAGTTCAAAAAGTTTTCACGGAAAAAAGCTTCTCTTGGTCTATTTCTATCCCGCTGCCATGACCGGTGGATGCACAAAGCAAGCCTGCGCCTTTCGCGACGACAAGGCCAAATGGAAGGAAAGGGAAGTCGAGATTGTCGGAATAAGCGGGGATCAACCGGAGAATCTCGCCCTCTTCAAGGAAGCCGAAAATCTCAATTTCACTCTCTTGGCTGACCCGAAGGGCAAAGTAGCCAAATCCTTTGGGGTTCCCTCCGGCAAAGGAGGTAGCATTGATCGTTTCGTCAAAGGGGAAAAGTTCACTCTCGATCGTGGCGTGACCACCAAAAGGTGGACATTTCTCGTTTCCAAAGATGGAAAGATTCTTTACAAGAACGACAAGGTTCAAGCCGCTCGGGATAGCTCGATCGTGCTCGACTTTCTCAAGAAAGCGAGAAAACCATAGGATGACGAAAAATCTTACAGGGAAAGAACGAGGAAAGCTCAAGTCCGAGGCGAAGACTCGTCCGGTTGACCTCAAGGTCGGCAAAAAAGGCATCACCGACAACCTACTTTCTGAAATCAGGCGTATTCTTGAGGACGAATCGCTCTTCAAACTCAGGCTTTCCCCTGAAAAATCGACGAGGCTCGAACAAATCGGTCATCTTGAGGACAAACTATCCGTCAGCCTCATATCGATGGTTGGGAAAACCGCGAGCTTCTCTAAGGTAGAGTGATGAAGAAACCCGAACCGCTGGAAGAAGGAGATCAGATCCCCGACTTCGCAACCACCGACGATCAGGGGGCGGAGATATCAAGCACCACCTTGAAGGGAAGCAGTTTCCTTCTCTACTTCTATCCACGCGACAACACCCCCGGTTGCACCGCCCAAGCCTGTGGGTTCCGTGACCTATGGGATGGCTTCAAGGGTAAGAAAATCAAGATTTTCGGGGTATCGGGAGACACCGCCAAATCTCACCAAAAATTCAGGGAAAAGTTCGACCTCCCCTTCCCTCTGCTCATGGACGATGACCATTCACTAGCCAAGGCCTTCGGGGTTTGGGGACTCAAAAAATTCATGGGCCGTGAGTTCGATGGGATCCACCGCATGTCTTTCCTCGTCGATGAGGGGGGCAAGATCGCCAAGGCCTATCACAAGGTCAAGGCGAAGGATCACCCGAGCGAGGTACTGAGCAATATCTGAAGAACTGACCGGAACGATCAACCCGACGGGTTTTATCCGGCCAAGGCCGCTTCAACGATACCCGAGAAAGCTCTGGAGGTAAGGGAAGCGCCGCCGATCAACCCACCGTCGACGTCAGGCTGGGACAGCAAACCCGCAGCATTCTCGGGTTTCATCGAACCACCATAGAGAATCCTGACGGTTGACGCAGCGGAGTCTCCGAACATTTCCACGAGAACCTTCCTGATGTCGGCATGAACCTCTTGAGCCATCTCGTCGGTCGCTGTTTTGCCGGTACCTATTGCCCAAACCGGCTCATAGGCCACAACCAGGCTGTCGATTGCGTTGGCAGGAAAATTCTCCAACCCCTCCCGAACCTGAGAACGGACAACATCAAGGGTTTGCCCTGCTTCACGCTCTTCGAGTGTTTCGCCTATGCAATAGATGGGCTTCAAGTTATTTTCCACGGCAGCGAGAACCTTCTTGTTTACCGATTCATTGGTCTCGCCATAAAACTGCCTTCTCTCACTGTGACCGAGAATCACGAAGCTCACATACAGATCTCTCAGCATCTCGGCCGAAATTTCGCCTGTGTAGGCACCGGACGGTTGGGAGCACATGTTTTGAGCTCCGAGCAAAACCTCGGACTGGTCAACCAGTTCGGAAGCCTTGGCCAATGAGGTAAAGGGAGGGCAGATGCAAACCTGCACGTTTGTCTGCGAACCAACGGTGGAGTTGATTTCCTTTATCAGATCGACGGTTTCAGTGGCCGTCTTGTTCATTTTCCAATTTCCGGCTATAAGATATTTTCGGGACATTTCAAAAAAAGTTCAGCTGTTTTAAGATTGATCGAGAATCGATACTCCGGGCAACTCCTTGCCCTCGAGAAATTCAAGAGAGGCTCCGCCCCCGGTACTCATGAAAGTTACTTGGTTGCCATAACCGCTTTGATTGATGGCCTTTACCGAGTCGCCTCCGCCGATGATGGAAAGTCCTCCGCCTTCGGCTACGGCTTTGGCAATGGCAAAAGTACCCTTGCTCGAGTCCTCTATCTCGAAGACCCCCATGGGACCATTCCATAAAACAGTCCTGGCATTGGAAACTTCTTGGGCATATAGCTCAATGGTTCGAGGCCCAATATCGACCCCTTCCCAACCATCCTCGATATCACCCTCCACTATTCTGGTTTCACCAAGAGTTTTGGCATCGAAGTCCAGTGCGTTGGTGATCAATGTATCAACCGGCAATAGAAAATTGACCCCCTTTTCCTCCGCTTTTTTCAGGGCTGCCTGAGCCATGGGGACCTTATCGGGTTCGCTCAGGCTGTCTCCCACTTTTTTGCCTTTCGCCAAAGCAAAAGTGTAAGCCATGGCGCCGCCGATGATGATGGTGTCCGCCTTGTCGAGAAGCCTGTCAATGACCGTTATCTTGTCGCTCACCTTGGCACCGCCGAGAATGACGGCAAACGGCCTTTCGGGCGCCTCGGTCTTCTCGCCGAGAAACTCGAGTTCCCGCTCGATGAGGTAACCCGAAACCTTTTCCGGCAAAAGCTCGGCCACCCCAAAAGTCGAGGCATGAGCGCGATGAGCGGTGCCGAATGCATCATTGACAAAAAGATCTGCATGGGAAGCGAGTTGACGGGCGAACGCAGGATCGTTCTCCGTTTCGCCCGGATGGAAACGGAGGTTTTCCAAAAGGGCGACCTGACCATTTTCCAAGTTGTCGATGGCTTGCCCGACTTTTTCGCCTATGCAGTCGTCCAGAAACAAAACGGGAACCGACAGTTTGTCGGCCAGATCCACGGCCACGGAAGACAAGCTCATCGATTCGACTCTCTCCCCGTTCGGACGTCCAAGATGACTTGCGAGTACGATTTTAGCCCCTTCCTCAATGAGCTTCCTGATAGTGGGTAGAGCGGACTTGATACGGGTGTCGTCGGTGATGGTTCCGTCCGGATCGAGCGGAACATTGAAATCTACGCGAACGAAAACGCGCTTACCCTCTAGCTTTACATCGTCTATGGTTTTTACCTTGGACATGGCTTGCGGTGCTGAGAAGAATCCGGGGTGCTCCCGGCCCTTCCGGTTAAATACAAGGGAATGCGATTAGAATCAGAGAAAAGCGGAGACCCTCTTGAGCAGATCGACGCAACGGTTGCTGTAGCCCCATTCGTTGTCGTACCAGGATACGAGCTTGAAGAAGGTGTCACTCAAGCCCATGCCGGACCCTGCGTCGAAGATCGAGGAGTCCGGACAATGGATGAAGTCGGAAGACACTACCTCGTCCTCGGTATAGCCAAGAATGCCCTTGAGAGGACCTTCGGAGGCTTCTTTCATCTTGGCGCAGATCGCCTCGTAACTTGTGGACTGCTCGGTCTTGACCGTCAAATCGACTGCGGATACGGTTGGTGTGGGCACGCGGAATGCCATTCCCGAGAGCTTGCCCTGAACCTCGGGCAAAACCAGTCCTACCGCCTTGGCGGCACCGGTGGTGGAAGGGATAATGTTGATTGCGGCTCCGCGGCCTCCCTTCCAATCCTTGACCGAAGGTCCGTCGACTGGTTTCTGTGTCGCCGTATAAGCATGTACAGTTGTCATGAGACCTTCCACTATTCCGAAGTTCTCCAAGACGACCTTGACTACGGGGGCAAGACAGTTGGTGGTGCAGGAAGCGTTCGAGACGACGTCGTCGTCGGCCGTCAGGTCTGCGTCGTTGACCCCCAGAACAATGGTCCGCACATCGCCCTTGGCGGGTGCGGAAATGATAACCTTCTTGGCTCCCGCCTCAATGTGACCGGCGGCCAACTCCTTGGCCACGAACAAGCCCGTGCACTCGATCACGACATCGACGCCCAATTCTCCCCAAGGAAGGGCAGCTGGGCCTTCGCGTAAGGCAAGGCATCGAATTTCGTGTCCGTTGACGACGAGGGAATCTTCAGTGGGAGCCTCGACCGTACCGTTGAAACGACCTTGGGTAGAATCGTACTTTAGCAAGTAAGCTAGGTTATCGGAGGGGACCAAATCATTGATTGCGACAACTTCGAATTCGTTGCCGAGAAGTCCTTGATCAACAAGGGCGCGAAAGACCAAACGACCGATACGGCCGAATCCATTAATTCCAATTTTAGTAGACATTTACGTGATATTTGTAGTTGTGGTGTACTCGAAAGAAACGAACAATCAAATGAAGAATGCCCGAGGAATGGCAAGGCTTTAAGTGAAAAGTTCCGTTGTTATCGATTTGACGCACCTGCGCAATCAAGTCTCTCCAACGGAAGCTCAAGTTCATTCAATCCGTGCAAAAGCAAGAAAACCATCAGGGAAGGACGCTGAGCTCAGCCTTCCAAAATCGAGCAAAAATCTTCCGTCACAACAAGTTCCCGTTGCACGTCTTCAATGAGGTGATCCAATTGGAAGATATTCAACCGGGCAAGCAACGCATCGGAGGGAGCCTCAGGGCTATCGTGCCCACTGAAGCCAAATTGCATTTTGTTGACAACCCAATTGGCGAGGATGACCAAATCGATCAATTCGCTTTCATCGCTGCCAAGCTTAACTTGTTGCCTGTGTTCCGGGTTCGATTCATGGTGCCAACGAACTACGCACTCGACCAATGGGGACAGACCCCAATGACGGCAGATCAAATAACCGAGGTAATCATGCCGTGGGCTCTGATTGATGAGCTCGGCCTGAAAAAAGTTGATTTTATGATCCAACGCGGTTTGAGAATCCAGAATAAACTTGTTGTCGTTGTCATCCTCGTCGAGCTTGAATCGGGCGACTTTTCCAATGTCATGAACCAAGCCGCAAGTATATGCGGTTTCGTGCCAAGACTTGCCCAAGTATTTGGCGATGGAGCGTGAAGCAGCGGCGACTCCCAGACTGTGCTTCCAAAGCCCTTCCAGGCTAAATTTCTGCGTAGCCTTCTCTTTGGCCGAAAAAGCTTTGAAGACCGTGGTCGTCAGGATGACGTCCTTTATTTTGTCGAAACCGATCGTACCAATCGCCTCATTGGCAGAGGTCACCTTGTCTCTGTTGCCCCGATACATGCTAGTATTGGCAATCCTGAGAATCCTCGTACAGATTGCCTGATCAGCTACCATAACCTCCTCAACCGCTTGGGTGGAGGTATCAGGGTCCTCCAATATATTGGTAAGTTCGTTAACAATTATAGGCAAAGTCGGAAGATTCCTTTGGATTTGCCGGATCAAGTTTTCGTAATCAATCACATTCGCATTGGTTTCCATGTAAAATTTATAAAAAAATGACTCAAGTGACTCAAGGTCAATCTGAGTCAATACTCCACTTTCTTGACCTGAAAATCAACCAAGCCGAGGAAGCCAAACAAAACCACAAGAAATAATCCTCATACCCTTCGGCACTAAGAGTAGATGAGGTAGGAATTTTCAGTTCGAGGGTCCATGCTCCTTCAAAATATATGCTGCCGTTTTCGTCCCTCAAAACCTGCCTTTGGTTACCCCTTCGATCAATCCATCCGGACCAACCCGCATTACCGCAGCGCAAGAGGGGGATGCGATTCTCAATCGCCCTCAAGACCGAGTGAGCGGCGTGTTGCTCTGCACACCCCTCCCGCCCAAACCATGCATCATTCGTGCAGACGAAGAGAAAGTCGGCTTCATCCTGGACCGTTTCCCGGACCAACGAGGGAAAAATGTCCTCGTAGCAAATCAAGGAGCCGACCGCAAAAGCATCCTTGCCCTCCCCTGTCTGGGGAATATTGAAATTGAAAGGAAGCTTACCCTCCCCGAAAGTCCCGATCGGCCCGACTAGTTTCCTGAGTCCGGGAATCAAGCGGAAGGGGAAAGGCACGTACTCCCCGAAAGGAACTAGAATTCGTTTTGCGTACCATTCGGGAGATACCCCCTCCTCGGGGGACACAAACGAAATCGTATTGAAGGCCTGCCCCTCCTCCCTCACGACGGCACCGATAAGCATGGGTATCCCGGTTTCGCGAACAAGATCCTCGATCCAAAGAGGGTCAAGGTTGACAGGATAAGGGGTGGACGCTTCGGGCCAAACGATTAGATCGGGATTCGTGAGGGCGAGAAACCTCGTTTGTCTCACGAGAATTTCCTTGTGAAGGGAAACGCTTTCGCTCTGCCATTTGTTGGTTAAAAAAGGTTGGCAAACTCCGACCCTTACCGTGTGCTCTGCCGCGGCATTCTCAGTTGAACCCGTACGGAAAAGAAAGAAGGGCGAAACCATGAGAACGAACAGCAGGATGCCCACGTAAAAATCAGGGCAAAAAGAGGAAAACGCCCCACCCTGCCGGTTCCTTCGCCGAACCAGAAGGTGATGCAAATAGGATGCGATCGTGAGGTTGAAGAACACCAGGAAGAAGGAAACGCTCCACGCCCCGGTCCAGGGAAGCGTTTGGAGGATAGCGGGCCGCTCCCACTGCGTCACCGACAACGGACACCACGGGAAACCCAGGGTAAACTGGCCCCTTGCCCACTCGATCGAGACCCAAAAGGCGGAAAGACCGATCATTGTGAAGAGCCTTTGCCGGAATCCTCCCTTTGTGGCCTGGGGAATCAACTTTCCGGCCAAGAGAAACCAAGGAAGATTATAGAGCGACAAGAGAAAAGCCGCGGCCAGCATACCGGGAAATGTTATGTGCCTGATCCACCCGACCAAGGTCAAGTGGTAGAGTATGCCAGCTAACAAGAAGGCAGTGCAGACTTTCTTTCTACTCGGTCCGAAAGAAAACCAGATCAGGCAAGGCAAAAGGAAAAAATAAGCTGATTCTGCCGATTCCCGCGGGGGTTGAGCAGTGAGAAGGAGACCGTAAGTGCAGAAGGCAGCAACCAGGGCTGCCCACCATTCCTTCGCAAAAGCAACCGCGCTCAATCTCCAGGAATGAAGACTCAAGACAATCCCTCCGAACACGATTTGATTTTCGGACGGGCAAGATGAGCGAAAGGCTCGAGCGAGTAATCCTCGTCCGCCCTGCCCTTTTTTTTCATGTACTCTTCGCAGATGCCAAAAAGTTCCGACCGGGTCTTGGAACGCCTCATCGCATGAAGGAAAGCACCTTCCGAATCAACGGACAAACCGACGTAATTAAGAAACTTCTTCATCCTGGCCACCAAGCGGACTTCAGGGATCCCCGGTTTGTCCAGGCTCCGGTAGAGGTCCTCGACATAACCGTACAGGTCTTCCAACTTGGGCCGAAAGATCTCACAACCGGATTGCAACTCACGGATTTGCCTGAAGACCCAAGGGTTCCGAATCGCCGAACGTCCGATCATGACCCCGTGAACACCCGTTTCCTCACGCAAACGGACCGCATGACTGGCTGTCTCCACACTACCGTTCAAGAGAACCGGACAAGGAAGAAAGCGAACGGCTTTGGCCACGTGCCGGTAACTTGGTTCCGATTGATATCCGCCCCTGACCGTCCTTGCATGAATACTGACCAACCCGACATCACTCTCTGCGATAATCCCGAGGATCGGCTCGAAAAAACGATCGTCTTCGAACCCGATTCTCATTTTCACGGACAGAAGGGAAGACCTTTCCTCTCCGAGCACATCCAATATTTGCCTTATCTTTTCCGGATCGCGAAGAAGCCCCCCGCCTACATTCTTGCGGTATACCCGCGGTGCGGGACACCCCAAATTCAAATCCACCCCGGCAACAGGAAGCGATTTGAGTTCCCTCGCAACCCGTCTGAGGTCATTCAAGTTTTCCCCAATCAACTGGGCAAAGACTGGACGGTTGTCGGGCTTGTTGACGATCGATGAAATGATTTCGGGATCAATACGGGAATGAACGTGCACACGGATAAACTCGGTAAAGAAAAAATCCGGACTCCCCCTGCGCCCAACTACCTGCATGAAAGGCAACGCGGTCACATCCTGCATGGGAGCAAGAGCCGTCGGCCAGTCTCCGGGAATCATGGACCCCGGGAGATTGCCCGTGAAAGATGACCCCGCTTCCGAAATCACAAAAAAGAAGGCAAGAGGATGAAATTAATCTTGCTTGCGGAGAATCCGTTCGAGAATCTCGGACATGTCCTCCACGTTCTCCAAAACCTTGTGAGCCACGTGAATGGGTTGCTTCATCTGCAAGGCCAAAACGATCGAGTCACTTGGTCGGGCATCGAGTTCAATGATCTTCTTGCCCAGTTCGTTCTCCATCCGAAGAATGATCCGGGCGAAGAAAGTTCCCTCGTCAACGTCGTTGATAAGGACTCTCTCTATCGAGGTTTCCAAGCCTTTCAATATCAATCCGATCAAGTCATGAGTAAGAGGCCTCTCCTTCTTGACCTGATTCATCGTCATGTTGATTGCGTTTCCAATCGATGGGTCGACATAGATCACAAAAGTCTTGTCGTCATTACCCAAAAAGATTGCACAACCGTTGGAAGTGGGCATTACGCCCTTTACGGTGACCTCGGCAGAGTCATTATTCATCTTGTCATTATCCTCTTAGTTGCTTTCGTTCGCAAGCACTTATATCTTATGTTATCCTCTTTCCCTTGAATTCGAAAAAAAATAATCTTCCCTCTCGCAATCTTTACCTAATCGGCTTCATGGGTACTGGAAAGACGGTGGTTGGGGAAATGACTGCGATGAAACTGGGACTCCGCTTCGTCGATTCGGACCGGGAAATAGCAAGAAACGAGGGCAGGGAAATATCGGCCATTTTCGAACAATCGGGTGAAAAACGGTTTAGGGAGATGGAGATGAAGTTCATCGTTAACGGACACCCTTCCCTCGGTTGCTTGGTTTCTTGTGGCGGCGGACTGCCGGTAGCCGAAGGCATGCTTGAACTGCTCAAGCAACGCGGCATGGTGATAACCCTATGGGCATCCCCGGAAACCATTTGCCAAAGAACCAAGGAAAATTCGACCAGACCCCTTCTGCAAGTGGAAGACCCTCTTGCCGAGATAAAGAACCTGCTCGAAAGCCGTGAGGCGACCTACTTGGCGGCCGACCAGGTGATTTCAACGGAGATGCGCTCCGCCAAAGCCGTGAGCGAGCTGGTTGCCCGGGCCTACGAGGAGAACCAGTCCACCGGGGGAAATTAGCTACCCTCCAAGCTCTTGCTCGGGCTTCTCCACGCATTGCCTGACCCGTTCCAGGAAGGACGCAGGAGGACGAACGACCTTGCCCGCACCGGAAACGAACGCATGGGTCGTTTGCCCGGTGGCAAGAAGATCGTCATCACGGAAAACTTCGTAAGCAGCCTTTATTCGTACGGATGATGATTCATCGATCCTCACGACTACGCTGAGCCGGTCATCGAAATGGGCAGGTCTGCGAAAATCCACCTGACAACTCAAGACCGGCAGAAAAAAGTCCGTTTCTTCGAGAGACTTGTAAGAACAACCGATGGAGTCAAGGAGCTCGATTCTGGCGATTTCGAACCAAGTCAGATAATTGGCATGGTAGACAATCCCCATCTTGTCAGTCTCTCCATATCGAACTCTAACCTCAACGCTTGCAGAAAGCATGCTCGTTCATTACATCATTGTCTCAATCTCGGCAACGAAACTTTACCATGTCCATCAGCAAAAAAGAAAGAACTCTCTCCATTTGGGTCGGCCTCGCGGTGGGGATCACCCTATCCTCCCTTCTTTTCCGTTACGCCCTGAACGAAAAGGAAGCCAAAGCGCAGGAACGCCCGGGAAACTTTGACACCAATACGACCGCGCACGGCACCCCCTTTGATCCTCTTCCCGAGTCGGTCGTTAAAAAGACCCCCGCTGGAATCGTGGTATTTTTCGACAAAAACGAATCGATTTTCGAAAACCACGCATCGGAAAGAACCCCCAAGTGGGTGATCGAGACAAGCGGATCGTTCCGCTCGGAAAGGCTTTTTGTTCTCATCGAGCAAAACCCTGCGGAAAAAACATCGCATCGTTTTTTCCGCGCGTCCGAACTGTATGTGAAAAGCACTCCTGAATTGGCCTGGCCCGAAAAACCGCTGGAGTTGATCAAGCTCGCCATCAAGGCTTCTCAAGCCTCTCACGGCTCTACCGGTTCATCCGCATTTTCCCCCGAAAACTATAATTTGATCGGAACAAATGACCGGACGGGAGAATGGATTCTGCAAATCAAGGACATCTCGCCCTCGGGCATCCGTTTATCCCTATTGGAGTTAAACGGGCTTTCCGGCCTGATCGAGCAGGTCAGACTCAGTCCTTGGGACCCCGAAAACTAACTGAAAAACCCCTTATTCTCGTTGACCGCAACAGGATTTTGCTTCACTGTGGACATTTGCAAGGATGGTCGGCTTCAAGCCCCCTTCCGCACCTCTAAAACAAGAAAAGAACTACTACTATCGTGAACGTAGAAATCAAGGAAGCAGGCGATGCCCGAAAAGTTGCCTTAGTCACATTCGAATCGGATGAAGTGACCAGTCAGGAGAGTCAGGTTTGCAAGCAATTTGGCCGCATGGCCAATATTCCCGGATTCCGCAAAGGAAAGGCTCCAGAGCAGGTAATTCGCAAGAAATACTCAAAGGAATTGAAGGAGGAATTGAACAGGAAAGTTTCGACTACTGCCTACGAAGCGGTTCTGGAGCACAAGGACATCCGCGTCTACTCTATCCTCAAAGTAGACGCCGGCGACATCGAACCCAACTCCCCTGCCACCGTGGAAGTTACCGTCGATGTCGAACCGGAATTTGATTTGCCCGCTTACGAGGAATTCGAATACACCATTCATTCCACGGAGGTAAAAAAAGAGGACATGGAAAAGGAACTCGATGGATTGAGAGATCAAAGAGCCTCCTTCGAAGAGGTGGACCGGGAAGTGGCAGAGGGCGACTACGTCAAATGTTCTTACGAAGGAATGCTGGATGGCTCTCCCGTCTCCGAAATCCTTCCCGACAAGCCGATGTACGGGAAACAGTCCAACACCTGGGAAGAAGCCGGACAAGCCAAAGGGATGGGCGTCGATGGAATCGCCAAAGGGATCGTGGGCATGAAAAAGGACGAAAAGAAGGAAGTCGAAATTACTTTCGAGGAAGATTTCGAACTTGCTCCCTTGGCGGGCAAAAAAGTTACTTATTCAATCGAAATTCACGAAGTCCGTGAAAAAAAGGCTCCCGCAGCTGACGACGAGGAATTTCTCAAAGGAATGAAGGCAGAGAGCCTCGACGAACTCAAGGAGAAGATCGAGGCAGACCTGAAAGTCAGGAAGGAAAGGGAAAACGTGGATGGCAAAAGGGGGCAAGCTACCCAAAAAATACTCGAGTTGCCCGATTTCCCGCTTCCGCAGCAAGCAGTGGAGGACGAAGCCCAGACAATCTTCCAAAGAACCATCCAGCGGGCCGCCCAACAAGGAGCCAAGCAGGAAGAGATGGAATCAAAGCGCGACGAGCTCTGGAAAGAGTCACAGGTTCAAGGGCAAGCCCGCGTCAAGATTTCACTTGTCCTTAGCCGGATAGCCGAACTGGAAAAGATGGACGTCACGAACGAAGACCTGGCTCAGGCCGCGACCAGGGAAGCCATGATGATGAGGGTCGATCCTCAGACCTATGTAAAAGAGCTCTCCCAGGACCGGGCCCGCATAAACCGACTTCGACAGGACATCCTCCATGACAAGACCCTTGAACTCGTTGCCTCGAAAGGCACGGAGAAGGTTTGCGACATAGAGGGCGAACACTCACACTAATTTTATACTTACACCTGGAATTACTTCAATAAAATGGGCGCATACTTACCACTTCCCTACGTATACGAACGAGAAGGCCGTCAAGAGCGGGCTTGGGACATTTACAGTCGCTTGTTGCGCGACCGGATCGTGTTCATCGGTACCCCGATCGACGATTACGTGGCAAACTCCATCATCGCGCAGCTCCTCTTTCTCCAGATGGAGGATCCCAAAAAGGAGATTCATGTCTACATCAATTCTCCCGGAGGAAGCGTTTCGGACGGAATGGCCATTTACGACACCCTGAACTTCTTGCAATGCGACATCGTGACCTACTGCATTGGAATGGCCGCCAGCATGAGTACCGTGCTCTTGGCCGCGGGCACCCCAGGCAAGCGCTTTGCCCTGCCGAACAGCCGTGTCATGATTCACCAACCGAGTGGAGGAGCTGGTGGACAGACCTCGGATATCTCGATTGCAGCCAAGGAAATTCTCCGGTGGAGACAAACCATCAACGAGATTCTTTCCAAGCACAGCGGAAAAACCATTGAACAATTGGAAAAAGACTCGGATCGCGACTACTACATGTCAGCCGAAGAAGCGAAGGAGTACGGCTTGGTCGACGAGGTGATGTCCAAAAAACCCAAGGACTGACTCGGCATACGGATGGCAAAGGCGACCAAAATCAACTTCTGTTCCTTTTGTGGAAAACCACAAGGGGAAGTGAAAAAGATGATCGCAGGTCCGGCGAGTGTTTTTATCTGTGATTCCTGCGTACGGGTTTGCAAAACCATCATCGACCGCGAATTGGGCGAAAAGAAGACGCCAAGCAAGGGATCCGACGAAAAACCCGTTTTCAATCTCCAAAAGCCCAATGTCATCAAAGCCTTTCTCGACCAGCATGTCATTGGTCAGGATCACGCCAAAAAAGTTCTCTCCGTCGCCGTTCACAATCATTACAAAAGGCTCGCATCGGAATTAGGAATCGGGGTGAGCGAAGATCACACCGATCAATTTCTCGCGGATGAGCTCAAAGACGTCGAAATTGAGAAAAGCAATGTCCTGCTCATTGGCCCGACGGGAAGTGGGAAAACCTATTTGGCCCGAACGTTGGCCCGCATGCTTGATGTTCCTTTTGCCATTGCCGACGCCACCACGCTCACCGAAGCTGGATATGTAGGCGATGATGTGGAGAACATCATTCTTCGCCTGCTCCAATCAGCGGATCAAAATGTGGAGAAGGCACAATGTGGGATTATCTATGTTGACGAAATCGACAAGATCGGACGCAAGACCGAAAATGTATCGATTACCCGGGATGTTTCAGGGGAAGGAGTCCAGCAAGCTCTCTTGAAAATACTCGAGGGAACGATATGCAACGTTCCGCCCCAAGGAGGACGCAAGCACCCGAATCAGGAATACATCCAGCTCGACACATCCAACATTCTTTTCATTTGCGGAGGAGCGTTCGTCGACCTCGATCAAATCGTGGAGCAACGGACTGGAAACCGGATGCTGGGCTACTCGGCGGAGTCCCCCAAGGAGGCCAATGAATTACTCGCGGAAGTTCGTCCAGAGGACTTGGTCAAGTATGGCCTCATTCCCGAATTCATCGGACGACTTCCCGTTGTTTCCCTGCTCGAGGAACTCACTCGCCCCGAACTGGTCAAAATTCTCCAAGACACCAAGAATTCGCTTCTCAAGCAGTATCGCAAATTATTTCTCATGGAAGGCGCGAACCTTCATTTCACTCGCGAAGCCATCCAAACGATTGCCGACCGTGCCTTGGAGATGAAGACCGGAGCCCGGGCCTTGCGGTCAATCATGGAGAGCATCATGCTTGAGATCATGTATGACCTTCCCTCCATCGAGGAACCTGTAAAGGTCGTGATCAATGCTGGTGTCGTCAAAGGCAAAAGCAAGGCCAAGATCACGCCCATCGAGACGGGCAAGAAAAGAGACGCAGCCTGACAACCCCTTAATCGGACGGAAGGGTGATGGTACTCGCTCTCTCGTTGTTCTCCGGGTTCAAGTCCTCCCTGCCCTCCACATGCAAACGCGACTGGATACGCACGCCCTCCCTGCCCTTGCCCCCATTCAAAAGCAACTGCTCGCTCTTGACCTCGCCGGGATTGAGGTTGCTGATGACGAACTTGCGCGACAAGCCCATATAATCGACCTCCAGTTCGACGTTCTTGAGCCATAAGGTCCCCTGATTCTGAACACTGACAAGAAAAGGAACCTCCGGCTTGTCAAAATCAAGCGGATCGAAATAATAGCCCACGATGGCGGCATCCGCCAAATAAGGATCGAAACGGTTCTCGATTCTTGCGACGTTCAACGCTCCGTGACCCGTATATTGATCAAACCCCGGCTTTCCGGATTCGTTTGCATATTCGTAAAGGAGATCCACGGTTTTCTCCCGAGGAACACCGGGATTCTTGGACAATTCGGCAGCCAATACGCCGGCAACGAATGCCGATGCCGTCGAAGTCCCGCTGAATGAAACGGTTTCCTCATCCGCCCATGCAGTGTAGACACCCACTCCCGGAGCCCCAACATCCACCCCTTTTCCATAATTCGCAAACCCCGAAGCCCGGCCGTTTGCATCAAGCGAAGTCACCCCTACCACGCCATCATAGCGGGCCGGATAGGCGACTCCCTCCTGTCCCTCGTTTCCGACTGCCGCAACAACCGTGACGCCATTGGACTGGGCATACTGCACGGCTTGCTCGAGAACCGAGCTCGACGACTCTCCTCCGAGGCTCATGTTAATGACATCGGCACCCCGGTCTACCGCCTCCACGATTCCCCGAGCCACGGTAAAGGAATCTCCCTCCCCATCCTCATTCAGAACTCTAACTGAAAGAATGGATGCCGCTGGAGCAATGCCCTTTTGGTTTTCCGAATCACCAACGATAATGGAAGCCACCGCAGTGCCGTGACCGGAGGAAGCCGGGGTTCCCTTGACGAAAGAAAACTCCGTGACTTCCGCCCCTGCTAAAGCGGGATGAGAAGAATCGACCCCGGAATCTATAACCGCCACTTTGATCCCCCTGCCCCAGTTCTCCCGGTCAGCCGGAACCCCAAGCCACTCGGGTGCTTGCCCGCCGAACTCTTTTTCTCCCTCGACAACCTCTTCCCTTGGCAACTCGGGTTGCCTGATCCGGTAATTGTAATGGGTTGACACCTCGTCTTTCCATTCATCCATGAATCCGGAAGCTCTCGCGAGATCCGTTATTTGAATCCGCAGGGTGGCAAGACCCGCGATCTCCCCAAGGATGCGAATACCGTTTCGACCTGCTTCATCACGAAATCGCTCCATCTGTCGACCGTTGGCAAACCCGAGGGTCAAATCCTTGAGAACCTTTGATTCGGAAAGGCTTTGCAAGAGGAGATCCTCCCTTAAGGCCGAGAACGAATCAAGTTCATCCAACGCCGGCCGTTGATTGGAAACCGTCGAATCATGAGGCTCATTTTGTCGATAAACCCTTTTTCGAAGGGACGGATCCGTGTCTTCCCTGCTCCCCGATTCACGATCCGGATCCGGAGAGAGTAAATCCCCACCATACCAGGTCAAGACGCCCAGCATGACAATGAGCAAGACGAGCAAGGTAGTGAGCGAGCCGGCTTTCATTGTTTTAAGCGTGCCACGGAAAGAATTTGCTCGCAACTCGAAACGGGATCGGGGATTGATTCTCGGACATGATCGACTTTCTCATCGTGGGACATGGATTGGCCGGTTCCGCATTGGCCCACATGCTGCTGAAGTGCGGCCAACGCGTCGTGGTGCTCGACGACAAATCTCCCCACTCCGCCAGCAAGGTCGCCGCTGGTTTGATCAACCCCCTGATCGGCCCCAAGTTCAACGCCCCCCTTCACGCAAAGGATTGCCTTACGGAAAGCCAACGCTTCTTCCGTTCAATCGAGAAGGAAACGGGAACCTCCCTCTACGGGGAATTTCTCCTTCATCGAGTATTCGTCTCCGAAAAACAACGGGATCTATGGCTCGAGAAGTCGAAAGACCTCGACTTTCGTGGTTACGCCCGATCGGTCGAACCAAGGCAAGCTTGCGAAAAGCTTGGGATCGAAGCTCCGTTGGGTGCTGGCACTCAATTGGCGAACAGGCTGGACTTCCCCCTCTTTCTCAAGCTCTCCGAAAACATGCTCAGGCAAGCGGGATGCTGGCAGGACGGCATCTTCGAGGAAGCGGACTGGAAAGAAGCCAAAAAGATCGTTTTTTGCGAAGGATACCGTGTCATGCGAAACCCATGGTTCGGACATTTGCCCTTTGCCCCTGCCCAAGGAGAGATCCTGCTCATGGAAACCGGTCTTTCCGTCGCGGCAAGCAATGGAACTTGGATCGTACCGGAAAAAAAGGACAGATGCCTGGCAGGATCAACCTGGAAACACGACGATCTCGAGTCCGGTCCGACCGAGGATGGGAAAAACAAGATTTTGGAGAACTTGCCCCTCCCTCACGCGGACTCGCCCGTAATCATCGAACACCGCAGCGGGATACGACCCGGCACCCGCGATCGTTCGCCAATCATGGGCAAGCACCGAGAGAACGAGAAGATGTTCCTTTTCAACGGCTTTGGATCAAGAGGTGCCGCGACCGTTCCCTTCTACGCAAAACACATGCTCGATTTCATGATCGGAAAAATTCCGCTCCCAGGGGAAGCCGACTTGAAACGCTTCGAGAAAAATGAGCCTCTCTCTCGTTAAGGAAGTTCACCGCCGACTGACCGGAGTAACCGGTCCGGGCGATCTGTGTCTCGACGCCACCGCAGGGAACGGATTCGACACCCTTTTTCTCGCCCGGCAGATCGGATCAGAGGGAATGGTGCATTCAATGGACCTTCAAAGCAATGCCCTGCTCATGACCGAAAGCTTGCTCGAGAAGCACGGGTTGGCGGAGCGCGTGACCACCCACCTGTCCTGCCATTCCAAAATGGAAACGGTTTTGCCTCCTGACGCAAAGGGCAGAATCCGTGCGATCACCTTCAACCTCGGGTATCTTCCGAAAGGAAACAAATCGATAACGACCCAGGCAGAAACCACCCTACCCGCCATCCGCGACTCCTATGATTGGCTAGCACGGAATGGAGTTCTCAGCGTACTGTGCTACCTGGGACACCCCGGGGGGAAAAACGAAGAGGAGGCAGTCCGCAAGTTGATCCAAGACCAGGGATGGAAAGACGAGGCCATTCCAGGGAACGAATCCGGCGAATCACCCGTTCTTCATTGGATCGAAAAACTTTAGAATGGATTCTCCTGATCCACCTCGGCCTCATAATCGACCGAGGTATGCCCAAAGCCAAAGAGACTCAAGAATTCTTCCTGATACTTGGCAAAACTGGTCAACTCCAGAAGGTTTTCCGAACCAACCCGGGGCCAAAGCTCGACAATCTTCCTCTGTACATCCGGTTCCATCTCCCAGTCATCCAGACGGATTCTGTTTTTCTCATCGACCGGGACTTCTTCCGTCACGCCATACAAACGGTCTTTGAAAAGCCGGCAGGTTTGCTCGATGCAGCCCTCGTGCGTGCCCAGTTCCTCCATGATCTTGAAAAGCATGGAAACATAAAGAGGAACGACCGGAATGGCCGAACTAGCCTGAGTCACGACTGCCTTGTTCACCGAAACGTAAGCATTTCCGCAACCGGCAAGTTTCATCTTCTCGGTGAGTGCGGCAGCCGAGTTCTCCAAATGCTCCTTCGCCTTGCCAATGGTTCCGTTCCTGTAAATGGGCCAAGTCACCTCGGGACCGATATAGGAGTAGGCAAGATTCAGGCAACCCGGTGCCATCAATCCCTCGGCAAGCAAAAGATCGGTCCAAGCCTCCCAATCCTCGCCGCCCATCACTTTTTGGGTATCCGCAACCTCCTGCTCATTGGCCGGATCAATGGTCACTTCCTTGACCTCTTTCCGGTCCGTATCGAGTGTCTTGTTCTTGTAGATTGCCCCGATCGGTTTCAAGCAGGCCCGGTAAGTCTTTCCATCAACTGGATCGGTCCGGCGGGGAGATGCCAAGCTGTAAACCACAAGATCAAAGGCTCCGCCCGTCTCCTTGGCTTTTTTCACGACCTCTTCCTTGCATTCGGTCGAGAAAGCGTCCCCATTGACGTCGATGGCCGATAGCCCTGCCTCGCCCGCAAGCTTGCAAAAAGCGGCCGAATTGTAATACCCCGCGCTTGCCGTTTTTTCACCCTTGGGCGGTCTTTCGAAATACACTCCCATGGTATCGGCTCCTGCGGAAAAGGCAGCCGTTACCCTCGAGGCCAGTCCATAACCCGTGGAAGACCCGATAACCAAGACCCGCTTTGGCTTTCGCTCACATTCTATTTTGGACCTCGAGGCGACCGCGACTTGGTCCCTCAAGTTGGCAAAGCAACCCAACGGGTGTGAGGTGATACAGACGAAGCCCTTGATTCTAGGTTTGATAATCATTGAAATTGCAAATTTTAGACGTAAGTTTGTTACTCAAGGCAAGGTTCTTAGCGCTAATGACTCTTCAAATGAAGTCCTTTCTTTCAAAATCCATTAAATAACCCAGTTTCCCATTGAGAAAATCAAATTGGAAGGAACGTGCCCTAATCGCAGATTTCCTCGAGCTTCCCGTGCCCGAGGATCCAACCAAACGGGATCATCCACTTTCCATGAAGCAAGTAGTCGAAAAAGCTTGGGAGAATTGGGGCATCGGCCAAAAAAAATCACCCGAGCAAGTGATTTCCGAAAACTGGGATAAGATAGTCGGACGAAAATTTGCAGGAAAGTGTGCCCCCGAACGCCTGACCGAAAACACCGGAACCCTTTTCATCAAAACGGCGAGTGGCCCGATCAAGCAGGAGCTCGGATTCGATAAAAAACAAATTCTGCAAAGAATTCAAAAACTCGAAGACTGTTCGTTCGTTAAGGAACTGAAGATCAGCTAAGCGATCCCCTACTGTTATTCCTGCAAGTGATCCTTTGGCTCATAAGCCATCGCAACTGGCACGAAAACTAGGGCGGCCAGAAGCATCAAGCCGGCAAAGAACAAGTAATAGGAAGCTCCTCCCAGCTTGGAACTCGGGCCCCCAAAAGCGCCCCCGGTGATCGAAGCTGAATTCAACTTGCTTTCGGCAGGCATCGATTCGAACGTCCACTCGAAAGTCATCTCATCACCATTTGGATCAAACGATCCCGAAGCATCAAGTTTCACCGTCTGGCCATACGATACGGTTGCATTTTCTTCCCTGAACTTTATGTGGGGAGCGAAGTTTTCTTCCGAAACTACAATTTTGACGGTATCGGTTGCCATGTGAGAAGCCTCTCCTCCGGCAGTGGAATTCCCTTCCTTCCTCAAACCCTTTTCATCCCCCACGGTGACTCTGAATTCGAGTTCGTACTCCCCCTCGGCGTCAGGCGAAAAATATGCGTTACGCGTACCGGACTCCTGCAAACCGGCCTGTTCGTTTCCGAGGCTACTGCCTTGAGGGACATTCAAGAACTTCCATTGATAGGCAAACGGACCACTGAAGTCTCCCTTGGATGCGGTTCCGTACATGCGAACCCGTTCATTCAAGCTAACCACCCGCAAACGCCCGGCATCGGCCTTGGGGCTTTTTCGGGCAATGGGCAAATGGTCCTTTTCGGACTTTGATTGCTCTTCTCGAGTGAAGATGAAGTCCCAAGCAATGCCGAAGAAGCCAGGCTCTATTTTCTCGGGTCCCACGGAAATCAATGTTGTGGCCTCCTTAATGGATTCGCCATCACCCACCTCAAGTTTCAGAACATAGTCCCCCTGCGCATCCGGAACAAAGGACGGAACCTCATTCCGGATGAAATGATTGACTCCGGCAGTGAAGAGATTCCCCAGGGAAACGGACATGAGAAAAAAACCGAGGACGAGTGATTTCATTTTTCTCGGTGCCTGAGTGTAGGAAAACTCAAGGGCGGTAATGGAAATGAAAACTTCAGCGGCAGTCAGAAAAACATAAGCCAAAAGTTGCCAAATGATGTTCGGCAACTCGCCATCGTTAATCTGGGTTTCGATCCAAGCAGGAATCAAAAACGACGGAACCGCGACAAAGAACCCAATACCTATTTTGCGTAATGGAGTAAGAGGAAAAAACTTGTTTATAGTCGGGTAAACGAGCCATGTGAAGATGGGAATGAATACCATGATCATAACCGGATTGATGGCATTGATCTGCGAAGGCAACCATTCGACTCCCAACCAGTTTCGGTCCATTCGGTCCGCTTGAAGAACCCACTTCGAACCGGACTGGTCGAAAAGAGCCCAAAAGACGGCGACAAACAAATAGATCACGCACAATCTTCCAATAATTTTAAAACCTTCCCGGCTGAAAGTATCACGCAAAAAACCCGAACCTCCGGCAGGAATGTGCACGAATTCACGACGTCCCATCCAAAAGACCACCGTAGCCAAAAGCATGAGTCCGCCCGGTACGCCAAACGCTACCTGGGGACCATACCACTCTAGGAGTAGAGGCGTGAAAATTTGGGAAGCGAAAGCACCCAAGTTGATCGAAAAGTAGAACCAACCGAACACCTTGGTCAACATGTGCCCGTTCGATTTCCCGAATTGATCCCCGACATGAGCCGATACACAAGGCTTGATGCCCCCAGCACCAATGGCAATCAAGGTAAGGCCAATTGTCAAACCCACTCGACTTTCATCCAGAGCAAGGGCCAGATGACCAAGACAGTAAACGATCGAGAGACCTACGATTGTCTTGTATTTGCCAAGAAATGCATCCGCCACAATTGCTCCAAGCAGAGGAGTAAAGTAAACCGCGCTGTTGAACAGATGAAACCATTTGGTCGCATCATCTTCCCTCATGGGAGACAAATCGCCCCCGTCCATCAGATATTTTGTCATGAAAACAACCAAGATTGCTTTCATCCCATAGAAAGAATAACGCTCCGCCGCCTCGTTCCCGATGATGTAGGGAATACCGGAAGGCATGCGGTCCGTGGGAACCGGAGAGGTTTTGTACGCGCTCATATGGATTAGTTTTTCTCGACTTTCTCGATTTCCCGCCTTCTCTCGATCTCCTTGTCAAGATCACTCATGATGGCAGATTTCTCCTCCGAACGCGGACTTTCATCTCCAGGGACCTCCCCCGGTTCACCTTGGAAAACGACAAACGCCCAGTACAGGTTTCCGAACGCTCCAATCGTGCAAATGCCAAGCATCCATGGATTCAACAATCGTTGGATGACCAACTCGCAAACGAGCAAACCCGAAAACAGGGAAATATTGAGAATTGGGAAAAGACAGCGGGAATGAAACATTGCTCCGAGCTTACTCAAGTTCCTTTGCCTGACCAAGAACTTATTCCACCATATTTTGTACCCGTAGTATAACCTTGCCAAACTGCTTGGTTTTTCTTGATCTCCTTGGATGAGAATACTTACTTCCGTCCTGTGCCTGGTCTTTTTTCTCTTTGCTTCCTGCGATATGCTTCAGCAGGAAGAACCGGCAACGGATAATAACGCGACCGACGATAACGAAACCGCCGCCGCCAAGCCTTTGCCGCCTGCACTTCCGGAACCCAAACCCGAACCCAAACCCGAACCCGAACCCGAACCCGAACCCGAACCCGAACCCGAACCCGAACCCGAGCCGACCAAGCCTCAGGTCCCTGGCTTCAGCAAAGAACTTTTGGCTGCCGTGAAAAACTGGGCTAGCGTTCCCTCTTCGGTCTTTCCTCTCAAATCGGTCAAGGTCATGCAGGATTTGACTTTCAAGGCTTATTCGTCAAACGGACAACTCATGGGGTCCGCCCCCGTGCCCACAGGAAAGGAAGTGGTCGCAGTCGCCTTGAGAGGAAGAAACCTCACCGTCTCCCCCTCAATCGGCTCGAAAATGACTGCATCGATCGATGTCGACCAGACCGACTTCAAGCAGGGCGTTGCCTATCTCTTTGAATTACGCAAAGTCGAAAGAGTCCGCTACGAGCAGCAACTAAAGAACAGACCGGTTGCCCAGAGGAATTCGCCCGCAACGCCCCGAACCGTCCCAAGCCGAACGAAACCAAATGAAAGCAGCCCAAAGGACTCGGCCGACAATTCGCTCTTTATGGATTTGCCTATCCCCGGAGACTACGGACACGGAAAGTTTTGCATTTGCGGAGACTGCCGAAAAAAAAGGTTGGCGCAGACGGGCTCTCTCAAATAGCTTGATGAATTGATAACCATGACCACCTCTGCCAAAAAGAAGAAAAAGAAGAAGAACATACGGGACGTAGAGATTGGTGACCACATCAGGGAAACCTCTAGTGCAAGAGGCAAGAAGCGCTGCGGCGAAGTGCTCATGATTCTACAGGACAACCCCGGAGACCCTACTTTGGAGTGCGTGGAAATCCATCCAGATGAACTGACCCCCTTGGAAAAAGGCAGCGATGGCTTGAAAACCTTCAAGGCCAAGCGCTCCAAGCTCAAGTTATACACGCCCCGGAAGATGCTTTTCAAGAAAAAGACCTTCGAGAAAGGCGATGTCATCCGGCACAAGCGCGGTGGATCCTTCCGCTACGGCCGTATCGTTTGCTTCGTTCATCCGGACGGGCTCTATTCGACCTCCCACGAACAAGGCTACAACGGCAAGGACTTTCTTGAGTGCGTGGAAATCGACAAGAAGCCCGGTCTTCTGCAAAAGATTGGTGCGGATGGCGAACCCAGCCGCTTTCAAGCTCAGGGAAAGGATTGCAAAATCATGAAGGTCATCACCACCGACTCCAAAGGAGAGGAAACCACCATGCACAAGCTTGACCTTTCCGACGAGGAAGAAGAAACCTGACCCCCTGGGGATACCCTTTTTTCATTGGTTCCCGAAAAAGTGATCCAAATCGAATTTCCTAACTCGAACCGTCTTGCTTGATTTGGACTTGTAGGCAGGAACGAGAAACCTCAACCGCTCACCGCCTTTGGTCTCATAGGAAAAGGCCACTTCATCCCGACTCCACCGGGCATAGCACCATTTTGCGTGATAAGCCTGCAATATATAGGAGATCGCTTCCGCCCGGTTCAAATAGTACTCGTCGTTTATTTTTTGGACCATCTTTTGCAAAACCCAGATCCATCCTTTGCTCCCAAAAGAAAAGCCGCATCAAAACGCGGCTTTTCAAACAAATTCGGATAACCTTGAGAAATCAGGTATCGTAATCCCCTTTCTTGATCTTGTGACAACTCGCTGGCGAAACCCCGGCGATCACAGAAACCTCCTTGAGGGAATTCCCCTCGACCAAGAGTCTTTTTACTTCGGAAACTACCTCCGGGGTGATTTTGGTTCTCTTTCCCTTTATCCCGAAACGCTCGCAAAAAGATGCTTTGGCGATAGGCGGAAGCCCGTGCACATAGCATTCCAAGTAATCCACGACTCCGCGGAAAACCTTTCTTCCATCCTCCCTGCGATGCCTCTCGTGATCCTTCTTGATCATTTCGTACAGAGCACTTTGATCCACCTTTGAAGACTTTTTCGCTTCAATTTTCTTATCAATCTTTTTCTTTAAGGCTTCGAGTTCCTTAATGCTTACGTTCTCATCAATATTCATATCTTTTGCTTATATAATTTAGGGAAACTATTATTTTTTATCAATTAAACATATATTGTAAAGACGCAATTCAGAGTATAACAGAACGATCCATACTTCGATACTGGATGGCCTCGAGCAAATGTACTTTTCGTATGCATTTCGAATCACTCAAATCGGCAATGGTACGGGATAGCTTGAGAATTCGGTCATAGGCTCGAGCCGACAAGGAAAGTTCGTTCATGGCCTGTCTCAACATATGCAAATCATCATCGAAAAGTTCACAATGCGCACTAATCATTTTATTCGGCATACTTGCATTACAAGTTATGGAACTATTCGCGAATCTTTGCTTTTGAACTCTCCGGCAGTTCTCTACCCTTGCCCTCATGCTTTCGGATGATTCTCCTTTCTCCCGAATCTGCAAATCCTCGACCCTGACCGCAGGAGCCTCGATGTGAATGTCTATCCGGTCAAGCAACGGTCCGCTCACCCGGGCACGGTATCTTTGAACTTGCGGCATCGAACACCGGCAGTCCCTCGTCGTATCCCCGAGATACCCGCACGGACACGGATTCATTGCGGCCACCAGCATAAACCGGCTGGGCAAAGTGATTTTGCCCGCACTCCTCGAAATCGTGACCTCCCCATCCTCGAGAGGTTGGCGCAAGACCTCCAGGGCAGACCTCTTGAACTCAGGCAATTCGTCGAGAAAAAGAACCCCGTTGTGAGCCAATGAGATTTCCCCGGGGCCCGGAATCGTCCCGCCCCCGAGCAAACCGACGTCACTGATCGTATGGTGAGGATTCCGGACTGGCCGGGTCAGGGACTTCCCCTCCTTAATCAAGGAATTCCCTCCCGCGGAATAAACGTTCAGTATTTCGAGAAACTCGCTCATACTCGGTTTGGGCAGGATCGAGGGAATTCTCTTCGCAATCATCGATTTACCGGATCCCGGAGGGCCCAGCATCAATATGTTGTGTCCACCCGCAACCGCAACTTCCACCGCCCTTCGTACGTTCGCCTGTCCCTTGACCTCGGAAAAATCCAACCCTCCCGAATAATCATGCTTCAATTGAAAAGGACTCTCTGACTTTTCCATGGGCGTCTGCTCGGATTCCCCGGAAAAGAACGAGACCGCCTGAGCCAGCGAATCCACGGGATAAACCTTCACCCCCTCCATCAAACAAGCCTCCTCGGCCGATTCCCGGGGAAGCACGACTCCCTTCTTCCCTGCCTTGCCCGCAAGCATCGCCATCGACAACCCCCCGCGCACCCTGCGGGTCTCCCCCGAAAGCCCCAGTTCCCCTGCGATCAGGAAGTCCTTCAACCTATCCCCTGGCATTTGCCCCATCGCGGCAAGCAGACAAAGAGCGATGGGCAAATCGAAGGCGGCTCCCTCCTTGCGGAGATCACCGGGCGCCAGGTTGATCGTCACCCGGGTACGGGGAGAGGAATACCCGGTATTCGCTAGGCTCGAAAGCACGCGATCCAAAGATTCCTTGACTGCGGCGTCAGGCAAGCCGACCAGGATGCACCTGGGTTCGCCTTTTTCTCCACCGTTGGCTTCCACGGTTACGGGAAGAGCGTTCACGCCTTGAAGTGTGGCCGAGCAGGTTTCTGCAAGCATATCGGGAGGATTTTTTGGATTGGGAGGTTTTACGGGAGAGAGGAGGAGAGAGAATGAATCAGGGAATTCGATCCTTGACCAGTGCGGAGATCGAGCGGAACTCATCGTGCTGGGCACTCTTGAGCATGGCATAGAGAAGACTTTCCAAAGGCAGAAGATGGCAACCGAGATTTTCCAACTTGCGCAGAGCCCATGTTCCGTCTTCCGGCCTCCGGCAACCCACACAGTCGGTCAGGATGGTAACCGTCAATCCACGCCTCACCGCATCGACGGCCGTCAAGTATACGCAAATCGGGGTTTCGATCCCCGTGATCAACAAATGTTCGGTTCCACACACGCTTATCCATTCATCGAAGTTCGGACAACCGAATGCGGAGAAGCTATCCTTGGGAAAAATGGGGGAACCGGGACAAGCCTCGAGAATCCCCTCCTCGGTCGACCCGAGTTTATCGGGAACCTGTTCGGTCACGCACAAAGGCACCCCCAGCGTTCCCATCGAGCGGGCGAATACCTTGATTGAATCGACCAGGGCTTCCGAACCCCCGATAGCTCCCAGCAATCGGGGTTGGGCATCGAGAATCAAACCGGACAAACCGGCCGATTCTGGATCGGTAACTTTTTGTTCTTCGCACTTTTTCATTTCAACCTGATCGAATTGATGTTTAGGTAAATTGGTAATTCATGCAACAACCTAGTAAAAACGGACTCTCCCATCCCCGGAAAACCAAGATTCCCTTCTCCTATCCCTTTCTTGCGAAAGTAACGAGAAGAAACCTTCTTCTCTCTCTTTTGCCGGCCCTTTCCCTCTCTTCCTGCCGGAAATTCCGCTCCGATCCCGAAAAGATCACCATGCGACCCCGGATTTTTCTGGAAGGTGCCGTCCCTATCCCCATCTTGGACGAATACGATGTCAGGCTGGTCCAGTTGGGCACCATTGCAAACATCATGACCGAAGATCCGGACGACCGCATGTTCGCCCTTTGGTTCTCTTTCGACCGCCGGAGCGCCATGACCCTACAAAAGGAAACCGCAAGCAACGTTGGAAAAAGACTGCATTTGGTCGTAGGAGGCGAGATCGTAGGGGTTCACCCCATCGAAGGAGCCATAACCAAAGGGGTCCTCCCCTTTGTCCTCTCTTCCAACATGCCTCAGGAAAGCGCCCTCTTCCTCTACAACGAGCTCAACACCTCGCTCGTGCACATCCGGGCCGAATTCGAGGCAAAGAAAGGCTAGGCGTGCGCTCTTTCCCATTTCCCAAGCCGATCCCTTTCCTTCTTCCCCTCCTCCTCTGCTCCCCCCTCTTCGGAAACAAACCGGACTTCCATCTCTCTTGGCCCACGCCCAACCCCGCCTTTGCCAAGGGAATGGGCTACTCCGCGTTCCTCCAGAAAACGGGACCCGACAAAGCCTTTTCCTCCGGTGCCTTCGGATGCGTACGCAACAACGGATACAAATTCCACGAAGGGCTCGACCTCTACCCCGTAAAACGGGACGGTCGAGGACGGGCCGAGGACAACGTCTTTTCAGCAATGAGCGGGATCGTGCGACACCTCAACGCAACCTCTGGATACAGCGCCTACGGAAAATACCTCGTGCTCGAGCACACCACGCTCACCCCACCCCTTTACTCGCTCTACGCCCACCTCGCCTCCATCCAACCTGGTCTGAAAGTCGGTTCCAATGTGCAGGTCGCACAAGTCCTTGGGAAAATGGGAAATACCGCAAGCTACTCCATACCACTCAATCGGTCCCACCTCCACTTCGAGATCGGTCTTCGCCTGACCGACAACTTCCAGAGCTGGTACGACAAGAAAAAATACACAACCAAGAACCGGCACGGGAACTACAGCGGGTTCAACCTGGTCGGCATCGACCCCCTCCCCTTTTATTCAGAGTACAAAAAGAAATCCTTCGGCACCCCACTCGACTATCTCCGTTCACTCCCCGTTGCCACCAAGGTACGTGTCAGGTCCACCCGTACGCCCGACTTCGTCCGGCGCTACCCCACCCTCTGCAAAGCTCCCGCCAAAGGAACGAGCGTGAGTGCTTGGGACTGCTCTTTCGGCCCCTATGGCATACCCGTCCGGATCGAGCCAGCCACCCAGCCCATGGCCTCGAAAACCGCAAAGTATCAAGTTCTCAGTCTCGACCTCGCGACTCAGCAAAAGCCCTGCCGCCGGCTTGTCGTGAAAAAGGGAAATACGCTTGTCCCCGCCGAGCAATTACTCGTCTACCTTGAACTCCTCTTCGGAACCTGAGACGCCCCACCGTCCCCCGAATGTCGCCTGCTTCGCAACCTCCCACGGATTCGGACACGCCACCCGGGCGGTCGCCATCCTGCGAACCCTCGCCGAAATCACACCCGGGCTGACCGTAGACGTATTCAGCACCCTGCCCGACTGGTTCTGGACGGAAAACCTCTCCCCCGAAGTCCCCTACCATGCACATCAGCTCGAAACCGACGTCGGACTCGTCCAGAAATCCCCCTTCGATCACGACCTCGACCGAACCATCACCCAGCTCGAACGCTTCCTTGCTTTCGATGAACCGGCCCTCAAAGACACCCGTAAAACCCTCCAGGAATCGAAGCCCGACTTGATACTCTGCGACGTCTCCCCCCTCGGTCTCGTCCTCGGCGAGGAACTCGGCATTCCCACCGTCCTCGTGGAAAACTTTACCTGGGACTGGATATACGAGGCCTACCTGGACGAAGAACCCCGCTTCGAGCCCATCGTCGAACAACTCGGGGAACTCTTTCGATCAGCCGACCTGCGCATTCAGACCGAGCCCATTTGCGAAAGAGTCGAAAACTGCCCACTCGTCCCTCCAATCTTCCGGGAATTCAGGGAACCACCCGAGCGGATTCTCGACCGGCTCGGTCTGCCCCCAGATAATAGATACTTGCTTGTCACCACCGGTGGAATCCCTCAGGACTTTTCATTCCTCGACAAGCTCAAGGGCAGACCGGACCTCCATTTCGTAATCACCGGAAACTTCCCCCAGTTCGAACGCGCGGAAAACCTAATCCTTCTCCCCCACCGCTCGGACTTCCATTTCCCCGACCTCGTACGCGCATCCTGCGGGATCGTGGGCAAGGTCGGATACGGGACCGTGGCCGAGACCTGGGGTTCCCAAGTCCCCCTCTTCGCCGTTTACCGCGAGAATTTCCGGGAATCCAAGCCTATCAGGAGCTTTATCGATCGGGATGTGCCAAGCCTGGAAGCTTCGGAAGCCGACTTTCTTGACGGCACTTGGATCGACCGGATTGATGAACTTCTCGCCCTGCCCGGTATTGATGGGGAAAATCGGACCAACGGGGCAAAGGACGCGGGCCACCTGATTAACTCGATTTGAAATCATCCAATCTAGGATTGGAAAATTCCGAGACCACCTGGATCTTCTCCGTACTCTCTCCCGCTGGGTTTGCTCGTTCCTAGGTCCTATTTCCCTGAACGCAGCATCAAGAAATTACTACTACTCGCAAATAGTAAATTTTCAGGCAATTACAGGTATTAAAAAGTCGACTTGTGCTAATATGTAAATAAGATGCATTCATTCCCGTCAGTTGATCAATTTCCATGGTTTTCATCCCATTCCAGCTATTCCTTTTTTACTAGGGCATGAGCATGAAAACCCGAACCAAAAGTTCCTTAAACTCCCTCTCTGTATAAAGGATTCCTTAAGTTTCTTGTTCACCAAGCCATTCTATGCTTTTTTAAAAATTTTATCCGATCGATCATGAAAACATCAAAATTCATCCTTCCCTTTAGCTTTCTCTTCATCCTGCTAGTCGGCCGAGCCGCCGAGCAGGACAATTGGTATCTAGCCAAGGAATGGCCTGTGACCGAATCCCGCGGAGTTTACTACGACCACAATTTCACGACAGGCGAAGGAAAGATTTTCGTGGGTCGGGGGAGCGTATGGGACGCTACCGGGCGGGACATCAAGATATACGACACAAACGGCACTCTTCAGGATACCTTCGGCAATGGAAACTTCATGGACCTGACCATGGACGAAAATGGCACTCTCTACACGGTTTCTCACAACCGGGTGGTCGCCTTCACCAAATCTCCCGGACGTGTGACCAGCGTAACCATTGATGCCCCCGGAAGCAACCTCTACCGGCATTGGAACAATAACAGTTTCACTCTTGAATTTTCAGGTGGCGGAGGATCCGGAGCGACTGCGCACGCCGTATTGGAAATGAACTCCTCCGATACCGACTCGTACAATAAATTCGTGAGCTCCGTCAACATCCTTGACGGCGGAATAGGTTACTCATCCGAACCCAACGCCACTTTGCGCAGCGACATGCCCAAACAAGCGAACACGGTCGAAGCCAATTTCACCGCCGTAATCGGTACAGCCTGGGGAGAAGACTGGTCAACCGGAGGTTTTTCCAAAGCTCAAGCCATTGCGATCAGCCCGAACAGCGGAGACCTGTTCGTCATCGATTCCCAAACCATGAAAGTCATCGTTTTGGACCGCAATGGTACCGTTAAAAGAGAATTCGGATCGCCGGGCAGCGCGCCTGGTCAATTCAGCTTTAGTTACAGTTCCCATCGATGCGGCTTGGCCTTTCTGCCAAACGGCAACCTGGCCGTAAGCGACTCGAGTTATCTTCATTTTTTCAAGGAAGACGGTTCCTTTGTCAGTCGCACGAATCTTTCCCGTTACAAAATTGCCGTCGCAAAAGACGGGACGATGCTTTCTTTCGGACACCTGAGAGACCAGTTCGGCAACTCGATCACTTCGACTCCGTTTTCCAACAACCCCAACTGGAACCATAGCTTCACCCCACAAGGCGATGTGATCGAATCAACGAACACAACCGTCCGCCTTTGGAAAAGAGCTTTCCGCACTAAAGGGGAACTGATCCAAAACGTTATTCCTCAACCGGCCGTTCGCTCCATATCTCAACGGGCGGGCACCAACATCATGGACATGGACTTTGAAATCATCGATCCGGACGATGCTAACGTGACCGTTGGCATCATCGCTCATTGCGGGAGTGATCTGGTTGTTCCGCAAGCCTGGATCGATGGAACGGGAAGCAAAATCGGAAACCCCATTGCCACGAACCAAATTCATCGCATGTCATGGGACGTCAAACAGGACTGGACCACGAATACCGGCACCATAAAATTTGAAATTCTCTGTCAGGATGCAAACCGTACCAAGCCAGTCGACCTGCACTTCCTCACCCTGCCCTTCTCCGACGGCAACATGACGATCAGCCGATCGCCGCTCAACGACGAGGCCTTTAGAAATTACGCAAAATTTTTGCTCGCCACCGGACAGGCTCAGTTCGAAAGCAACGAATCTCTTGCCGTAGTGATTCCCGGCATTGAAACAAACGCCACGCAAACTTACACCTTCACCAACGCCGGAGCGACTGGACGAAACGGTCCTTCGGCTTCTCAATTGATTGCCGAATACAACGGAACGAACCTGGAGGGCAACATCACCACCGGTTTCCAACCAGGATATCAGAAGTGGACTGTCCCAGCGACCGGAACCTATGTGATCGAAGCGGTTGGAGCCCGGGGCGGGAACCAATATGGAAAGTCCGGTGGATCGGGAGCTTTCGTCCAAGGACACTTCAACCTGACCGCCGGACAGGAACTTACTCTTGTCGTCGGACAAGCCGGCGAAGGCACGGTTTCAAATGGCTACGGCACGGCTGCTGGAGGCGGAACCTTTGTGGTGAGCGACACCAACAACACGCCCTTGCTGGTTGCTGGTGGTGGAGGTGGCACCGGAGGAAGCAAAAATGGCGGAGACGCTTTGGTCAACGCCAATGGCCAAAATGGCTACAGCAGCGGAAGCGACGGTGGGGCCAACGGGTTCGGCGGACTGGGAATCTCGGGAGGCGGAGGCGGTGGCTTTCTCGGATCCGGAACCGGAGATAGCGACCTCGAGGGCCTGTCCTTTCAATTGGGAGCCATTGGGGGTAATGGCGGAAGAAAAGGGGGCTTTGGAGGAGGAGGAGGAACTTACAGCACAGGCTGGTATAACGGAGGAGGAGGCGGAGGATACTCTGGAGGCGGAGGGTCCAACAGTGGTCCGAGCGGACAAAACGGAGGCGGCGGAGGTTCCTTTAACGCCGGTTCCAACCAACTCAACTTCAGTGGGGTTGGCCACGGCCACGGATACGTACGCATTTTCCGTGCGGAAAGTGTGAACTCGGGCAAGCCCAAAGTTACTCTTCTGGATTCGAATTGGAACGTTAAAAGTAAAAGTATCCTATTGAACGAGCTCGGTTCGGGCTATCGATTTGCCACGACCGAGGAAGTGACCAAGGCCCGGGAAGCGGCTACGCCCGGCAGCGTCAACAATTGGACCGCCACCTTCCAGGTAAAACCGAGAAACCTGCCAGGCAAGGTCAACGAATACGGATTCGACGTACAAACGACCACCGGCACGTGGGTCATCAGGGAGTAGAAAGGCAGCCCGAACTTTTTCCAACCCGAACCAGGAACCCGACCCAATCAAGTGAACGCCAAACACATGCGCAAAAAAAGCCAGAAGTCATTCCTTTGGCTACCCGGTTTGCTCCTGTGCCTACCCGTTCCGTCCTTCGGGGTACTCTTCCAAGTCGACCAAGTTTCCGAGCCTACCGGCTTCGTCTCCCAAGCTTCCGCCCTGGAGCAAGGCGCTTCCTTTTCCAGCGTGAATCCCTCCCTCAGCTCCAACGGATACACTTTCGGATATTGGACCATAAACGGGGTCAGGCAAACCGCTCCGGACGGAAGATCTCTCACCCGTGTTTCCAGCGTGATCAATGCCACCTCAACCTACAAGGCGTATTATTTTCAATCCACTGCGGACACCGATTCGGACGGCGTATTGGATTGGTTCGAATACAGGATGTTCGGTGATCTTACCCGTCAACCAAACGACGATTCCGACGGGGACGGTTATTCCAACAAACGCGAAGGCGAACTCGGTCAAGACGCCTTGGTTCCAGACGAAGTCGAAGGGGGCGGGATCGCCGGACGCTTATCCACCGGATTCGTCTACGCAGACACCACCATGGTCTTGGCCACCGTAAAAAGCGCCCCCTCGGGTTTCGTCAACGAATCGAGCAATTTCCTCGAGCAAAACTCATCCCTTTCCACGATCAACCTTCATGGTGCCGTCAACGGATACCATTTCGCTTACTGGACGGTCAACGGGGTCAGGCAAGCCGCCCCTACCGGAATTGCCAGCAGTCAAGTAAGCATCAACGTCCAATCGAGCACTGAAGTCGTCGCACACTATGTCCCCAGCAATCAGGACGAGGATGGGGACGGGATCATGGACTGGTTCGAGCTTTATCAATTCGGAAACCTGAATTCCGGACCGACCGATGATTCCGACGGGGATGGATATCCCAACAAACAAGAAGACGAATTGGGACAGGAAGCGACCATCGTGGACGAGGTGGAAGGCGGAGGGATTGCCGGGCGCTTGTCCACCGGCTTCGTTTATGCGGATACCACCATGGTACTGGCGACCGTACAAAGTTCCCCCGCAGGATTCGTAACGAAAAGCAGCAATTTCCTGGAAATCAACGCCACCCTGAGCACCCAAAACCTGCATGGCTCAAGCAATGGTTACCACTTTGCCTACTGGACGGTCAACGGGGTCAGACAAAGCGGACCGACCGGGGTTTCGAGTAGCAAAGTCGACTGGCAAGTATCGGAAACCACGGATGTCGTCGCCCACTGGGTGCCTAGTGACCGGGACGATGACGGAGACGGCATCATGGACTGGGTCGAACTCTATCAGTTCGGAAACTTGAATTCCGGACCCACCGACGATTCCGACGGGGACGGATATTCGGACAAGCGCGAAAGCGAGCTTGGGCAGGAAGCCACCATATTCGATGCGGTCGAAAATGGGGGAATTGCCAGCAGGCTATCGGTCGGGGCCCTGTATTTCATGCAGATAAACAATCCCCCCAACGGCTTGGACCTCAACGACTCCATTGTTCATGCAAACAAGGCTCCGGGCGAACAAGTAGGCATATTCCAACCGAACGACCCCGACGATTCGGACGGCAACAGGGAATACCATCTTTCCCTCCTCGAAGGCAACGGTTCGACCGATCGGGACAAATTCTCCATTTCCGGAATGAATCTCGTAACAAGCTCAACTCTTGGAGTGGGCAACTATTCGATTAGCGTCCGGGTAAGCGACGATGAAAATGCATCCTTTGACAAGAACTTTACCATCTCAGCCCTTCACGACCCCGCCAAAGACGACGACGGAGACGGACTCACCTACGCTCAGGAACAAGCCCTTGGTACGAGCGACAATCACCTCGATTCCGACGAGGACGGCTTTTCCGACTCCTTCGAACACGCTTACGGATCCGACCCAACCAGTTCGCAATCCCGTCCCAACGCCGCACCCACCGCACTCGACCTCAACGGCTCGACCATTTCGGAGAACCGACCTCCCGGCACTTATGTCGGAAAAGTCTCCGCCACCGACTCGGATGCCAATTCCACCCTCTCCTACTCCCTGCTGCATGGAAACAACCTGTTCAGCTTGGATACGAACGGTACGCTCAGGACCATCCTGAGCTTTGACTTCGAAACCAACACGACTACTCATCCCATTACGGTCCGCGTAATTGACGAACACAACGCCAGCCTCGAAAGCAACTTCACCATCGCCCTGCTCAACCAAGTCGAGGACCTCGACGGAGACGGCGTGGAAGATCACTACGACAACGACGACGACGGGGACGGGTTTTCCGACTTCGGGGAACTTGCCTACGGATCCGATCCACGCAACCCGCAATCCGTGCCCAACTCCGCACCCACCGCGCTCGATCTCAACGGCTCGACCATCCTGGAAAACCGACCCATCGGCACGCTCGTTGGCCGGTTACTGGCCACCGACCCCGATGCCAACGCGACCCTCTCCTTCTCCCTCGTCGACGGCAACGGCTCGCGCGACAACCGCCTCTTCCGCATCGAAGGAGCGACCCTCCGGACCCTTGCCATCTTCGATTATGAAGCTAGCGCCGCCCCGCCTGCCAACTCACCCGGCATGAGCGCCAACAATGCCGACCAACCGGCTCCCCCATCCTTACCCGGTTCCGACACCGCAGTCGAACAACCCGACCACAACACCTCACTCCCCTCCCTTTCCAATAACGAAGACCATACCCACACCCAACCCCCTCCGCTTGAGTCCAACTCGACCCGCCGGATGGGAAGATCCCTCGGAATGGAAAACCAGCCCACCCGTTTTCATGTCCGTATCCGGGTAACAGACGAGCACAACGCCACTCTCGAAAAAACCTTCGTGATCAACCTGCTCAATGAAATCGAGGACTTCGACGGGGACGGCATTGAGGATGCCTTCGACACCGACGACGTCATCTACCTGATGCCCGAGATCGGTCCCATCACCGTCACCCTCTCCGGCAACGGCCGGGCCTCCTTTTCCGCAAGATTCAATCAAAAACCCGAGTTCGCCACCCCGGCCTTTGCCTTCGAGCTCTCCCCAGACGCCGATTTCAACCGTACCCTTAGCAGCATCTCCGGCTTGGTGGAAAACGACCGGATCCACGGCTCCCTGTACGACTTGCAAGCCGGAAGTGCCTATTTCGTACGCATCCTCGCCACCCACCGGGCCAAATCCATGAATTCCGAAAGCACCCGCTTCGAAACCGAACCTGAGCGCAAGCTCTGGTGGGAAAGTGCCCAAAAGGAAAACGGCTCCTGGCGGACCTCTCCTTGGCTCGGTACCTTTCTGCCCGATGCGAGCGGATGGATTTATCATTCCGAAATGGATTGGCTTTATGTCCAATCCGGCCCGGAAGGGGACCTCTGGCTCTGGCAATCCAAGCTCGGTTGGCTCTGGACCGCCCAAGAAGTCTTTCCGCACCTCTACCGTCATCAAATTTCCGACTGGTACTACTTCCTCAAGAAGAAAGACGGAACCCCCTGGTTTTACGACTATTCGACCGAATCCGTCCAAGGGGGGAAATAAGCTTTGAAAATTGTCCGACAAAGAAATTTTTTAACCTTATTCATTCCTTGCCATTTTACCGAAAGATCCTGATACGAAACGATTGGACCCGGGAAAACTTCGTGGATGCTCAAAGAGCATTATTTATTAAACGAAGAAAATAATTTAACTTCACAACTCGTTAATCAATCGACTTACCGTTAGTATACAAATACCTTAGGACGAAATCCCCACAAACTTTTCAACTGCATTGTTTGTTCTTCGAAAAATCAATTTAAACCGATCATGAAAACGAAAACCCGCAACAATCCTTTTTTTATCTTAATAGTCGGTATGCTTGGCATGCTGGCTACCGCTCATGCTCAACGCGGTCCGCAAGACAGTTGGTATTTGGACAAGGAAAGCTTGGTCGACACCATACCAGGTTTCAACAAACCAACGGGAATTGAGTTTGCCCCCAACGGCGACGCCTATGTCAGCGACCTAGGCAATGACCGAATCAGCGTTTGGGCAACCGATGGAAGTTTCCGCTTCGCGTTTGGCAAACATGGTACGGCCGATGGAGATATCCGAAACCCCTTCGACATTTCCATCGGAGACGGCGAAGTATATGTCTGCGACTGGGATAACCACCGGATTCAAGTTTTTGACCTACAGGGTAATTTCCTTCGCAAATGGGGGGTGCAAGGATCGGGCAATGGACAATTTCACAATCCATATGCCACCGCTTTAGATTTTAATGATACTTCTGTTTCGGAGGTATTTGTTACTGATCACCACCGGCACCGGGTTCAAGTATTCGATAAAAACGGAGTCTTCCTGAGAGCTTTTGGCACCGCAGGAAACGGAAATGGGCAACTTTACTACCCCACCGGAATTGCCATTGGACCGGACTCTCTTCTTTATGTCGCAAACCTGCACGGCCAACGGATCAAAGTCTTCGATAAGAACGGAACGGAAGTTCGTCAGATCACAACGCCCGGCTATCCCCACGGTGTTGCTTTTTCGGGAGATAAACTAGCCGTAGCCATCTCCCATCAGCACAAAGTCTATCTCTTCGACAAGAACGGTACGCTGGAAACGACACTGGGCAACGGATCCGCCAATAATACTCCAGGTTTGTTTAATTACCCCTACGGATTGGATTTCGACGCATCCGGAAATTTATATGTTGCCGACCGCGACAATCAAAGAATTCAAGTTTTCGATCAAAACCGAACCTACCAAGCCAACTTCGGGCATTATGGTTCGCGAAACGTCCAAATGCACGATATTCAAAGCACCCCCGAAAAAACTTTCATAATCACCGACATCGACGGTGACCGCGTCATGGAAATAGACGAGAACGCAAGTCTGATCCGGGTAATCGCGTCGAATGGAAATTCCGATGGGAAAGTGACGGACCCAAAATATTTGACCATGGGCAATTCAAACCGAATCCATGTAAGCGACAGCGGGAATCACCGCATCCAGATTTTCGACCGGAACGGAACCTTTTTGCTCGGCTTTGGCTCTTCGGGAAGCGGAAACGGACAGTTCAACCAACCTCACGGAATCACCATCTCGCCCGACGGGGAGATTTTCGTTGCCGACCGTCACAATCATCGCATTCAAGTCTTCGACGCAAATGGTAACTTCCTTAGAAAATTCGGTTCTCAGGGAAACCTGGAAGGCCAATTCAATCAACCCATTGATCTTGATTTCGACGACAACGGAAATCTTATCGTACTGAGTCATGGCAACAACCGGGTAATCTACCTGACCCCGGCCGGTCAATACCTCCGCCATTGGAGTTGCAGCGGTGGTTCCCAATATTTGCGTGACTTGAACAACGGTTTGGTGGGCATTGCCTGGAGTCATTATGTTGCAGTCTACGAGCACACCGGAACGCGGCTCAAATATTGGAACAAAGGAAGCGGTACGCCCTCTCCCTTTACCTCTCTGCCCGACGGAACCCTTGCCATTGCAGACCGAGGCAACGACAAACTCAGGTTTTACCGACCAACCTTCCGAACCGTCCGCACGGATACTTCAAAGGACATTCCATTCCCCGAAGTGATATCCGTCACCCAAAGAGCAGGAACCAATTACCTGGACATCACCTACCGGGTGATCGACAACGACAGCTCCCATGTTCAAACGGCCCTTCTTGCTTTTGTCGACGGTGGCAACGATCTATCCAAGGTCATCGTCCCTCAAACCTTCGTCGGATCAACCGTTGGCAAACTCGACGGGAATGTCACCACCAACCAAAACCATACCGTAACCTGGAATGCGGGCGCCGATTGGAACGTTGGCTTCGGAGAGCTTGAGATGGCGGTTTTAGCCAAAGACGACCGTGACCTTCTCAACCTCCATTTCCTTACCCTTCCGTCCACCGAATCGAATTCCACGCAGCTGAAAATCAACCGATCGCCAATACTCGATTCCGACCTTCTCAACCTTTGGTACTGGCAACTCGCTACGGATGACCCGGAAATCGTCCACAGCAACGCCGACTCAGTGATAAGCAAACCGCTTGACTCCAACCAGTCGGGCGGCTTCTCGCCCTCTTCCATAGGCAGTCTCGTTCTTTGGCTCGATGCCAACGACTCGCAGAACATAACGGTAAACTCGAACAACGTCGTTACATCTTGGGGTGACAAAAGTGGAAACGAACGCAACGCCACTTTGGAAAGCGGGTCACCCCAATTTTCGCCAAACGGAGGACCTCTCGGCATGCCTCATGTTCAATTTCGAAGAGCAAGCGGAGAAGACTTTCTCAAGGTCGGTGGACCTTCTTTTTTTGCCAAGCATATGATTTACGTCTGCCGCAGTCCATATCCGACCTGGAATTACTATGGTGGAATTCTCGGGCACCAATCTGGAAGAAACTCAAACTATCTGTTTCAACATGGAAACAAAGGTTTTCACTCCAACCGCTACCCGGCAGCCGTGATGAAGAACGGATCCGACCTGTCCTCAACCAACGCATTCGACCTGTCCCCCTTGGATCAGTTCATGATTCTCGAAATTGTCGTCGACGACCAAAGTTCTTCCAACAAGAGCACCTATCGGGTCGGACGCTGCGACCACTACTCAATGGACTTCGACGTCGTTGAAATTCTGGCATTCAGCGAGCGACTCGGAGCGGAGCGCGAGGACCTCCTCCATTATCTTTCCAACAAGACCGGCATCGGCGTGTCCGGTCTGTCTCTTGCCAGAGGTAATCAAACCACGCCCCTCGGCCGGGATTATCTTCTGAGCAAGATGAATCTTCGTGTCGCAACCTCCGCCGAGGTAACCCGAGCCAAGGAAGGGTCGGTTCCGGGCAATGTCAACCAATTCAACCCCACCTTCAAGGTCGGCCCTGACGAAAGACCCGCAAAAGTCAACGAATACGGTTTCGACACCGGAGCTAACTCCGGCTTTTGGGTCGTACCGAACTAAACCAGTCCGCAAACTTATCCAAACCATCCGAGCAAACCCAACAAGGTGAGGCCTACCGTACGAAAAGGAAGAATCCGCGCCACAGGCATTCTATACAATGTCGCGTGGATGGGACTGGTTGCATCGTGCCTCACACCATCCGTATTTGCGGATTCCGTTTCCGTGGAAACGCTCGACGGCGGAATCTCCATCAGGCGTTCGGCCAAGCTCTTCGTCAACTTGGGTGGGGCGAGGAAAATCAACCTTTCCAGTGATCCGGGGGGACTTTTCCCTACGCAGGTTCTCCACTCGGAAGTCAACTCGACCTTTACTAGTTCCAACCTCAATGGAAATAACGGCGGATACGTTTTCAGTCATTGGGAGGTAAACGGACTAAGACAAGCCGACTCAAAAGGCATCGCGTTGAGCAAGATCAACGAAACCATGGACAGCGACAAAGTCATTACCGCTCGCTTTTTTGGGCAAAACGTCGATACCGACTACGACTCCATTCCCGACTGGTACGAGTGGCACTCGTTCGGGACTCTCACGCACGACAATGCATCGGACCCGGACCTGGACGGACTCACGGTCGCAGATGAGAGGAAATTGGGTTTGAACGTTGGAATCGAAGACAACGTAACGCAAGGAGGCATATCGATTCGACGGTCGGGCAAGCTATCGGTTAACTTTGGCGGAGGAAGCGAATTGCGACTTTCGAGCACCCCCCCGGGACTCCTGCAAACCGAAAGAAACATTCTAGAACGCAATTCGACCTTCGTATCACAACAGCTAGGAGGCGTGAACAACGGCTACGCCTTCTCGCATTGGGAAATCAACGGAGTCCGTCAAACCGACCAACACGGGCTCAGCCTTCGAAAAATCACCGAAACGCTCGATTCGGACAAACAAATCGTGGCCAAATACATCGAAGAGAGTTTGGATTCCGACGGGGACGGATTACTCGATTGGTACGAAATGCATGAGCTTGGAACCCTCGCCCACCACGGCGGGGACGATCCCGATGGAGACGGATTTTCCATCAACCGGGAAATTCAATTCGGGCTAAGTCCATCCATTCCCGACCAAACTCCAGTCGGCGGAATTTCAGTACGAAGGGCCGCCCCCTTCAGCTTTAGTCAACAAGGCCCCGTACAACCGGTTGACAGCGACGGAGACGGACTGAACGACGGAAATGAATCTGCCCTTGGTTCCAATCCCTACCTTGCGGATACGGACGGAGACGGTTTCGGAGATCACGTCGAATGGCTAGCTGGAACAAACCTGCTCAATGCAAACGACTTCCCCAACCAAGCCCCCACATCATTAGAGCTCAACAACAGCTCGGTTGCGGAAAACCTACCTGCCGACTCCCCCATCGGTACCTTCTTCGTGACCGACCCAAACCCCGGCTCATCTCATTCAATTCTTCTCGTCGAAGGGAACGCTTCGACAGACAACGTGCTCTTCATCGTTGACTCAAACGGTACCCTTCGGACCTTGGCTCCGCTCGATTTCGAACAAAAGCCCAGTCTCACAATCCGAGCCAGAGCCACCGACGAGCACAACGCCTCGATCGAAGGCAACTTCACCATCGCCCTGCTCAACCAAGTCGAAGATCTCGACGGAGACGGAATCGAAGATCATTACGACCCCGACGACGACGGGGACGGATTCCCCGACGCTACGGAAACCGCATATGGTTCGGACCCACGCGATCCGAACTCGGTCGCCAACGCCGCGCCCACCGCGCTCGACCTCAACGGCTCGAACCTTTTGGAAAACCAACCCGCCGGGACCATCGTCGGAAAAGTCTCCGCCACCGATCCCGATGCCAATTCCACCCTCTCCTACTCCCTCCGGCATGGGAACGAACGGTTCGGGTTGGATACGAACGGGACTCTGCGGACCCTTGTTACCCTTGACTACGAAACCAACGCGACAGCCTATCCCATTACGGTCCGCGTAACCGACGAACACAACGCCAGCCTCGAAAGCAACTTCACGATTGCCCTGCTCAACCAAGTCGAAGACCTCGACGGGGACGGCTTGGAAGATCACTACGACAACGACGAGGACGGGGACGGATTCCCCGACGCCACCGAGAGCAGTTACGGATCCGACCCGCGCGATCCGAACTCGGTCGCCAATGGAGCGCCCACCACGCTCGATCTCAACGGCTCGACCATCCTGGAAAACCAACTCATCGGCACGCCCGTTGGCCGGTTACTGAGCACCGACCCCGATGCCAACGCGACCCTCTCCTTCTCCCTCGTCGACGGCAACGGCTCGCGCGACAACCGCCTCTTCCGCATCGAAGGAGCGACCCTCCGGACCCTTGCCATCTTCGATTACGAAGCAAGCGCCGCCCCACCCGCCAATTCACCGGGCATAAGCGGCAACAATGCCTACCAACCGGCTCCCCCATCCTTACCCGCATCCGACACCGCAGTCGAACAACGCGACCTCAACACCTCACTCCCCTCCCTTTCCAATAACGAAGACCATACCCACACCCACACCCCTCCGCTTGAGTCCAACTCGACACGCCGGATGGGCGGATCCGTCAGGATGGAAAACCAGCCCACCCGTTTTCACATCCGTATCCGGGTAACCGACGAGCACAACGCCACACTTGAAAAAGCCTTCGTGATCGACCTGCTCAATGAAATCGAGGACTTCGACGGGGACGGCATCGAGGACGCCTTCGATACCGACGATGTCATCTACCCTATGCCTGAGATCGGCCCCATCACCGTCACCCTCTCCGGCAACGGCCGGGCCTCCTTCTCCGCCGGGTTCACGCAAAAACCTGATTTCCCCAGCCCCGACTTTGCCTTCGAGCTCTCCCCAGACGCCGATTTCAACCGTACCCTTAGCAGCATCTCCGGCTTGGTGGAAAACGACCGGATTCACGGCTCCCTGTACGACTTGCAAGCCGGAAGCGCCTATTACGTACGCATCCTCGCCACCCACCGGGCCAAATCCATGCATTCCGAAAGCACCCGCTTCGAAACCGAACCTGAGCGCAAGCTCTGGTGGGAAAACGCCCAAAAGGAAAACGGCTCATGGCGGACCTCTCCTTGGCTCGGTAGCTTTCTGCCCGATGCGAGCGGATGGATTTATCATTCCGAAATGGATTGGCTTTATGTCCAATCCGACCCGGAAGGGGACCTCTGGCTCTGGCAACCCAAGCTCGGTTGGCTCTGGACCGCCCAAGAAGTCTTTCCACACCTCTACGGTCATCAAATTTCCGACTGGTACTACTTCCTCAAGAAGAAAGACGGAACCCCCTGGTTTTACGACTATTCGACCGAATCCGTCCAAGGGGGGAAATAAGTTCACTTCCATTTTTTGGGGCCTCTTCTAATTAGAAAACACTCCGCCGGGCGATGGCAATGCCAGTAATCCCGGCCCGGGCACGGGTCGCAACCCGCCCTTGCCGAAAGCTACATTGCGATCGTGCGTACGGAGCGCGTTGCGGACTCCGCGAGCGTGCGACGACTATTCGAAGGACGAATCCTGACCAACGGTGGTTCAGCCATCCTGGAGACGGGCTTTGTCTTAAGCCGGAATATCAACTTCCAGCCCCATGTCCGTCTGACTGCCCAAACGGGTTTCGAACCCGAATGAATTCAGTGCATCCACCCAAGCCGCCCAACTCGAACCGGGACAGCTCTATTATTTCCGGGCCTTCGCCCGTAATGCGGTGGGTGAGAACCTTGGATCCATCAAAAAGTTCCGTACGCTCGAACAATCCGATGCCTGGTGGGCACAGATGCCCGCCGTCGGCCCAGGTTGGCGTAGCTCCGATTGGTTCGGGACCTTCCGTCCACACGACAGCGGTTGGATCTACCATGCCAAGCTCGGCTGGGCGTATGCCCAACCCGACGGCAAACAGGGGCTCTGGCTCTGGACTAGGGAAGAAGGCTGGTTGTGGACCCAACCGGGCGTATTTCCACACCTCTTCAGGCACCGGTCCGGAAACTGGCTCTACCTGATGGCCACGGTTGGTGGAAAACCCGTGTTTCACGACTACGCCACCGGTTCGGTACGCTAGAACGTCGGCCTTTTCCTTCCCGACGGGAAGACGGATCCGGCTCCAAGTTGTTTTTCGGGATACATGTAGGTTTTTCATTACAAAAGCCGTTATTAATTAGGCTCTTGCGCAAAATTTGATTTAAGTTACAGTAAGGAAACAAAAAGGCCGACATGGCTAAGTTTCCTGACAGTTCACCTTTCCCGAGATCTTTCCCCACCAGGGGGTTAGCAGGTTTTTTGTTGTATATTCTGTCGACCTCAAGCACCTCGGTCAAACGGATGCAGGCTAAGATAGCCTCACCTCGTAACGGGATATCCTTATGCCTCCTATTCCTCTGCGTGCCGTTCTGTTTCACTACGCACGCTCAGGGTAACGCTTCCGGCAAAGCCCTTCAGTTCGACGGATCGACCGAATCCTTCAACTGGAAATAGATGAAGACTCCCACATACATTGCAGCTTTCCTTGTCTCATGCCTCTTCTTTGGACAGGCAACTTGCCTAGTTGCCCAAGCCGAAGACAACGCCACCGTGTCAGGCACGATCAACTATGCCGGACCTGTGACCGGGCCGATCGTCGTGTGGGCCAAGTTCAACGGCCAGATCGTAAACACGCTCACCCTGCCCAACGGCCCCGGCCCCTACTCCATGCAACTCCCGAAGAACCGCAAGTATGACATCAAAGCCTTCCGGGATGGCAACGGCAACGGCAACCTCGATCCCGGATGGGAAGTAGGCGAGCCCTACGCTCATCATGGGGATTGGAACAGTACCTCAAGCAGTTTCAACACCTTCCTTTTGGACGGGAACAAGACCGGCATCGACGTAAACCTTTACTGGCACGGCGACAGCGACGGGGACGGATTCTACGACTGGGACGAATACATCGCCGGTTCGGAGGGCAACGACAGTTCGAGCATCCCCGGCATCGGATACGGCTTGGTCGCCCACTGGACCTTCGACGAGACCAACGGTACGGTTCTGGGCGACTCCTCAGGCAACGACGTCAACGGTACCCTCAATGGTTTCTCCTCCCACACGAATACGCACTGGGTACCCGGCAAAACAGGAGGAGCCCTGAGGTTCGACGGAGTCGACGACTACGTCTCCTTCCCCGGAGCCACCCTACTGAACGACCTTGCTCCCATGACCTTTGCTGGATGGGTGATGCGCGAGACCGATCCCGACGGAGGCTATCTCATCGCCAAGCGATCGTCTACCTCAGGATATTGGCGGCTTAATTCCGGGAACAACGATCTCACTTGGGTCAGGGATTACACCGGAGAGCACCCTACCTACACCTCCACCAGTCCGACCGTACTGGACCAGTGGACGCACATCGCCTTCACCTGGAACGGTGAGGCCAACGGGGTCCATACCCAGCTTTATCTCGACGGCGTACAGACGGCCAATCCAAGCCGAAACAACGGAAGCGGTTCCCCCATCTCCGATTCGGGCAACCTCTTCACCATCGGCAACCGCCCCGAGGGCAACACTTCTTACTTCAAGGGCAAGCTGGACGATTTCAGGCTTTGGAACCGGGCTCTTTCCGCCACTGATGTTCATACGCTTTTTCATGCCCCTGGTTTCCCGCTCACCGATGCCAATTTCACGAAAGCCATCGACCTCTGGTTTTCCGACCAAGCGACAGCCACCGCCACCTATGGGCACATCCGCGACTGGAATGTCTCCGCCGTCACTAATATGCACGGCATGTTCGCGGCTATCACAGCGTTCAATCATGACATCGGCGACTGGGACACCTCCGCCGTCACCACCATGCAATCCATGTTCAGCGGCGCCACGGCGTTCGATCAGGACATTGGCGATTGGAACACCTCCGCCGTCACCAATATGAGCTGGATGTTCGAAGGCGCTCTAGCTTTTAATCAGGATATCAGTAACTGGAACACCAGCAATGTCACCCTGATGCGGGCCGTGTTCAACACAGCCACCTCGTTCAATCAGAACATCTGCGACTGGAACACGTCCGCAGCAACGAACATGATCGAAATGTTCGTAAACACTCCCGCTTTATCCAACGCCAACAAAGGTTTGATCGAGACATCCTTTTCCTCGAATGCCAATTGGCCTTACGATTGGTCGGCGTTCGTCCCGAACCAACCGCCCGTATTCACCGACACCAACGCCACCCTCGCCATCAGCGAGGGCAGCGCTTCCGGATTCTTCGTCACGGCGAACGATCCCGACGGCGATACTCTGGCCTACTCCATTGCAGGTCCCGACGCGGGCAAGTTCACCTTGAACACCGCTACCGGCGAACTGACCTTCAACCAACCGCCCGACTACGAGGATCCAATCGATGCCAATGGCGACGGTGTATACGAGATAATCATCTCCGTGAATGACGGTTCAGACTCCGCCACCCGGAACCTCGCCGTCAACGTGGCTGATTGGTTTGACGGCGACTGGAATTGGTTCGCCGCTGCGGATTCGGAAGACGGGGCGTCATTCGGGTTTTCCGTGGCCATGGATGGCAACTTGGCTGCGGTGGGCGCCCGCTATGCCACGGGGCAAGGATTGAGCAAGGCGGGGGCTGCCTATGTTTTTCGACTGGAGGCCAATGGAAGCGCAGTGGAGTTGGCCCGCCTCACTGCCCCCGATCCCGCGGCGGACGACCATTACGGTTCCAGCGTGGCGGTGTCGGGCAACCTTGTGTTGGTCGGTGCCCGCTATTCCGAGTTGGACGGCCATGACCGCGTGGGTGGAGCTTTTCTTTATCGAGTGGAGGACAATGGCTCGGTCAGCTACCTGACTCGCCTGCGCCCATCTGATGTCACCTTGGCCGACCAGTTCGGTTGGTCGGTGGCCTTGGAGGGCAACCGGGCAGTGGTTGGGTCTTGGTATGCGGATGCAAATGGCACCCCTAATTCGGGGCAAGGTTATCTCTATCGCATCGAGTCTAACGGGTCGGCCACGGAATTGTGCCGCTTCATTGGGTCAGACACCGCGAACTGGGACAAGTTCGGTAGCTCCATCGCTCTCTCAGGCGACCTCATGCTATTTGGCTCGGTTGAGTCTGATGCGGTCGGGCCATCCAAGTCAGGGGCCGCCTATCTGTTTCGCATCGAAGACAATGGTTCGGTGACCGAACTGGACAAGATATTCGACCCGGATCGGGCGGACGGTGACCGGTTGGGCAACTACGTCGACCTCGATGGCCGGCTGTTCGCCACCGCCGCGAAGGGAGTCGATCTCAACGGAACCGACGGGGCCGGGGCCGTGTTCGTCTACCGTCTGGAAAGCAACGGCAGCATTACCCGCCTCGCCAAGCTCACCTCGCCGGAGCCTCAGGAGAACGGGGTTTTCGGTGATTGCGTGCAGGTTCACGGAAACTTGATCGCCGTGGGGGAAACGGGCAAGCAGGCCGTTCATCTATACAGGGTCGAGCACAACGACTCCATCACCCTCCGCGACACCCTGACCGCTCCCGATGGCCAGGGCCCTTTCTCCGGGCGCTTCGTTTTCTCGGGAGACAGACTGCTCCTCCGCGCTTCGGACGCCCCCCCCGGCTCATCCGTTAATTCGGGATTCACTTACCTGTTTCAAGATCCGAGCTGGGGACCGTACGCCCCACCCCTCACCGACGCCAATTTCACCACCGCGGTGAACCTGTGGTTTTCCGACGAGGCCAACGCGACCGCCACCTACGGGCACATCAGCAACTGGGACGTCTCCGGGGTCACCAATATGTCTAATGCCTTCAAAGACAAGGCTACCTTCAACGAAGATATAAGCGGGTGGAACGTCGGCAACGTCACGAACATGAGTCAAATGTTCAGTGGCGCCACGTCGTTCAATCAGGACATCTCCGACTGGAATACGAGCAGCGTAATGGACATGAGCTTCTTGTTCCGCAACGCCCTGTCGTTCAACCAAGCCATCGGCAACTGGAATACTGCCGCTGTAACCGGCATGATCGATATGTTCTACGGAACCGCGTCGTTCGATCAGAACATCGGCGACTGGGACACGTCCGCCGTTACGAATATGCGCTACATGTTCTACAACACCATGTCGTTCAACCAAGACATCGGCGACTGGAACACTTCCTCCGTCACGGACATGCAACACATGTTCCGTAGTGCCCAGGCGTTCGATCAGGACATAAGCGACTGGAACATCTCTTCCGTTACTAACATGTCCATAATGTTCCAAGACACCCCCGCCCTTTCCGACATCAACAAAGGCCTGATCCACTCCTCCTTTTCCACGAATGCCAATTGGCCTTACGACTGGTCGGCGTTCGTCGTTGATCCGCCGCCTGACAACAACCAAACCGACCCGCCACCGGATAACAACGGTACGAACCCACCGGTCGACGACAACCAGACCGATCCAGATCAAAATGCGACGGAACCCGCTCCGGGCGATCCCGCCCCTACCCTTTTTCGTCCCTTGCCCAAAACCCTCGCCCGTGAGGAACTTGGCGACAATAACTTCCGTTTATGGGGACAGATCCTGGCCGACGGGGGAAGCCCCGTCACGACGGTCGCATTCGAACTGTCTGACAACATGCTCTTCCGCAACTCCACCCTTCATTCCGCATCCATGCTCGCTGGAAGTCCGCACTTCTTCGGCGAGTTCAAACTCGAGCCAGGCAAGCGCTACTATTACCGGGCGGTGGCGACCAATGCGGTGGGTACGACCTTCGGTTCGCCCAAGAGACTCACCACCCCGGGAGACGGAAGGCATTGGTGGTCCGATTCTACCCCCGAAGGGGGCGGCTGGCATAATTCCCCTTGGTTGGGAACCTTCCGTCCATACGACAATGACTGGATCTATCATGCCAAGCTCGGCTGGGCATACGCTCACCCCGATGGTTCGGGCGGATTATGGCTCTGGTTCAGGGATCATCATTGGATGTGGACCCGATCGGGTACATATCCCTACCTGTGGAAACACGACCTCGGCTCCTGGCTCTACCTACTCGGCACAAGAGACGGAAAACCCGTCTTTTACGACCACGCAAGCGGTTCGGTACGCTAGGCGAGCAATTCGGGTTCCCCTGCCCCGCCCCCACCGGGCGTGTGCAAAATAAGGCGGTCCCCGGGGTAAGCGGTCCGTGAGTCGGCGGATTTCAGAATTTCCTCGGTCCCGTCGGTACGGATGAGAATTTGTTCGCCCGGGAGCCCGGCTTCCCCGCCGCACAGTCCGTCGGGTCCGGATGTTCGACGCTGGGTAAGCAGGGAGAGTTCGATTTCCTCTTCAAAAAGATAGTGGCGCTCGATCCCATCGCCCCCGTTCCACGAGCCCTTGCCTCCCGAGCCGGTCCGCTTGCAAAAGCCGATCAGGCGGACAGGGAAGCGCGATTCGAGAATTTCGGGGTCGGTGATCGCGGTGTTGGTCATGTGAACCTGCACGGCGGAGGTCCCTTCCTGGCCAAGGGCCGCTCCGGCTCCACCACCGATGGTCTCGTAGTGGCTGAAGGAGGCGTTGCCAAAGGTCAGGTTGTTCATCGTCCCTTGCGAGCAAGCAACCCGTCCGAAGGCGGAGAGGATGAGGTCGACGATGCGCTGACTGACCTCGACGTTCCCACCCGCCACCCCCGGGCATTTGGCGGGATCGTCGGGAAAGGAGGGATGAAGGAGCGAACCTTCGGGAATGATCAGGTCGACGGGTTCGAGCAGGCCTTCGTTGAGCGGGAGGTCCTTGGCTATGAGAACACGCAAGCAATAGCAGGCGGCGCTGGTGACGATAGCCTCGGTGGCGTTGAGGTTATCATCGCGGGCAAGCGAGGTTCCGGAAAAGTCGAACGTTGCCCGTCCTTTCTCGACGGTCACCCGAAGGGCAAGGCGATCCCCATCGTCGAGAGCTTGGATGGCTGAAAATTCGCATTCGCCCATTTCCTTGATGAACCTAGAGCAACTTGCGGAGGATTCCTCACGCAGGGCGTCCATTTGTTCGGCAAGCGTATCTTCTCCATGTGCCTTTACAAGTTCGTCCAATCCTTCGATCCCCTTGCGCAGGGAAGCAACTTGGGCGGATAGGTCGGCCAGGTTCTGTTCGGGCTGGCGGGAGGGATGGGAGGAGGAGCGAAGGAGCTCGCCGAGCTGATCCATTCTCGATTCTCCGGCCTTGAAAAGCAAGCGGGGGGAGATGACAATCCCTTCCTCAGAAAGGGAGCTTGTTCCCGCGGGCATGGAACCGGGTGATACGCCCCCGATCTCGGCGTGATGGGCACGGTTGGCAAGGAAGCAAAAGGGTTGGTCCCCAGTACCGAATACGGGGGCGAGGACCGTGACGTCGGGCAGGTGGGAACCCCCGAATGCGGGGTGGTTGGAAACAAGGACGTCCCCGGGGCGGAGGCTGGGAAAGAGCTCGAGCAGGTGGCGGGCGCAAACTCCCATGGCGCCGAGGTGGACGGGAATGTGGGGAGCGTTCGCCACGAGGTAACCGGCACGGTCGAGCAAGGCGCAGGAAAAATCGAGCCGTTCGCGCACGTTGACGGACAGCGCAGTTCGTTCGAGCTGGGCTCCCATTTCCTCGACCAGGCAGAGGAAGCGACTGGAAAAAAGCTCGCGGCGGGCGGCGGCGGGAATGGAAAGGCTGGAGTCAGCAGATTCGTCAAGCTCGAGCAGGAGGCTCCCGCGTGTACCCTTGCAGGCACTCCATCCGTTCTCGATCCAGAGTGTTCCGAAATCATCCGCCAGCAGGCAGGGTCCGGCGATACGCTGACCGGGTTCGATGGCATCCCGAGCAAGGGCACTCTCGGAAGGCACTCGCAAAGGACCTTCGGGAAAAATTTCCTCTTCCGGGGACGGGGAAGCTCCTGCAACCAGTATGCGCATGGAATGAACCTCGAGTTCCCGTCCTTCGGGAAAGTATCCGAATACGCGTTCGAATTTCTTGCGATACAGGCTTTCGATTTCCACCGTGTCAGCATATTCGATCTCAAGAGGGACGTCCTGTCCGAGCAGGCGTACGAAGGCGCTCTTGCCTGCGACACTTCCCTCTTGCCCGAGTTTTTCGATGGCATCTAGGCCCTCGGTAGTCATTTCCTCCTCCAATTTGGTGAGGGCTTGCGGATCGATGGGCGAAAGGACGGATCGCTCGATCAGACGTTCGACACGGGCACGGGAAAGCCCGTAGGCGCTGAGGAGCCCGGAATCGGCGGGGGAGAAAATCCTTTTCATGCCTAGCCGGCGGGCGACCCCGCAGGCATGTTGACCACCCGCTCCGCCAAAGGCTTGAAGGGCATGTTCGGAAGGATCGTATCCTTCGGCGGTGGAGACTTTGCGGATTGCATTGGCCATGGCGTCGTTGGCCACGGCAAGAAAGCCTTCCAGAAGTTCTTCGCTTGGACGCCCGCTTTTTTCGACCATTTCGGCAAGCCTGTCTTGGGCATCTTCAAGGGACACGGGGGTTGAAAAGCGCGAGGGATCGAGCCGGCCAAGGAGCAAATTGACGTCGGTCAGGCAGAGCGGGCCCCCGAATCCGTAGCAAGCGGGCCCGGGATGAGCGCCCGCGCTTTGTGGACCGACCCGGAGCAGGCCGTCCTCGACCCGGCAGATCGAACCACCCCCGGCGGCTACCGTCTCGATCTTCATCGCAATGCTCGAGATGCGGGCGTCTCCGACTTGGTGGGCGGAGTGATAGGCAAAGGATCCGGAATATCTGGAAACATCCGAGCTGGTGCCGCCCATGTCGAGGTTGATGAATTCTTTGATTCCGGCGGCCCGGGCGGTTGCCCCCGCCCCCACTACCCCACCCGCCGGACCACTGAGCAGGCTGTCGATTGCCCGGTAGCCGCCCCGGTCAATCAGCCCGCCGGCGCTCGACATGACAAGGAGCTCGCCTCCGTCGCCCATGCCCTTCCCGACCGAGTCGAGATATTGGCGAAGGATGGGGCTCAGGTAGGCCTCGGTCACGGCGGATTCGCAACGCGGGAGCCATTTGGGAAAGGGATGAGTTGCTCCCGAACCGACCACGAACTCGAAACCGGCTTCCCGGAGGAGGGAGACCACGGCCCGTTCGTTCTCGTCGTTCAAGCAGGAGTTCAAAAAGGATACGGTGGCCGAGCGGTGACCATTGGCAAGGGCGTCACGGGCAGCCGAAACGATAGACTCGTGATCCGGTGAGTGGATGATTTTACCATCGCGATCGGTACGCTCGGCGACTTCCACCACGGGGCCTTCGAGGGATGCCCGTTTGCGGGGGACGAGGTCGAATAGACCGGTCCGGCGCTGGTCCCCGATTTCCAGAAGGTCGGGAAAGCCCGCGGTTACGAACAGGACGGGCGGGCAACCGGCATGTTCAAGCAGGGCGTTGGTACAGCGGGTAGTGGCCAGGCGCATGCGGCAAGCGACGGTTTCGAGTTCGATCCCGTTGCGGGCAAGGATGAGACGCATTCCGAGGACCGGGGCTTCCTCGCCTGAGAGAAGCTCGAGTGAACCGATGGGGTCAATTCCATCGGGAATGGACCGATCGAGGAGCAGTCGACCGGTTGACGGTTCCCACCCAGTTACCCGAACAGTGAATTCCGGGGAACTGGGTAGAAGAACCCGGAAGCCGGATGGAAAGTCTGCGGGCCAATCGGGTGGACCGTCAAGAATTAGATCGGTCGACGAATCAGTCCGTAAAACACTTGACGAAAGTGTGCCCCGGGAAAGAACCTTGGCCCGGTGTAGAACGCCATTCGGGTCACGCCCCAGGCAATCGGTGAAGGTCCCACCGGTATCGACGAAGAATTCCCATTCCTCGCGCGCGGGTGGACTATCATTTAATGATTCAGGCATCCCGTGGGCATCCGTTCTCCCAGGATTCGAGCATGGTCAGGTAATCGACCGGCAGACCGACTTCCCGGGCACCCGAGACTACGACACCTTGATAGCGCGGGGTGGGAATTCCGTATTCGCGGTTGACGGACAGGTAGACGAGTGCGGATACCTTTGATTCGTCCTCCAGTTGTTCGATTGCGAGGGTTTCCTTGGAATAACAGTTCACTTCCACCCCCTCGTAGCGGTCGAGGGCTGCGACATGCTCGGCGTCGAGCGACCAGAGACAGCCGAGGGCATGATCGGTCGGGAATTCCTCAAGCCCGGCATAACCCCGACCGTTTATGAAGTAACGCCAGCCGGTGAGGCGGGCGAGCGAACCGAGCTCCGAACCCGGACAACGCTTGGCCATTTGTTCCTGGTTCATGTTCGATCCGTAAGCGAAGTAGAAAGTTTTCATACTCGAAGAATGGTGCGATTGTTCGGGCGGGTGGCAAGAGGGAAGCTTTCGGGCTTGTAAAGACGGCCGAAAAAGACATTATATTTTTCCAGCGTTAGGGGCCATTCCCACGAATTGCCTCCTTGACTCACCAAAACCTTGCCTTGCTCGGTGCTGGACGGAACGGCATTTCGGCTCACCCTGAAATGCGGATTTGCAAACGCGAATCCCACGTGTCGAGAAACTTAAGAAAACTCATGTCCGAACAAGTAAACAAACAAAACATAATCGAAGAAAACCGTGCCCATGACAAGGATACCGGATCAGGCGAGGTACAAATCGCCCTGCTCTCCGCCCGTATCGCGCACCTCACGGAACACTTGAAAACGCACCGCAAGGATTTCCATTCCCGCCGCGGCCTGTTGATGATGGCAGCCCGCCGGAGAAAACTCCTGGATTACCTCAGGAAGACAGACTTGAAACGGTACCAAGCGATCATCGAGAAGCTTGGTCTGCGTCGCTAAGGACACCTCCCCTTTAACCCTTTCATGCTCGAGGTCGATCGTGACCACGAGTTTTTACCCCGTTACCAAAAACTTGGGCCGTCAAAGGATGCTTGTTTTTTCAATCGGGGACTTCGGTTAGGCAATCCGGTCAAACCGTGGAGATGAAGTAAAAAGAACACATACACACACGTAAGTACGAAAAATGAATCAAAAACACAACGTAACTGCCGAGAAGCTCGGCATTCAGATATCCTCCGGCACATTGGCCGGCCTGGCAGGTGGAGCCGTAACCATATCCAAGGGAGAGACCAATCTATTCGTCTCTGCAACCGCAGCAGGCAACTTGCGCCCAGGACAGGACTTCTTTCCCCTGACCGTCGACTACCGGGAAAAATTTACCGCAGCAGGCCGCTTCCCCGGCGGATACTTCAAGCGCGAAGGCCGTCCGAGCGAGAAGGAGATTCTCACTTCCCGCCTTTGCGACCGCCCCCTTCGCCCTCTCTTCCCCAAGGGCTTCCTCAATGAGGTCCAAGTCATCGGGTATCTGCTTTCGACCGATCTGGTCAATGAAGCCGACGTTCTGATGGTCAACGGCGCATCCGCCGCTCTGCTGATATCCGATGTACCATGGGACGGCCCAATCGGTTGCGTCCGACTCGGCGAGATCGACGGTGAATTCGTGGTCAACCCGACCAATGAACAAATGTACGATTCCACACTCGATCTGATCTATGTCGGAAGCGAGAAGGAGATGATGATGATCGAGGGTTCGGCCGACCAAATGCCCGAGGACCGCTTCGTCGCCGCCCTCGAATATGCCCATGAGTCCATTCAGGAAATCATCGCCGCCCAGCGCGAATTAGCTGAGTTGTGTGCCAAGGAAAAGAAGACTTTCGAGCTGTGCAATGCTCCCGACGAGGTCCTTGCCCTTTGCCGTGAAATCACGGGCAATCGCATGGACGAAGCGATCTTCGCTCCTTCCAGGCAGGAACGTCAGGAAGCCGTCAATGTGGTAAAAGAAGAAGCAACGACCGCTTGCGAAGAGAAGTTCGGTGACGATTTCGACCCAGACCACGTAAAGATGGCATTTGAGGTCATTCAGGAAGAGGTCTATCGCGACAACATCCTGCAGAAGGGGAAGCGGGCCGATGGAAGAGCACCCGCCGATTTGCGCGAAGTCACGTGTGAAACCGGAGTTCTTCCCCGCGTTCACGGATCCGCTATTTTCTCCCGAGGCGAAACTCAGGCTCTCGTGATGAGCACGTTGGGAACAAGTCGGGATGTCCAGGACCTGGACGGTTTGACTGGTGGAGCAACCGCGAAGTCCTTCATCCTGCACTACAACTTCCCTCCCTTCTCGGTTGGCGAAGCTGGCAGGTTCGGGTTCACAAGCCGTAGGGAAATCGGACACGGTGCTCTTGCCGAGCGTTCCGTCCTTCCCGTCCTTCCCCCCGAAGACGACTTTCCTTACGCCATTCGTCTGGTTTCCGAGGTTATGTCCTCCAACGGATCGACCTCCATGGCCAGCGTTTGCGGTGGTTCCCTCGCCCTCATGGACGCCGGAGTACCCTTGTCCCAGCACGTGGCAGGGATCTCAACCGGATTGGTCACGGAGATGGATGACGATGGAAGCATTGCCAAGTACGTCATCCTGACTGACATCATCGGTGCAGAAGATCACTTTGGGGACATGGACTTCAAGGTCTGTGGTACCCGTGACGGAGTGACTGGTTTCCAGCTCGACCTGAAGATCCAAGGCTTGCCTTTTAGTATTGCCAAGGAAGCGGTCAAGCAAGTGACCGAAGCCCGCATGAAGATTCTCGACGTCATGGACGCCGGTCTGCCTTCCCACCGCAAGGAATTGCGCGAACATGCGCCTCGTATCGAGATGGTACAGATTGATCCGGAAAAGATCGGTGCCCTTATCGGCCCGGGCGGAAAGAACATCCGTCGGATCACCGAGGTTACGGGTGCCAGCATCGATATCGACGAGGACAACAGCGGAAAAGTCCGTGTCTACGCCAACAATTCGGAAGCCATGGAACGGGCTCTCTCGGAAATCGATCTCGTCACGGGCGAAATCGAGGCCGGAAAGACCTACCGCGGGATCGTTCGCGGGGTCAAGGAATTCGGCGCTTTCGTGGAATGTCTGCCTGGCAAGGAAGGACTTTGTCACATTTCCGAACTTGCTGACTTCCGGGTCAACAGGACCGAGGACATTTGCAAGCTCGGAGACGAAATCCTCGTGAAGTGCATTGGAATCGACGACAAGGGCCGGGTCAAGCTCAGCCGCCGCTCAGCCATGGAAGAAGCTGCTGAGAAATCGAGCGGAGATGCAGCCCCCGCCGATAAACCGAGCGAGGAACCTGCAAGCGAAGCCCCCGCCGATAAACCGAGCGAGGAACCTGCAAGCGAAGCCCCCGCCGAGGAATCGACAGAAGAAGCTGAAGCCCCCGCCGAGGAATCGACAGAAGAAGCTGAAGCCCCCGCCGAGGAATCGACAGAAGAAAGCAAAGATTCCTGAATATCGATTGCTTCCGACTTAAAGAATTACTAACAAAAGGGGAGGATGCCATCGGCGTCCTCCCCTTTTACATATCTAATGACCACCGAAAAACCATTGGTCTTGGCGACCAACGACGACGGAATCGATTCCGAATTCCTCCAGGCTCTGGTAAGGGAACTGGTCAAGGACTTCGAAGTCGTTACCTGTGCCCCGGACGGGGAGAGAAGTTGGATTGGACACGCCATCTCCCGCCACGCGAAGCTCGTGCCAAAAAAGATCGAAGATTTTCCTTCCTTGGCCTATTCGCTGAACGGCACCCCGGCGGACTGCGTAAACTTCGCATGCGGGCACTTGATCGAGAAGGAACCCGACTTGGTCATCAGTGGCATAAACCTAGGATACAACCTCACGTTACCGATGATTTTGTCTTCCGGGACGGTGGGAGCCGCACTGGAAGGGGCTCTGCTGGGTTTCCGGGCAATGGCGGCAAGCATGGCTTTGCCCGTTGATAAATTCGAGGAAATCAGGGAAAGCAAGGGGAAGGTTACGGGGGAAATCGCCAAAGCCCTGCAAAACAGTGCGAAGAGTTGCGCAAAGTATGCCCGGCAAATGATCGAAACTCCCGTTCCACCGGGATTGGGAGTACACAATCTTAACTTTCCCGAGAGCTATGATGGAAAGAAGGACCCCCTTCTTACTTTTGCCAATTCTTTGAAGCTCGGGTGTTTGTTCGAAAAGGCGGAGGGAAAAAAGCATCATCAATTGGTTTACAAACCAGAATGGCTGGATCAGGCGAATATTGAAATTGGATCGGACTTGTGGGCATTGGAAGAGAACTTGGCCAGCGTATCCCGCCTCGATTTCTCCGAACTTTCCGGAAAGAAGTACCTTGAGCCTTGAAACGGGTAGTACTTTGGGCTAAGAACTCAATCACGCGATGTTGCACAAACTTTTCCAGTGGTGGTACTTGAAAACCCGTTCTTCTTACGGACAAACCTCCAAGAAAATCGACGACCGGTCGAGGGAGAGGGATTTGATCCATTATTTCCACGATTTCGGGGGGGACGGAAGAAATACAAGACGGTCTTATTGGCTTTACCGCAGGGTTTTCAAACTGCTTGCCTGGATTATCATTTTGGCCGGCGCCGGCTGGTTTGCCTACGAAAGTTATCACGGATTGATGATTTACGACAGTTAAGCCTCATTTCGCTTGATCGGTCGGTCGGAAAAAGTTATAAACAATCCCTTTTTCCCAAAATATCATGAAGAAGACGCACAAAGGTATCGCCAAGCGATTCAAGATTACCGGCACCGGCAAGGTAAAGTTCCGCAAGCCTGGACAAAGACACTTGCGCCGCAAGCGTTCGACCAAGCAAGTACGGGCAGGCAATCAGGATCAAGTCCTTGCCGAAGGCATGGCCCGTCGTGTAATCAGAGCAATCACTTAACCTTCAAAATTTTACAGACCAACAGGAGAACCCGTCATGCCAAGAGCACGCAACGTACCAGCAACCCGTAAACGTCGTAAGAAAGTCCTTAAGAAAGCGAAAGGATATTTCGGCAACAAGTCGCGCCTTTTCCGCTACGCCAAGGATGCGGTCGAACGTGGAGAGGCGTATGCCTATTCCCACCGCCGCAAGCGCAAATCGGAATTCCGACAGCTTTGGATCGTCAGGATCAATGCCGCATGCCGGCCCGAGGGAATCCGTTACGGGGAGTTCATGCATGGTCTGGCCAAGGCCGGTATCGAGTTGAACCGTAAGGTTATCTCCGAGCTTGCCATTCACGAACCTGATTCCTTCAAGGAACTGGTGGGCAAGGCAAAAGCCGCAATCGAGGCCTAAGGGCCCGCACTTTTTACCGGCGTGGAGAAGGATCTCCAAGCCATTGTCACCCAAACGGAGACAAGTCTTCGATCGGTCGTTTCCCGGTCGGATTGGGAACAGGCAAAGGCATCCGTATTGGGTCCGAACGGGTCATTGACCCAAGCAGCCAAGGGAATAGGCAAACTGCCCAAGGAGGAAAAACCCGCCTTTGGACAAGCTCTCAACCAGACAAAGAAGAAGGTCGAGCAACTCTTCGCCGATTCCCTCTGTGTTCTCGACGAACAAGCGGATCTCGAATCTCTCGGTGAAAAGGTCGACCCCTCCCTGCCTGCAACTTTGAGCCTGAACGGGGGAACCCATCCGCTCACGAACACCCGGCGGAAGATCGTATCCATCTTCCGCAAGATCGGGTTTACCGTTGCCGAAGCCACCGAGGTGGAGACCGAATGGTTCTGTTTCGATGCCTTGAACACACCTGAGGATCATCCGGCTCGCGATGCTCAGGACACTCTTTTCTTTCCAACTGACTCCCAATGGTCGAACGTTTCGCGCAAGGGCAAGGAATCCCATGTCCTGCGCACGCACACTTCATCCGTTCAAATCAGAAGCCTGCTCAGCGAATCTCCACCCTTGCGGATCATCGCCCCGGGAAGATGCTTCCGTCGGGATACGGTGGACGCAACCCATTCGGCCAACTTCCACCAGACCGAGGGTCTGTATGTTGACCGGAAGGTCACGGTTAAGGATCTCAAGGGAGTCCTTGACTACTTTCTCAAGGAATTGTTCGGAGACAAGCTAGAGACACGACTGCGTCCAAGTTTCTTCCCGTTCACCGAACCGAGTTTCGAGGTTGATCTCAAGGGACCCAACCTTGGAAAGCTGAGCGGCAAATGGATCGAGATCATGGGATGCGGAATGGTTGACCCCCAAGTTTTCAGCCTGGTCGATCTCGATCCTGAAGAGTGGACAGGCTTCGCCTTTGGCTTGGGGATCGAACGCGTGGCCATGATCCTGCACGGCATAGACGACATCAGACATTTTTACCAGAACGACCAGAGATTCCTCAATCAGTTCTCCAGCGGGATATGAAAGTAAACGTAGAATGGTTGAGGGAATATGTCGATTTGCCCGACTGCACGGACGAACTGGTCGATGTTTTGCCTATGCTTGGGATCGAGGTCGAGGAGGATGAGGAAGATTCCGGACCTGGACTGGACAATGTTGTGGTCGGGGAGGTCCTGAGCAAGGATCCGCATCCCGAAGCCGACCGCTTGAGCGTTTGCTCGGTCGAAGTCGGAGCGGACGAACCCGCGACCATTGTATGCGGAGCGACCAATTTTTCACCGGGTGACCGCGTACCGGTTGCCCTGCCCGGGGCCAAGCTCCCCGGTGGTTTCAAGATCAAGAAGTCAAAACTCCGGGGCGTGGCGTCCGAGGGCATGATGTGCAGTGCCAAGGAACTTGAGCTGGGTGACGATGAATCCGGGCTTTTTCTGCTCGCCGACTCACCCGAGATCGGGACACCGGTCGACCAACTGTTCGCCCAGGACAAGACCCTTGAGCTCGAGGTAACCGCAAACCGGGGGGATTGCCTCAGTCATTTCGGGGTGGCTCGCGAACTGGCCGCCCACTACGAGAAGGAACTCAAGATTCCCGAGGTTTCAATCGATACGAGAGAAGTCGACAAGCCAAGTGGGGGCGGATTGATCGACCAATTGACCTTGGAGACTGAAAACTGTCCATACTACAAGCTCTACTCGATCAAGGGGGTCAAGATCGGCCCGAGTCCGGACTGGCTGAAAAGGCGCCTTGAATCAGTGGGCTTGCGCACGATCAACAATGTGGTGGACGTCACCAACTTCGTACTGCTCGAGACTGGGCAACCCTTACATGCGTTCGATGCCTCCAAAATCAAGGGACGTACCATCCGCGTGCGCCAGGCTGAGGAAAACGAGGAGATCACAACGTTGGACGACCTCAAACGGACACTCGATCCGGAAATGATGGTCATCGCGGACGCCGAGAGAGCTCTCGTGGTTGCCGGAGTCATGGGAAGCGTGGATGCGGAGGTTGATGACTCGACGGTGGACATTGTTCTTGAATCGGCTTGGTTCCAACCGGGCAATGTCCGGGCAACCTCCCGAAGGTTGGGCTTGCACTCGGACAGTTCGCAAAGGTTTTCCAGGAATGTCGATCCGGAAGGCCTCAGCTATGCCGCCGAGCGGGCGGCTTCCCTCATTTTGGAAATTGCCGGGGGCGAGCTCATTCCGGAATGCGTATCAGTGGGTTCATCCCCCCGGGGCGAACGCTCGATTGAGATCGAAAAAAGTTTCGTGGAAAAAACCCTTGGATTCGAGGTAGACCCGAAGGAATTGACAAGTTCATGGGAACGGCTCGGCTTCTCGGTTTCGGGCAATGATCCATGGACCGTCACGATTCCATCGTTACGTTGGGAAGTCGACCGTCCGATCGATCTGGTTGAAGAATTCCTGCGCATCCATGGAACGGGCGAGCTTACCGATCCGGATATTTCCAGCCCCGCCCTTTTGCGCGAGAACGACCCGAGTTACGACTTTTGCAACAAAGCCATCGACAACTTGGTCGGTCAGGGCTTTCAGGAAACATGCAATTACAGCCTCCGTTCGTCTGAAGAAGCGTCTTCCTGGTTTCCCCAACTCGAATGCGAAAAGGTCGCCCTCGCCAACCCCTTGACTTCAGAGCATACGCATGTTCGTCCATCTCTGTTACCCGGTCTTGCTGACGTTCTCGCTCATAACCAGAAGAACCTCAATGACCTGCAGGGAGTCTTTGAAACCGGGCGAGTTTTTCGGCCTGGACCACGGGGGAACCTGGAATGCATAAGCGTGGCCTTTGCCACCCTCGCCCAACCGAATTCCAGGCAATGGAAAACGTGCGAGTCAATCGACTTCTTTGGGATTAAAGCCAGGCTAACCAAGTTAATGACGGCAACCGGACTTTCCTTGCCTAAAGGAACCTGGACCGTGCTGGAGAACGAGTCTCCATGGCAGAACGGTTATTCTGCAGCCATCGGGGATTGCCACCGTAACAAGTTGCAAGTCACGATCGGGATCATTCGCCTCTCGCTAAGCAAGCAAAAGGAAGTGCGCGGGCCAGTCTTTGCCGGTGAGCTCCTGATCGATCCGATTTTTCTGGCGAAGAGAAAAAAACCGGTTTCTTTCCAGCGCTTCAGTTCCTTTCCACCCGCAATTAAGGACTTGGCCCTGGTCGTGGATAGCGGAGAACCTGCGGAAGCCGTTCGCCAAGCGGTTGAGAAGGTTGCCATCAAGGTTAGCTCCGGCGCCTTCGAGGTCGACCCCGTATCCATTTTCGATCTTTTTCAAGGAAAAGGGCTGCCCGAGGGTAAAAAAAGCGTAGCCTGCTCCATGCGGCTACGGGCCCCTGATCGTACGTTGAGTGAAAAGGAAGTGAATCAGGCCTTTGACTCGATAGTCGAGAAAATCCAAGCGGACACACCCTACGAATTGAGGAAGTAAAAAATGAGTGAAAAGCCAGCCATGGATATCGACTACGTCTCGAACCTCACCCGGATTGAGCTCACCCCCGGGGAAAAGGAAAAATTCCAAGGGCAATTGGGTGATGTACTCAAGTATTTCGAAAAACTTCAGGAAGTGGACGTGGAAGGAGTCGAGCCAACCGCCCATGCTTTTCCCCGGTTCAACGTTTGGGACGAGGACGAGCACAAGGAAGGCCTGCCTTCCGAAAAGGCCCTGATGAATGCGCCGAAATCCAGGAACGAACAAGTCGTCGTGCCCAAGGTGGTCGAGTAACAGACAACCCCATGGATTCAAATTCTCTTATTTCCAAGACCGCAACCGAACTATCCGGAAAACTCACGGACGGAACCTGCAAGGCGGAGGAAATCGCCCAGGCCTACCTTGAGCAAATCGATCGAGTCGATGGAAAAGTCCATGCCTTCCTTCATCGTGACGACGAAGATTTTCTCGCTCAGGCCCGGGCTTCAGACGAACGCCGGGCAAAAGGTGAAACCCTCGGTCCCTTGGACGGAATACCGGTGTGTCTCAAGGATGTCATTTCCGTAGAAGGCCAACCGCTGACCGCAGCCAGCAAAATTTTACAGGACTACGTATCTCCCTATGATGCGACCGTCACCCGAAAACTCAAGGAAGCCGGTGCTGTTATCGGCGGACGGCTCAACCTGGACGAATTCGCAATGGGTTCGTCCACCGAGAACTCGGCCTACGGACCGACCCGGAACCCGTGGGATCTGGAACGTGTTCCAGGGGGAAGCAGTGGCGGGAGCTCCGCAGCCGTGGCCGCCCGGGAAGCACCCCTAACCCTTGGGTCCGACACCGGAGGTTCGATCCGCCAACCAGCCTCCCTGTGCGGGGTGGTCGGGATGAAACCGACCTACGGGATGGTCTCGAGGTACGGATTGGCCGCTTTCGCATCATCCCTGGATCAGATTGGGCCGTTCTCACAAACCGTGGAAGACGCCGCTCTCCTGCTTGAAACAATTTCCGGACACGATCCGCTCGACTCCACGAGTTATCCGACGGAGGTTCCGTCCTATTCGCAAATACTCAAGGAAAACGCCCAACCCTGTGCCTTGGGACTGCCCAAGGAATTCTTTGGCGAAGGAATGGACGACGAAGTCCGCGTTGCAATCGATAAAGCAATCGAATTTTACAAAGGCAAAGGATACGAGATCGTTGATGTATCCCTCCCCACGACCGATCTTTCCGTACCCGTCTATTATGTGATCGCCACCGCCGAGGCTTCCTCCAACCTGGCCCGCTACGATGGCATCCGTTACACGACGCGAAGCGAACGGGCGGAAAATGCAGTCGACGTCTATGCCAAGAGCCGGGGTGAAGGGTTCGGGGAGGAAGTCAAGAGACGCTGCATCCTAGGGGCATACGGATTGAGCAGCGGTTATTACGATGCCTATTATTTGCGGGCCCAAAAAACGAGAACCTTGATCAGGCAGGATTTCGAACGGGCCTTTGAGAAAGTGGATGCCATCCTGACTCCGACCTCCCCCACCCCGGCTTTCAAGTTCGGGGAAAAAAGCGAGAACCCGATTTCCATGTACCTGAGCGACATCTACACCATTTCCACGAACTTGGCGGGTTTGCCCGGTTTGTCAGTTCCTTGTGGTTTTACACAATCCGGCTTGCCCATCGGATTACAGCTCATTGGCAAGGCCTTTGACGAAGGAAATTTGCTCTGCGTTGCCCACGACTATGACCGTGAGCATCAATTCGGGTGCCAAGCCCCCACCCTAGAGGACTGAACCCACATGAGCGTAAAATACGAAACGGTCATGGGGTTGGAAGTTCACGTCCAACTAGATACGAAGTCAAAAATGTTCACCCGGGTTGGAACAGGTTTCGGAAAACCACCGAACACCCTGACCGATCCGGTCGTCTTGGGCTTGCCCGGAGCCCTTCCGGTAATGAACAAGGACGCAATCGAAAAATCGATCAAGGTAGGCTTGCTTCTCGGGTGCAAGATCGCCGAGGTCTGCAAATGGGACAGGAAGAACTATTTTTACCCGGACATGCCCAAAAACTACCAAATCTCGCAATTCGACCAACCGATTTGCGAAGGTGGAGAAGTGGAGCTCGAACTGCCCGGAGAAACTCCTGCAGTGATGGGCGAGCATAGAACGGTCATGCTCACGAGAATTCATCTTGAGGAGGATGTCGGAAAATTGACTCACTACGAAAGGGACAGCTTGGTGGATTACAATCGAGCGGGTTCGCCCCTTTTGGAAATCGTGAGCGAACCGGACTTGTTCACGCCGGACGAAGTCTTTGCCTACTTGACCTCTCTGAGGAACTCCCTTGTGTCAGCGGGAATTTCCCCATGCGACATGGAGAAAGGACAACTACGTTGCGATGCAAACGTCAGCATCCGTCCAGTCGGAACGACCACCCTTGGCACGAAGGTAGAGCTCAAGAACCTCAATACGATTTCCGGGGTCAAGCAAGGAGTCGAGTACGAGATCAGGAGACAGACCAAAGCCCTCGAAAACGGGGAGGAAATCTTTCAGGAAACAAGAAGATGGAACCCGGAGGAAAAACGCACGACTTCCATGCGGTCGAAGGAAATGGCACACGACTACCGCTATTTTCCCGATCCCGACCTGATGCCGGTCAAAATCGCTCCGGAATGGATCGAACGGGTGGAAAAGGAACTCCCCGAGAAACCCTTCGACAAGCAAAGACGCTACATGGCCGACATGGACCTCCCTTACACGGCGACTTCCGCCCTGTGCGGAGACCGGCCCTTGTGTGAGTATTTCGAGAAAACGGCTAACTTGACCAAGGACCCGATCAAGGTTGCCAACTGGGTAGTGAATGACCTCCTGCGCGAGCTATCCCAAGCCAAGAGGGAATCGGATAACGACGACGGTGTTTCGGTCGAGGATTGCCCGGTTTCCCCAGAGAGCTTAGCCGAACTGATCAACCTGATCGAGGAAGGCGTGGTTTCAAACAATGTGGCCAAGGAATTGTTCCCCGAAATGTTTTCGACCGGCAAATGTGCCCGTGAACTGGTCAAGGAAAAGGGCTTGGAGATGAAGTCGGACGGAGACGAGATCGAATCCCTTTGCGCAAAGGCGATCGAGGATGACCCGGCTGCCGCCGAAAAATTCAAGGGAGGCAAGGAAGGTGCGATCAACGCTCTCAAGGGCTCGGTCATGAAAGCAACCCGGGGCCAAGCGAACCCAAAAGTCGTGGACGAAACCCTTCGTCGCTTGCTCTCCAACTAAGACCAAAACCAAATTGCCCGTCTCATGCCTAGGTCACCAAGTTGAGAATCAGTCTCAAAAACGACTTCCATTTTTCCACCATTCGGTTAAAGTTCTTCGATTGTATATTGATCATGCCCCTTAAAACTTTCTTTTTTCGCATCTCTTTACCTTTGCTTTGCATGGCATCGGCTCTCAACTCTGTGGCCGACGTAAAGGAAACCCACAAATTGATCGAGGAGTGGGTACAAATCGAGCTTTTGATTTCCGAAGAATCTTCCCTTTGGAAATCCGAAAAGGCATCGCTGCTCGACCTAGAGGATGCCCTCAACCGTGAAATACTTGAACTGGACAAGGGCTTGGCGGCTTTCGAAAGCGAGGAATCGAGTATCCTAGACGAAAGATCCGAGTTGGCCGAACGGAAGAATTTGGCCGAGGAATCAACTAGGGCTTTGAGCGTAGGCTTGGGACGGCTCGATGCTGAGATCGAAACAATTTTCAAGATCCTCCCGGCTCCTCTCAGGGAGAGACTGTCTCCTTTCAGGGATAAACTTAAAGACAAGGGCAAAGAAAACAATCTCCCCCTGAGAAAGAGATTGGAGCTTACCGTTTCGCTCCTCCAGGCAATTCATATTTTCAACCGGACGGTTACCCTGGAAAGACTGGAGTTCACCCTGGACGACAACAAGTCCAGAGAATTCATCGTTCTTTACTTTGGGTTGGGCGTCGCCTATTTCGTCAACGAGTCCTCAACTGTGGCCGGATACGGACAACCGACCGAAGACGGATGGAAATGGATCCGCAAGGATGAACTTGGGTCCGAGATCTCGACCGGGGTTGACATGATGAGCAACCGCTCGCTGCCCCGTTTCCTCGAATTGCCCGTTCCCATGCCCGAAAGGATTGGCCAATGAGATTGTCCTGTATCCGCTCTTTCGCTCTTTTTGCCTGTTTGACTTCGGCTGTCTTCGGACAATCTTTGCAACAAGCTCAAACCTCAGCCAAAAACGACCTGGATCTCGCAATCGAGAAACTTGCCCGGCTCCGGTCAAGCATTGAGGACGACAAGATACCCTTGGCCCGGAAAGTAGCCGAACTGGAGAGGCAGGCAGCGCAAAAGAGGAAAGAACTCGACCGGAAACTCAGGCTGCGGGATAACCGTGACGCCAGTTTGCTTCAACTCAAGGATGAGGTCAGGGAGAACGAGAACCAGCTCGATCTAAGCCTCCGGTTGTTGGAAGACTACGCACGGAGTTGGAGACAGTCGAGTCCACCTGCCGAACGCACGGTATGGACCGGGCAATTGGGCGAAATCATCAAGAGGAAAGATGCCGGTAGTGCCAGCGAGCTCTCGGCATATCTTGAAATCGCCTCCCTATCGACCAAAGCAATCCTGGAGAATTCGGGAGGAATGCTTTTTGAGGGAGATGCAATCATTCCCCCCGAGGGCTCCCGGGAAGACGGTACTTTCCTCTCACTCGGACCAGCCCTTTTCTTTTCCGGAAACCTCGGATCCTCCGGCTTTCTTGAAAAATCATTTACCAACGATCAGGATTCGGTCCCCGAACTGACGATCGATTCCCTCTCCCAAAACGAGCCGTCCCGGCTTTTGACCAGTTCCCCGGAAACTTCGGAATCGATTTCCGAAGCCATGAAATCGGAACCCGGCGGACTGGTTGTGCTCCCTTTGGATCCGAGCATGGGAAAAGCCCTCATTATGGAAGGCGGAGAACTTAGCCTTATTGAGGAATTGCAAAAGGGCGGGATTTGGATTTACCCAATCGTTTTCTTTGCCGCCCTCTCACTCTTGATTGCGATATTCAAGGCAATTCAAATCCTCGGAATCTCGACGCCCAGACAGGCTCCAGACCTAGATGGTTCCTTCAAAGGACCTTTCGAAATGCTCCGTAAGACCGCCAAGGGCTATCAGGGTCAAAAATACGATATCCTTGATGAAATTCTCTACGAGACCATCATCGACATTCAGGTTAAGCTCGAAAAGGCACTTCCGCTCATCGCCGTAACCGCAGCTACGGCCCCTCTGCTCGGACTTCTCGGCACGGTAACCGGAATGATCGACGTTTTCCGCCAGATCACCAATTTCGCCAACCCTGAAAACAGCGAGTTGGCCAGAGGTATTTCCGAAGCCTTGGTCACGACGAAGTTCGGTTTGGTCACGGCCATCCCCTCCCTTATCGTCCATGCCCTGCTTTCCCGTAGGCTGCAAGGATTGATCTCCGCCATGGAAAGCTTTTCGGCTCGACTGGTGCACCTCAAAAAAGGACAGGTTCCGGAAAGCGGGGACAAAGAAAACGATGGAAGCGCTTCTTGATTTTTGGCGTGAGGCAAACTTGGTTTGGGCCAAGGGTGGAACGCTCATGCCCGTGCTTGGCTTGCTCTCCCTTTATACCTATTATGTAGCCTTTGACCTTTGGCTCCGGCTTCGTATGGTCATCCCGACCGATCTAAAGGCTTTCCCTAGAGAGAAATGGGGAGCGTTCAAAGGAGGTGGACGGGTCGACCGGATCATGCGTTACTGCATGAGCGACCACCAAAGCCAAAAGGAAACCAGGAGAAGATTCGATCAAGTCAGGGCTGGGGACGCTTCCTACCTCAAGCGGAGGCTCCGCTTCCTGATGGTTTTGGCAACTTCAGCTCCTCTCATTGGCTTGCTCGGTACGGTGATCGGGATGCTACAGACCTTCGATGGATTGAGCATGCAGGACAGTTACAAGATGGACTTGGTAGCCAGCGGAATTTCCCAAGCTCTCGTAACGACCCAAGCAGGTTTGCTTGTGGCCATACCGGCTCTTGCCTTCATTCATCTTTTGCAACGGCGCAAAAAGGATTGGCTGACCTGCCTCAATCGGTTGGAAAGCATTTCCTTGCGACAAGTTTCCCCTTCCTTGAAAACCTCATGAGGAAAAGAATCAAAAGCGCCGACGACGAGGGGAACGAATCAATCAATGTCTCTCCCTTGATCGACGTCGTTTTCATCCTATTGATTTTCTTTATCGTGTCCGCCACCTTCGTCAGCCTTCCCGGAGTGGAAATTTCCCGACCACGGACTGAAACGGCCAAATCATTGGAGAGAAATTCCATTTTGTTCGCCCTTTCGGAAAAGGACGAGATCTATCACGGGGGAAAGAAAGTCAAACTACAGGAAGTCCCGGCCTTGATCGAGAAGGCAAGCAAGGACCGCAAGAAACCCGTGGTTATCCAAGTCGATCAATGGGCCGATGCAACCATCATGGCCAAACTCGTGGCAGAGGCGGGAAAAAACAGCAACTCCGTTTCCATCGCCACCCGCAAACCCAAATGAAAAGGGACGCATCAAGCTCGACTGGAGAAGAAGCGGAGATCAACGTCTCCCCCTTGATCGACATGGTATTCATCCTTCTGATTTTCTTCATCGTCGCCACCTCCTTTGTCAATGAAGTCGGCATTTCTTCCAACCACAAGGACACGGCCAATTCGTCCACGGAGATTTCTCCTCTTTCGTTCGAACTTCCCGGATCAGGCCAAGTCACCCGAAACGGATCCCCCATCGAGCTCAGTCAAATAGCCCCGACTGTCCGGACGGCATCCGCCAAATCCAAACCATCCGTTTTGGTCAAGATTTCGCCCGGAGCCCGTGCCGGTTTGGCGACGCAAGTCATGGACCAGGCCCTGCTTGGTGGAGCAAAAGCCGTCAAGTTCGCCCCTCTGCCCAAATGAAGAATTCCGCTACAGCTTGGATTCCGGGAGTCGAGAGAGAACGGGTCCGCGGTGCCGAATGGAAAAGCGTGGTCTTTGCTTCAATCGTATCACTCGGACTGTTTTGCCTTCTTCCTCTCTCCGAGTTCATTGACTCCTCGGAATGGACCGTAAGAAAGGTCGATGCGACTGAATTCACCCCGCCTCCTCCTCCCAAGACTGAGATGGAGAAAAAAGTCGAGAAACAAGCCCTCGAAAAGCCTGTCTCGCCCAAGCTATCGGCCCCGGTTCAGACTTTGGACGTGGATCCTCTCGACGTCACCTTGCAGGTCGGGCCGGGTGATTTCAAGGCCGCCTTTGCCTTGACGAACTATAACCCGGCTCCCGATGGATACGGACACGAACTCGTCTTTGCCTTGCACGATCTCGACGGGAACCCAAACGTTATCAAAAGAGGCACACTAATCTATCCACCGAAACTCATGAGGAGGGGATTGGAGGGAGAAGTGAAATTACTCGTCTTGATTGACGAGAAAGGAAAAGTCCGCGTTCTCGACGTCGTATCGTCCACCCACCCCGACTTCGTGGAACCTTCCCGCAAGGCCGCCGAAGATTCCATTTACGAACCACCGAAACGGAATGGAGAAACAGTCAAAGTACAATTTTATCTTCCCATTCGATTTACCCTGCTCGACTAATGAAAACCTTGCTCCTCTTCCTCGCCGGTCTTCCCCTTGTTTCGATCCATGGCTTTGCTCCCGACCCTGAGCTGACAAAAGATTTCTGGAATCATCCTCATTTCGTCCAGAGCTTCATGGGAAGTTATGGATTCCGCAGCGAGATCGAACCCAAAATAAGCAAAGCCGAACAGTACCTGCTTCGGGAAGTCATAGCCAAAGCCGAAGGTCAACTCGAGGAAGCAATCACTTACCTGGAAAAAAAGGTTGATGACAAAAGCAGCGCCGCTCTTGATTTCACCCTTGGCACCATGTACTACCAAATGGGTCGACTTGGCCGATCCGCCGAGACCTATGAGAAGGCATTGAAAAAATTCCCTTCCTTCCTCAGAGCCCGGAAAAACCTAGGATTTGTCTACCTGAACCTAGGCAGAATCGAAGAAGCCTCGGAAAGTTTGTCCCGAGCCATAAGCTTGGGAGAAAACGATGGGGTCACCTACATTGCTCTTGGTTACTGCCTGTTTTCCAAAGAACGTTATGTATCGGCCGAAAATGCCTACCGGATGGGTATCCTGCTATTCCCTGAAAGCAAGGCAGCCCGCAATGGCTTGGTCAACTGCCTCCTTTCCACGGGAAGACACCCGGAGGCCCTCGCTTTGCTCAACGAACTCCTGGAAAAGGAACCGGAAAACGTCTATTGTCACCAAGCCCGGGCCTTTGCCCTGCAATCAATGAATAGGCCAAAGGATGCGGCAGTTGCAATGGAGACTCTCAAGCGGATGGGCAAGCTAAGCCCGGCGGGATACCTTGCCTTGGGTGATATCTATCATAACCTCGGCTTGTTCAAAATCTCCCTGGCTACCTACGAAGAAGCAATCGCAAGACAGGACAAGCTTTCCCTGTCCCGCTATATTCGGGTAGCTCGCATTCTCATCGGCAGAGGTTCCTATGAAGATGGGTTCGCATACCTCGAAAAGATAGACCAGTCCTTCGCCAAAAACTATGGCGACGAAGACCGTAAAGAGATCCTACTCCTCCAGGCCGAAGTACTCAAGTCCACCGGCAAAAAAGAAGACTCGGTCAAACTGCTCAGGGAAATCGTGGAAACGAATCCACTTCAGGGGAAAGCCCTTGTCATGCTCGGTCAGGCAGCCTGGGAAAACGAGAATCATGTCGAGGCATCGCTCTTTTTCGAGCGTGCAGCCAAGACAAAGGAGTGGGAAATCCCTGCTTTGATCGAACATGCCCGAATGCTCGTCTCGACCCGTGATTACGATCAGGCCATTCGGTATCTTCAGGAAGTGCAGGTTCTCGACCCACAACCTAGAATCGACCGGTATCTCAAGTCCATTCAGAACCTTCTGATCAGTTCCCGAATCCAACTTTAGGCAAACATAAATTCCTTGAACACATCAACGCATCATGATATGTTGATATGTTCATGAGCAAGACATCATCCATCAAGTCGATTTTCGAGGAGAAGAAAAAGCTCTTTTCGGTAGAATTCTTCCCCCCGAAGGATGAGGCGGGCGGACAACGTATGCTTGAAACTGCATCGCTCATCCAACCTCATCGCCCGGATTTCGTTTCCATTACCTACGGAGCAGGGGGCGGAACCCGGACAACAACCATGCGCTACGCAAAGATTCTACGGGAAGAACATGGGTTCGAGGTCATGCCTCACCTCACTTGCGTTGGACATACCCGAGATGAACTTCTGGAAATTCTGGAAGACTTTGCCGAAGCTGGTTTTTGCAACATCATGGCTTTACGCGGAGACCCACCCAAGGGGGAAACCAAATTCCAGACTGTTCCCGGCGGACTTTCCTATGGCTCAGAACTCGTTTCTCTCATTCGCGAAAACTTTCCCGATTTTGGAATCGGAGTGGGCGGATACCCCGAAAAACACCCCGAAGCACCAAGCAACCAAACCGACTTGAGTAACCTCAAGACCAAGGTGGATGCTGGTGCGGACTTCATCACCACCCAACTCTTTTTCGACAACCAAGTGTACTTCGACTTCGTAAAGCAATGCGAGGCAACCGGAATTACAATCCCCATCCTGCCCGGTTTGCTCCCCGTTCTTTCACTCGGACAAGTTCGCCGTTTCTGTGCCATGTGCGAAGCCCGACTCCCCTCTCTGTTGGAGGAATCACTCGAAGCGCAAGAGCAAGTGAATCAACCGACCGTTGGTACCAAGTGGGCGGGCGAACAAGTTCAAGGACTTCTGGAAGGAGGGAGTCCAGGCTTTCACCTCTACGCCCTCAACAAATCAGCCAGTACCCTTGCCATACTGGAAGGCATTGGACGGAAGTAGTCCCTAAATTCCGGAAACCTCGGTAATTTCGGCCTTCTTTTTCAACCCGTCGAGGAATTCCTCGAATACTTTGTCTTTACGTCTTTCCTGCAAGAACTCGATCACTTTTTCGCTGACCTCCTCGAAAGGAGTTACTACGGGTTCGGTTCGCTCGTGCAGCTGAATAAGATGCCAACCGAACTGTGTTTGGATAGGCTGACTGAGGGAGCCAACCTCGAGAGCAAAAGCCGCTTTTTCAAAAGGAGGAACCATTTGCCCTCGACCAAATTGGCCCAAATGCCCGTCATTTTGTGAGTCGTCGGATTCCTTTTTCACCAACTCGACAAAATCCTCTCCAGCTTCAATACGTTCACGCAGGGCTACGATTTCGCTTTTCGCTTGTTCCGAATCCGCGTCCGAAGAAGCCTTTTTCAAGATATGGGAAGCAGTGAGCAAAGGCTCGGTGCTAAAAAGGTCAGGTCTGGAATCATAGTACTTGCGAGCTTCCTCCTCACTGACCGGATCGCAACTGGACTCCTCTTCCAACAAGCGGTTGAATTGAATTTGAGTGGTCACTTCGCGGCGCAAGTCATCCTGGCTTTTAATCAATGGATTCTGTCCCTTTTCCAAGGCCTTCTTTCCGCCGTTTTGCCGGAGCCACTGCTTCATCCCCTTGTTCACTTCGGCAGAGTCGACTTGATAATTCCGTCGCTTGCTCTCTTCAGACATGAGGGTTTGGTCAACCAAGCGATCCTTGGCCATGTCAATAGCGGCCATTTGAATAACCTCCCTCGGTTTGCCTTGCATACTGCGGGCAACGTTTTCAAAAAGGGCTTCAGCCTGTCTTTCGATAGCCCAATCGGGAATCAACCGTTCATTTACTTTTAAGGACATGCCTCTTCATACTTTTTATTTTTTTTGATGCCAAGAATGAAGAACGCACAATCATCATCTCATCTTTGTCTCAATAAGGTTGACCGTCTTGGCTAGGAGTGGCAACTTCACGAACATAAACCATTTCGCCCAATGAGTAATCCAGATCAGGAAACATGGGAAAGCTTTTCTGACTTTCTATCGAGCAAAGGCTTGCGCATGACCGGCCAACGAAAAGGAGTGATCGAAGCGCTTTTTCGGCAGTCCGGTCACTTTACGGCCGAGCAGTTGCTTCGCGATGCTCAGGACTTGGACGAGACCGTATCCCGGGCTACTTTGTACCGCAGTCTCCCCCTTCTAGTAGAAAGTGGAATCATCCGGAAGATTGACGTTGGTCAGGACAACAAGTTCTACACGCTCAACGGGCAGTCCGAAACCTTCAAGGCACAAGTCATTTGCTCGGACTGCAATCACATACAGGACATCGATGCCCCGTTTATGGAATGGTATGGCAAAACGGTTGCCGAAAAACTTGGACTCAAGGTCAAGGATCAACGCCTTCAAGTACACGCTGAATGTCCGGATTTCCGCAAATCCGCAAAATGCTCGAAAGTGAAATAACGCATGAATGCAACCAGCAAGGAAGCTCCCACCCTTCGAGTCTTCCGTCATAACGAAAGCCCAGGCCCCTTATCCGCCGAGCAACAGGAAATCGTTCGACTCAAGAAAGAGTCCAATGCCGTAATCCTTTGCCACAATTATCAAATCGACCCGATTCAACAAGTCGCTGATTATGTTGGCGACTCATTGGGACTGGCCCGGCAAGCCGCCGAAACCGATGCCGACGTCATTGTCTTCTGTGGAGTGCACTTCATGGCGGAAACCGCGAAAATCCTCAACCCAGGAAAGAAAGTTCTTCTACCCGATCTGGATGCCGGTTGTTCCCTCTCCGACTCCTGCCCTGCTGACAAACTGGCCGACTACAAGGAGAAGAATCCCGGCTTGTATGTCGTCGCCTATGTAAACTGCTCGGCCGCGGTCAAGGCCTTGAGCGATGTCATCTGCACAAGTGGAAACGCCATGCAGATTGTCAACACCGTCCCCAAGGATAGAGAAATCCTCTTCGTTCCGGATCAAAATCTTGGACAGTGGGTAAGCGGACAAACAGGACGTTCCATGAGACTTTGGCCCGGAAGCTGTTATGCCCATGTGCTTTTCACAAAGGAATCAATCGAACGTTGTAGAATCGAGTACCCGGGCGCTCCTGTGGTCGCTCATCCCGAGTGCGTGGAAACGGTAAGAGACTTGGCGGACGAAGTTTGCAGCACCGAAAAAATGGTCTCTTATTGCCGGGACAGTTCGGCCGACAGCTTCATCATTCTTACCGAAGCGGGCATGATGCATCGCTTGACACGCGAACTACCCGACAAGTCCTTTATAGCTGGCCCTACCGGTAACTGCGCTTGCAACGACTGCCGTTTCATGAAGATGAACACTGTCCCCAAATTGCTCTCCTGCCTTCAGGACCAGTCACCTGAAATTACCTTGGAAGATTCAATTATCGAACGAGCCAAGTTACCGATCGAGCGAATGCTCGAGTGGAGTTAAACGGATCGAACAACCTGCCGTTCCGGGAAAATTTCGCAGGTCAGGCCTTTTGGTAATTTTATCTCAGGGTCTCCCGCTTGTTTTTGCGCTAGCTAACGGAAATAATTCCAAATAGGATTCATGTCTCCTTCATGAGAATTTGTTTCATCCTGACAAAGGCACTCTTTGCCACGGCTTGCTTCATTGGCTTGGGTAACGGTGCCCTGTCAGGAAGTTCCTCAAACAAGGGAGCTCTTCAGTTCAACCGGGACGTTCGACCGATATTGTCGGATCATTGCTATGCCTGTCACGGTCCGGACGAGCATTCGAGGGAAGCAAAGTTACGCCTGGACAAAAGGGCATCGGCCCTCGGGACCAATGAGGAGGGAGCTGCCATTGTCCCCGGGAAACCCGGACTGAGCGAACTTGTTTTTCGAATCGAAAGCGACGAAGACGACGAGGTCATGCCTCCGCCCAAATTTCACAAGCCATTAAGTTCAACTGAAAAGAAAATTCTCGTAAGATGGATTACCGAAGGAGCGAGGTACGAAAATCATTGGTCCTTCGAACAACCGAAAGCAAGGAAACCTCCCAATACGAAGCATGATTGGAAGGTCAAAAACCCAATCGACTCCTTCGTGTTCAAACGGATGGAAGAAAAAGAGCTCATCCCATCCAATCCGGTAAACCGGGAAACTTTGATTCGCCGAGTCACCCTTGATCTTACTGGATTGCCACCTTCCCCGTCGGAGATAGATGGTTTTTCAAACGACAAGCGTCCCGATGCCTACGGAAATCTAGTGGACCGCTTGATGGGCACGACAGCCTATGCCGAGCGGAGGGCTCAGGACTGGTTGGACCTGGCACGTTATGCGGACACACGCGGATTTGCGGATGACAAAATGCGCAACGTCTGGCCTTGGCGCGACTGGGTCGTCCGAGCCATCAACCAAAACATGCCCTTCGACCAGTTCACCGTCGAGCAATTGGCCGGAGACATGTTGGACGCCCCGACGGACGAACAATTAGTCGCCACGGGTTTCCATCGAAATGCCCCGCAAGCCAGAGGAATGACCTATCCGGTCGAGGAGTACCGGATCAAGGGAGTCATCGATCGGGTAAACGTGATCGGTCGAGTATGGTTCGGGCTGACCTTGGACTGCGCGGAATGCCACGATCACAAATTCGATCCCATCACCCAGCGCGACTACTATTCCATTCTTGC
>Ga0315321_10000020_pt1 | contig 84049 bp, 75 predicted proteins | sample M180m21515metaG_FD_203464 | JGI IMG/M metagenome (GOLD analysis project Ga0315321, IMG submission 203464) | Ammonia-oxidizing marine archaeal communities from Monterey Bay, California, United States - M1 80m 21515 | ecosystem: Environmental > Aquatic > Marine > Intertidal zone | place: USA... | reverse complement strand
ACCGTGACAGTGGCCTTTGCGGGGCAGTCGGTAAAAGCCAAGGCGGACAAGCAAGGCCGTTGGAAACTGAAACTGGATGCCATGAAGGCATCAACCGAAGGCCGCTCCCTTGACATAAGCTCCGGTGGCCAGCGCATGCTGATCAAGGACGTTTTGGTCGGCGACGTATGGTTTGCCGGAGGTCAGTCCAATATGGATTACAAGGTAAAGGGCATGGCCCGACGTCTACCCGAGGGCAAGACATTGGCGGATAGGGCCAACTATCCCGCCATCCGCCACCGCAAGGTAGCTGAGCCCCACGCCTCGGCTCCTCAAACCGACCTGACGGGAGGAAGTTGGGTGGTATGCACGCCCAAGAGCGTTCACGGGTTCTCAGGGGTGGCCTTTGTATTTGCCCGGCGTTTGCACTTGGAGCTTAAGATTCCCATCGGGGTGATCGACTGCGCCTGGGGCGGTACGCCGATCGAGCCTTACGTTCCCGCAAATGCTTTCAAGGGACATCCTACGCTGGTCAAACTTGCCAAGTACGCCAAAGCCGGTGACTCCGAGGCAATCAAGCAAATGGACGGGGGCACCTACGTCCGTAGCCCGGCTTGGTTGGCGGGGGCAATCTACAACGGACGTATCGCTCCTGTTGCGCCCTACGGCATACGTGGCGCGATTTGGTATCAGGCCGAGTCCAATTGCGGAAAAGGGGAAGATCCGCGCGATTACAGGTTTAAGCAAAGAGCTCTTGTCGAGGGCTGGAGAAAATCATTTGAAAAGCCGCATCTGCCTTTCTACTTCGTACAGTTGCCCCAATGGAAAAGCTACGCATGGACCTATGCCCGGGAAGAACAGTTGCAAGCCATGGAAGTCGACGGCACGGGGATGGCAGTCACCATTGACCTCGACAATGCCAACGACATCCATCCGCCCAACAAGATCGACGTCGGGGAGCGCCTGGCACTTTGGCCCCTGGCCAAGGTATATGGCAAAAAGATACCTTTCAGCGGACCCTTGTTTCGGAAAGCCGAGTTTCGCGGTAGGGAGGCGGTGGTTCATTTCGATTATGCCAAGGAAGGCCTCATGATTGGACGAATTGAGGGCGTGGGAAAAATCATCGAGGACAAAGACGGTACCTTGAACGGGTTCGAACTGGTAGGGGAGGATGGCGTTTGGCATCCGGCCAAGGCCAAGGTGGAGGGACAGTCCGTGCTGGTGAAGAGTTTGTCGGTGAAAAAACCCGTGGCGGTGCGTTATGCTTGCCATCCGGAAGCCCCCAAGGCTCACCCATGGAACCTCTACAGCAAGGCAGGCTTGCCAGCTTCGCCCTTCTGTTCAGATTGGAATCTCATGCCTTATGACCCGGCAGAGAATCCGATGCACTGAATTATTTAAATAAATATGAAAAGAATCCCCAGCTTGATATCCGTTCTATCCATTGCTTGGCTAGCCATCTGCCAGAGCCCTTCTTCCAAGGGCGATCCGCGCCCGGGCAGTCCGCTCTTTCGTTTCGGAGCAGTGGCCGATTGCCAGTACTGCGAAAAGACAAGTTCGAAAAGAAAGTACAACCTGTCTCCCAAGAAACTCACCGCCTGCGTGGAGCATTACAACAAGCTGGATCTTTCCTTCGTAGTGCATCTCGGGGATTTCATTGACCGTGATTTTGAAAGTTTCGACAAAGTCGTTCCGATCTACAACCGCTTGAAGGCGCCGCACTATCACGTGCTGGGCAACCATGACTTTGAGGTGGCCGATGACAAGAAGGCCTTGGTGCCTGCCAAGCTCGGTCTCAAGGAGCGCTACTACGAATTCTCCCGCAAGGGCTGGCGGTTCATTGCAATCGACGGCAACGACGTCAGCTTGTACGCTTGGTCCAAGAATGACCCCCGGACCAAAGCGGCCACCGAATATCACAAGTCCCTGAAGCCGCGCCCGCCGAGCTGGAACGGGGCCGTGGGGGACGAGCAATTGAAGTGGATCGAGGCCAAGTTGCAGGCCGCCGAAAAGGCCAAGGAACGGGTCATGCTCTTTTGTCATTTCCCCGTTTACCCGAAGAACGGCCACAACTTATGGAATGATACGGTTCTGACCGATCTGCTGGCTCGCTATCCCTGCGTAGCGGCTTATGTCAACGGGCACAACCACGCCGGCAACTTCGGCCAGCGCGACGGGATACACTATCTCACGCTGAAAGGCATGGTGGACACCGAGGAAAGCTCATATTCGGTCATCGAGGTCTATGCAGACCGGCTCGTTGTGAAAGGGTTCGGTCGGGAAACGGACCGCGACCTGCCATTGCTCAAGCGGCTTCGGTAGGCTTATTTCCAGCTCTGTACAGACTGATCCAACTGTTTGTCCGTGAGCCCGAACGCTTTTGCAACGCCTCGGGCCATCATGATATTGCCGGCCTTGTTCATATGGACGCCATCGCTGGTCAATTGCTTTCCCTTGGGGGCATCGGCTGGAAATTTTTTCAATCCTGCCTGCATGTCCTCGTTGAGGTCGGCCAAAAGGCATTTCTTCTCCTTGGCCAAGGCCCTGATGAATTCATTGTAAGGAGCCAGCTTTTGATTCAGGTCGTTGCTTTGATCTTCCCTAATCATGGTGGAGGTGAGCAGCATGACCTTGACCCCGGCCGCTTGGGCTTGGTCGACAATCGCGGTAATGTTCTTCTTGTAGGAAGGGAGGTCGACTCCGCGCTTGCCATGCCAGACGTCGTTGACGCCACAGCTCAGGGTCATCCAGTCAGGCTTGTGCTTAAGAACGTCCTTTTCCAGTCGGGCCAGCATCTGGTTGGACTTATGACCACCAATTCCGGCAAATACGGGAGTGGTTTCAATGCCCTGACCCTTCAAGGCGGAGAGCACCAGTTGGCAGTAACCGCCGGGTCGTTTGCCCGCCGCGGTGATGGAATCACCCAGGAAGGCAATTTTTTCTCCCTTTTTTACGGCGATTTTGCCGAACTCGGCTGCCTCGGCATTGTTTACTGTGACAGTCATGCACAAGGCTATTATGATGACCTGAGCGGATAGTTTGATGAAAAAGTTTCTTGTTGGACTCGACATTGTTATTTCCTGTTTGGTTGTTTGGTAATTCGGGTTTTGTTCGTCACAATCGTTACGAATTCGTTGGGTTGAGTGATGGTTACTGCTTTTGAATCAGGTCGTGCATTGCACTGGCGAATGCGTCGCCGAGATGAACGAAGATCTTGTTCAAAATTGCATTTTTCATGATGAGGGCATTGTCTGGGGGGATTTGTCGGGGCGTACGCCGGTCGCCGTCATGGCGTCGGAAATTGATATAAAGAATAAGCTGCAGTTGATAATCCGCTTCAAGCACTAATCTGCCCATGGCAACTTAATTTGTTCGCAGGAGCGATGGGTTTGGCATTGCCCTAAATTCTATCCCTTCCATTTGACGCGCCTTCGGGAGCATGCGAAGTTACAAACTACTTCACGAGATATGATTGCTGCCATGATTCGCATCCTGCTCTGCCCCTTCTTCCTGATAAGTAGTTGCGCATTGTCTCTGGTTGCGGAGGAATTGCGCGTTTGGAAAGACCGCGATGGCGTGGAAATTCAGGCCATCTTGCTAACAGTGGAAAGTGACAAGGTCCGCCTGCTGAAGAATGGCAAAGAATATTTTTTCGCCATTTCGTTATTGAGTGACGAGGACCAGGCCTATATCCGGAATCGGGCATCCAGCGGCATACGAGCTGTCGAGGCATTGATTGCCATGTATGATTTTGGTTCGAACGAGGGATCCATCGTGAAGGACGTTTCCGGCGTGGAGCCGGCTCTCGACTTGCGGATCGCAAACGACAAGGCAGTGAAGCGGGCCAAGGGTTCCCTCGAGGTCCGTGGCCAGACGATGATCCAATCGATCAAGGCACCGACCAAGATCACCAAGACGGTGAAAGGCACGGGTCAGTTGACCGTGGAGGCGTGGGTCCAACCGGCTAACCTCAAGCAAGCCGGACCGGCCCGCATCCTGACAATTTCCAAAGACACCTCCAACCGCAACTTCACGCTCGGACAAGATGGGCATCGCTACGACCTTCGTTTGCGAACGGGCAAGACCAGTCACAACGGCATGCCCTCGCTTGCCTCGCCAGCCAAGAGCGTAACCACCCGATTGACCCATCTCGCTTACTCGCGGGAGCGTGGAGGCAAGGCTCGTTTTTTCATCAACGGCAAACAAGTGGTTGAAAAAATCGTGGCCGGTGACCTTGGAAATTGGGATGACGACTATCGCTTGGGATTGGGCAACGAGTTTTCCAACAACCGTGCTTGGTTGGGTGCGTACCACTTGGTGGCGATCTATGGGCGGGCCTTGTCAGCTCAGGAAGTAAAAATGCATTTCGAGGCCGGGGCGGATGCCGATACGGCGAACTTGGTCACGGTTCGCAAGCGCCAACAAGGTGGCCATCTCTTCGAGACTCAGGTTGCCCCCTTGCTGGCCAAGCACTGCTTGGAATGCCATGACTCCGCGACCCGCAAGGGAAAACTGGATCTTTCCAGGCGGGTGGCAACTTTTGCCGGAGGGAAAGAAGGCCCGCCCATTATGCCGGGCAAACCAGACGAGAGCCTTCTTTGGGAAGTGGTGGAAAACAACGACATGCCGAAGAAGCGGACGGCTTTGACTACGGATGAGAAGAAGGCGTTGCGAGATTGGATTTCCGCAGGAGCTCCCTGGCCCTTGGATTACGTCGATGCGGCTACCTACGTTCATGAGGGCGATGGGTCGGGCAACTGGGTTCGCCGACTGACCATCCCGGAGTACGTTGCCACGGTCAAGGCGGTCACCGGGGTGGAGATCGGGGACGAGGCCCGTGGCTTGCTACCTGCGGACATGCGAGCCGATGGTTTCAGCAACACGGCCTACAACCTCAAGGTCGACTTCAAGCACGTCGAGGCCTTCGCCAAGTTGGCCGAGATCATCGTCAGGCGAATGGATGTCTCTGCCTTCGCCAAACGTTTTCACAACAAGCTGACCCTCGACAAGCAAACTCGTATCTTGGTAGAAAAAATGGGCAAATGGATTTTGCGGGGCCCGTTGTCTGAGCGGGAGATTCTCCTTTACCGAGGCATCACAACCACGATGGCTTCGGCCGATGCCAGCTTCGATCAGGCTGTGGGCAGTGCCATCGAGGCCATGTTGCAATCGCCCCGGTTTCTTTACCGCATCGAAGATCAACGGGGCAGTGATTCCGCACAAGGCCATGAGATGGCTGTCCGAATGAGCTATCTCTTGTGGGGGGCTCCGCCCGACGAGGAACTGTACCGGGCGGCCGACAAGGGCGAACTTTCCGATGAGCCCAAAATCGAGGATCAGGTTCGCCGCATGCTGGACGATCCGCGTGCCATCGAGCAATCCCAGCGTTTTGTCTACGATTGGTTGGATCTGGGCAGAATGGACAACCTCGCACCCTCGAGGGACTTGTTCCCGGAATGGAATTCTGCGCTTGGAGCCGACATGCGGGCCGAGACGCTCGCTTTCTTCAGGGCGGTCGTCTGGGAAAAGAAGCGACCGATGAGTGAATTGCTCAATGCCCAGATCACCTTTCTGACCCCGCGCCTGGCCAAGCATTACGGCATGTTGCCCAAGGGACGGGAATTCGCCCGATACGATCTGACCGAGGTTCCGGGGAGGGGAGGCATCCTAACACAAGGTAGCGTACTGACAATGGGAGGCGACCAAGCATCCATGGTTACGCGCGGGCTCTTCGTCTTGCACGAATTGTTGCGCGGGGTGGTACGCGATCCACCGCCCGAGGTCGACACCACGCCTGTCCCGACCAAGCCGGGATTGACCCAGCGGGCAGTCTCGATGGCTCGTTTGGCCAAGTCTTCATGCAACGGATGCCACGCCAAATTCGAGCCCTTGGCCTTTGGTCTGGAGAAGTTCGACGGCCTTGGCACATACCGTCAGGCGGACAAGCATGGCAATCGATTGCGCGAGGACGGAAAAATCCTTGTTCCCGGGCAGTCCTCCCCCGTGGCATACAAGACTTCGGCCGAATTGATGAACTTATTGGCAAGCAGTCCGCGGGTTCACGAAACCTTTACCTGGAAAGTGGTTCAGTTCGCCATGGGTAGACCGCTCGGGGCAAAGGACGCCCGCAGCGTGGCGGAGATACACATGGCTTCGCAAAAAGCCGGAGGTACCTATCAAAGTCTTGTCACCGCGATCATATTGAGTGATCTTGTGAGATACAACCAGCCCACGAAAGACCCATGAGAAGATCCATACGACTCCAGCGCCGCACCTTTTTGCGTGGCATCGGGACAATCGGTATCGGATTGCCGTTTCTGGAGGAAATGCTTCCTTGTGCTTCTGCGGCGGCGGCGCGCAAGGCGATCCCTGCCCGTGCCTTTAATGTCTTTTTCGGTCTGGGCATCCCCAAACCAGTCCAAGAGGATGGTTTTGCCGGGGTGATGGAACCCTTGAAGCCTCTCAGCGATAAGTTGCTCATTCTGCGACAAGTCGACCAAGTGCGTTGCGACAAGAAAGGCATCAACGCTCATTTTGATGGCGCCACCGGCTCTTTCACTGCCATGCCTGCGGACGGCGGGGCCAAGGCGGGCGGACCCTCGATTGACCAGATCATTCGCCACGACCTTTATCCGCAAGGCCTTCCTGCCGGCATGGTGCCAAGCTTGGTCGCCGGCACCTATTTTCGCCGCAGCAGGGTAGGGCGCTATGTTCACAGCTACGGCCTCGACGGTACGGTGTCCGCGACTATGCAGGAGACCCCTCGTCAACTCTTTGACCGTGTCTTCGGATCCATTCCCGGTAACGAGGACTCTGATGCCCGCCGCGAAAGGCTGAAGCGCAGCGTGCTCGATTCTGTTCTGGACGAATACAAGCACTTTTTGGGACCGAATTCTCCCTTGGGCACAACTTCCAAGGGACGTATCTCCGACCACTTCGACCGCATACGCGAATACGAGCAACGAGCTTTCGGCGTCCACCAGGGTGGCAAGGGTGGACCCCGTATGCCGGCCCGTTCCCTCTTGCCCCACGGTGGCAAGGCCGATCCCGGAGGAGAGGGCATTGACATTACTTTGGAGCAACTCACTGCGGAATGGCGCCTTTTGGCTGATCTCTATGCCTTTGCCATTCAGACCGACCGAGCTCGCTTTGGCTCCATTACCTTCTTGGCCGCAGGCGAACGAATACGGCTAAAGGGGGCCTACCAGTACGGTGGCCGCAAAATCTTCGACTTCGACGATGCCGGACAACACCAGGCATCCGGATCCAAGGGATGCAGTCACGAGTGGTGGCACAAGTTCAACGAGAAGAAAGACAACGTGCAACTGCGAGCCCACGCCCACATGAAGATGCGTGAAGTAGCTTATTTCCTGAATTTGCTTGCCGGGCCCGAGGCCCGCGAAGCCAACGGCAAGACGATTCTGGAAAATAGTTTGTTCACTGTATCGACCGAGTCAGGAGACGGTCGACACAACGACACCAAACGTGAATTATCCGGCGTCTTTCATGCCATCACTTCAGCCGGGGGCCGCTTCAAGACAGGCCAAATCCTCGACCTCAAGGCCGAGGCCATCGACGTCTACAACACCATGCTCACGAGCCTCGGAGCAAAGCGTCAACTCGGAGACGGGAAGCACAAGGCCAACTTGGTGAACCAAATCCGGACCTAAAACCGAAACCGCAACCCTTTCCGGATTGGCAACAAGGTTTGGGATCGAGGAACTTTAACCTTATCCGTCCTTCGACCACTCGAGGTACCTGCTCGAGATTTCCGCATCCTTGGGGTTTCCAGCATGGAAAAGAAAACGGTAACGAAAGGTAACTTCTTCACCCTTTTTGAGAACCATGTTTCCCGCTCCCTTTGGTTTTCCCTCGAAATGACGCAGTCCAAACGGATTGGCCGCAACCAAGCCATAATCCCGGGCATGCCACCAAGTCGGATGGCGGGGATTGGAAGGATGATCGAAAATGGAAATACCGACCACCTTTTCCTCAAGTGGAGCCCAGTAGGAAACCCAAGATGCGCGCTTTCCCCAGACTGCTTTGCCCACAATGCCCTCGCTATTCAAGGCACTCCCTTTGGCGACTTCACCTTTTAGCCTGAACTGGGGAGCCATGCGGATCCCCATGCTACCTTCCTTCGTATCTCCAAAGGTAACGTCATCCACGGCAGCCTTCAGGCTAATGGCAATGTCAATGGCCCGGTCTTGCTCGTTGGGGGCATGAAAAGACAACTTTCGCTGGTCTTGCAGAAGGGTCTTCCCCTCGGCATTCTGCCAAAGGTTTAGAGCGGTGAAGGACGAGGCTTCCATGGAAAGAAAATCTTGATGAACGATTTTTCCCTTTCCCTTGCCCACTGCCCAAAAATCGACTCCGTTCACTTCCCCATGCGTATACCATAGGGATGCATGGTGAGGATGGTCCTTCGCTTCTCCCTTGGCCGCTTCCTCCATTGGGTATTTTCGGGTAAGAGATTGTCCCAAGGGCCCGACAATCGGATAGAAGATCGGTTTTGCTCTTTTGGCATCCTTGTAAATGTAACGGGTAAAGAGCTTGTCGTTTATGTTAACGACAACGGATCCGTTCTCTTTCTTGAGCGAGATCTTGTTCGCGCCATAGGCCAGTCCGTGGGAAAATACCGATAACAAGAAGATGGAAGCAGTGCATGCAAGTTTCATAAGGAGGGTGTGGTATTGATGCACAATGGGCATTCGTGGTCAATGAGAACTTGTTTTCGGGCCGTAATTCAACCGGGGAGATTGGGTTCTTCGCCGGTCTGACTTTGAGCACATCCGGCAAGTTTGTTCTCTTGATGCGATTTGAGGCAATTGCGCAAGTTGGTAAGTGCTTGAGCAATGAGGGACAATCGTTAGAAATCTTAGACCGAACCCATGCAGGAAAACATTGAAAATAACAAAGAAAGGGAAACGCCTTCTCCCAAGTGCCAATTTGAGAAATGCAAATTTCCCAAAACTTGCGATTGGAACCAACGATGCATGCAAGGCGGACTTGAAATCAGCATGAGAGGAAAGGGCTCTTTCCCCAAAAAAGACCCAAAGGAGAAAGGAAAGGGGAAATAGTGCTTCTTTGCGCCTTATCGGTTGGTCCGCAAGGAAACCGGTTTATCGAGAATTTCCTTCAGCACGAATGCCTTGCGAAGTGAATCTCTCGTCGTAAAAAGTTCCCGTCTCGCATTCCTCCTTGGGCTTTCTGCAGGAAGCGGTTCCTTCCCCATTTCATGGGCCAACGACGGAGCCGGAAGTGGGTCGGGCGAAGAGGGTGGTGGTGGATCGATTTCCTCAGGTTGCTCAAGTTGAATCTGATGAGGGGGAGCAACGATGTCTTCGTACTCGTCATCTTCCAAGCTTTCGGGTTTCCCAAAGGCTTTCTTGAGGACTTCTTCGAGGGAAGGCTCGGTCTCAGGCGGTTGGCTTGACGGGGCTTTGACCGGGCTTTTTTGCGGGTCTTGCTTTTTCTGAAAAATTCTTCCGATCAGGGAGGCCAAAACCAACCCGATTATAACCAAGGTATCTAATGGGATATCAGGCATGGTTTGACTTCAAAAGCAGAGGAAACTTAAGCAGGAGTTGAATCCTTGTCCTTTGAAATGCTTGAGCGCATCTCCGTATCCGCTTCGACGTTCCGCATTCGATAGTAATCCATAATGCCTAAGTTCCCATTGCGAAAAGCTTCCGCCATAGCCATTGGAACCTCTGCTTCGGCTTCCACTAGTTTAGCCTGCATCTCTTCTACCTTTGCCTTGTTTTCCTGTTCAAGAGCAACAGCGGCGGCTCTTCTGATTTCCGCTTGGGCTTGAGCAACTTCCTTGTCAGCGGAAGCCTGTGAGGAGCGCAGGGCGGCTCCACGGTTCTCACCCAAGTCAACATCCGCAATATCAATGGAGAGAATTTCGAAAGCCGTGCCTTGATCCAAACCGCGGTCCAAGACCTTTTCGGTAATGGCATTGGGGTTTTCCAAAACGATTTTGTAATTCTCCGAGGAGCCAATGGTAGACACAATGCTCTCGCCCACTCGAGCAATGACGGTTTCTTCTTGAGCACTCCCAACGTAACGGTCCAAGTTGCTTCGAACCGTGACCCGGGCTCGGACCTTGACCTGAATTCCGTCCTTGGCAACGCCATCAATGGTTTCCCTTCCCTCGATCACACAATCAATCACCTTTGGATTAATGGATGTTCGAACCGCTTCGAGAACCGATTTACTCGTTCCCCGGGTAGCCAAATCGATTGCGCAAGCCCGATCCCAAGAAAGTTCGATGTTCGCCTTGGCTGCGGCTATAATCGCCTGCACCGTTTGGACAACGTTACCCTCGGCAAGGTAGTGGGCTTCCAATTGATCGGTAGTCAACGGAAGGCTTGCTTTCACTGCCGTGACTCTTGCATCAACAATCAAACCGACAGGCACCCCCCTCAATCGCATCGCCAAAAGAGTGGGGAAACCAACACGGGCCTTGGCTAACAAAGCTTTAAGCCAGGTGGTGAAAAAAGAAAAGATGACCAGTGTGACGACTAGACCGACTACGACAAGCAACCCTATTAATATCCAATTTATTAAATCCATCATGATTTAGACTATATATTAGTAAGTTATAAGCAATAAGAGGTCTTGGTAGGTTCCGTTGAGTCCGTCAATTCATAACCGCCTGACGCGTATCCGAAAATCATCCAAGCCGGTCACCTTGACCTTGCAGCCCTTCGGCAGGTATCCATCTTCGCAAACAGCATCATAGTTCTTGCCCTCAAGGGAAACCATCCCCTCGGGGTGGTGGTCGGTCAGGGATTCTCCTTGCTTGCCCAGAACGTCGTCAGGGGAAATTTCCGGATTGCTCACCCCGTCGTCCGCACTGGCAAGGAACAAGCTCTTGCCGAGCCTGCTCTTGGCCAACCACTTGAACTCAAGAAAGACCATCAGGATCGCCCCCAGCGATCCGACGAGAAAGGTAACGCAGGGAGCAAACCAACCCCCGAATGCCTCGTGAGCCAGATACGCAGAGAAAACAATGCAGAAAAAACCGAGGACTCCAAGAACACCACCCGGAACAATCGCTTCCAGGCCGATAAGCAGGAAACCGAACAACATGGCTGCGATAACTTCCGTCATTCCACTCTTTCCACGATCAGCTCAAGGCCATTTTTTTCAACCACCCTTATCTTTTCGCCCCTGTGGATCTGGCCAAGCCTGGATCTGGCCTCGAAGCGCTCCCCGTCAATGATGACATGACCGGTCGGGTATAGCTCGGATACCGTCACGCCCTGTGAACCAGATGCAATGCCGGAATGCACGGTAATCCCGGATCCTTGAGGGCCACCTACGGTCTCACTCAAGACCATCCAGTTCCAAAACGGTGTCTTCGGCAATATTCGCGACAGGGCAAAGCACACCACCAAGGCCAATGCGATTGCCTGCATGAATTCCACGGCAGGATCGCGAAACAACTCCGGCGACCAAACGATATCGGAATTTGGCCAAACGTCGACCATCGCCCAGAAAACCGATCCGACAATCAATAACAGCCCCAAGATACCGGGTATCAAAAAGCCCGGGAGGACAAAGACTTCAACGGCCACCAGACACAATCCCAAGAGGAATACCAGCAGCTCTTCTTGCCCAGCTAGGCCGGCAACGTATTTCGAACCGAAAAATACCAGAAGCAGAATCAATCCAAGCGTGCCGAAAATACCAAAGCCAGGGGTCTTGAACTCGATGAACAAACTAACAAGGCCAAGGCCGAGAAGAATGGGAGCTATTCCATTAAGCCACAGCCCGGTTTTCTCAGCCCAATTTACCTCCATCTTGATCACACGATATTCGCCTTTTTTCCATCGCTCGTCCAATAGTTCTTCCACTGATTGATAAACCCCGATTCCCAAGAGCGGTTCGGGAGGATTGCCGTAAAGCTTGCAGGCTTCTTCGCCCGTCAAGGTCAAGAGCTCCCCTTCCTTTTGAATGCGCGAACCATCTTCGGCCAGCAAGGGTTTGCCATCCACAAACAAGGATTCGTTGGCGTCCATCATGGCCGCCATGACCCGGGACCGATAGGCATGGCTGCCGGAATAGCTGCGGATCTTTGCCTTTAGGTATGAATTGACCTTCCGTTTCATCGAGGAATCAATGTTGCCTCCCCCTCCGCTGACGGCCTCGGCCGCCCCTATTTGCGACATGGGAGCAAAGGCAATTTCGTTGGTCGCGATAGCAATGTAAGCGCCTGCCGAAATCGCTTCTCTATTCACATAGGTAATGATCGTTCCGTCGAAGCGTTCAAGGGTGGAAATGATTTCCTGCATGATTTCGAGGGTAACCCCCAGTTCTCCACCGGGCGTCTCCATGTCGAGAATGACGATACTTGCATTTTCCTCCAAGGCCGCCTTCATGCCTCTTCTGAGAATATCGAGTACGGGAGGTCCTATCTGGTCTCGAATCGGAATGACATAGGCGAGCTTGTTCAAGGAATCGACCGGTTCCGACGAACCGATCTTTGCTCCCGAACTTTGATTGGCATCATTGTGAGAAAGCGATGCCTCGCTTGCCGGATTTTTCGGATCGGCTCCCTTGGCAACGACAATAAAAAGGACCGAGGTCAAAAGCAGGGAAATTCTGTGGAATAGTGTCATGGGGGGAGAACTTTTGTATTCTAAATACTAAATGACATTGCGCAAACAGGAAAGACAAGGCAGTTCATACAACATGGAAAAGGTAAGCTACCAAAATATTGAAATCAACAGGTGGGACGTCGGGCCCTCGACTTTTTTGGCATCACCGGAAAAAGGGGCTAGGTTATTGAACTGGCACGTCAACATGAGTGATGGTTCCGTGCGCGACGTAATTCACTGGCCTGAAAACAACGTGAACCCATTGCTGCAAGAAGTTCACGGGGGAATTCCCATCTTGTTTCCCTTCGCCGGGGCTTGCTTGCACGAAGGGAAGGAAAATCATTGGAAATGCCCCGACGGGACCGTACGACCAATGCCCCAGCACGGCTTTGCCCGCGATTCGGAATTTGTCGTACGCTCCATTGACAGTGCAGGGTTCGAGGTCGAATTGGCCCAAAAGCAATCCGACAAGGAATTCTATCCTTTCGAGTATACGTTCACGGTCATTTACCATTTTTTGGCATTGTCCCTGCAAATAAGCCTAATTCTGGAAAATGAAGGCAGAACGCCCATCCCCTGGTCCGCCGGACTCCACCCATATTTTCAGGTTCCTTGGCGAAAGGACCTGGGCCGCAAGGAACATCAATTGTCGATTGAGGCAAAGAAGGTCTTTCAATACCATAAGGGTGGCCTGATGACAAAGAAGGCACCCATCCCCTCGCCAGTTGGCTTGGACAATCCGGATCTGATCAATTCCGTTCATTACGAGCTCACCAAGCCATCAGCGGAAATCTCCTTGTTGAACGGAGAAGAAAAAATCAGGATAAGCGAAGTGGGTGGAGCGGAGGCAGGCAGTCGAACCGCTTTCGTAACTTGGAGCAAGGAAGATACTCCCTACTACTGTGTGGAGCCATGGATGTCCCCGCCGAATGCCCCTGAAAACAAAACCATGAAAATGGTCCCCCCGGCGGCACGGGACGAGTTCACGGTGGAAATCGAATTGGCTTAAATCGAGGCTACGAACGAAGAGTCGGACAATCGGACTTGATCCAGTCCATGCAAAACTTCGTCCCAAAAGGAAATCCTTGCCTCTATGCTGATCTTGGCTTGGGCAAGCACTTCCGCCTCCTTTTGAGGATCGCTGGCGCATAATTCCTCCAAGATTCGCTTGGCCATCGGGCCGTGGTGGTCTCCGTCCAGCTCGGCGTGTCTTTCCAAATAATAGTGAAAGACAGGTGCGTCCTCCTTGGATACCTTGGTCAGTTTGAGAATTCTTTTGAACATTAGTGGGATGACGCTTTCCCGGGCCAGGGCGAAGGAAGCCGTAATTTCATGCGGTTGGCCAGAGTCAATCACCTCAAAGGTATGCTGCATGAATTTACGGGAAGGGGAGGGGAGGTCTTCCGAATTCAATCCATCCTCCAGTCCACGATCCCGGATCTTTGCCACAAAACTCAAAACCTCGCCAACGGGGCACTGCACTTCCTTCATGGATTCGAGGTAAATCTCAAAGTGGCTGGAATAATTCTCGGTTTCCGAACCGAAGGAAAGATCGGATTCCTCCTCCATGACAATCTCATTGATAAAACGAATCAGTCTGCCATTTTCGGAACTTGGAACCCATGGGGACCCATGCGGCGCATAGGTTTGTTGAAGTTTCTTGAGCAACGACATGAAATCCCATACCGCGTAAACATGATGCCGCATGAAGAAACGCAAGTCATCGAGTGAATCAATCCTCGAAAACAGGGGGTGATTCTCAAGTTTCTCGGAAAGGGCGCCTATGGTGGACAGGTTCATTCAAATAAATCTTATGAAAATGAAGGGGGGTTGCAATTCACGGAAAGCATGGCACTCCCGCTGGGAGTCGAACCCAGATCTTCGGTTCCGGAGACCAATGTTCTATCCATTGAACTACAGGAGCTGCTGTCGGGCGATGAAACATATAAACTGATTGAGGGTCAAACCCATTGATTCCCGTTGATTTCGATTGAGCAAAGAATTGGGAGTTCGAGTTCGTTTGCCGAGGGCAAGTGGATCGCCACGGGCATTTCTCTACGCCCTCGCGATAACAGGGGAGGGAGGAGAAGGGTGGTGGATCAACCGTCTTAAGTTTTTTATCTTTGGGGGTTGACAAACAAACCGCTAAGTGAGATTGAGTCTCATTACCAACACTAAGCCGCCCCGACTACTTGCGGCATTGAATTGAGAATGCGTCTCAATCTCAATTGGGTCTCACTCAAACAAAAACACAAACTACAAACTACAAACGATGAAAACAAGTTTTGCTCTCAATGCTTGCCTATTGGCCGCGACAGCAATGTCGCTTGCCTCATACGGGCAGGAAGCAGAAGAAAAGAATGTGGACCGGTCTGACAAGGCTAGCCCAGAACTACTGACTCCTTTTAACGTTATCGGCAGCAAGTCCGACGTTCCCAGCCTCAAGGGTTCGGGAACCGTTCTCGACTCGACTGATTTGAAACCGTTTTTTCACACGGATATCAATGAAATCCTTAGGCAAGTGCCTGGCGTATATGTTCGCCCGGAATCCGGATACGGTTTGTTTCCGAACATCAGTTTGCGCGGAGTGGACCCAGAGCGTTCGAACAAGGTCACCATCATGGAAGACGGAATCCCTTCGGCTCCCGCTCCATATGCCGATCCGGCTGCCTATTATGCACCAACTGCCGGTCGCATGTCGGGGTTTGAAATTCTCAAGGGGTCAAGTTCTCTCAAATACGGTCCGAACACCACTGGCGGTATAATCAACTACCTGTCTACCCCAATCCCGAACGAGCAGAGGTCTCATTTGCAGGCCAGCTACGGAAGCCACAATGAACGGGTCACCCACGCTTTTTCCGGCGGCAAAACGGACTTCGGTAGTGGAAAGTTGGGGTATTTGCTCGAGGTTTTTGATCATCGTTCGGATGGCTGGCAAGAAATCGGATCCATTGCCGGAGAACCCAAGAAGGACGCACCCATTGCCAAGACGGATCTGATGCTCAAGCTAAGCTACGAATTCGGGGAAGGCGATTATTTGGAATTCAAGGCAGGAAGAACCGATTTGGACGCTGACATAAGCTATCAGGGGTTGTCGAAGGCCGACTTTCTCAGCAATCCTTATCACAGGTATGTCGGAACGGCTCAAGACAACATGGATTCCGATCAGCAACGTTATTACTTGAGATACAAGAAGGATTTTTCCGACGTTCTCGCCATGACCACTACTTTGTACTACAATGAATTCAATAGAAATTGGTACAAGTTGGCAGGAGGAAACACCGAGTTTGACGATGCGGACGGAGTGGGCAGCGACTTCGACATATTGAGGGGCTATAGCTCGGGCACCTACACGGTAAAGGCAAACAACAGAAGTTACGTCACCAAGGGAATTCAGGCCAATTTCGACTATGAAATGGGTACTCATGACTTCGACTTGGGTTTCAGGTACCAAGACGACCACTACGTCAAGAATCCTTGGAGTCAGGACACTTACACCGTCGTTGCCAACACATCGATAACGAACGCCCCAAGTGCAAAAGCTGCAGTTGATCCCTATAAAGACGCAGAGGCTTTCGAAGCGTATCTCGTGGACAATGTTGATCTTGGGAACCTGAGCGTTTCTCCCGGCCTTCGCTACACAAGCATAGATTACAAGTACAAAGGCGGGGATCTTCGTACGCTGGACGACGTCCTTCTTGGAATTGGCGCCGGATACAAGATGTCCGACAACCTCAGTTTCTTCGGTGGGGTTCATCAGGGGCACTCTTTCCCTGATGCAGAAGCCGCCTCCAGTCATTCGTCCAAGGGCTTGCGCGGTATCGAGGAGTCGCTTAGCTTCGAACTCGGTGCCCGAGGAAGCGCTTCGGAGGTTTTCTACGAAGTGGCTTACTTCAATACCGGTTTGGAAAATATGTTGGTCTTGTCATCCCTTTCCGGAGGAACCGCCGACTCTGCAAACATAGGAGAAGCGTCCACCCAGGGCCTTGAGGTTCTTGTCGGTACCGATTTCGGGGGTGATGCCGGTTTCGGCATACCGGTCTCATTGTCGGCAACCTTCACGGAAACGGAGTTCGAATCGTCAACCTCTCCTACAGATGGATACCTCTCGGGCGCATCGAAGGGAAACGAATTTCCCTTCATCCCCGATTTTCAAATCAATGCACGAGTCGGCCTTGTTTTTGACAAAACCAGCACCTACCTTAACTATCATTATCAGGATCAGGTATTTGCCAACGGCGATAACACGAGATCGCTTGAAGCCTACGGCATTCTTGATTGGTCGGCTTTCCATAACCTGGGCAAGGGCGTAACCGTTTTCACCAAGGTTACCAATCTCACCGACGAAGTTTACGCGCACAGTGTTTTGCCAGATGGTTATCGCGTAGGTGCACCACGCATTTGGAGCGTTGGCATGTCGTTCGATTTTTAAGGTCTGGTTTGTTTGTTTCAGGTTAATCGATGATGAGAATTTCATTAACTTGTTCATGGCGTTGGGCAACGCCTTGAGACCTTAGGCCTGCCTCGACCAACTTGTTGTGCTCGGGGCAGGTTCACTTTTACATTCAAACGGATTGAAAATGCATAGGGAGACCCTCACTAGAGGGTCTTTTTTTTCATAACCAAGAAAGAAACAATCGGTACTCGTCATGATTGACACTCAGGCCCCAATTATGCATAATGCGGGTTTGTTGCTCGGTAGCTCAGTGGCAGAGCAGGTGACTGTTAATCACTTGGTCGCTGGTTCGAATCCAGCCCGAGCAGCCATTTTTTTATTGGACGTCCAATTCTGGCCATCTTGATAATTTGCGATGGAGCGTTCTTCGGCTAATGCCCATTAACTCCGCTGCCTTTGTGCGATTCCCGTTGGCTCTCACCAGAGCATTTCTCAACAGCCTTTTCTCATTCTCCTCAACGGACAGGGTGTGTGCGGTTACTTGTTCGGAGGCTTCTTGATCACCTCCTAGCATCGTAAAACGGGGATCAAGATCGTAAGGCGTTATTTCGTCACCTCTTTTCAGCACGACCAAATTCTCACAAAAGTTCCTCAACTCACGGATATTTCCGGGCCAAGAATAGTTTTTGAGAATGGCAAAGGCTTCTTTCGATAGCTTGGGGCGGTCAAATTGGTTTTCTTCGGCATAGATGCCCAAAAAATGATCAATCAAAAGGAGTATGTCCTCACCGCGCTCTCGAAGGGGAGGCAATTCTACGGTAACGACGTTAAGGCGATAAAACAAATCTTCCCTAAATTCTTCCCTCTTGATCATGGAGATCAGGTCACGATTGGTGGCGCATACGAGACGCGTATCGATTTCAATGGTTTTGGAACTGCCCAAACGCTCTATGGTTTTGGATTCGAGAAAGCGAAGAAGCTTAACCTGGGTCGATGCATCGATTTCTCCGATCTCATCAAGGAACAAGGTTCCTCCGTGAGCTGATTCAAATCTTCCGATTCTCTTTTCATTGGCTCCGGTGAAAGCGCCCTTTTCATGTCCAAAGAGTTCACTTTCGAGGAGATTGGCGGGAAGGGCAGCGCAATGCACAGCAACAAAGGGCCCCCTGGCGCGATCACTGTTCTGGTGTATGGACTGAGCGACCAATTCCTTTCCCGTCCCTGTTTCCCCAGTAAGCAGTACGGTAGCTTTGGTCGGTGCGACCAATTGTATCCGTTCCAATACTTTTTCAAGAGCAGGAGATTTCCCAAGTATTCCTTGAAATGTAAACTTTTTGTCCAATCTTTGATGAAGTTGGGAATTTTCGTTCTTCAAGGTTTTGCCCTCCAAGCCCCTTTTGATCAAAAGTTCAAGTTTTTCAAGGTTCACTGGTTTGGAAAGAAAGTCAAAGGCTCCCCTCTTCATTGCCTCGACGGCTATGTCCACCTCTCCATAAGCGGTCATCATTATGCAAATGGGAGCCGTAGGGTGCTGAATGGAAAAATCAATTACGCTCATGCCGGATTGGCCGGACATTCTGAGGTCAGTCAATACGACCTCAAATTTTTCCGCTTCGATGGCATTGAATGCCTCGTCGGGACTGGATGCCAAAAAAACCTCGAATTTGTCTTCCAACGCCAATTCCAAACCTTCGCGGGTGTGCTGTTCGTCGTCAACGATAAGTAAATTGGGTTTCATTCAGTTCATTTTTCTCCGTGAAGTTCGTTTGCCTCAAGCAATTTGTGCTGTGGTGATTTCCGGGGGAATCGAAGAGATACGATTGTTCCGGCATCTTGTTTGCTGTCAATCCCGACATCTCCTCCGTGATCCCGAACAATCCTATGAACAATCATCATGCCGATTCCATGACCTTCCTTTTTTGTGGTAAAGTACGGTTCGAATACATGGGGGAGATCTTCCTTTCGAATGCCAGTGCCTTGATCAACGATCTGAGCGAATACGTGATCCGTATCTATACCTGTAATTATTCGGATTTCCGAATTTTCAGGAACTGCATCGATAGCATTGCCAATTATGTTAAAAAACGCCTGTTTAAGCTGTTCGACGTCCCCGTTTACAAAGGGCTCCCTAACCCCAGCCTCCATTCTGATATTAATATTCTTAGCGTTCAGTTCCCGTTCTTTTAGGTGCACGGTTTCCTCTATCACTTCGAGGAGATTAATTTTCTTGAAATCTGGCGTGGTAGGCCTGATTGCTTTCAGAAAATGTGAAATAATACCATCCAATCTCTCCACTTCCTTCAAGCAGGTAGTCAATGATTTTTGTGATTTGCTGGATATTTCGCTGCAATCTTTCAAACTGCGTTGCAATACCTGCAAATGAATATGAATGGAGTTCAGCGGGTTGCCAAGTTCATGCGCGACACCGGCGGCCAAATCCATGATGCTGGAAACACGTTCGCTTTCCAGTCTGGCCTCCAAGTTCACTTTTTCTTCGGTAATGTCGGTGATGACTATCGTAAGTCCAACCTTATCTTCCTTTGCCTTGACGGAGCTATCCTCTATTGGAACGGCGTAAATCCTGACATGCCGATGTTCGGGATAAGAAATTTTCATCTCCCTTACCACCACTTCGTCCAAAGATTGCTTTGTGTTGCGGTCTAGGCCGAGCGCCCGAGCTATCTCCGGGGCCGCCCGCCGAAGAGAAACTTTTCCCGTCTGCTCTTCCTTCAAGCCGATAAGCAGCCTTCCCTGACGATTGGAGTAGCTAAGAATTCCCTCCTCATCCAAAACCAGAATTCCGTCTCTGATTACATCGAAGACGGTTTCGAGCAGTTTTCTTTCCCGGGCAAGCCGCTGAACCAGAATTCCCAAGTTTACCTGATCCAGGTCGTCGAGTCTGCCCAGCACTTTGTCCAGAGGGCTCTTGCTTGCTTTTATGGCCATACTCGATCTAAGATTTTCTGTGCTGTTTTCTTTTTCGTCTCCCTTCCCAAGGCAATAGTTTCTCCCGCACTGGAAAGCAAGGTAACGTCGTTGAAGTCGGATGCAAAACCAATTCCTTTTCGAGATACGTCGTTCAGGGCAATCCAGTCCAATCCTTTTGATACGAGTTTTTCGGCTGCATGGGCCATTGCGTCCGTCGTTTCTGCCGCAAACCCGATTATCTTCTGGCCGTTTTTTCGAGCCGCAGAAAGTCCTCTGACAATGTCATTGTTCTTTACCCATTCAAAATTCTTAGGAAAATCTTCCTTGCTTAGTTTTTCGCTCCACTGCTTTTTCGGTCGATGATCACAAACTGCCGCAGTCATGATAACAAGATGGGCTCTGCCCAAAAGCTCCTTCATGGTTTTTTCCATTTCATCGGCAGTGACTACGCGATGCAGGCGTACTCCTTGTGGGGCGGGCAACGAAACAGGTCCGCTGACCAAATCAACCTCGAACCCTCGCTCCACAGCTTCTTGTGCCAAAGCATAACCCATCTTTCCCGAAGAGGGGTTTGATATGAACCGTACGGGATCAATCCATTCGCGGGTCGGCCCGGCTGAAATCAGGCATTGTGTTTTCTTGGTCATCTAACGAATAAGAGCGACATTATCTTATGTTGATGTTTGGTTGATCTGCCAATGAAAGAAACGTCATCTCAACCATCTGTTCCCAGAAGGGAAAATATGTTGATTAACCTGAGTTTCAATCTCCTCCTGCCCATTCTGATCCTTCGCAAGGGAGACGATTGGCTTGGCCCCGGGCTGAGAGAATTACTTGGTGGCGTCCCTTCCGATTCCATGGAGGTTGCCTCCTGTCTCCTGCTTCTTGCCATCCTTTTTCCCGTAAGTTACGGCGCATACGACTTTTTTCGCAGGCGCAAATGGAACTTCCTTTCCATACTTGGCGCACTGAGTGCCCTCCTGACCGGCGGAATCGGACTCATTCCCGAATTAACGGTCACGCATTTCGCCATCAAGGAAGCGGCACTGCCCGGGATTTTGGGTATTCTCACCGTTTTGACCCTCAAAACGAAAAAGCCTCTCATTAAACTCTTTCTTTACAACCCGGAAGTCATCCGGGTTGATTTGGTTGACCAAGCATTGGCCCAACGCGGTACCCAAAAGGAGTTTGAGCACATGATGGTAAAGTGTACTTGGCTAATTGCCTCTTCCTTTGTTCTCAGCGCAATCCTGAATTATATCCTTTCGGACCAGATCGTCGTGACGGAGCCTGAGCAACCCGTCGCATCCAAGGCCATCATCGAGATCAAGAGTGATAGCTTGGCCGTCATGGACCAACTCCTTATCCCAATCAAAGGTGAAGAGGATCGTGAGATCGTTCTTACGGCAATTTCAACTCTAGCGGACTCTGATCAAACATCGGATGTTTTCCGGATTGACGGACCACCTGAGGAGACGGCATCCCTTCTTGCAGGCTGCATCAACGACAGGGTGATTAAGGATGAGGAGGGAAAAAGTGGGCTTTTCGCCTCCCATCAAGGAAGCAAGATAACGATCACTCAGCTTTCAGGCGGAACCTTTGACGATGCGATCATGAGAAAAAACTCCAGCAAGAAGGAAGTCGAGTTCAGCAAATTCGAAGGCGGAACGTCCTTCAATGATGAGGTTGGCAAAATGATGGGATGGAGCTTTCCCATCATCAGTATCCCGTGTATCCTTGTCAGTGGTTACGCCTTTTGGATACTGATCAAGGGAATCAAAGAATTTGCCGGCATGCCCTTGGAGGAAATTCTGGCCAATGCCCCGCCAGCTCCAAAGAAATAGTTGCTTTCGGTCTTCTAGCGATCTTCTACCGGAAGATAAGGTCTGAGGGTTTCCCCTTGGTAGATCTGTCTGGGCCTGTGAATTTTCTTTCCATTCTCGGCAATTTCCTTCCAGTGGGAAAGCCAACCCGGGGTTCTCCCTATTGCAAAAAGGACCGTAAACATATTTGTGGGAAAGCCCAGTGCTTGCAATATAATGCCACTGTAGAAATCTACATTGGGGTATAGTTTTCTTTGAATGAAATAGGGGTCTTCCAAGGCAACTTCCTCGAGCCTACGAGCTATATCCAAAATAGGACTGGTGACCCCAAGGGCTTCCAGTGCCTGATCGCTTGCATTTTTTAATATCTTGGCCCGAGGGTCGTAATTGCGGTAAACGCGATGGCCAAAACCCATCAATCTTGTTTTTCCCTGTTTGGCGGATTCGATAAAGCCACTTCCGTCATCTCCGGATTCATGGATCTCATTTAGCATTTTGATAACGGCCATATTGGCACCGCCATGCAATGGTCCCCACAAAGCCGAAACTCCACCAGCCAGTGAGGCAAAGGGATTGGCTCCCCCGGACGCAATCATCCGGCAAGTCGACGTAGAGCAATTCTGCTCATGATCGGCATGGAGTAAGAAAATCTGATCCAAAGCGTTTTGAACCGGTTCGGGAATTTCGTCGGACCCATCGTCTTCGGCAAACATCATGGATAAGAAGTTACCGCAGTAACTCTTAGATGTATCCGGTTGTGGCAATTCCTTATCTTGAGAATTTCTGTGATGGGCCGCTGCGATGGTGCGTATCGTAGAAATGATTAGTGCCGCAACTTGGTCGAACGTTTCAAGGTCCTTTTCCCGGTCGTTTGTCGAAAACTCAGGATAAGCCCCCCCGAGAGCTTGTAATCCAGATGCCAAAACAGCCATCGGGTGAGCGTTTTTAGGCATGGAATTAACTGCCGTCAGGACCTCTGGCGGAAGTTCGCAATAATCCGATACTCTTTTCCTAAACTCCTGCAAGGCGACATCAGATGGAAGGTTTCCGTAAAGCAAAAGATAGGCGGATTCCAAGAAGGTCGACTTCTCGGCAAGCTCGGCTATATCATAGCCGCGATATCTCAAAATGCCTTTGTCGCCGTCTATAAAGGTAACGGAGCTTTCGCAAGAACCGGTGTTTCCATATCCATCGTCAAAAGTAATCATCTTACTCTCTTTGCGAAGACGGCTAATATCGACGGCCTGTTCTTGTTCGGTTCCGGTAATTACATTCAGGGAATATTTTTGGTCACCTATTTCTAGGTTTGCAGTATCTGCCATAACGAAGGGGGTAAAAAGGGGGTAAAAAACAGTTCTGCCATCACTGGGAGATTTTTTCAAGAAAGTTCCTGTATATTTGCAAACCTTTCGACTGACTTTTTTCGGGATGAAATTGGGTAGCAAAACAATTATTGTAGGAAATGCCACTTGTGAAAGGATACCCGTACTGTGTTTTCATCACCGCAAGCCTCTTGTCCTCGTCGACCACATGGTAACTGTGGACAAAATAAAACTGGTCTCCATCAGCCAAATCACGAAGCATAGGGTCCTGAGCCGATAGCTTCCAGTCTACCCCGTTCCAGCCCATATGTGGAATTTTTATTCCTTCGGGAAGCGAAAACCGCTTCACCCGACCGGAAAAAAGATGCAACCCGGAATGCTTCCCTTCTTCGGATCCTTCGAACAACACTTGCAACCCGAGACAAATCCCGAAGTACGGCCTGTCTTCCTGAATCCATTTGGTGATCGCAGCGTCAAGACCAGTATCTCGGAGGGCTCGAATGCATTGATCAAAAGTTCCTTGTCCCGGAAAGACCAAAGCGTCCAAGTTTTTCATCCTAGAGGGCTTGTTGACGATCCGGGCATCGGTACCAAGAAACTCAAACGCCTTGACTACGCTCCTGAGGTTTCCCGTCCCGTAATCAACAACTCCGACTTTGCGGGGTGATTTCACTCGAAGACGAGCATTAAGAGGATAAGGTTCCTTTGGTCGAAGGAATCGTCCCTTCCAGCCTGGGCTCGATTTGCGTAGCAAGGTCCAAGGCTTTGGCAAAGCCCTTGAACATCGCCTCCGCGACATGGTGAGGCTCGGTTCCATGCTCTAGGCGGATATGAAGGTTACAGGCCACTTCATTTGCAAAAGCCTGAAAGAATTCCTTGAAGAGTTGGATGTTGAAATCGCGGACAAGGGTAACCGGTGGATCTGCCTGGTAAACCAGAAAACCGCGATTACTCAAATCAAGCGCCACGGTAACGAGAGTCTCATCCATGGGAAGAAGAAAAAAACCGTACCTCTTGATTCCAGACTTATCACCCAGAGCCTCCCTGAAGGCTTGGCCCAAGCTAATGCCCATGTCTTCGACCAAATGGTGATAGTCGATCTGGATATCTCCTTCGGCTTTTATGGAAAGGTCAAAAAATCCATGCCTGGAAAAAAGGGTCAGCATATGATCAAGGAAAGGGATGCCTGTAGAAATTTCTCCTTTTCCCGCACCATCAAGAGAGAGTTCTATCTGGATTTGGGTTTCCTTGGTGTCTCTTCTGACTAAAGCTGTTCTTGGGTTTTCCATTCGATTATTGTTTCCAAGAGAATATTCATATCTCCTGGATTGCCAATACTGATTCTAAGGTAAGAAGAAGTCAGTTCATGCTGTGGAAAATAACGTATAAGCACGTTTTTCGACGTCAGGTAGTCATAAAGATCCGTTGCCACCTCCCGGCCCGTCACACCTTTGGAATCAACGGGGCGGGTAAACAAGAAGTTGGCTCCGCTTGGACAAGTTTTCCAACCCCAATCATCCAAGTGTGACGCGAACTTCTTTCTTTCCTTCAAAATGGAGTCACATGTTTGCTCGAAATAACTTCGATCTCTCAGGCTGGCCAAGGCAGCCGCTTGAGCCAAGCGGTCAACATTGTATACTTCTCTGGCTTGATCAAGAATTGAAACTAAATCTGGCGACGCCAACGCATAACCTACGCGCAACCCGGCAAGAGAATACGACTTGGACAAAGTCCGCGTAATGATGAGGTTTGAAAATTCGTCAAGAAGGTCCAGAGCGTTTTGTTCGGCAAAATCCGCATATGCCTCGTCAATGACCAAGATACCTTCGAATTCCTTTAGGATTTGCCTGAAACAATCAACTGAATATTCCCGGCCGCTGGGAGCATGAGGGCTTGTTATGAAAAAAAGGTTTGCCCCGGAATCTATGACAGTCTCAGGAGTCACGGGAAAGGTATCGTCCGCAAAAGGAATTCGTATCAGGCTCGAACCCTGAAGGGATGCGACTACCTCGTAAAGGGAATAACTGGGATCTAGCATGCCCACTTTCAAATTGTCATCCGAAAAACAACGTGTGCATAAATTAAGAAGATCATCGGAGCCGTTGCCAACGATAACCTGTTCGGCACTCAAGCCATGCAGCCTGGAAATAGACTCCCTTAACTCATTCGAGTGTGAATTGGGATAAAGCCTGAGGAATTCCAGTTCACCGAGTATCGCATTTTTGATCTCCGGGCTTGGAGGGTAGGGGTTCTCGTTCGTATTGAGCTTTACCGTTTGCTCTCCAATCTCGGGCTGCTTGCCCGGTACGTAAGGTCGGTGATTGGTGATGGAGCGGGAAATGTGTCGGGGACCATGAGCCATCTTGTTTCAAACTTTGTCCTCAATGCGCATGGACAAAGAGCGGCCATGGGCATCAAGTTGTTCCATCTTGGCAAACTCTGCAATGACCGGCTGGGCCTTTCTCGCCGAACCCTCATCGTACTTGATGAAACTGCTGCGCCTGAAGAAGTCGTCGAGCTTAAGGCCCGAAGAGAAACGCGATGACCTGCCTGTGGGAAGAACATGGCTTGGGCCCGCCGCAAAGTCACCCAGTGAGGTCGCAGTCTTGTGTCCCATGAGGAAGGCTCCTGCAGTCGTAATTTTTTCGGTCAGCATGGTAAGATTTTCTTCCGAAACCTGAAGCTCGAGGTGTTCGGGGGCAATAAAGGAAGCCACCTCCGAAAGCCTTGCTAGATCAGGAAGAAAAATCGATCGAAAGCCATTTTCAAGGACTCGCTGAATTGATTTTCGATGAGAAAGGGTTTCGAGCTGTACTTCTATTTCCTCAATGACCTGCAAAAAAAGGCATGCTTCCGTAAAGAGAAAATAAATTTTCTCCTTTCCCGAGCCATGTTCCGCTTGAGCGAGCAGGGCCGCGGCCACGAAGGCCGGATTGGCCGTGGAGTCTGCAATGACCATGACCTCGCTTGGTCCGGGGAGAAGATCAATTCCAACAGTACCAAAAGATTGTCTTTTGGCTTCGTTTACATAGGCATTGCCTGGACCGAAGATCTTGTCAACAGCAGGAATTGATTCGGTACCAAAGGCCAAAGACGCGATCGCTTGAGCACCCCCCACTCGATAAACCTCGGAAACACCCAGCGTTTCAAGGGCAGCCAATAACTGATACGAAACCTTTCCATTAGCATCAGGAGGGGTGACTACGGCTATTTCAGCTACCTGGGCAACCTTTGCCAAAGTAACGGTCATGATCACCGTGGACACCAAGGGAACGTTACCGCCCGGAACATATATTCCCACCCGGTTGATCGGATAATGCCTTTCCCCAACTTCCGCTCCATGCTCGTTCAGAGTACTCCAGTTGCTTGGTATGCATTTCTCATGAAACAATTGGACGTTCGAAATCGCTTCAAGGATGGCCGTTCGTTCGGATTCATTTAGCTTTGATTGAGCTTTTGCAAGCTCTGCGGGTTGGACGGAGATTTCATCAGCGTCAAGCGAAGCCCCGTCGTACAAAAGGGTCTTCTCAAGAAGGGCGGCGTCGCCACGCAACCGAATTTCCTCAAGTATGCCTGCAACCGTTTCGGTCACTTCACGATCCGGAACGGACACGGTACTGAACTCCCGCAAGACAGAAAGGATATCAGGAGAATCCGAAAGATAGGAATAGTTCATGCGAATTGCGCTTGGCTACTCCCACTCGATTGTACTGGGAGGTTTGGAGCTGATGTCGTAAACAACTCGATTGGCACCTTTGACTTCGTTAATGATTCGATTCGAGGTTTTCCTCAGAAGCTTGTCGGGCAATTGAGCCCAATCCGCCGTCATTGCATCACTGCTTGTAACGGCTCGAAGAGAGATAACGTTTTCATAGGTTCTCTCATCACCCATCACGCCAACACTTCGAACAGGAAGAAAAACGCAAAATGCCTGCCAAAGCTTATGGTACCATCCGGACTCAACCAATTCTTCGATAAAGATGGCATCCGCTTCCCTAAGAACGCGAAGGCGTTGAGGTTTGATTTCTCCGACCACACGTACACCAAGGCCAGGCCCCGGAAAAGGATGGCGCATGAGTACTTCCTTGGGCAGACCAAGTGTTTTGCCCAAGGCACGGACTTCATCCTTGAACAGTTCCCGCAGTGGCTCAAGAAGAGTGAGTTTCATTCTCTTGGGAAGCCCACCGACATTATGGTGGCTCTTGATCAAGGCCGCGGGGTTCCCTCCTATGGGAACGCTTTCAATTACATCGGGGTAGAGAGTCCCTTGGGCAAGAAAGTCGACCTGACCAAGTTTTTTTACCTCGCTGTCAAAAACCTCAATGAAGGTCTTTCCGATTATTTTTCTCTTTTTCTCAGGGTCAGTCACGCCCTTCAACCGACCTAGGAAGAGAGGGCCTGCTCGGGCAACCTTTAATTTGCCGGGAATATGATTATGAAAAAGTTGTATCACTTGGTCCCTTTCGTTTAATCGCAAAAGGCCATTGTCTACAAAAATACAGGTTAGTTGTTTTCCAATTGCCCGATCAATAAGAGCAGCGGCAACTGATGAATCAACCCCGCCGCTTAAACCCAAAATTACCTTTTTACTTCCCACCTGATCCTGAATGGAGCGAATGGATGACTCCGTGAAATCTTCCATTCCCCAATCCCCTTTGCACCTGCAAACTTGAGTAAGAAAATTTTGAATGATTTGCGTTCCTTTTTCGGAATGCTGGACTTCCGGGTGGAATTGCAAACCATAAAACTTTCTTGCAGGATCTTCTATGGCAGAGAATCGGGAGTTCTCGGTCCGGGCTAGTTCACGAAAGCCATTTGGCAACTTGCTCAGGCAATCTCCATGAGAGTTCCAAACGGTCAAATCCTTTGGAAGCCCTTTGAAAAGCGTTCCGTTTTTATTGATGGAAAGCTTGCCCCGCCCGTATTCCCTCTGCTGACTTGCTTTCACCTCTCCCCCCAACATTTTGCCCATGAGCTGAAGCCCGTAACAGATACCCAAAACAGGGATTCCAAGATTAAATAAACTTCGGTGAGGTTTGGGGCTTCCTTTTGTCAGGACACTGGCAGGTCCACCTGATAATACGAGGCCGACAGGGCTCAGAGCCTTTATCTCGCCAATAGGGGTATCAAATGGCAAAACCTTTGAGTACACATTTGCTTCCCTAATGCGACGGGCTATCACCTGCGTATACTGTGACCCGAAATCCAATACTACGATCGTCTGTGCCATAAGCGTATGATGTTTTTCATGATTTGGCTCATGAAATTCTTGAAAGGTAACGAGAAAAAGGTCAACGCAACCTCATTGCAACACTAACCTAGAACTTTTGGGTTTATGGCTCACTTGGAACCACTCCCCGAAAGCTGTCTAATCCCCAAAAGATTCCTCAATCTTTTGAGGTTGTCTCTTCGTCTTTCGAATCGGAGTCTTCTTTGGATTCAGGTTCGGAATCCTCTTTTGCTTCGGATTCAGTTTCCTCAGCTTCTTCCTCAACGGCTTCTCCGGTATCTGCCCCTGCATCGTCCTCGGCTACATCCGTTTGGGATTCAGGTTCGGAATCCTCTTTTGCTTCGGCTTCACTTTCGGTAGCGTCATCACCCGGTTCTTCCGCATCAGTCGCGTCTCCGGAGTCCGTTGCTTCGCTTGCCACATCAGCTACCGTTTCATTCGAGGTTTCTTCGGGAACTTCTCCATCCGATTCAGTTTCTTCGGATACGGATTGCTCTGGATCAGGAGTTTTCTTTGTTTCCTCGACCGGCTTCTTGTTTGAGGCTTTCTTCTTCTTGGTCTTTTTCTTGGGAGCGTCTTCGACAAATTCGATGATAGCCATATCGGCAGCATCACCGAGGCGAGGCATTGCCAATTTGTAAATTCGCGTATAGCCGCCGTTACGATTTACAAATTGTTCGACTAGCTCGTCGAACAGTTTCTTGACTGCCTTCTTGTTTCGGAGGCGGGCAATTGCAAGGCGTCTGTAGTGAACCTTTTGGGCGGCATCAGTAGCAACATGGGCTTTCTTCGCCAAGGTAATGACCTTCTCAATCGTAGGGCGTAGTGCACGCGCCTTCGCCAGAGTGGTCTTGATTCTGCCATTCTCGATCAGGGAACAAGACAAATTGGCAAGCAAAGAAATTCGGTGTGCTGTCTTTACACCTAGAAGATGGTTGTGTTTTCTGTGTCTCATCCTGCGGGAAGATAAAGGGTGATGGATTGGTTGGTTTTAACTGGAGGCAGAATCCAATAAACGATTTTCAAATTTCATGCCCAAGGACAAACCGAGTTGCTCCAACTTCGCCTTGATTTCGTTTAACGATTTCTTGCCGAAATTACGGTATTTGAGCATCTCGGGTTCTGACTTGGTCGCAAGCTCTCCGACAGTTGTAATGTTTGCATTGTTCAAACAATTAGCTGCTCGAACAGACAATTCTATTTCATTGACGCTCATCCCGAGTAGATTACGTAGTCTATTCTGCTCTTCACTCACTTCCTTGGAGTGGCTCTCGAATTCTATTTGCTCTTCGGTTATTTGGTCAAAAACATCCAAATGGTGACGAAGAATTGCCGCAGATTGTTTGAGCGCGTCATCAGGGGTAATACGCCCATCCGTGTTCACTTCGAGGATAAGCTTGTCGTAGTCGGTCATTTGACCGACTCGAGTATTCTGAACATCGTATTTGACGAGTTTGACCGGACTGTAAAGAGCGTCCACATTGATGACGCCAATTGGTTGGTCATCCGTTTTGCTATCCTCGCCCAGGCAAAATCCTCGTCCGACGGAAACGATCATTTCCGCAACGACCTTCTGTTTTCTGTCGGTTGTCAGTATGAGTTGCTCCGGGTTGATGATTTCTACCCCTTCCGCTGGCGAAATGTCAGCCGCGGTGACCTCTCCTTCCTTTTCAACGTCAAGCGTGATAACCACGGGTTCCGCCTTATGACTGACGATAAGGATCTTTTTTAAATTCAAAACTATATCGGTTACATCTTCGACTATACCGTCAACGCTTTGAAATTCATGCTGAACGCCATCGATTTTCAAGGAAGATATCGCGGCACCCTCGATTGAGCTAAGGAGCACCCTGCGAAATGCATTTCCTATGGTATGCCCATAGCCTGACTCAAAAGGATCGGCTATAAACTTGGCATACTTATCGTTTGCTGTTTCCTCCTCTTTAATGAGGCGATTAGGTAGTTCGAACTTTCCGAGTCTTGTGGCCATAATGTTTTTTTATTGGATGAACTTTAAATATGAGAGCTAACTATCGGCTGTAGAACTCTACAACCAATTGAACGTTTACGCTTTTCTCGAGCTCGTCGGATTGAGGAAATCGGCCAACGGTACCTTGCAAAGAATCTGCATTGACCTCAACCCATGGAGGAGATGGATGGTATTGGGATCCTTCAAGGTTTCTAGTGGCAAGTTGCCTGGAAGAGGTCTTTTCCCTAACCCCGATTTCATCTCCGACAGAGACTTGATAACTGGCAATGTCCACCTTGATGCCGTTTACCAAAATGTGCCCGTGGTTGACGAATTGGCGTGCTGCTTGTCTGGTTTTGGCAAAACCGAGCCTATAGACCACATTATCCAAGCGAGTCTCCAGCAATGTCAGAAATACTTCGCCGGTTACGCCTTTTTTCCTTTTAGCACGCTCGAAAAGATTGCGAAATTGCTTCTCAGTCAGTCCGTACATTATCCTGAGTTTTTGCTTCTCGACCAAACCCTCGCCATAGTCACTGATCTTTCTACGAAAATTCGGTCCGTGTTGCCCCGGAGGATAAGTTCTTCTTTCAAAGGCTTTGTTGGCTGGAAATATCGCCATCCCAAAGCGCCTGTTAATTCGAGTTGTAGGTCCAGTATATCGCGACATAATAAAAGTTTCTCAGATAGTAGGGTTATGTATTAGATTATACGCGTCTTCTTTTGGGCGGGCGGCACCCATTGTGAGGCACTGGGGTAACGTCGATTATTGAGCTTACTACAAACCCTAGGCTTTGCAGAGCTCTGATTGCAGAATCACGCCCCATGCCAGGTCCCTTCACCTTGACCAAAACTTCTTTCATGCCATGAGACATTGCTGCTCGACCTGCGTCTTGAGTAACGACCTGCGCGGCATAGGCTGTCGATTTTCTGGACCCACGAAAGTTACATTTCCCGGAACTGGACCATGAGATAACATTGCCCTTCATGTCCGAAAAAGAAACCTTGGTATTATTGAAGGTCGCAACGATATAGCAGATGCCGGAAGAAATGTTTTTACTACCTTTGGCCTTGCGGATCTTTACCTGTTCGATATTCGCCCCAAGCAAATCCTCAGCGGTCTCTTCTTTCTTTTTTCCAGTATCCTCACCTCCTGATTCATCATCCGAAGACTTCTTTTCTTCAGAATCTGAGCCGGCCTTTGATTCCTTGTCCTGCTTTGATGCACTCTTCTCTTCGGGCTCGGATTTTTCTTCCTTCGCCTCATCTTGAGGTTTGGTCTTTTCCGGGTCCGACTCGCTTGAGTCACTTGGTTCAGGTGAGGCAGGCTTCTTCTCTTCAGATACCACTTCGGGTTCCGTTTCCGAAGGCAAGTCCTTCTTCTCTTCTTCTTCCTTGTTTTCTTCTTCGCTCATAAAAAAATCCTACGCTTTGCGGACAACGCCGACTGTCTTGCGTCCCCCTTTGCGAGTTCTTGCATTAGTAATGGTTCGTTGACCGCGAACCGGAAGACCACGCTGGTGTCGCAGACCGCGATAACAACGTATGCTTTGCAGCCGCTTGAGGTTGTTCGTAACTGCTCTTCTCAGATCACCCTCTACCATGATTTTTTTTTCAATGATGTAGTTGGTTATAAGACTGAGTTCCTGCTCGTTCAACTCCTGGGTTCGTCTATCTGGGTCGATACCAGTTTCTTCCAGTATCTTCTTGGCGCGAGTAGGTCCAATGCCATAAACGTAACGCAACGAATATTCGATTTTCTTGCGATTTGGTATATCAACTCCTAGCAATCTGGCCATAATGTTCTCTTCCGTTTTAGTTAAAGTTCTTTGATTTGTTTATTCATCAACCCATTGTCACATGCTAATAAGCCATTCGAATTTGCCATTCAAGGCGGCCGCCGCCAAACCAAGTGCCAAAAGGATTACCGAAATGTAAATGAGAGGCCTCCATTGGGCTTCGAAATCCTTTAGCTCAAGTGACTCGATGCCCTGGCTCGCATTCGCTGATCTTCCCCTTATCCGACCCTTTCGCAAAAAACCATCGTAATGCCTTTGCAAAAGAAAGGTTTCTATTTGACGCATCGTGTCAAGAACCACACCGACGATAATTAACATGCCAGTGCCACCGAAGAAGGTGGCAACATTGTAGGATACTCCTGCAGTATTGAAGATGAAATCAGGAAAGACGGCAATTATGGTTAGGAATATCGCACCGGCCAAGGTGAGGCGGGTCATGACGAAATCCAAAAATCGGGATGTAGGTTCGCCTGGCCTGATGCCAGGAACATAGCCTCCGTTTTTCTTCAAGTCATCGGCTATCTGAACTGGCTTGAACATGATCGAAACCCAAAAATAACTGAATACGAGAATCAACCCGCCATAAACCAAATAATAAGGCCATCCTCGGTTGGCAAAGACGGTCCCCAACTCCATTGCCCAATTTGTCTCACCCGGTGAGTCCGCCATAGCAGCTCCCAAAGTACGAAGAAGCTGAGCCGGAAACATCAGGATGGCACTTGCAAAAATTACCGGCATGACCCCGGCATAATTTACCTTGAGAGGAAGAAAGGAGCTTTGGCCGCCAAAGACCTTGCGGCCAACCATGCGCTTGGCATATTGAACCGGAATTTTCCTTTGGGCTTGAGTAACGGCGATAATCCCGCACACCACAAGAAGGAACAAGCCCACCATGAGAAGGGCTTTCAAGAGTACCAAATTACCGCTACCATCAGCTTTGAAAACCAATGTGTAGGCATCGTGCAAAGCCTTGGGCAAGTCGGCCAGAATGCCAACTGTGATGAGTAATGAAATACCGTTTCCTATTCCGCGTTGTGTAATCTGCTCTCCCAACCACATCAGGATGAGTGATCCTGTGGTAAGAAAGATCACCGTCAATAGAAGGAATAGCAAAGGTGAGTTGGGGTCAAAAACTACAATATCTCCGAATTCCTTAGGATTGAAACCCTGTATCAAGCTTCCCGGACTGTCTCTCAGGGCTACCGCCAGTAGTCCGCCCTGAACCATACAGATTACTATGGTAAGATATCGCGTATACTGGGAAATCTTTTGCCTTCCTGGTTCACCTTCCTGTTGTAATCTAGCAAGCTGAGGAAAAACCGCACCCATAAGCTGCATGATGATCGATGCACTGATATAGGGCATGATACCCAATGCGAAAAGAGCTCCGTTTAACAGGGCTCCTCCGGTAAACATATTGTAAAAGCCAAGAATGTCGTTGCTGCCAGAATCGCTTCTCTGGGTTTCTTGATATTCAAAAAATTCCTTGATCGGGGTCGGGTCGACCCCGGGCAAAGGTATGTTCGCACCAACTCGAGCAATAAACAGCAACGCCAAGGTAAAGAAAATCTTCTGCCTAAGCTCGGGTATCTTGAGGGAGTTGGTAAACGCTGAAAGCATAATCAGAAAGAATTCGCCTAAATTATTCCGAAGTAAAAGACCCGCCTGCAGCCTCTATTTTTTCCTTTGCCGATTTTGAGACCAAAGGAACATCGACGGAGTAGGCTTTGTCCACATCACCTGTTCCCAAAATTTTGACAATCTTTGAATTGGGGCGAATCAAACCAGCCTGCTTAAGGCTCTCGAGATCGATCTTGTCTCCTGTGACTTTTGAAAGATCCACAAGGTTCACGACGGAACAAGCCGTTTGAAATCGGGTTCTGTTAAAACCTCTTTGAGGCAACTTGCGGAACAAAGGCATTTGACCGCCCTCGAAGCCAGCCCTCAAAGAGTAACCAGCACGAGCTCCGGCACCCTTGTGCCCACGACAACAAGTTTTGCCATGTCCATTGCCTTCGCCTCTTCCCAATCGCCTTTTGCCTTTGTTGGAGCCTGCTGGAATTTCGTTTTCTTTCATGACAAGATAAATATGTTAAGCGGAAGGCTCAGTGCTCTCGGTCGCGACTGGTTGAGGTTGCGATGATATTCGAGTAAAGGATGGACCCTGAACTTCCTCTCCGCGAATATTTGAAATTTGGTCGGCGGTACGAAGCTGGGAAAGGCCGTTTAGGGTAGCGGTAACAACCGACAACTGGTTGTTTGACCCAAGGGACTTAGACAAAACGTTTTTGATTCCAGCGGCTTCGAGGACAGCTCGTACGCCGCCGCCGGCAATGATCCCCGTCCCCGGGCGAGCCGGGCGAAGAAAGACCTTGCCTCCGTCGTAAGTGCCTAAAATGGAGTGAGGGATGGTATCTGCGGAGATTGAAACGGGGCCCATCGATTTTTTTGCCTTGTCGGTACCTTTGCGAATTGCATCCGGTACCATTTGAGCCTTCCCATAGCCAAAGCCTACATTGCCTTGTTGGTCTCCAACTACGACTAGGGCGGCGAAACTAAATCTGCGTCCACCCTTGACGACTTTGGCGCAACGGTTGATATGAACGACTTTCTCAAAAAGTTCAGGCCCTTCATCTACTGATACCACTTCTTTGGTATTCCTTTTTCTGCGGTTTGGTTGATTCATAGCTTAAAATGTAAGGCCTTCCTTTCGAAGTGAATCCGCAAACGCTTTTACGCATCCATGATACTTTCGACCAGCACGGTCGAAAACAATAGCGGAAACACCGATTTCTTTTATTTTCGTTCCGAATACGGCACCTAGTTTTTCGGCTCCGGCTACATTGGGCAGGATTTCCTTGAAGTCTGTGTGTGTGGTGGCAATTGCCGCTACAGTGTGAGACTTTTCGTCATCAATGCACTGCGCATGAATATTTTTATTCGAAAATCGAACGCAGACCCGCGGGCGCTCGGCAGTTCCACTTATTTTCTTTCGAATTCTCCAACGCCTCTTTTGCGCAAGTTCTTTTTTCTTTGAAAGCTTCATGTTAAAGTATTTTTAGGCTGACTTCTTTCCTTCCTTGCGACGGACATATTGACCAAGGATTCTTACGCCCTTGCCTTTGTAAGGCTCGACCGGATAGTAGCTCTTGATTTCAGCCGCAACTTGTCCGACTTTCTGCTTGTCGGGTCCTTCGACGTGAATTTTCACATTATCCGAAACCGTGATTGCCACACCTTCCGGTATCGAATGTTCGACGGGGTGAGAATAGCCTAACTCAAGATCGATGATCGACCCCTTGACCGTAGCCCGAAATCCAACGCCTTCGATAAGCAAATCCTTGCTGAAAGGTTCCATCACTCCTTGAACCATGTTGGCTATGATTGACCGGGTCGTGCCATACTGAGCTCGAGCATCCCGGCTCTCCTCAGTCGGGCTAACTTGTATCTGGTCCCCTTCAACGATTATCGCGGCAAGAGGCGAAAACGTTTTCGATAGATTTCCCTTTGGTCCTTTTACGTGAATGGTATTTTGATCAATAGTGACCTCGACTCCTGACGGAATGTCTACTGGTATTTTTCCTATTCTGCTCATGAATGAAATTCCTTTATGCCTTCGTTACCAAACGCTGCAGAGGAGTTCTCCCCCTAACTTGTTCTTTCGCGCCGTCTTGTCGTCTACAACCCCCTGGGGTGTACTGAGAATGGATACGCCTAGCCCACCAAGGACACGGGGTATGTCTCGATAGCCACAATAGGATCTGCGTCCGGGGGTGCTGATGCGATTGATTCCACGAATGGCATGCTCGCCATCCACATACTTGAGTTGGACTTCAAGGCATTTGTGGCCTTTTTCGGATTTAGCTTCGGTACAATCCAAAACAAAGCCCCTGTCCTTGAGGATGGAAACAAGACCGGCACGCAAATTGGAATGCGGATAAGTGCAGGTTGTCTTGCCAGCTTGGCCGGCATTTCGAATAACGGTAATAAAATCACCTATTGTATCGTGAACGGACATATCAATGAGGGTTTGGCGGTTGCCTACCAAGATGCTTTGATGACTCCGGGGACCTTGCCCTCAAGGGCAAGTTCGCGGAAACTAATGCGGGACAAACCGAATTTCCTAATGGTGGCTCTCGGTCTTCCCGTTAATGTACAGCGATTGACCAAGCGAACCGCGGATGAATTGCGAGGAAGCTTGGACAGCTTCGCCTGAGCTAAATAAAACTCTTCCTCGCTGACGCTTGGGTCGGCTATGATTTTTTTGAGAGCGGCACGCTTTGATGCAAAACGGGCGACCATTCTCTCTCTTTTCTTGTTGCGCTGAATGACTGACTTTTTGGCCATGGTATCGAGGGTTGAAAATTTATGCGGCTTCCTGTGAAGCTGCCGCTTCACTGGAATGTTTGCGGAAAGGCATGCCGAGGAGTTTGAGCAGTTCAAAGGATTCTTCGTCAGTTTCGGCAGAAGTAACGATCGATATATCAAGTCCGGTGTTTACCCGTTGACGCTCGACGTTGATTTCGGGAAAAATACTGTGGTCGGTAATGCCCAAAGTATAATTACCCCGACCATCGAGTTTGGAAGGAACTCCCCTGAAATCACGAATGTTAGGAAGGGCAATTGCTATAAGCCTCAAAAGGAACTCCCACATCTCATTGCCTCTTAAAGTAACCTTGATTCCAACCGGCATACCTTCGCGGAGTTTAAAATTCGAAACACTTACCTTGGCCTTGATGACCACAGGTGATTGGCCGGCCAAGGACGCAATGTCTTTTCTAAGCTCCACTATTCCGTTCTTGTCCAACTCCACACCAAAGGAACTGTTAAGTACGACTTTCTCAATTTTTGGGACTTGGTGCACATTGGCGTACCCTTGACTTTTCATCAAGGCAGGAACGGCTTCTTCTGCGTAAATTCTTTTAAGTTCTGGCATGTTCATAACTTCAATTTTTTTGGGAATCCACCAAGATCTACTTCGCTTGCTCTGCTAGCGTTACATTCGAGTAGTGAATGGATGCCTCTCTTTCGATGATCGAACCTTCGGGATTGTCTTGTGATTTGCGTTCGTGCTTTTTGATCATGTTGACCCCCTCGACGATCACCCGGTTCTTGTCCCGGATAACCTGAAGAACCTTTCCTTTCTTGCTCTTGTGGTCACCGGCAATGACAATGACTTCGTCTCCTTTTTTTATACTCTTGGCCATGGTTACAAAACCTCCGGGGCTAATGATATGATCTTCATGTATTTTTGCCTAAGCTCACGAGCAACAGGTCCGAAAATTCGAGTACCCTTGGGGGTGCCATCGTCGTTGACGAGAACCACGGCATTTTCATCGAACCTCAGGTAGCTACCATCTCTCCTTCTCATCGGCGCCTTGGTTCTAACGACAACCGCCCGTACCACAGTACCTTTTTTTACGGAGGCCTCGGTTGAACTTTCCTTCACGTGACAGACGATGATGTCCCCAATGGACGCAGTCTTTTTGTTCTGACCGATTCTGCGTATCATACGGACTTTTTTTGCTCCCGTATTGTCCGCAACTTCGAGTCTGCTTAATAGTTGTATCATGGCTTAAATTCTAAACGACGGGAGCCTTCTCTATTATTTCCAAAACACGCCACCTTTTCATCTTGCTCAGCGGTCGCGTGGCTACAATGCGAACCTTGTCCCCTACTTGCGACTCGTTGCTCTCGTCATGCACGTGTACGGTCGTCTTTCGACGAATCTCCTTTTTGTAAAGAGGGTGGGGGGTCTTGTATTCATATACGACCTTTACGGACTTTTCGCCCGTGTTGGATCTTACGAATCCAATGAGTTCTTTACGATTGTTTCTTGTGGGTTCTGCACTCATTTAAAAAATATCTAATTTCCCTTGGGTTGATGAAGCACGGTGCGAATGCGAGCACGGACACGCCTTATACTCTTGATGAGATGAGGTTTTTCGACTTGTCCGGTTTGCTTTCTGACCTGCAAATGCAAAAGTTCGTCACCAAGTTCACGGTGTTTCTTCTGCAATTCGGCTTCGGAAAGCTCCTTGATTTCAGAGAATTTCATAGTAACTAAAAAGTTAGAGTCCGCGTGATTAACCGACAGCGGAAAGGGAGCTTGGCGTCAGCCAAGCCGAGAGCTTCCCGAGCAAGGGTTACTGAACAACCGGCTATTTCAAACAAGACATGACCCGGTTTGATAACGGCAACCCAATGGTCGACCGGGCCTTTTCCTTTTCCTTGCCTGGTTTCAGCTGGTTTTTTTGTGACAGGCTTATGTGGGAACACCCGAATCCAGACTTTTCCCTTCCTCTTCAAGTGGCGATTGATGGCAACACGAGCCGACTCAATTTGATTGGAAGTCATTCTGCCCCGGGTCAAAGATTGAATTCCGAATTCCCCGAAAGAAACCGAATTGCCCCGAGATGCAGTACCGCGGACTCGTCCTTTGTGAACCTTGCGAAATTTAGTACGTGATGGAAGTAACTTTGGCATGATAAGTCGTGTGTCAGCAGGTCAGAAAATCTTGTCTTCGTCCTTGAGGCAAATCCAGCACTTGATCCCGATGATTCCATAGACGGTATTTGCTTCTACTAATCCATAGTCAATATTCTCACGCAGAGTATGCAAAGGTACTCGTCCTTCCCTCTGTTGTTCGGTGCGAGCTATGTCCGCACCCGCCAAACGCCCTGCGCATTGAATTCTAATTCCCTCGGCACCCATGGACATGGTTGTCTGTACCGCCTTCTTCATTGCTCGCCGGAAAGCAATTCTGCGCTCCAACTGCAAGGCTACGTTTTCCGCAACAAGAGAAGCGACCAAGTCAGGTTTCTTGATTTCTTGGATTTCGAGACGGACATCTTTTCCAGTAACTCGGTTCAGAGAATCTCTGAGTGAGTCGAGTTCCTGGCCCTTTCGGCCAATTACAATGCCGGGGCGTGCCGTCCAGATGGTGACCCTAGTCCTGGTGGAGGCTCTTTCTATGACGACTCGCGGCACGGATGCAAAGCGCAACTTCTTTTCCAAAAAACCGCGTATGAGATTATCCTCAGCCATAAACTTGGAATAATCGTGCTTGTTGGCATACCAACGAGCACTCCAGTTTCTTCGTACTCCGAGCCTAAAACCAATTGGATTAACTTTCTGTCCCATAATAAATCAAGCTTCGTCTGTTAAAGTAATGCGTAGATGGCTCATTCTTTTCTTGTAAGGGTGAGCCGACCCACGGGCACATGGCCGAAAGCGTTTCAAGGCCGGTCCAGCTTCGACAATGGCTTCGCTGATGATCAGGTCATCTGCATTCAAATTCGAATTGTTCTCCGCATTTGCCATTGCCGAACGTAGGGTTTTTCCTAACAATCGGGCGGCTTTTCGGGGAATGAATTTCAAAATGGACACGCCTTCGGTTGCCTTCTTCCCTGGAAGAATACGCGCAACTTCTCTCGCTTTTTTGGGCGAGATTCTCATGTATTTGGAGTATGACTTGATTTCCATAGTCTACTTTTGTGTGTGAGGATTGTGGGATTTGAAAGTTCGTGTTGCCGAAAACTCGCCTAGCTTGTGACCTACCATGTTTTCCGTTACGTAAACGGGAAGAAAGTTCTTACCATTATGGACGGTAAAATTAAGCCCAACGAAATCAGGGGTTATCGTTGAACGCCTCGACCAAGTCTTGATGGGTTTGCGATCGCCACTTGCCTGTGCCTGCGAAACTTTCTTCATTAGGCTAGACTCGACGAAGAAGCCTTTTTTTATAGATCGTGTCATGAGTTAACCTTATTTGAGTCTTCTGCCGTTTCGGCGAACGAGTATTTGTGAATTGGATGGCTTCGACTTTTTCCTGGTAGGGAAACCCTTGGACAATTGCCCCCAAGGGGACGAGGGGTGGCCGCCTCCTGAGGTTCTGCCTTCTCCGCCACCCATTGGGTGATCCACCGGGTTCATGGCGACACCCCGTACGCGAGGGCGACGACCTTTCCAGCGATTTCTTCCTGCTTTACCTATGGTAGACTTCTGGTGACTGGCATTTCCTACGGAGCCAATGGTCGCCCGGCAATTTTCCTTAACAAGCCGAATTTCGCCACTTGGCATCTTAAGCGAAGCTTGTCCTCCGTCTATGGATACCAACCGAACTTCGGAACCCGCGGAGCGAGCAATTACAGCCCCCGCTCCAGGCAGCATCTCGACACAATGCACTTTGGTCCCCATCGGCAATAAATTCAAGGGCATGCAATTTCCGGGTTCAAAATCGATTTTTTCGTTCGAGCTCACTACGGAGTCTCCAACGTTTAACTCGGCCGGGGCCAGGATGTAGGACTTTTCGCCATCGGCAAATTGCAGCAAAGCTAAATGGGCAGTACGGTTGGGGTCGTATTCAAAGGCAATGACGGTAGCGGGATCGTTCAGGCGTTGCCGACGAAAGTCTATTTGGCGATACAACCGCTTATGACCTCCACCTCGTCGTCGTGAGGTTATTCTTCCATATGCGTTGCGTCCTTTCTTCCGGTGCACTCCTTTGGTCAGGGATCTTTCGGGACGCTTGTCCGAAAGCTCCACCTTGTTTTTAAAATAAAAACGGCCGGAGGGGGTAACGGGCTTCTGTTGTACTACTGGCATGATGCTTTTCTTCCTATTAGGCTAAGTCAATGCTATCGCCGGCTTGCAGCGTAATGATGGCCTTCTTGTAGCCACTTGTGAAACCTTGCTTGTTTCGCCGGGTACGATCTCTTTTGGACTTGGGCTTTACGTTTAGAACATTAACCTTCAGCACCTTTACTCCAAAGGCATTCTCTACCGCTGTCTTTACATTGGTGCGCGAGGCACTGGGTGCCACGGTAAAAGAATACTTGTTGAGGTTTGCCGAAAGCATCGTTGCTTTCTCGGTCAGCAAAGCTTGATTGAGAATGGAAACTGTTTCCTTCATGACTGAGCCTCCTCGTTGCCAAATTTTGCCAGAATGACATCAAGCCCTTTGAGGCTAAATATGATTTGGTCTGCCTGCACGATATCAAGCGCATTCAAATCCTGGGCTCTGCCCAATCTGGCGTTGGATAAATTTCTTCCGGCAAGACCGACGTGATCGGTAAACGCGTCTGAGATCACCAAAATCTTTTTGGAATCAGGTGCAATGGAAACAAGGAGGGACTTGAACAGCTTGGTTTTTGGTTCAGCGACCTCCCAATCCTCTATTAAGGAAATATTTTCAGCTGCAGCCTGATCACAAAGAGCTCTCTCCATTGCCAAGTGCTTGATCTTCTTATTAACCTTTTGGTTATATGATCGAGGCCTCGGACCGAAGGCTACTCCTCCCCCGCGTCGCTGAATGGCACGCTTGTCTCCGGCACGACCCACGCCCAAGCCTTTTTGCCTGTGTATCTTCTTTCCGGAGCCAGAGACTTCTGCACGTGTTTTGGTCGAAGCATTGCCTTGCCTTTGATTTGCGTGGGTAGCTATTACGACTTGGCGAAGGGCATCCTGTCCTTTGCCTTCCTCCATGGTAGGAAAGTGGGGAACATCACGCTCACCCGAAGAGGTACCATCCGCCTTAAACAACTTGAATTTCATAATACTATGCTTATGAGGGGTTCTTGGATTTCTTCGCTACCCGGAGGGTAATGATGGAGCCTTTGTGGCCAGGAACGCTGCCCTTGACCAAAATCAGGTTCTTCTCAGCAAGAATTTTTATTACGGCAAGATTTTGAGTCGTACGACTGACGTCTCCCATATGCCCGGGCATCTTTTTGTTTTTGAAGACACGTCCGGGCCATTGACAGAGTCCGTAAGAACCTCCTCTGCGGTGAAACATAGATCCGTGAGAGGCAGGGCCGCCTGCAAAGTTCCAACGCTTAACGACACCCTGAAAACCACGACCTTTTGTCTTGGATACGACATCGATCATTTTGACATCCTTGAAGTGGTCGACTGTAAGGGTATTCCCGCGCTCAAAATCATGCTCGTTGGCAAACCTTATTTCTTGTGCGATTTGCTGAGGGTCAACACCAGCCTTGGCTGCGTGGCCCTTTGCACACTTGTTTGCCTTGTTGGGGGATTTCCCCTGAGGGTTATACCCTATTTGGATGGCAGAGTAACCGTCTTTATCAAGAGTCTTGACCTGAAGGACGGGACATGGACCTGCTTCGATTATAGTAACCGGAACAAGATTATTGTCACTATCGTATACTTGGGTCATCCCAAGCTTTTTACCTATTAATTGAAGTTTCATACTTTAAGCGGCAGGCGGCGTGTGCCTATTTGTGACCTGCTTTAAAGGTTTTGTTTTTGTTAAACGTTAATGTTAATTTCTACGCCTGCCGGCAAATTGAGTTTCTTGAGTTCGTCAACGGTTTGTACGGTTGGCTCGATTATGTCGATAAGTCTTTTGTGAGTGCGCAACTCAAATTGATCCATGGATTTCTTATCCACGTGCGGTGAACGATTTACGGTGTAACGTTCTATGCGAGTCGGCATGGGAATCGGGCCGGCAACTCGGGCACCGGTGCGTTTGGCCGTATCGACGATATCGGATGCGGACTGATCAATGACCCGGTAATCGAAGCCTCTGAGTTTAATTCGTATGCGTTGTCCGTTCATCTGGTAATAATATTAGGTACGAGCAGGTTCCCGTGATGATGTTTCAACAATTCCTTGAACAAGGCTTTGGGGTACTTGTTCGAAATGCGAGGGGGTCATGGAATAATCGGCCCTGCCCGAAGAGAGGGAACGCATGTCGGTAGAATAACCGAACATATTTTCCAAGGGAACGAATGCTTCGATTACACAAACCGTACCCCTTGTTTCCATTCCCTGAATTTGGCCCCGACGGCGATTGAGGTCACCCATCAATTCTCCCTGATATTCGTCAGGGGTGGAGACTTCTACCTTCATGATTGGCTCCAGCAATATTGGTGAAGCTTTTTGCATTGCATCCTTAAAGGCAAAAATTCCTGCCATCTTGAAAGCCATTTCAGATGAATCGACATCATGGAAGGATCCATCAACAAGGGTTACCTTAAAATCTATTACGGGGTAACCGGCAACAACTCCACCCAAGGCAGCTTCCTTGATGCCATCGAATGTGGGTTTGATAAATTCTTTGGGAATGGCACCTCCAACGATTTTGTTTTCAATCTCGACGCCTTTTCCTTTTTCCTGGGGTTCAAGGTTAATGACGGCATGACCATATTGCCCGCGTCCACCTGATTGCCTGACAAACTTGCCGACGCCTTCGGATGAATTCAGCATAGTCTCGCGATAGGCAATTTGAGGCTTGCCCGCAGTAGCTTCCACCTTGAATTCCCGAAAGAGGCGATCACGAATTATGTCCAAATGCAGTTCGCCCATGCCAGCAATGATTGTTTGCCCCGTCTCTTCATTGGTCGTCAATGCAAAAGTCGGGTCTTCTTCTGCCAGGCGCTGCAATCCGATACCCATCTTTTCCTGATCAGCTTTGGTTGCCGGTTCAATGGACATGGATATCACGGGTTCCGGGAAAGAGGGCGGTTCGAGTCGAATATCAAGATCTCTATCCGCCAAGGTGTCACCCGTCACAACATCCTTGACGCCAATGAGGGCACAAATGTCACCGGAATACGCCACTTCTATGTCCTCTCGAGCATCGGCTTTCATGATCATGAGCCTGGATACACGCTCTGTTTTTCGAGTGCGAGGGTTGTAAAGCGCAGTTCCTTTTTTCAGGGTGCCTTGGTAGAGGCGGAAAAAGACAAGCTTGCCGACATAAGGATCGGTCATCAACTTGAAAGCCAATCCAGCAACCTTTGCAGAATCGTCCGGCTTTACGGCTGTTTCCACTCCATCTGAATCCTCCCCTTTCATCGGAGGAAGATCCAAAGGGTTAGGAAGGTAGTCGACAACGGCATCCATGAGCATTTGAACTCCTTTGTTCTTGAATGCACTCCCTGGAATCACGCCGACAAACTTCAGGGAAAGGGTAGCTTTTCGTATGGCAAGTTTAAGCTCATCTTGAGAAATGTCTTCTCCCCCCAGGTATTTCTCAGCAATTTCATCATCAAAGTCAGAAACTGCCTCAATAAGTGACTCGCGATATTCTTCAGCTTGGCCTTGGAGCTCGGAAGGAATTTCGACATAGTCGAATTTGACACCGGACTCATCGCTTTGGTCGTAGATGCAGGCCTTCATCTTGACGAGATCGATAAGGCCATTGAATTGGTCTTCAGCGCCAATGGCCAAATAAAGCGGATGGGCATTGGCACCGAGTTTATCCCGCATTGTTTGCACCGCATTAAGAAAATCCGAACCCATCCGGTCCATTTTGTTAATGAATGCCAAGCGAGGGACATTATACTTGTCCATCTGCCTCCAAACGGTTTCGGATTGAGGCTGTACGCCTTCGACGGAAGTAAAAACTGCCACGGCTCCATCAAGAACCCGCAGGGACCGTTCGACCTCGGCGGTAAAATCAACGTGGCCCGGCGTATCAATGATATTGATGCGGTGGTCGATGCCCGAGAACGGACCGTCACTTGTGGTCCATCCACAGGAAATGGCCGCAGAAGTTATCGTGATGCCACGCTCGCGCTCTTGTTCCATCCAATCGGTGACGGCAGCCCCTTCATGAACCTCCCCAATCTTATGAATAACCCCAGAGTAAAAAAGCACTCGCTCTGTGCAGGTGGTTTTACCAGCATCGATATGAGCGGCTATTCCGATATTTCTGGTATGCTCAAGTACCGTTGGGCGCTCACTGGAATTAGCGGAAGAAAATTGTCCGTCGTGGCTCATTTGAAAGGTATCTCGCTCCCACTACCAGCGGAGGTGGGCGAATGCTCGGTTGGCCTGTGCCATCTTGTGAGTTTCCTCGCGTTTTTTGACTACCGAGCCAGTATTGTTGTACGCGTCTATCAATTCGGTCGCCAAGGATTCCGACATGGTCGAACCCTTTCGGGCAGAAGCTGCTTTGACTACCCAGCGAAATGCCAAACTTTGTTGACGCTCGAAAGGAACTTCTATGGGAACCTGATAGGTAGCTCCGCCAACTCGACGACTCTTGACCTCGATTTTCGGACGGATGTTTTCTAAAGCACCAAGAACAAGTTCGACAGGATTGCCTTTTTCGAGCTTCTCTGCCATTTTCTCAATCGCACCGTAAACGATACGCTGAGCAATGGACTTCTTCCCGCTCTTCATGACTGAATTTATCAGGGTACTGACCAAGGGACTCCCATGAAGGGGGTCCGGGATACCTGGGCGCTTAGTTGCTTTTCGTCGTCGTGACATGGCTATTTCCTAGGTCTTTTTACTCCATATTTGGAGCGGCTTCTCCTGCGCTTTTCCACACCCTGACAATCCAAGGTGCCCCGAACAATGTGATAGCGAACACCATTCAAGTCTTTGACTCTGCCTCCACGAAGCAAAACTATGCTGTGCTCCTGGAGGGTGTGTCCCTCATCGGGAATATAAGCAATGACCTCGTGTCCCGTCGTGAGTCGCACCTTGGCTACCTTGCGGATTGCCGAATTTGGCTTTTTGGGCGTTCTTGTGGTAACCTGTACGCAGACTCCTCTGCGAAAAGGGCAAGCCTTGAGTGCAGGCGATTTAGTCTTGGCTTTTTGTTGGCGTCGACCTTTACGAACCAATTGGTTAATCGTGGGCATGGGTAGAAATTTAAGGAAAAACGATAAGTAGTAACGTGAATTTGATTTAGCTCAAGACTTTTTTATTAAAGTTGGTTAAATTTTGGATAATTCAACTCGCCTCTTGCTCGGGGATCTCACTTTTAATAGTCCCTAAGGTATCGATTTTGAGCCTTCGCCATTTGGGTAATCCTGTACCAGCAGGAATTAGGTGGCCCATAATGACATTTTCCTTGAAGCCCTTAAGGTCATCAATCTTGCCAAGAGTCGCTGCGTTCGTGAGAACACGCGTAGTTTCCTGAAAGGACGCGGCTGATATAAAGCTGTCAGTTTCAAGCGATGCTTTGGTTATACCCAAAAGGATGGGTTCGCCTTCTGCTGGTTTTCCGCCTTTCTCTGCAATCACATCGTTGGCATCCATAAAGGCGAATCTGTCGATTTGGTCGCCCCAAAAGAAATCCGTGTCGCCAGTATCGGTAATGCGCACCTTGAAAAGCATCCGTGATATGATTACTTCAAGGTGCTTATCGCTAATGGTAACTCCCTGAAGGCGATAGACCTTCTGGATTTCCTCGATGAGATACTCTTGAACGGCTGAAGGTCCGAGGATTTCCAGAATTTCATGAGGATCCTTGGCTCCCTCAGTTATTAACTGACCTTTCTGGGCAAAGTCTCCAGGCTGGACAAGGACATGTTTGCCGTGAGGGATCAGGTGCTCTTCTACCTGCCCCGACTCTTCGTTGGTAACAAGCAGTCTCTTTTTGGAGCGGAGGGTCCCAGCTTCAGATACGATCCCGTCAATTTTCGCCATTTGTCCAACATTGCCTTCTTTCGGTCTGCGAGCCTCAAAAAGCTCTGCGACTCTTGGCAAGCCACCCGTTATATCTTGGGTTTTCGATGCCTGTCTTGGTGTTTTGGCGATAATTGATCCCGCATCTATTTTGGTTCCCTCGTCGACGGCCACTTGGGCTCCGGTTGGCACAGAGTAAGTAGCAAGGTCTTTTCCACTGGAATCCTTGACTATGACTTGGGGGTGTAAGTCCTCCTTGTGCTCGATCACAACCATGGATCTCCCTCCCGAAGCATCCCTTTCCACTTTGGTCGTAACACCCGGAAGCATGTCTTCGAATGCGATCGTACCTTTCTTTTCGGAAAGAATCGGGATGTTGTAGGGATCCCATTGAGCAAGCAGGGCTTCTTCTTCAACCGGATCTCCGTCCTTGAAGTGCAACAGGGCACCAGCCGGAATTGGATAATCATCCACAATCCGATCATCTGCGTCCAAAACTTGGATCGATCCAGTCTTGTTCAGCGTAACCTGCTGTTTGCTTGCAAGAGTAACTAGCCTAAGCCCCTTGAAATTGAGCTTTCCGGCTTTACGAATATTGATCACCGGATCTTCGCGTCCAGCGCTGGCAATGCCACCGATGTGGAAGGTGCGCATGGTCAACTGCGTGCCGGGCTCTCCAATCGATTGAGCCGCTATGATTCCGACGGAGGAACCCTCCTTGACCAAACTGTTGGTGGAGGGGTCGATCCCGTACTCCAAGGCGGTAAGACCGTTTTTGATCCGACTAGACAAAGGTGACATCATCCGAACTCGCGTTATGCCGAGAGCATCTATCGTCGAGGCAATTTCCTCGGTAATCAAAGTGCCGGATGCAACTACTTTCTCCGTAGGGTTGGAAGGATCGTAAACATCATCGGTCGAATACCTGCCGATTATTCGGTCACGCAAAGGCACAATCTCGTTGTCCCCTTCCATGATTGCTTTCTTTACGACGCCATCTCTTCTTCCATCATCCTCACAAACAATGATGCAATCCATTGCAACGTCACAGAGTTTTCTCGTCAAATAGCCGGCATCCGCAGTTTTCAACGCCGTATCCGCCAAACCTTTTCTGGCCCCGTGAGTTGACATGAAGTATTCCAAAACCGACAGCCCCTCGCGGAAGGATGCAAGAATAGGTTGCTCGATGATCTCTCCGGAAGGTTTTGCCATTAGTCCGCGCATTCCGCATAACTGCCGTACCTGTTGGCGGTTGCCCCGGGCGCCGGAGTCCATCATTAGGTAAACGGGATTGATCGTGTCTTTCCCCAAATTATGTTCCAATGACTTGAAAACCTCTTTGGCAATGTCGTCGGTAGCCGTTGTCCAAACATCGATGATTTTGTTGTGGCGCTCCCCACGGGTGATGATCCCTTTCCTGAACTGATCTTCGATTTTATCGATTTCCTTACGAGCGACGGAGATTCTCTTTTTCTTTTCGGGAGGAATGATCATATCGAAAATTCCGATCGATATTCCCGCTTTGGTAGCCATGTCGAAACCAAGTTCCTTGAGACGATCGAGAGACTCGATTGTTTCCTCTTTTCCCTTCAGCTTGAAGGTTTCAAGAATGAGATTACCCAAGTCTCCCTTGAGTGCAGGAAGATTGAAAAAGCCCAGTTCGTCTGGCCAAATTGTATTGAAAAGGACACGTCCAACCGTAGTTCTTATGACTGTTCTCTTGGTAATTCCAAACAGGGATTCCTGCCCCTTGTCCGGGTTCTTAAGGTCAATCCAGTCATGAAGGTTAAGAACACCCTCTTGCAGTGCCCCCAAAGCTTCCTCCAGAGATCCGATCAAAGGACATTTATCCTCTGGATTGGATTCGCCAGCTTTGGGGTTCATGGTAAGGAAATAAGAACCAAGCACGATATCCTGGGAAGGAGTCAGTATTGGCTTTCCGCTTGAAGGGGAAAAGATATTGTGAGTCGCCATCATCAACAGCTTCGCTTCCATGATCGCTTCGACGGACAACGGGACGTGGACGGCCATTTGGTCTCCATCAAAATCTGCGTTGTAAGCGGTACAAACCAATGGGTGCACACGAATTGCGTTTCCTTCGATCAACACCGGTTCGAATGCCTGAATGGAAAGACGGTGTAGGGTAGGGGCTCGATTGAGAAGAACAGGGTGGCCTTTGGTCACCTCCTCCAGAATATCCCAAACTTCAGGTGAACGGCTTTCGATCATTTTGCGTGCTCCCCGAACAGTATGAACAAAGCCAAGTTCCTTGAGGCGGCGAATGATGAATGGCTCGAAGAGAATAAGGGCCATTTTCTTCGGAAGACCGCATTGGTGCAATTTGAGTTCGGGTCCAATGACGATGACGGATCTACCCGAATAATCAACACGTTTGCCCAAAAGGTTTTGCCTGAAACGGCCTTGCTTTCCCTTGAGCATGTCACTGAGTGACTTGAGCGCCCGATTACCAGACCCGGTTATGGCACGCCCATGCCTGCCGTTGTCAAAGAGTGCGTCCACCGCCTCTTGAAGCATCCGTTTTTCATTGTGAATGATAACATCGGGTGTCTTCAGTTGCAAAAGATTCTTCAAGCGGTTGTTGCGATTAATCACGCGCCTGTACAGATCATTGAGATCACTCGTTGCGAAACGACCGCCTTCCAAAGGAACTAGGGGACGCAGATCGGGCGGAATGACGGGTATGGAGTCAAGTACCATCCACTCAGGGGAAGCCCCAGAGTTGATAAATCCCTGAATAACCTTCAGTCTGCTGGAAAGTTTCTTCTTGATCTGTTTTGACTTGGTGTCATGCACCTGATCGTAAAGATCTTCGAGCTCGTCCTCCAAGTTGATGCGAGCAAGGACATCACGGACGGCCTCGGCCCCCATCTTTGCCTCAAAATCATCGCCAAATTCATCTTGTGCTTCGCGAAACTCTTTGTCCGAAAGCAATTGTTTCTCCTCAAGCGGGGTGCTTCCGGGATCCGTGACCATGTACTGCTCGTAATAAAGCACTCGCTCCAAGCTCTTTGCCGTCATATTGAGCAACAAACCCAAGCGGCTCGGCATGCTCTTTAAAAACCAAATGTGTGATACGGGAACGGCAAGCTCAATGTGGCCCATGCGGTCCCGTCGAACACGGGACACAGTGACCTCTACTCCACATCTATCACAAACGACATCTTTGTATTTGATGCGCTTGTATTTCCCGCATGCACACTCGTAATCCCTGACCGGACCGAATATCTTTTGGCAAAACAATCCTCCCGGTTCTGGCTTGAAAGTACGGTAATTGATGGTTTCGGGGTTCTTGACCTCCCCTTTGGACCATGAACGAATTACGTCCGGAGAGGCCACCGTGATTGACACGCGGTCCATGGGGCCAACTTCCACTCCTAATGCTTCGCTTACTGCTTCTACGCTCATATTTTGCCTTATGGTAAGTTTGATAAATGTTTTTTTAAACTCAGAGTGAATCCGCTCCTAGGACCCTGATGTCCAGGCACAGACTCTGCATTTCTTTCATGAGAACGTTGAATGACTGAGGAGTACCCGCTTGAAGAGAGTTGTCTCCCTTGACCAGAGATTCGTATATTTTCGTTCTCCCCGCTACGTCATCGGATTTTACCGTGAGAATTTCTTGGAGCGTATAAGCTGCTCCGTAAGCTTCGAGCGCCCAAACTTCCATCTCACCAAATCGTTGACCGCCATATTGAGCCTTGCCTCCGAGAGGTTGCTGGGTGATCAAGCTGTAAGGACCAACTGCTCGGGCATGTATCTTACTGGATACCAAGTGATTGAGCTTAAGCATATACATGTAGCCAACCACGATCTTTTGGTAAAAGGCTTCTCCTGTACAACCGTCGTAAAGAACGGTTTTTCCAGTATCGGGTAGCTCCGCTTCTTTGAGGTATTCTTGGATCCTGTCCTCTGAAATCCCATCAAAAATGGGGGTTGCGACTTTGAGGCCCAATTTTTTGCACGCCCATCCCATGTGAGTTTCCAAAACCTGGCCCACATTCATTCGACTCGGAACCCCTAAGGGATTCAGGCAAATTTCGATGGGGGTTCCGTCCGGCAGGAAGGGCATGTCCTCTTCCGCTACAATCTTGGCAACAACACCTTTGTTTCCATGGCGCCCGGCCATTTTGTCGCCAACACGCATTTTTTGTTTTTTGGCGACAAAGACCCTTACGTTCTTTATTGCCCCTTGATCAATGGAATCTCCTTGCTCAATGGCTTCTATCTTGCGGTCTCGATCATCTTCGAGATCTTTGAATTTTGATTCGTAGCTTTCGATAATTTCGAAAACCTTGATGCGTACCGGGGAGGGAGGAATTTCAATATACCTGTGTACGGAAGCAAGTCGGCGCAAGAGCGTCTTGGTTATTTTGCGATTGGAGGGAATGATAATGTCTCCGGTCTCCAGATTCGTTACGTTCAGAGGTATTTTCTCTCCCAGCAAAATGTTGGACAAAGATTCAGTCAGTTGAGCTCGCAGTTCCTCGGTTTGATTACGAAAGTCCTCCTTGATTTGCTTCATCTGGCGACGAAAATCAGAAGGCGAAAGTTTTTCCTGCTCGGCATCCGTGCGGCTAGACACCTTTATGTCCATGACAATCCCCTGGGTTCCAGAGGGAACTTTCAAGGAACTGTCTTTAACGTCGGCGGCTTTCTCTCCAAAAATGGCTCGAAGCAATTTTTCTTCGGGGGCAAGATCCGTTTCGCTTTTAGGCGTAATCTTGCCGACCAATATGTCTCCGGGCCTCACTTCCGCACCTATGCGAACGACTCCAAGGTGATCCAAGTTTCTAAGTGCTTCCTCTCCTGCATTCGGTATGTCCCGCGTTATCTCTTCGGGTCCTAACTTCGTATCACGAGCGGTAACCTCAAATTCCTCTATATGTATCGAGGTGTAAATGTCGTCCTTGATCATTTTTTCGGAGATCAGAATAGCATCTTCGAAATTGTAACCCTTCCATGGCATGAACGCCACGAGAATGTTACGACCAAGGGCAAGCTCTCCGAAATCAGTACATGCACCATCGGCTAGTGCTTCGCCCACTTTAACCTTGTCCCCTTTGCGTACAATGGGTTTTTGGTTGAAACAGGTTCCTGCGTTCGAGCGCAGAAACTTTCGCAGGTCATAGCAGTAAATTCCGCGCTTGTGATCGTTTCTCGGTTCCTTAAGGAAACGGGGAGGAAGCGTCCCGTCATCGGAAACGACAATCCGCATTCCGTCAGCTAGCGCAACTATACCCTCCGAATCCGAAACGGTTACGGTTCTGGAGTCTTCGGCTACCTTTTTTTCAATACCCGTTCCCACCAAAGGGGATTCGGATTGCAACAAGGGAACCGCTTGGCGCTGCATGTTTGCCCCCATGAGAGCACGGTTTGCATCGTCATGCTCGAGAAAAGGAATTAGTCCAGCGGCTACGGATACAACTTGCTTGGGAGAAACATCCATATACTCAACTTCCTTAGGATCATATTCACCAACTTGATCTCGATATCGGCAGGTGACGCGACCAGTCAGTTTTCCGGAAGAAGGATCGATTACGCAATTGGCTTGAGCGATCAGAAACCTTTCCTCCTCAAAAGCGTTGAGGTACTGTACATTCTTTGGGTTTTTGTCTACGACACCATTCTTCACAGGATGATAGGGTGACTGCAGGAAACCGAACTCATCAATCCTGGCATAGGTCGCGAGAGTATTTATGAGACCAATGTTTGGCCCCTCGGGAGTCTCAATTGGGCAGATGCGACCATAGTGGGTTGGGTGGACGTCCCGCACCTCAAATCCGGCTCTCTCCCTGTTCAGGCCGCCAGGCCCGAGGGCCGACAGGCGCCTCTTGTGCGTAAGTTCTGCCAATGGATTGATTTGATCCTTGAACTGGCTTAGCTGACTTCGGGCAAAAAAGTCTCTCACCACGGTAGTCAATGCTTTCGGGTTGATTAGCTTGCCTGGCGTAAGGGACTCCACGCCTTGATCGTACAGGGTCATGCGCTCGCGAACCACTCGCTCAGTTCTGGCCAATCCACTCCGGCAAACATTTGCCAAAAGCTCACCCACGGTGCGTACTCGTCGGTTTCCCAAGTGATCGATATCGTCGATGCCCATGTCAAATATCGAACCTGCATCCTCCCGAGCCTTCTGCTCGTTGCTTTTGCCCCGCTTCAAATCGGTCAGTTTGCGGGTAGCTGCAACCAAGTCCTCGACCGTCGTAATTCTTACATCGAGAGGAGTGTCCAGGTTGAGTTTCAGGTTAAGCATATGGCGACCAACTTTTGCCAAATCATATCTCTTGGAATCAAGAAACAATCTTTTTATAAGGGCTTCGGCGTTCGCCCTGTCGGGTGGTTCACCAGGTCGCAATTTTTTGTATATTTCCTTAAGTGCCTCATCCTTGTTTTTGGTGGTGTCTTTCTTCAGGCAGCGAATAATGGCTCCCTCATCTACAGAAGTGTCAATGGCACGAAGTTTTGTTTCACCGGCCTTCTGGAATGCCCTCAGATAGGTTTTGGTCAATGGCTCAAAAGCTTTGGCCAAAACGGCTCCTTTGGCACGATCGAACATGGGCTCTACAAGAACATAATTTGATACATTGTCCTTCTTTAGCAAATCCTCAATGGAAAGACTGTCTATATCATAAAACAATTCTATGATCTTTTGATCAGAATCCTTGTCCTTCTCGGGATCCCAATCCATGAGCGCTCGCAAGAAAGTAGTGATCAAGAACTTGCGGCGGCGACGACGACGGTCCAAGTAGACATAAAGTAAATCGTGTTGATCAAATTGAGCTTCTATCCATGTGCCGCGGTCAGGAATAATTCGAAAACCGTGCAGCGTCTTACCGCTGGTATGGGTGGATTCCTCGAAACTCACACCGGGCGAACGGTGAAGTTGGCTCACTACAACTCGTTCAGCACCATTGATTATAAAGGAGCCTCGTTCAGTGACGGTTGGAAGTTCGCCCATGAAAATCTCTTCTTCGCTGTAAAATGGCTTGCTTTGTCCTTCAACCTCAAGTCGCAGTCTCAGCTTAACCTGGAGCGGGGCCGCAAAGGTGCAGTTCTGATCAATGCAATCCATCTCCGTGAGCTTGGATTCGCCTACGGAATAACTGACATACTCAAGGCGGGATTTTTCATCATAACTAAGGATTGGGAAAACCTCCTTGAAGACAGCCTCCAATCCAGCTTGCTTACGATGTGTTGACGGAACATCGCGTTGCAAAAAATCATGAAAGGAATCAACTTGATTTTGAATCAAGTTCGGGGGATCAATGACTTCGGAAAGTTTTCCAAAATTTAGTCTTTGTTTTGAATCCATATCGATTTAATCTGGTTTGAGGAGAGTTGGAAAAGAAACTGAAAAAGCCGCAGGCTGACAAGCAACCGTACGGCTTAGTTTAAATTTAAGAGAACAGGAAAAGAAACATTACTTGATTTCAGCTTTAGCTCCAGCGGCTTCAAGTTTCTTGGATACTTCTTCAGCCTCATCCTTGGAAACACCTTCCTTGACTGGTTTAGGTGCCCCTTCGACAAGTTCTTTTGCCTCCTTGAGTCCCAGTCCGCTAATTGCACGGACTTCCTTGATGACGGCAATTTTGTTACCTCCAAATTCGGTAAGAATTACATCGAATTCAGTCTTTTCCTCAGCTGCCGAGTCATCGTCTCCGCCTCCGCCACCTGCTGGTGCGGCTACGGCCACGGCTGCTGGTGCAGCAGCACTGACTCCCCATTTTTCTTCGAGTTCCTTAACGAGATCCGCAATCTCGATAACGGATTGGCCGCTTAGCCAATCAACTACTTGGTCTTTTGTTATGTCTGACATTTTAATATACCTCCTTGCCTGAATATGATTAGTTCCTATCGGAGTTTAAGGGCGTTACCCCTAATTTCTTCTAGGTTGGTGGTTGTTATTTGTTGTTTTGCGGACAGGGTTGTCCTCAAAATTTTGTTAGAAATTAATTATTGTCTGTTTTTGCCTTGAGTACGGTTACCAAACCACGCGAAGGTGCACTAAGAACGCCAACGAGTTGAGTTGCGGAAGTACTAAACAAGGAAAGCAGTTGTGCACGCAAACTTTCAAGCCCGGGAAGTTTAGCCAATTGTTTTACCTCGGCAGCACTAAGAATTCGATCACCGAGCGTTCCTCCCTTAACGGGTACTTTATTCGTGTCCTTGAAATACAATCCAAGTGCTTTTGCAACTGCAGAGGCATCGTCACCCCCGACGACAATTGCCGTATGACCAGTAAGGTGCTCAGACAGATCCGGTAGGTTCTTTTCCTTTGCCGCAAGCTTGAGAGATGAATTCTTTACGACATGAAACTCTGCACCTCTCTCGGCTAATTTATTTCTAAGGTCTGTGGTTTCCTCGACGTTGATCCCTTTGTAGTCAGTCAAGAAAACATATTCCGAGCGCGTGAGATAGTCTGATGCTTCCTTTACCAAATATGCTTTTTCTGGTCTCATGATAAAATTATGATTGAGCTATGGCAGATCCGCTTATGCGGACACTCGGGCTCATGGTACTGCTTACATAGATGGTCTTGACGAACCTTCCCTTGAGACCTCCGGGGCGAGATGCCAAAACTGCATCCAAAGCGGTTTTGGCGTTCTCCTGCAATTGCTCTTGGGTAAAGGAGCGCTTGCCAATGACAACGGCAAGAGATCCAGTCTTATCCATCTTGAACTCGACCCTTCCGGCTTTGACGGCCTTGATCGCCTCGTCAATATCATCGGTCACCGTACCGGCTTTGGGAGTCGGCATGAGTCCGCGCGGACCAAGTACCCTGGCAATGGACCGGACCGACTTCATGGCACCAGTGGTGGATAGAGCCACATCAAACTCCATCCATCCATCCTTTATTTTGGAAATGATATCGTCCAGGCCCGCAATGTCGGCACCTGCGGACAGGGCTTCCTCCGACTTCTCTGTGAACACAAGAACCCGTATTTCCTTTCCGCTTCCATTGGGCAAATTAACTGTTCCCCTGACGGCTAAAGAGCTTTGTTTGGGGTCAACACCCAATGAAAACGAAAGCTCTACAGTTTCATCGAATTTCGCTTTTCCAAAACCTTCAAGTCTCCCCAAGGCGTCATTCAGGCTCAATTCGTCGTCGAGGGACAAATCCTTAATTGAATTTCTATATCGTTTGCTGTGTGCGATCATTACTTTCTAAATTTAGGTTATTGGACCTCTATGCCCATGCTTCGAGCAGTTCCTTCAATAATTCTACAAGCAGCATCTTCGTCATTTGCATTAAGATCATTTTGCTTGGTCTTTACGATATCCTTAACCTGATCTTTTGTGACCACTCCAACCTTCTCTCGGTTAGGAACGCCCGATCCCTTGGCCAAACCCGCCGCCTTCTTCAGAAGAACTGCCGCGGGTGGTGATTTCAGAATGAAACTGAATGAACGATCTGAATATACGGTGATTACGACTGGCAGAATCAATCCCGATTGATCTTTGGTCTTGGCATTGAACTCCTTGCAAAAGCCCATTATGTTTACGCCTTGGGCACCCAAAGCGGGTCCAACGGGGGGTGCGGGGTTGGCGGCACCTGCCGGTAATTGAAGTTTTATTAGTCCTACTGCTTTCTTTGCCATGGTAAAATAACTTATTCCTCGTCCGCTTTTTCTACTTGCCAAAACTCCAGCTCGACTGGAGTAAACCTTCCGAAAATTGAAACCGAAACCTTGAGGGTTCCTTTCTCGGGATCTATGTCTTCGATTTCGCCAGTGAGATTTAGGAATGGACCGTCAAGTATCTTGACTACCTCGCCTTTGCCAAATTTGACTTTGGGCACTTCCTTGCCTTTGGCATCATCGACTTGCCTGAGAATTCTTCCAATTTCATCTTCACCGAGGGGAGTTGGGTTTTCGCGACCAATAAAATTAATTACTCCATCGGTTTCTTTGACCTTGTACCAGGGATTCTTCAAAAGGTTTCCCTGAGGATCGAACAGTTTCATTTCGACAAAGACATACCCGGGGTAAAGTTTTCGATCTCTTTGCCGCTTCTTTCCGTTCTTAACCTCAGATACAGTCTCAATCGGTACCAAAATTTCATTGAGGCACTGGGCAAACTCCTCGTCCTCCTCCTTGTACTTGCAAAGATAACGCCTTACCTTGTCCTCATGATTAGAGAGGCACTGTATTGCGTACCATTTAAGCTCAGTTGAAATCTGTGTGCTCATTTGAACTTGTTGGCATCAACCCTCGCGAAGAAGCTGAGTAAAATATTCAACCCAATTGGAGAGAGAAAAATCACTGACCGATATGAAAAAACCCAAAATTGCCACACCAAGAACCACCACAAATGTGGATCCACGCAGTTCTTGAAAATCTGGCCAACTAGCCTTTGATAATTCTTGCATGGTTTCCTTGTAAAAGGTTCTGATTTTGGTGAATGGATTCACTTGTTATTTCGAAAATTATTGGCGGGAGAAGAGGGACTCGAACCCCCAGCCTACGGTTTTGGAGACCGGTGCTCTACCAGTTGAGCTATTCTCCCAAGCATACGATTGTTATCGAAACGCAAAGACGAATTTAGAGAATCTCCGATATGTTACCGGCTCCGATTGTCTTTCCGCCTTCTCTAATTGCAAAACGTTGACCAGATTCCATCGCTATTGATTTCTGAAGGTCTATGGTTACGCCCAAGTTGTCTCCCGGCATAACCATCTCCACTCCCTCGGGAAGCTCGACGACTCCGGTCACATCGGCTGTACCAAAGAAAAACTGCGGGCGGTAACCTTTGAAAAAGGGCGTATGTCGTCCACCCTCTTCTTTGTTCAAGACATATATTTGAGCCTTTGCCTTGGTGTGAGGTTTTATGCTACCGGGTGCAGCAATTACATGTCCTCTTTGAATGTCGGCTTTCTCAATGCCGCGAAGCAGAATTCCGACATTGTCACCAGCCTGACCATGACCGAGTTCCTTACGAAACATTTCCACACCGGTGCAGGTGGTTGTGCGAGATTCACCAAGGCCTACAATCTCAATTTCTTCTCCGACCTTGACTTTTCCTCTTTCGATGCGACCCGTTGCTACGGTTCCTCGGCCAGTGATCGTGAAGACATCCTCCACGGACATGAGCAGTGGTTTGTCCACATCACGAAGGGGCTCGGCTACCTCGGAGTCAACCGCATCCATCAGCTTCTGAATGGAGGGAAGTCCAAGTTCTCCCTCATCATCCTCAAGCGCTTTCGTAGCGGATCCTCGAATAATTTGGGCATTGTCACCGTCAAATTCATATTTGGTCAGCAAGTCGCGAATTTCCATGTCAACGAGTTCGACCAATTCCTCATCGTCCCCTGACATCAAGTCACATTTGTTTAGGAAAACAACCAAGTTCGGCACATCAACCTGACGAGCAAGAAGGATGTGCTCCCTCGTTTGAGGCATTGGCCCGGTGGTCGCATCAACAACAAGAATGGCACCATCCATCTGGGCAGCACCTGTAATCATGTTCTTGACGAAATCAGCGTGACCAGGACAGTCGACGTGGGCGTAATGACGAGACTCCGTTTCGTATTCGACATGAGAAACCGCGATGGTAACAATTTTCTTGTCATCACGAACGGTTCCACCTTTTGCTATATCCGCATAGCTCTTTACTTCGGCGAGACCTTGTCTTGCCTGTGCGTGAAGGATCGCAGTGGTGAGTGTCGTCTTACCATGATCCACGTGACCGATGGTACCTACGTTTACGTGTGGTTTTGTGCGCTGGAACTGTTCTTTGGCCATTGATTTGACTAGGTTGAGTGTTATGTGGAGCCCACGAGCGGATTTGAACCGCCGACCTCGTCCTTACCAAGGACGCGCTCTACCGACTGAGCTACATGGGCGGAGGGCATGGGGTTAATTTTGAGAAAAGCGTTTCAGAGTAGATTATGTTCGGGGTATGTCAAGCAAAACGATTGGAAAATGGCAAGGGGCTAGAAAGAAGTAATCCGTGACTAACATTATTTCCTTGAGTTTTTATTTAAAAAGGAAGAATGTGGCCGATTCGCGGGCGTAGCTCAGTTGGTAGAGCACCACCTTGCCAAGGTGGATGTCGAGGGTTCGAATCCCTTCGCCCGCTCCAATTTCCTAATGAGGGGCGAAGAGTTGGGAAATTTGCTCCTCAAGCTCGGGGACGCAGACCGATAGATCGCTAGCTTCGTTCTCCCCGAAGTCAACTATCCTTGCTCCGGCACCTTCAACAATGGGAATAATTGGCAGGATGTCACACGGCTTCAGGTTTACATCGAACATAGCGTCCGCTTTGCCTGTGGAAAGCAAGTAGTAGCCATAGCAATCGCCCCAAGTCCTGAACGTGGCTCCGGTCTCTCTTAGCCGATTCCATGATTCACAATATATTGACTCGGTCATTCTCACATCGTCACTTGTAAGAATTAGGGATTTTTCGAAACCGTCGAATTTCTTCACGCTGCATCTCGTGCCATCGATGAAACATTGCGAACCGTCGCCAGCCAACACTTGATTGAACATGGGTAGCCTCATGGAGCCAAAGAGAGGTTTTCCATCTTTTAGCAAACCAACGAGAGTACCAAAAAATGGAACACCAAAATGATAACTGGTCGTACCATCTATGGGATCAATAATCCAGGTGTAAGGAGACGACTTTATGTTATCGTCATACTCTTCCCCGATTATACCGTGGTCGGGGAATTTTTCATCGATGCGAGCACGGATGAGACTCTCGACTTTCAAATCGGTATCCGTAACGATAGTACCATCGGGCTTTGTTCTTGTATCGATGGCGGATGGATTCCGAGATGTAATGATATCCGCAGCCTCTTTGGTTATGGTGCTTGTAAAAGAGTAAAATTCGTCGAATGTTATTTCCATACTTAAGATGACTGAAGTTATAATTGATTTTGAGGGTTGCCGACGAAAAGGCATTAGGCAAATCGGAATTATTCAATCGCAGAATCTTCGGATTATCAACACTTGGGATGTGGACATAGTCCATCAAAAAGATATTTCTACAACACTGATGGAGGCGCTGACGAATTCTCCATCCGTTATGATCGCGCACAATGTGCAAATTGAAAAGAATCTTCTTAGGGAGTACATGCCCTATCATCGACTTGGAAATAATAATGGCAGGCTCAGTTGGGGTCCTTGGCTTGATACAAAAGAGGTGTACGGTGTTCTTTACCCGAAAATAAAAAATTACACACTCGAATCACTAACCAAGTCTTTTATTCCAAAAAAAGAACTGGATAAAAAAACAAGTGATTACTGTGAAACTGAAAAAAGAAAGCCGCACTGTGCTTTGTATGACGCTTTGTGCACCTACATGTTAATCAAAAGAATAGCACAGGTTATAGATCTAGCGAAATTCGCTAAGGATTAAAAGTGATTTCTATTTGGTTTCGCCCTCTTTTTCGTCCGAAAGTGTTTCTTCATCATCAACTATAGGTCTTTCTGTCTCCCCGGAATCAGAAGCTGCAATCTCTTCAGTGCCCGCGTTTTCATCATCGCTTTCTTCTTCTTCAGGAAGTGTTTCTTCATCCCCAACGATCGGGCTTTCTGTCTCCTCGGAATCAGGAAGTGCAATTTCTTCAGTGCCCGCGTTTTCGTCATCGCTTTCTTCTTCGTCAGGAAGTGTTTCTTCATCCAATTCGACGACCTCGGAGATTCCGATTAATTTATCCTTGTCGGTTAGGTTAACGAGTTTAACGCCTTTGGATCCCCTGTTGGTTTCCCTGATATTGAGAACGGGGCATCTGACGGCTTGCCCTTTGGAGGTAATCATTAGAATTTCGCTATCTTCACAAACACTCAATGCACCACAAATGGCATCCGTATTCATTGCAGTAACTCCCTGACCACCTCGTTTCCTCGGAGTTGCAGTGTCATTCCCATCCGTGGTTTTTCCACCATTAGGAAGAAACGCACTAAATTTTGTGCGGATACCCAATCCGTTTCGACCTGCAATAAGCAAAAGCTTGGAATCGTCCACGACAAGAAAATTATCGACTTGATCCTTCCCAGTTAATCGGATACCGCGAACTCCTCGAGTTACGCGACCCTGATCCCTTAGTTGATCGCAACTGAATCGCAAACCCTTACCTCCTCTTGTCAAAATCAAGAGGTGATCAGATGATTCAGCTCTGATGGCTTTCAGTACATTGTCACCTTCGTCAACATTGATACCTATAATTCCACCTTTTCTATGGTTTCTGTACGCACTGATTTTCGTTTTTTTAACAACGCCTCTTTCTGTGCAAAGTACGAGGGATTCGTCTGAATCAAAAGAGTCTATGGAAACTAATGCAGATACCTTTTCGCCTTTCTGCATATCAAGGAGATTAATTATGTTGCGTCCCTTGGAAATGCGACTTCCTTCGGGAACGTCATAGGCTTTAGAGACATACACTCTACCATTTTTCATGAAGTACATGAGGGTATCATGTGCGTTACAAGTCGTAAGAATATCAACAGGGTCTTCTTCTTTTTGGCCACTTCCAATTACGCCCTTTCCGCCTCTGTTTTGTACGCGGAATTCCTCAACGCTCATGCGCTTGATAAAGCCAGTTTTTGTAATGGTTATAACGCATCCGTCATTCGGTATGAGATCCTCCATGCGAACATCGCCTTCAACGTCAGAAATTATCGTTTTTCTTTCATCTGCGTAGGATTCTTTTAATGTAAGCAATTCTTCCTTAATTAAACCGAGCAGCTTATGTTCATTCTCAATAATATCCTTTAAGCCTGCAATTACATTCATGAGTTCAGCATATTCGGCATCGATTTTTTCACGTTCCATGCCGGTTAACTGGTATAACCTCAAATCAAGAATGGCATTTGCCTGACGATCGCTCAAAGAATATTTCTCAATAAGTCTTTCCTTCGCTTCAGCTCGATTGGAAGAAGCACGTATAATCTTAACAAAGTCATCAAGATTATCCAGGGCAATCTTATACCCTTCAAGTATATGGGCACGGTCTTCTGCTTTTCGGAGTCGGAACTGTGTGCGTCGAAGCGTGACTTCTCTTCTATGCTCAACATAACATTCCAAAGCTTCTTTTATATTGAGTTGCCTAGGCCTCAACTTATCCAATGCCAGCAATATAACCCCGAAACTGCTTTCCATTGCAGTGAGCTTATATAACTTGTTCATTGTCACGCGTTCAATTTCGCCCATCTTTAACTCTACGACAATACGCGTGGTCTCGGTAGATTCGTCTCTTAAGTCACTGACGCCATCGAGAATCTTTTCCTTTACCAAATCGGCTATGCGGGTGACGAGTGTCGCTCGATTGGCATTGTAGGGAATTTGAGTAATTATAATTTGCTGCCTACCGCTGGGGAGTTCTTCGATATGCATGGAGCCGCGCATTCGAACAATACCTCTTCCTGTTCTCATGTACGAATCTATGCCTGCGCGTCCGGCAATGCTGCCTCCAGTAGGAAAGTCTGGCCCGGGAAGAAACCCCATTATATCGTCTATGGTAGAACTAGGCTGATCAATAAGTGCACAAATCGCGTCGATCAATTCCCCCAAGTTGTGAGGTGGAATATTGGTAGCCATTCCTACGGCTATACCAGTGGACCCATTCATCAAAAGGCTAGGCAAAGAGGAGGGAAGAACTGTTGGTTCTGTAGAGCTTTCCTTGTAATTCGGGGCAAAGTTTACAGTATCCTCATCAATGTCTTTAAGTAATTCCTCTGAAATCTTGGTGAGGCGGCATTCGGTGTAACGATAAGCTGCAGCAGAATCTCCGTCAACCGAACCAAAATTACCTTGCCCATCAACCAAAGGATACCTCATGACCCACGGTTGAGCCATTCTCACCAGCGTATCGTAGACAGAACTATCTCCGTGCGGATGATAATTCTTAAGAACTTCTCCCACAACGCCCGCACACTTGTCATAAGGACGATTATGGAGCAAGCCTTCTCGCATCATTGCATAAAGTACACGTCTTTGAACTGGCTTAAATCCGTCACGAACGTCAGGCAAAGCACGACTTACGATAACGGACATCGAATAATCGATGTACGCCGACTGCATGATTTCACTGATATTTCCAGATATGAGTGATTTGTTTGTGTCCATTATTTATAAAGTTAGGCGTCCAGAAAAGAGACATTCAATGCATTGTCTTCGATAAAGGCACGCCTTGGCGCAACCTCTTCACCCATTAACATAGTAAACATATTGTCGGCAGCAATTGCATCCTCGATTCCTACTTTTATCAAACTTCTTGTTTCTGGATCCATGGTAGTTTCGAACAGTTGCTTTGGGTTCATCTCGCCTAGGCCTTTATACCGCTGTATTTGGAGCCCTTTTCGCCCTAGCAATCTGATGTGTTCCAAAAAATGAGTTAAGCCATTTATAGATAGTGTCTCATCATCCTCAGAATCATTTTTTATGGGAAGAAATTGATATGCGGGGTTACTGTCGCCTGGGACAAAAAAGTTGTGGCCTACATCGAGATCATGGCATTTGCCTAGAAGTTTTTCGATTTCGTGAGACTCATAAATTTCATAAAGGGATATCCTTTGTGTTACCATGGATGTGCCGGATTCCACTTCTCTTGTAATCGAGTTTGATGAATCTTCTTCAGTAATTCCCTGTGACTGCATAAAGCCAGCTCTGGCCTCAAGATCTGTCAGAAATCGTATTTCCTCTTCGTTTCCTGTTCGAATTCTCGCGAGATAACGGGGAAGAGATTTGGTTTGCTCATCATAATGGGATAACAAACGCTGAAGTGTGCAGCCATATCTGTTTATTCCTTTTCCTACCGCCTCGATTTTAAGAAAAAGATCGGTCAAATTAAGGAGCTCATCCTGAGAAAACAATTTGTTGTCCGAAGACCTGAGAAACTGAATGTCGTCACAACCAAGATTGATAAGTATCTGGCTCATTTCAGCATCATCCTGTATATACTGTTCAGTTTTTCTGCGTTTTATTTTATATAAAGGTGGACGAGCAACATAAATATATCCATTTTCTATCAGGCCTTTCATTTGACGAAAAATGAAGGTCAGTAACAATGTCCTGATGTGAGCCCCATCGACATCTGCATCGGTCATGATTATTATCTTGTGGTAACGGGCTTTGGTTGCATCGAAAGCTCCCTCTCCTTCGTGATCTCCAATACCTGTGCCAACTGCTGTTATCAAGCTCCTTATCTCTGCGTTGTTAAGGACTTTGTCGAGTCGTGCTTTTTCAACGTTAAGAAGTTTCCCTCTGAGAGGTAAAATTGCTTGTGTAAGTCTATCGCGACCTTGCTTTGCCGAGCCGCCCGCTGAATCACCTTCAACTATATATAGCTCGCTTTTGGCTGGGTCTTTTTCGGAACAATCAGCTAATTTCCCCGGTAATCCACCACCTGAAAGAGCACCTTTTCTTACCGTTTCCCGAGCTTTTCTGGCAGCTTCCCTTGCCCGTGCTGCATGAATCACCTTTATGATAAGCTGTTTGGCTTCATCTGGGTTCATTTCGAAGTGGTATTTCATTTTTTCTCCGACAATCTTTTGCACGATTCCGTCCACTTCCCTATTTGACAATTTGGTTTTTGTCTGACCCTCAAACCGCGGCTCCGGAACCTTGACCGATATTATGGCAGTCAACCCCTCGCGCACGTCATCACCTGTCAAAGAAAGATCTTTTTCTTTCAGCATGTCGTTCTGTCTCGCATAGTTATTGATAACCCGCGTCAGAGCAGTTCGAAATCCAGACAAATGCGTTCCCCCCTCTACATTGTGAATGGAGTTGGCATAGGCATAAATTTGGTCACTGAAGGAATCGTTGTAAATGAGCGACACCTCCAACTTTATGTTTCCCTCTCCGGACTCCGCAGGGGCTTCTCCGGAAAAAGAGATCGGGTGCTCAATGATGCAGTTTTTGTTCTTATTGAGGTAAAGGACATATTCGCTGATTCCATCTTTGAACAGAAAGTTATCGCTGCGGTTGGCCTTATCGTCTTTTAGTGCGATTTTTACGCCTGGATTAAGAAATGCCAGTTCCCTCAGGCGCTTTGCCAAAAGATCGAACTTGAACTCTCTCTCTTCTGTAAAAATCTGCTCATCGGGCATGAAGATGATTTTCGTACCAGTCGACTGACAAGACCCGACCACCTCAATAGCCTTCGTAGTCTTTCCTCGTGAAAACTCCATTTTGTGCACGCTTCCATCCCTTCGTACCTCAGCCACAAACCATTCGGATACAGCGTTTACGCATTTTGCGCCTACTCCGTGCAAACCACCCGAGACTTGGTACGCACCTTTGCCAAATTTACCTCCGGCATGGAGGTTGGTCAAAACCAACTCAAGCGCGGGCATATTATGCTTGGGGTGCATATCCACGGGGATTCCTCTTCCGTCATCCTGAATGGAGCATGAGCCATCAGTGTGAAGGTGAACGGTAATCTCAGAACAATATCCTGCCAGAGATTCGTCAATCGAGTTATCAACTATTTCGAATACGCAATGATGAAGTCCCCTTTCATTGGTATCCCCAATGTACATGTCCGGTCTTTTTCGAACCCCTTCGAGCCCCTCCAGTTTTTGAATCTTGGAAGAGTCGTATTTGTCCTCCTGGTCTTTTGCGGAAGCGTTATCTTCAGGCATTGGAATTTATAAATTTGAGCAGGTTGACTACAAAAATACTATTAGTATAGCTAATTGTAATAACTGGGTTATGGAGAGAGTGAATTTTTTTTGATCAGACTACTAATCAGTAAGTTATCTTACCTACTTTGCCATGTTCTCGTCAAGGGAGGACTTGTTGAAAAATGCGTAATTAAAATTCATGGTTTTTCTCGATGCACAACCGGAATAGATTATAATAAATTCTGCTATTGCATTCCTATCCAACCTATTACGACTTTTTAACATACTGATTGACCAAGTCTTTCGAGAGATTTTCCGTTGTTGGCGTTCGGTTGGATTGGAAGTGCAAGCGAACTTTCTACAAATTTTTCTTTCCTTCTGGTACAAAATTTTTTCAAAAGCATCGCGATATTGCGCTTATGGGGCTTTCTTTTTTGTCTAAAATTTACGGTTATCCATAAATTTTTTTAATTCTAAATCGTTCGTTATGGAATTAAATCCCAGATCAAAGACACCAATGCAACCGTTCCGACAAAGTAAATTAGGTTAAAGAAAATTCCTATTTTCAAGAAATCCTTAAATCGATAACCGCCAACCGTATAAACGAAGGTGTTGGTTTGATAGCCTATGGGCGTCACAAAACTTGCTGAGGCTGCAATGCATGCTGTCAAAACATATGCCCGGGCCAATTCTTGACCCTCGGGTCCGGCTCCTAACATCTGATAAGCCAAAGCCAAAGCTATCGGGGCCATAATTACAATGGTTGCGTTATTCGACAATAGTTCGGTTAAGACGGCGGTTATCAAATATAGAATTACCAACACGGCAAAGTGATGCCAGGATGGATCGAAGAAATTCATGCCCACTTGACCTACGACGGATGCAATCATTGTCGAAACTCCTGTTGATTGCATGGTTAACCCAAGGGCAAGCATTCCGTAAATTAAGATTAAGATGTTCCATTCGATTGATTGGTACGCCTCACTTGGCTTGATGCACCCCGTTACAAGCAACAAGGCGACGCCGACTATCGAAGCAACGGATATGGGAAGTACTCCGAAGGTTGCGACCGCAATGACCGAAACCAAAACTGTCAAAACAATAGGAGCCTTCCTTTTCATATTACTTGCCGGAAGAACCGGTTGGTCCAATAGGACGATTTCTTCTGATTGTCTTACGCGCTCGATAGATTCCTCAGTTCCCAACAAAAGAAGTGAGTCTCCGGATTGTAGCTTTATTCCCTTAATTTGGTCGCTAAGGTTTCTCCCTCTTCGGTGAAGTGCCAGTATCGTGATGTTAAATCGAGTGCGAAAACTCGCATCTGAAAGGGTTTTGGAAATGAGAGATGACGAAGGCCCTACGAGACCTTCGACCATGACCCCCGTTTTGGATGAAATTTGTTCGATACCCAATTCAGATTCGCTCAACAAATCAACGCCCTCCAGTTCCCTTGCCTCTATGATGCCTTGAGGTCGGCAGGATAGGACGAGGCGGTCTCCGGCCGCCAGAACAAGCTCGAGGGCATTCGGCGTAGCTGCCTGCCCTTTCCGGACAACGTCAAGCAAGCGAACCCCGGAAAGAGATGCTATTTCGGATTCACGGATTTTCTTTCCCAATAAGGGAGATCCTTCCAATACAACCGCTTCGGTTAAGAATTCTTTTCGATCAATATCTGAAATGATGTTGCTCAGTGCCTCTCTGTCAGGCAGCAACCTTCTGCCGAAAAGAACCAAAAAACCAAGAGCTATCGCCAACAATGGAAAGGCTATTTTGGAAAGCTCGAACATTCCGAGGGGTGCCATCTCCGGATAAATCGAGTTCTCGGACATTATGCCGCTTGCCAATATATTCGTACTCGTTCCAACCAGAGTACAGCACCCTCCGAAAATGGAGGCATACGAAACAGGGATTAACAATTTCGAGGAGGAAACACCCAGTGTGCGGGACAAGCTCATGACGATTGGCAACAAGACCACGACCACCGGCGTATTGTTGATAAAAGCCGACAAGAAGGCTACGGAGACAAACAAAACCAAAGTAAACTTTATATACCCGTACTTACAGAATTTGCTCAGTGCTTCGGTTGCCTGCTCGATGAGATGGCAACGGTTCAACGACGCACTTATTACAAACATCGCAGCTATCGTAATCGGCGCCTCGTTTGAAAAAACCGTAAAGACCTCCTTGATGTTTGGCCATTTGTCGCTCAGGTTGAGACCGGAGATGACGAAGATCAAGCCGATCAAGAAAAGGGCGGTGACGTCCACGCTCACCTTTTCCATTAAAAATGAGGTTAGCGCGGCACAAAGCAACCCAAGGGCAAGCATTGATTCCCATTCCATATTCTCAAATGACTATTTTATGGCAAGCAGTCCTGCAGAACTGTAAAGTCGTCTCTAATTCCATCCTCTTGAATAATTCTTACTTAGGGCCAACTTGTCCACCACAACTTTACCCCGTCTCAACATGAAACTCGAAATAAACAACCGGCCAAGGCGTTTGAGGAACCATCCGATCCTGAATTCCATGATTACCGAAACGCGTCTGTCGACCGACGATTTAGTGCTTCCCGTGTTTGTGACGGAAGAAGAGTCACCCACCCCCATTTCATCCATGCCGGAAATTTTTCGATGGCCTACAAGTCTTCTCGTTGAAAAACTAGAGGAGTGGAAGGCTCTCGGAATCAAATGCTTTGCCGTTTTTTCCCATATTGCCCCCGCCCTAAAAGACCCGACGGGTGCCGAGATTCTAAGCCCATCGTCACTAGCCTACCGAGCGGCACGGGAAATAAAAGACAAAGTCAAGGGTATTGCCCTTATTGCCGACCTGGCGCTTGATCCCTACACAACCCATGGACATGACGGCATTTTATCAAGTGATGGGAGGGTGGACAACGACAAGACCGTTGAGATCTTGGCCAAGGCTTCGGTTTTAGCGGCCGAGGCAGGATACGACATGGTCGCACCATCCGATATGATGGACGGACGCATTTTGAAAATAAGACAAAACCTAGACAGGGAAGGCTATGTGCAAACGGGCATTATTTCTTATTCCGCCAAATTCTCTTCTTCTTACTATGGTCCTTTCCGGGATGCCATTGACTCGAAAACCGGCGTGACTGTCGATAAATCCGGCTATCAGTTAAACCCTGCAAATTTTCGCGAAGCCCAAAGAGAACTGGAGTTAGATCACCTCGAGGGAGCCGACATTCTGATGGTAAAACCCGCAGAGCCATACCTTGACGTTATTCGGCACGCCAAAACATCTTACAAGCTACCCATTGCGGCCTATCAAGTTTCAGGCGAATACTCCAGGATTTGGGCCGCACACCTTCAGGGTTGGCTTGATCTTGAAAACTGTGCCATGGAATCACTGCTTTCGATCAAAAGGGCAGGGGCGGACATTATATTTACCTATTTTGCAGAAAGGGCCAGTAGGCTTATCTAGTCTTCCTCATCCGGGGCACCCCCTTCATATGGAGTGGTCTCCTCCTTTTCTTCCTCTTCCCATTTCAAGTCCGCGTCCGGGAGGAGTTTCTCCTCTTTCTCGGCAACTTCCAAACCAGTATCCAAATCGGAATAATCCTCGGTCTTCTCTTTTGCCGTCTCCGGATCCTCCTCCAGATCGGCATCTATAGCAAAACCTTCTGGAACAAAATCCAATATTGAGAATAGTTCGTCACTAAAGTGACTCCTTTGCCCTCCCAAGAAATCGTTGTTTTGCTTTTCCGCCAATACTTCCTCCATCTCCTCCTGCGTATATGGCTCGGCGAATTCAATGAGCTCGTTAAGCATCGAAACCCTTATTTGAGTAACATGGTTAAGAAAATCAGCATAAGGACCCTTCTCCTCGTCCAGAACGTCCGGCAAAGCAAAAAGCATGTCCTCGGCCTTCAGAAGAGAATCCCTCACCCGCGACAGTTTGACCTGTCCTCCCTTAAGTTCCTCCTCGATAGCAAAGGTAAAAAAGGCTTCGTCCACCAATTGCGACTCAAGTCCGTAAACCATCATTGAGTCCAGCAATTCGCTGATGTGGAGAAACTGCTTGGGGTCTATTATTCCCAAATCTCCTACGTCCCAATTCTCTTTGTCGCTGATAGAATCTACCCACCATTTTTCATCTTCTTCACGGCGTACGATACACCAATCTAAACTCGGTCCTGTTTTTTTCATTGGTTTGCCTTAAAATCGGATTTTTTTGTATGTCAACTACCTTGTTTGAAATTTAGAAAAAATTTGTTTATCTTCTTTGAGTTATCTTTATTTCTTTTGGCAATCCTTAATCATCAAAGTGTCCCTTTTATACGATAATTTACTCCGTCCTCTACTCTTTAAGTTTGATCCCGAACTCGCTCACGAACTCGCATGTAACTTCATGGGCTTTGCCAATCGTTCGCATACTTTGAAATTCATTACGAAATCACTTGTCCGGACGCAATCACCATCAGTCAAGTTATTCGGGTTGAATTTTCCCGGTTACATAGGACAAGCCGCAGGATTGGATAAGGATGGGCGTTTCCCAGGGATTTCATCTGCCCTGGGGTTTAGCCACATCGAAGTCGGCACAGTAACACCAGGGGGACAGTCGGGGAATGCAAGACCAAGACTTTTCAGGTATCCGGAATTTGGCGCACTCGTTAATCGAATGGGGTTCAACAACAAGGGATCAAAGGCTCTTGCAGAGCATATCTCCAAATTTTACCCCAAAGGCAAAAGAAGGTCCCCTTTGGGAATCAACATAGGGAAATCAAAAAATACTCCACTAGACCAGGCAGTCGACGATTACCTCACTGCTTTCACAGACGTAGCCCGGCAAGCTGACTACATTGCCATTAACATCAGTTCTCCCAACACCCCGGACCTCCGGGACTTGCACCAAGAAAACTACCTGCTTCCCTTGCTGAAGAACATTAGGGCGCACAATCTCGATTGGGCAAAAAAACACGGTCAAGTGCCTTTGCCTTGCCTGCTTAAGATTTCCCCTGACGAAGATTACAAATCGCTAGAACGCATAGTATCCCACGCAATCGACAACTCGTTTGACGGAATAATCGCAACCAATACCTCTGCAGACAGAAAATCCTTCACGCAGATGACATCGTTTGAAAAAGGAGGACTCAGTGGAAAACCCATTGAAAACAAATCCACTCAAACCATCCGCTTCATTTCGAGGTTAACCGACTTCAAGTTCCCAATCATTGGGGTAGGAGGCATATTTAACAAAGACGATGCATCCCGCAAACTGGATGCCGGTGCTTCGCTTTTGCAAATTTACTCCTCTTTTGTCTACAATGGTCCCCTTTTCCCCTCCGTGCTAGCAAATTCTCTTGCCTACAGGAAAAGGCGTTGGTCATAATCATTGCCCCGATACTTTTTTTCCACTAAGAAAAAAATTACTTTAGCAAAAGAAACTTTAAGATGAAGAAATTACTTGTCGTGCTTGTTTCCGTTTTCGGGGTTTCTCTGCTAATGGGTTTTATCATTATTTTCGAAGGGAATTTTGGCAAAGTAACCATTTGGTGGAAAGAGGTAACTCGAAACAGCGATTGGATTTACTACAGTCCCTACAAAGAACGGCGAGTCGAATCGGACACGCTGCATTTCGAGGAAGCAAACGGCATTGTTTTCGTTGATAAACATTTGTTTTGGAAAGGTTCCGGTGCTCGGGCGAAGCCCGAGATATCCGAGGACAATATTTTGCAGAAAGTCATTTTAATATCTGGAGGTTCTGGCTACTCGGATCAGGTCATCGCCAAGGTTACCGGGGCTATGGCAAATGAATTCGAACTAGGACCCGTAACCGTTGTAAACGGCAAGATCACAAAAGTAGGCATAAAAAAAGCAACCACCTGGAATTTCATACCCTTGGCTTTCTGCGAAGATGAAAAGTTTGCTTTCAGCGGAACAGTGGAAGAAAAGTATCCCAGTGGGCAGATAATCGAAGAATCAAAATATCTTTCGGGCGTTCTGCACGGGAAGGTAAGGAAATATAACGAGAAGGGAATTCCCCTGCATGAAAAAGATTATGTCAAGGGACAAAAGCATGGAACCCATATATATTGGTACCACAAGCCATTGGATCCCGACGACTACAAGCCAGCCAAAGGAACCAATTCAGAATCTCTTTGGCTAAAGCTGAGGAAAGAGGCAAAGGACAAATTCGGCCGTGAATTCGGTGGGCAAGAAGCCAACAAATGGGTTGTCGACAATTATAAGCTGAAAGGGGGGAAATTTCCCGTAGAGCTCCTGGAGCATTGGCAAGAAAACCTTAAACACGGGCTTTTCGAAGGTTACGACAAAGATTTCGACCAAACTTTTAAATCAGAATATGACAAAGGTCATAGAATCAAACACAAGGCATTCGGTAAAAACAAATGAATGGTGCTCAAGGGGGGACTCGAACCCCCACGCCTTTCGGCACTAGATCCTTAGTCTAGCGCGTCTACCAATTCCGCCACCTGAGCAACATGGAGAGGGATCATAAAGAAGACTTGAAAAAAAGGCAAGACGATCAATCAAGTCAAATAGGGAGAGGATTGTCAGATGACTAATGATAAAAACAAACCCATTGACTTATCCTCAATGGAAAATTTTGAGATCGAACCCTCCTGGGTCAAAAAAAAGACCGGTTCCAATGCCTACAAGCATGTTACCGGAAAAGAAAGGGGGCAACAAACAGACAGAAGAAGGGGCGGGGACAGAAGGTCAACGGATCAACGCAGGGCAAAACCAAGACACGAAAGAGGTGAAAACCCAAGAAGAGTAGAAACAAGGTTTGAATTTCAACTTTTGCCGGAAATTGAAATTCTGGAAAAGATTAAGTTGGAAATGCGCAAAACAGGCATTTCGTACGGGCTGTCAGACATCTGTGAGACCATATTGGCAAAAGAGGAAAGATATTCCATAAAGATAAGATTCAAAGAAGAAAAAGAAAAAAGCTTCACGATAACCATTGATGATCAAAATATTTTCTCATCCGACGAAAAAGCTGTGGATCACTTGTTGAAAAACAACTTTGATAAAACATTCTCTAAAGAATTGGATTTGGAAGAAAAACCAATTAAGAACTTCAGTTATGTATATCAGTGTGCCAAAACAGGTTTTCTTTTACCTCCGAACAACTATCATCGTTATGAAGAAGTCGTCAGGCAGCATATGTTTCTCAATGGGATTAATGAGAATTTCGAAAGATTTTCGAATAATTTAGTTAAAGTCGATGATGCAGAACAAATAAAAGTGTGGACTGAGAATCCATTGAAAATTTACAAGTTCACGATCAAAAAGGAAAAGGAAGACTGGTGCACGGGCATTGATCAATTAAGAGCCAAGTTATTACGGGAAATGCCCAGTTCATTGTTTGCAAAAGAGGCAATCATTAAGATTAACGGATCAAAAGCTAATTTTCTCGAAAATATTATCAGGGAACAATTCATACAATATTATAAATTTAAACCAAACTGGATAAATCAGTTGTTTTCCGCTTGTCTAGTTAACCTTAAGAAAAGTAATTTTACTATTTTTAAGTATTCTGAAAAAAAACATACTTATGCGTGTGCCTACAAAAGAAATAAGGTTGAGGAAAAACAACTAAGCAAAAATGCTCAAACGATTTTGTCATTTCTGAAAAAATCGAAGGAAGGAAAGAAGGCTGTAATACTCAAGGACAAAGAGCTAGAAGCACTGGGTTCAAAAGATATACTTGTTGAATTGAAATGGATGGTGAAAGAGGGATATATTACTGAATTTGCCAATGGTTCAATTGCGGTTAATTAATAATGCGTTATCCGGATTTCCCTTTTTGAACCACCCTTGTGATTGATGAATAATTCCATGATCTGACCGACTTCAGGAATAACACATTCAAAACTGGTCCATTCCATCAATAAAATCCAGGGATCCAAAAGCAATGGTTCTATTTCATTACAAAAAAAATCATAATCGCATGTTTTCCTGTAAAAATCACAATGAACCATGTTTATGTCACCAACATGTAGGTTAACTCGTTGGAATGAAGCACTAGATAAGTTGTTTATCCCAAAATGATTTGCTATTTTGGAGGAAACATAAGTCTTTCCAGTACCTATATCACCGTTTAGTAAAATAATCGTCTGAGGTTTAATTAATTCCGCAAGTTTTGATACAAAAACATCAGTTTGAGCCTCATTGGTAACAAAATGTGATTTGAATGTCATGTAATTCTACTTAAGTAGTATTAGAATAATCATGATACCATTAAATATTGAGTGGCTAACTATCGGAACAATAATACTATTACTTCTTTCGTATATATATGTTAAACAACAGCTAAACACAAACAATACCGAGAATGTAAGTATGTTGTAATGTATAAAGGAGAAAATTAAGGATGAAATTACACATCCCCATAAAACACCAATACTTTTTTTGAACAGGGGATACATCATTCCTCTAAATATCAACTCTTCCGTAATTGGTGCTATAATGCATGCTGTAATAATAATTGTTCCTATATTTCCATAATTTCCATTTTGTAACCTAAGAACATTATCTTGTGCTTCATAACCTTCCAGCAGCAAAGATGAAAGCCAACCGACTATAAATAATATTGGCCACACCTTAATGGTATGGATTGTTCCATTAAAAAAGTCGGTTATCCAATTATTCTCTCTATCGTATATTTTGTTTTCAATAACAAAATATAGTAATGTGCATGCCATTAGTGCCAAAATTTCGTTTTTTTGGAAAACTATCACGGCAATTGATACGATTCCGGCAAATAGCACGCATAGCCACAAAGAGGAAAATCGGGGTACTTTTACGCGCAATAAAGTAACCGTTTTCTTCCGGTTCTTGAGGTTGAGAAAAATTCCTATCAGTGATAAGGTCAAGTTGGCAATTTCACCAATATGTAAATTAAAAGCCAAGGAGCTGAGACCTAAATTAAGTTAAATACTCTTTTGCCATTTGAAAAAGTCATCATGACCGAACCTTTCATGTCAAATCCTTCATAGGGAGAGTTTTTGGCAGCGCTTCTACCTTGGCTCGCTTTGTACCTCCAGTTGCTGTTAGGATCGAAAACAAACAGATTTGCCATTCTTCCCTCGGCAATCGTGTTGTCAACTTCAAGAATGCGTGATGGATTCAACGACATGAGTTTCGTGATGAGCGGAAAAGGGTCATCCATGTTTTTTGCCAATTCACCGAGAACTACCGATAGCGCCGTTTCATATCCAGTTACCCCTGCTGGTGCCAAATCGAATTCAACTTCTTTTTCATGCTTATGGCACGGCTCGTGAGCGCTACTTATGCAATCTATGGTTCCATCCTTAATGCCTTCCATGATTGCCTTGCGATCCAATTCTTCTCTCAAGGGAGGCATGGTTTTCGAGTTTGAATCGTAGCCAAGCAAACATTCGTCCGTCAACGCAAGGTGATGTGGGGTAGAATCTGCAGTAACCGAGATTCCCCTACCTTTGGCTTCCCGAATCAATTCGACGGACCCAGCAGAGGAAATCGACGTGAGATGAACCTTCGCACCCAAGTTTCTGCATACCGTAATGGCTCTTTGAACGAATAATTCTTCAGCCATACGGGGATAACCACCTATCCCCATCTTTAGTGCGACAGGACCATCATGGGCAACGCCGCTAGAGGAAATTGCCAAATCTCGTGGAAACTCTATGACGGGCAAGTCAAACATTGAGGCGTATTCCAAGCCCCTTGCAAATATTTCCGTATTTTGCGGGCTTGAAGGGCAATCCGAAACCGCAACTACCCCTGCCTCCTTAAGCGAACCTAGGGGAGCCAAAACTTCTCCCTCCGATGCCTTGGTCAGGCATCCACATTGCAAAATTTCAATATTCGTGTCCTTGGATGCCTTTTCGCGCATCAGGTGTACCGCACCGGGGTTATCGGCCGGAGGGCCGCTGTTTGGCATAATCAATATTGTCGTATAGCCTCCGGATGCTGCTGCATCACTGGCGCTTGACAAAGTTTCCGGCTCTTGCAAATGACCCCGGATATCAACCATTCCTGGCATTATGATCTTTCCGCTGCAGTCAAGAAGCTCGACCGAGGCATCGGGCGAAGCGAACGTTACTCTGCCGTTTGCGACCGTAAGATCGCATATTTCGTCCAATTCTTGACTTGGGTCGATCAATCGAGCGCCCTTTATGCAATAGTCAGTCATTTTTTCTCAAGCCTCCTGCACTTTGGGCACACAGGTATAGAATCGCCATCCGAACCGCTATCCCATTTTTTACCTGATCCAAGATCACAGCCCTTTCCGAATCCGCCAACTCAGAATCAATCTCCACTCCCCGGTTAATTGGTCCGGGGTGCAGGATAAGTGCACTGGGTTTTAGCCATTTGCTTCTTGCCGCGTTCAAACCAAACATTTTCGTATACTCCGACAAGGATGGAAAGTGAGATGAGCTTTGTCTCTCATGCTGAATGCGCAGAAGCATCACCGCATCGGCATCGGCCAATGATTCGCGAAGGTCATGGGAAACTCGAGCACCCATTGCCTCGAATTGTCTTGGCACAAGCGTGGATGGGCCCGCCAGGGTAACTTCGGCGCCTAGTTTTTTCAGGCCCCAAAGGTTCGATCTCGCTACTCTACTAAACAATATGTCTCCTAAAATCGTTATTTTCTTCCCCACAAGGCTTCCGATGTTTTCCCGCAAGGTAAAAATATCCAAGAGTCCTTGACTCGGATGCTCATGGGCTCCGTCTCCCGCATTGATTATCGGCACATCTATCGTGCGGGACAGGAAGAGAGGAGAACCCGGGGAAGAGTGCCTGACCACGATCAAGTCTGCACCCAGAGCTTGCACGTTTAGTGCAGTGTCTTTTAGGGTTTCCCCTTTTGTCAGGCTACTTGATTTTCCAGATATGGATATCACGTCTGCACACAAGCTCTTGGCCGCTATTTCAAAGGCTATTCTGGTCCTAGTACTTGGTTCCAGAAAAAGGTTCACGACCCTTTTGCCCTTTAGGTAGTCCGTTTGTCGCTTCGGGTGGGATATTTCATCCTTAAACTTGGAAGCTTGGCGAAGGATGCATTCGATTTCTTCCGCGGTCAATTCCTCCAAGCTCAAAAGGGAGCTCCTCTGCCAATCCTTTATTTCCATAAAGTGGCTTGTCGAGATTCCAAGCTGCCCGGATCTTCGGCACTATCGGTCAGATGCTTGGGCGGTGATCCCGCCCTTTTGCTTAATTCGTCCTGTCTGCTTTTGATCATTCCCCGAAATATTTCGCGCGTTTTTTGCTTCATCCAAATAGCGGTCGGAGATTTATCCCGATAGTCGGCAGGACCATTGTTATGAACTCTTGATCTTTCGACAAGATCACAAGTTTGTTCAAACTCTCTTTCGTTGTTCGGATCATATACCGCATAGGTCCTGCCTCCCATTTGCTTCACAATGGCAAACACCGGCACATCGCTTGGTCCGTCCGCAACATAAATCATTTGCTCTATCGGTATTCGCCTGTCTTCGTGGGGAATCGAGGTGTTGACATCAATGGAGGGGTTTTTGTTCGACCCTTTGTTGATTTCAAAAATACATCGAGTCTTTATCGTGTTGTCGACCGTCATGCCAACTTGGGAGATCTCAAGATCCAAAGGCAAGGAAAGTTCGGTCTGGCTCATAAAATTGGGGGGAACCGGAGATTCGATGAATTCACAGGCAAAAACATCCTCGAGATAAGTATATATTTTGCTTCCCCTTATCATTTGGGCCAAACCCGTGCTTATTACATAATGCTCTATCTTGAAATCGAAACTGGCAAATTCCTTTTCTTGCGGAATGTTTTTGAGTTGGTCAAAAAAATCAGGTAGGCCATGGCAAAACTGGAGTTCGGAGCCTAGTTCCATCAGTTTTTGATTAGTCAGTCCACGCATGGGTCCATTCTTTACATAGCTTAGCAGATGGTTAAGATAAATGGTGTCGGAAGAAATCCTTAATCCTCTTTCTGAATAAAGAGACGGCAACTGGTTGACTTCTTTCCAAAAGGTCGATTCGTCTATGTCGTAATGCTCAAAAAGAGGTCGCTGCATATATCCGGGAATCAGGGTCTTATCAAAGTCCCAAACACAAGCCACTATGTTCTGCCCGTGAATTTGATGGTTTTGGCGATTTGGATTCACTTAAGGTTTCTTTGAGGCTCAATCTTTTGTTAAACAATTTGAATGATGGACCTTCTACCAAATATAGATCCCTTTCGGCAACGATACAATGAGCTGGAAGAACAGTTGTCTGATCCGATAATTTTTAAGGATGCCGTACTTGCTTCGGAGTTGTCAAGGGACCATGGCAGAGTTAGGGGCATAATAGAAGCTTTTGAGGAAATCAATGGGTTGGAGGAGCAACTCGAGGAGAGCGAAGGGTTGCTATCCGACGAAGAGTTTGCCGAGGCGGCCCAAGAGGAGATTAATTTACTGCAACCAAGAATCAAAAAGCTAAGGGAAGATCTTCTCGTTGCCATGCTTCCGCCGGACCCCGACATGGGCAGAAATACGATCATCGAAATAAGAGCTGGGGCGGGAGGGGACGAGGCTTCGCTTTTTGCCGCAGATTTGTTTCGCATGTATTGCAAGTACTCCGAAAATAAGAATTGGTCTCTTGAATGCCTGAGCCAAAGCCATTCCGAATCAGGTGGGTTCAAGGAAGTCGTTTTTATGATCAAGGGTGATGACGCCTGGTCAAAGTTAAAATTCGAAAGCGGCGTTCATCGGGTACAAAGGGTGCCCGTAACGGAAGCCAGTGGAAGAATTCACACTTCCACCGCAACGGTTGCCGTCTTGCCCGAGGCAAGGGAAGTGGAGGTCCACATTGATCAAAGTGATCTTGAAATTAGTGTTTGCAGGGCCAGCGGTCCGGGAGGACAGGGTGTCAATACCACCGACTCGGCCGTGCAAATCCTTCACAAGCCTTCCGGACTGACCGTATATTGCGCAGATGAACGTTCTCAACTAAAGAACAAAGGCAAGGCCATGACCGTCCTTCGTTCCAGGCTTTTCAAAATGAAGCAGGCAGAAGAGCGCGAAAAATATGCCCAAGACCGAAGAGAGCAGGTGGGAACAGGCGACAGGAGTGAAAGAATCCGAACTTACAATTTTCCGCAAAGCAGGATTACTGATCATCGCATAAATTATACCTCACATGCTCTAAACGAATCCCTGCTTGGAGATCTCGATCACCTTTTCAATGCACTTTATGGGGAAGACCTCAAACTTCGCCTGGAAAATTTGAGCCATGACAAAGAAGGGTGAATTTCTCACCTGCCTGGAAGTGCTCACCAAGTCCGGTGATTTTTTGCGTGCCAAGGGCGTACCCAGTCCCAAATGTGATTCGGAATGGATTGTTTCATCTATTCTTCACAAAAAGAGAATGGAGCTTTACCTCTATCCGGATGAAATAATTGGAGAAGAAGAGCTAAGGGCTATCAGGTCTTTGATTGTCAGGAGGGGGAAGAGAGAACCTCTTCAGCATATCCTTGGGAACGTAAACTTTGCGGGGCTTACCATTAAATGCGACAAACGAGCATTAATCCCCCGTCCGGAGACGGAAACTTTGGTCGAATATATCCTGCAAAGGATGCAGCCCTCCTTTGACGGTGCTATTGTCGATATGGGAACAGGTTCTGGGGCTATCATGGCAGCCCTGTGCTCCTCGTTGCCATCCTCTACGGGTATCGGAATTGATAAGAGTGAAAATGCTCTTTCTCTTGCAAGCGAGAATCTCGAGGCACTAAATTTGGTGGGCAGAACACAATTGCGGCAACTTGACTGGGGTGCACAAAAAATAAGGGAGGAAAAGGTTGGGCTTATTGTTTCAAACCCCCCTTACTTGAAAATGAATGAATGGGAGTATGCCGAAACCGAGGTCAAGGAACATGACCCGAAAGTTGCATTGGTGGCTGAAGAAGATGGGTTTTCAGAGCTAAGAAAAATTATAGAAATAAGTGCCGAAATACTATCTTCGGGAGGAATGCTTGCTCTTGAATTTGGGGTCTCCCATGCGGATCAAATAACTGAAGCGTTGACTTTCAAGTTCGAAAAAGTCGAAATCTTGAAAGACTTGTCTCATTATAGACGGTTTTCGATCGCAATAAAAACCTAGAGCGATCTACGGCAAACTATCCGTTGCTCAGACCTCTTGTCTCACAAGGGAGATGATGATTTTTGGGAAACTTGACCTCCATCCAATATGTCAATCCAGTCAACCATGATACGAACACTCTCATGCAAGCGAATATCCAATTCATTTGGCTTTTCAAACGATATTTCGGATTCTTTTTCCGCTAATGATTCTGGGGTTCCCCCGCGAGCTTGAAGGGATTTGAGTGTTTGATCCTTTACGACCTGAAGCTTTACTTCCGAAAAGGAGTATGACTTATCCGCCAAGGATTCATAAGTCTTTTGAAGGGCTTGGGACACTTCTAGGTCAGTATTTTTTCGGGAAAGACGAGTTGCCAAGTTAAGGGACAAGATCTTGGTTTCCCTTTTCTTTTTAAACCACGATATGTTCTCCTTGAGGTAAGTGAACTCCGAAAAGGTATTTTGACGGACTTCACTAAGTTTTTTGAGTTTTTCCAAATCGTCAACTGAGTACAAAAACTCTTCTTCAGGCCGACGAAAGTTGACCGCCGGAATGCGGTCCCACTCCAGCGCATTATCCAAATCAGATTCACCGATAGGCAGGAAGGTATTGATCGTGTCTATGGAAATATCGCTTTTTACACCGCCTATCTGCGTACTGTCACCGGAAGGTAAATAATACTTTTGAATGGTAATTTTTGCGGCACTTCGCTTTTTGGAAATGGCAGCAAAATTCAGGGGGAGCTTCATGGGGATAAGTGACTGTACCGTTCCTTTGCCGTGTGTTGTCTCGTCACCCACAATGATCGCTCTTTTGTGATTTTGGAGTGCCCCGGCTACAATCTCAGAGGCCGAAGCACTATACCTGGAAACCAAAATTATCATGGGCCCGTCCCACGCAAGCTTAGGATTGAAATCAAATTTTTTGCGAATCTTTCCATCGGTACTCTTGACCTGAACAACCGGTCCTCGAGAAATAAAAAGGCCGGCAAGGTTGACAGCCTCGCTTAGGTAGCCGCCCCCGTTTCTTCGCAAATCCAAAATCAAGCCTTCGGCCTTCAGGTTTTTTAATGCCCCAATGAGTTCTTCCACATCATCCGTTGCTTTAGGTCCATTTCCCGAAGACCCATAGAAAGAGGGTAGGTCGATGACTCCTATCATTCTGGATTTGTCGCCATCGCCTGTTTTGTGAAGCGTTGCCGAGGCCAAGTTTGCGGTAAGTTTTATTTTGTCACGTATAATGCGGACGATCTTGGAGTTGGCGGGGTCTTGTATCGGTTTTATCTCCAAACGAACCAAGGTATCTTTGGGACCCTTGATAAGCTCGACAGTTTTCGAAAGTTTCATGTTCACGACATCCACGAAATCACCCTCTGCTTGAGCTACCTTTAAAATCACGTCGTCAGGCTCAAGTTCGCGAGAGCCCTCTGCCGGGCCGCCTGGCAACAGTTCTTTGATGGTACATAATCCATCTTCATCCCTCAGCACGGCTCCTATGCCGACTAATTCATTGTTCATTTGCTGATCAAATCTTTCCTTCTCTTTTATGTTCATGAAGGTTGTGTGGGGATCAAACATCTGCGTCAAGGTGCTGAGGTAAAGTTCCTGGACGTCACTGGATTCAAATTCTTGAATATTCTTCTTCCATCTTGCATACCTTTTTTGAAGTTTGTCGCGAGAATTGTTTGTAATCTCTGATAAATTTTCGGAGGAAAGGCTCTCTTCCGACATATTTGCGTCCAATTGTTGAAGGGTCTCGTTGAGCAATTCGAAGGAAACCAATTTTTTCCAATGCTTTTCCAATTCGTCTTCGGTTTTGGGCCAAGGAGCATTTTCCCTATCGGTGTCAAAAGTCTGATTGGTATCAAAGGTCATATTTGCATCCAAAAAGGTCAGAGCCCAATCCAAGCGAGCCACCGACCGTCTTTTGTACTCATTGTAAATTTCGTAACCTGGAAAAAGATTTCCTTGTTTAAAAAAGGTAATGAGAGTGGGGGAAAAAGATTTATCGAAATTATCTACCTCCTTTTGTGTAAAATAAAGTTTCTGTTTATCCAGTCTTTCCAAAAAGCTGGAGAGGAATTCCCTTGGTTCCAACTTATCGATCGGAACTTTGTTGAAATGGGCTTGCTCCAAGGCTTGCACTAACCACTTCGCCTCATGCTTCATGAGAGGGGAAGGTTCCAAGTTGCCACCGTCGACAAGTTCAGGTTCACACAACCCCGAATGTCCAATGAAAACAAAAGACAGACAGAAAGCAAAAAACTTAAGCGGAGAGAAGGATTGGGGGGGATTCATCAAAGTGCATTTTGATAGAGTTAATGTTTGTTAAGCAAGCCTTTTGCTTTGTCCAAAGTATTCTTTTCATTTTGGTTCAAGGAACCGAACCCCTTCTCGTTTATCTTATCCAAAATTCGATCGACCTCAGCTTGCAAGGTTTGCTGATTGGATAGATCGACCGAATAGGAAGGTTTGCTAAAGTTGGTATTGGTGGAGAAAAAAACCGGTTTTTTCTTAGAAGGTGCGCCTTGGGAGGATTTGCTGCTAAAAACGAAACTTGGGAAAGACCGGCCCGAAAGAATAAACCGGTATACAAACGCACCCGCAAGCATACCGCCCAAATGCGAAGAATAACTTGTGCTGCCAGGTTGGTCGCGAAGTTCCAAAAATACAAAACCGAAAAGCTCAAGAACAAGGACTCCCATAAGGAGATACTTAGGTTTGAGTGTAACCGGCAATATGAAAAAAAGAAGTAGGGTTATGGGTTTTTCCGGATAACTGAAGCAGAAAAAAGTAAGCAGGGATAGTACGACACAGGTTGAACCGCTAAGGGCAAAGATCGGAGGATCCAAATAATGGAAAGGTATCCATAGCAAGGCACCGAATATTACGGACAGGCCGCAAAGCCAATAAAAGTTTCGCGGCCCTAACTCTCTCTCAACAGGCCTTCCGATAAAATGAAGACCTAACAAATTTACGATTAGAAGCAATGGATCGGAATGGAGAAAGGGGAAGGTACAGATCGTCCAAACAAAACCACTCTCTATGAAAGATGCGGAGAAACCAAATAATTCCAAATGTGGGCCATTACCGAGATTGGTATCGGAAAAAAGAACGTAGATGGCTTGTACAACGAAACAACCAATCAAAATGATGAGTAACCTGTCGATAGATGAACGGAGTCCGCCCGAAAAAGGTTTTTTCATGTAACTCCGATCATAAAGCATAAGCTAAAACTATCACTACATTAAGTTGGGGCAAATAGAATTGGAATTGTTTTTTTGTTTGGTTGTAAAATGTAGATGGGTTTGCTTGTGTTTGGCTGGATGCGTCCTCCCATTACCTACGCACTAATGCCTTTCCTTGTCGGCTTGCCATTGTGCGCAAGCGGTACTGCGACTATTGAAATGTTTTCTATCAGTGTCTCACTCATTTGCTTTCTGTATTTGTTGAGAAAAAAAAGAAAACAGAGGTTCTTGATGTATAGAAGAGTTGTGGGAATGTTACTAGGTATTGGCTTGGTATTAATATGCAATAATAAGCAAGTTGATGAAATAAATGTAGTACAAGGTGAAGAAGGTTTATCAGAGATATGGAAGACGATGCCCAAAAGAGAACTTGTGATTTCGATGCGGATAATTGAGAGAAGTACGATTACAACTATAAATGAAAAGAGCTATGATATATATGAAGGGTATATTATGAGCGCACCAAAGATTCGCATTGATCTACTGGGAAAGAAAGCATCGTGGATAGAAAAATATATAAAGAGACAAAAAGAAATATTAAAAGGGGATATTGTATCATTAATTGGGGTAATCGCCCATAGGGAAAGAACACTTTTGGATGGTGTTAATAAAAATCTTAATGAAGAATACACCATTAATCATGTAGTCGTTCGCCGTGTTGAACATAAGACAGGCTTTTATTCAAATCTAAAACATAAAATATACATAAGTTTGATCTCAAATAACAGTGAAGAAGAAAAATACCCAGGATTTGTTTATGCTCTGCTAATGGGTGACAGATCACTTCTAAGATTAGATCAAGTTAGATTATTTAAGGAAACAGGAACAATGCATTTGTTTGCCGTAAGTGGACTTCATGTAGGAATAGTGTATTTAATATGCAGTTTTATTCTACGGTCTATTTTTACGCATCGAATAATTTGGATAACTGGTTCATTATTATTTGTATTGGTATATGTAGGTCTGGTAGGTTATGCTGATTCTGCTTGCAGAGCTTTCATAATGATTTCAATGTGGCAGTTCACAAAGCTTTTATATAAAAAGGGCAATCCTGTTTCGGCTTTGTATTGGGCATCGATAATACTTTTGATAATAACGCCCCATTCAATTTTCTCGTTAGGGTTTCAGTTGTCATTTACTGTAGTCCTAAATATATTATTCTGCTTAGACAAAAGTTTTGTGGTTAAAAAATTTAGTTTGTATAAGTATTTTAGAAGTTCTTTTCTTATTTCATATTCCTCTTTTTGCGGAAGTAGTTTACTGATGATAGATAGTTTCCATTTTATAAACCCGCTCTCAATATTTATTAATGTAATTTTAGTAAATATTATTTTTATTGTTTTTATATTTTGCCTCCTTCACATTACCATCGCCATTACCCTTGATTCACAATTTCTTGCGGGTATTATCGAGACTGGCCATTTTCTTTTGGAGTTTTCACTAAACCTTTTGAATCAAATCACCTTATTTCAGTTCCGGTTTCCCGGAACTTTTGATATTCCTAATTTTATTCATCTTATTTACCCTCTCATACTCATATTCCTAATGCCATATATTAAACGTTTATGGCATAAAGTCGTTATCTTGTCTTGCTTGCCGATCACATTCCTTGTTGGTAGCATATATATCAATTAGTTTAATGTAAATAGTGCTATCGTTATGGATGTCCCAAGAATTCCTTGTG
>Ga0315321_10000019_pt1 | contig 85636 bp, 64 predicted proteins | sample M180m21515metaG_FD_203464 | JGI IMG/M metagenome (GOLD analysis project Ga0315321, IMG submission 203464) | Ammonia-oxidizing marine archaeal communities from Monterey Bay, California, United States - M1 80m 21515 | ecosystem: Environmental > Aquatic > Marine > Intertidal zone | place: USA... | reverse complement strand
TTCTTCATTCTCACGATCTTTGTACGACACGCGTTTAGATAAATCGCCGAACAAAGTTGGTTGCTCAACATCTTGATCAGATGCATCAATGAAGAAAATCTTCCCTCGTTGTCCTGCAATGAAAAGCCGTCCACTGTCATCACCTGCACCGGTCAGAACAATCGGACGATCCACTCGCAGACCGGGATAGGCATCAACCACTTTCACGGGCATCAGTTTCGCATCCAACGTTGCAGGAGGCTCAGCAAGATTCACTGTCGACTGCCCGCGCAACACCGCACTTTGAACGACAGTCAGGCCAACCCAGAGGAGGCAGAAACGAGATGCAATCATAAAACTTGTCAATCAAGGGGGTGAAAATGAGACAATGTCCCGTGAGCACAATGTAGACGCTCACCTTCAGGTAGTAGCCCGCAAGTTGTCACTTCGCAGCAACAGCTGGAATGATGGTGGGTAACTGGCGGACAATGAATCTCGGCAACAACATCAACGCACGATCACTCGTGTCATCAATTGCCAATCGATATTGAAGGGGAGATGAACCTGCCATGACTTGGTTCATTCGCTCTACAAAATCAGCTCGTGCCTGGCCCAGAGGTGGTGTCCAGACAAAAATCGGCAGACGGTCATAGGTAGCTTCCGTACCAACCCACCAATGTTTTGAATCCACTTGCCGCACTTCCAGCCCCAAGGGAGAAAGAGCGTTTCTGAGGGTGCTTCCCGCATCCCCTTCATTGTGCGGCAGCAATAAATGCTCGGGTGGAGCACCACGACGAACAGCATCCTGCCAATTAAAAACGCAGGTGGCGCGATTTCGTTTCGCGGTCCGACGCATTAATCCGGCAACACTCATGGGTGCATCCAACTGCGGCCCAAAATCGCCCCCGGACAGCACCGTCCATTCCGCCTGTGAATCGTTAATCTCGCGGGCCCAACGCCTAAATCTCACCTCCTCCATCTGGGGTGCGATCCCTCTCATCCGTCTCAATGCTTCCGTTGCAAAACAGGCCTGTTGGCTAACTTCTCGGGGATTTGCATCACCATTTTCTCCGGCTAGAAATCCCTGCAAAAAATCCTGCGCCGAGGCACTGCCTGCACCGAAGTCCTCAACGGACTTGAGCCGACTGACAGCTTCATCAAAAACCTCATCCCTTAACGTCATCAGTAACAAAGTTGGCTGCTCACGAATTTCCGCATTCAAAACACCCGCAGCTTCATCAATTAATTCTCGGGCGGAACGCCAATCCTTAGTGGTTGGCACCTGCTGCTGAATGTCTGCTCCAGCCAAATCAAATGACGGCCAGTCCATTTGAATCGGGACCCCGGTAACCTGGCTAACCAACAACATCAAATCACTGGCGGGATATCCATCCGATGCAAGAGCAAGCCGGAGTGCAAGATCAGCTCTCAAATCAAGTTCTTTGGGAACGATCGGAATACGCAGATCCTCATCCTCTTCCTCTGCAGCTGCTTCCAGTTTGACCTCTTCCATGGTCGGTGGCGCTTGCAAGGTCGGCTTTGCCTGAGCACCGTCATCTAGCAGAAACTGAGTGTACTGGGCAAGTTCGGGAGGCAACTCCTGCATCCCGGGGGCGGTATCAAGACCATCAGTTTTCTCAGTATTTGACGCTGCCCCCTCAGGATCATCATCCGAAGCAACCGCACCTGGCTTACTTGGTGGATCAAGCACTGATGGCGACAACAAATCACTGGGTATCAACTGCCCTGTTCCATCACTGCCTGTTCCATCATTATTCGCCGTCGCACTCGGTGACGTCTCCGTCGCACTGTCGGGTGTGTTTGGCACATCGATCAGACCAGGACCGCTGGGTGGCTCAGCATCAGCGACAACCGGCCCGTTCGGGTTGGCTACATCAGGAGTCGTCGAGGGCGTCTGATTCTGCAGGTTTCCCATCTCACTGGACGGAACACCTTCACCCCTTTCGCTATCTTTGGCCTGTGGACTCTTTTCAGCAGTGGTGGATGGAGTGTCACCCGTATCATCGGGTTGAGTTCCGACCGTTGCGCGTTTCTGAACCTCCTGCTGTCCCCAAGATGTAACAAACCAGCCAAAGAACATGACTGCTGCAATCAATCCTGTTGCAGAAAGAGCAATGACCAGACCGATCTGACGTGATTTTTGAGTCTTCGCACTCTGCCAATCGGGGTGCATTGCTCCCGAAAGACCATCACTACTTTCTGGAAGAACAGAATCTGAACCGGCAAAGCCCTCGTCATTGGCCGGTGGTACCGAGCCCGTGGCAAGCCCCGAATCAGCTGTGATTGCTTCCTCTGTTATGGCCTGACTGTCCACTCCTGAACGCCCAATTTCAACTTGGCTATCCGGGCGGTTGATCTCCACCATCGAGCCGCACTTTGGACACGCAGCAATCGTGCCAACGACTGCTGGGTCGGAGACCCGGAGCTGACTTGCACAGGTCAGGCACTGGACTGCAAATGGCTTAAAAGACAATGGATTCGCTCGAGAAAGTGTTCCGAAACGGTAATCTGATTCAATCCAATCCTTGGCAACATCGAGAACGCACGCGCCCAAAATGCGGTTCGCCGTCGGTTACCTCAGGCATTCTCACTCAGCCACCTAGTATCAATTCTACGGGGCGGTGAGCTAACTTGCATCACAATCTGCCGGAGTCACCCAAAGGAATCAACGAAAGCAGCCTCAGGGCTTAGCCAAGTTAACACGATCAGTAAGCTATGAAGGATCCTTTGAATACAAAAAAAATCGGACTGACCCCATCGGGCCAGTCCGTTAAAGATTTAATTCTCACTCACAAAAAGGAAATCAGCTCCAGATTTGATCGACATCACCTGCCAGCAGGTCGAGCAGATCGTTCTCTTCCTCATCGTCTCTCATATCACCCGAGATGGCTGATTCGGTTGAACCCAGCCCTTCCGGTGCCTTTGGACAATCCGTTATCGCAATTTTTTCCACCGAGCTAATATCGCCATTCCCAAGACCAGCAAAGACGTCGTCTGCAGTAATCACTGTCACGGCATCATCATTCGCCAGAGCAACAAGCTGTTCGCCTTCCCCTTCGTTGGAACTTTCCATCATCACAACTAACACCTCATGTGCATCCCCCGCAGTGACACGTCCGTCACCATTCACATCAGGAAAAATCTTCTGCGAAGAATCATCACCACTGCTCTCGCCCTCTCCCACAAGCGACAACCGGTTGACGACTAGAAGTGCGTCGATTGGGGAAACGAACCCGTCGTTGTTCACATCCGCATTATTACCTTGGTTTTGCTGTCCAGAGCCTGCGGAGCTGATGGTAATTGACAGCACGTCGAGCCGGATGTCCTCAATCGCAACGGGATCGTTTTCTAAGAAAACAAGCGTGTCGTGTTGTGGCAACAGGTCAGCTGGCGATCCTTTGATCTGAACGATTCCCGGTGCTGTCGCTTCAAAATAAATCGTCACAAGCTCTGCTGGATCCTCGTTCGTATAAGGGAACGCAAAGCTTGTGCCCGAACGCAGAGTTCCAATCTCGTCGATGATTCCTGGTGTCGCTGCGGTGCCAGAACCGGCACTTGAGTTGAATGCCGATCCGAACTCAAGATCGAAGTTGTAGTTACCACCAGTCGGTTCCACTGGCGAAAGGTTATCAGCCGAGTAGAGGACATCCAGGAATCCCGCGTAAACGAGGGTGTTCGCGAAATTTTCCCGTAGATCGTCTGCGATGATTTGCAGACCGATTTCATCTCCAACCGTTACCCCAGCCGGATCCAATGACTCCCCAGCTCGATTAACCAGTGCGAAGTCAAATGCTACCAATGCATCGTTGTTCTGAGTGCCCAAGGCGAGTGTGACCTTCGCGGACGTAACGACGCCCTCACTGGTAACGACGAAGTAGCTGAACTCCTCTAAACCGCTTGCATTTGTATTGGGCTGATAACTCAAGTAGTCATCCCCCAGATCATTGGGAGTGCCGTTATTTTCAACGAGTACGATGCCCTTCGAAGGACCATCCTGCAAACCAAACTCAGTGATGACACCTGTGCCGCCGAAATTGTCATTCTCAAGCACATCCAGAACGCTTCGTTCTGCTGACGAACTGCCGCTGTTAACGATGACATTTCCAAGGGAATCAAGTCCATCAGGGAATGAATCATCCACTGCTGCAGTGACAAACTCCGACGATGGTAGAATCGTTAACTGGGTCGAGTTGAACCGTAACTGCTGGATCGTTAACGCTTCATCTTCGTCAAAGAGAACGGATTCAGCCTGTAGGCTGTTCGAAGGATCACCCATGAACTGGGCAATACCAGAGGCGTTGGCACGCATAGTCGCTTCGAAAAGAACCTCTTTTTCAGTGTGCTGCTGAAGATTACCGAAATCCTGAGTACTTCCAACTTCATTCAGGACTCCAGGAGTTTGAGCATCGCCCAATTGAAATGCTCCCGCACCACTGAAGTACGGGCCAAACGTCACATCGAAATCCCAACCATCATTTGGATTGCTATCCACGGTTGAAACCAAAGCCGAGGTGTAGAGCAAATCCAAAAAGGCAGAGGTAACGCCGTTTGGTGAACCGCTTCGCAAATCATCAACCGTGACACGGACGGTGAACTCGTCACCGACAGACACATGGTCAATGGCATTTCCGTTGGTGGCGTCCAGAATTTCCACGTCAAATTCAAGCAAGTCATCATCGGCCGCGCCCGGCAACATGTTAACCGTTACCGTTGCTTGACTGACCAGCCCAGCACCGTCCTGAATGGTATACAAAAACTGCTCAGTCCCGGCGAAACCGCTTGTCGGTGTGTATCGAATTGATTGTCCACCAGCAATCACCGAAATGATGCCACCATTAGTTCCCGCACTGACACTCGTGATCGCTGACCCACCATTGATGCTTGCGATATCGTTATCCAGCACTGCGAGCGGTCGATCGACGGAATTGGTTGGAACATTGTAGATGTCATCCACAGCGATCGGTACATTCGATTGGTACCTTACATTCACGAATACAGACGCAGTGGCGAGGTTGTTAAACTCATCCCGAACGGTGTAGCTGAACGAATCCAAGCCGATGAACCCGCTTGGTGGTGTATAGAAGATTTGATTGTTTGTCGGCGGTGGCACGATACCGATAGTGCCAGTGGTATTCAAACTGTCAATTGTCAGTTGATTACCGGCCAATTGGAAATCATTCGCCAGGACATCCAAAGGTACGCTTATCGAATTCCGTGCCACATCAAAATAGTCGTCGTTTGCGATATCTGAACCGCTGAGAATGGTCACTTTATGATCTTGGACTTCACCCGTTCCGGCGAATCCAGCAGCCCCAAGGTTCCCAGTCTTACTGAGCCTGAAACGTGCATAGGTATCACCTGTCAAAGCACTGGAGGGCACAGGGACAGCGACCGAATAAATGACGTTTGTCACTCCATTGTTGATCGCACGATTACTCAGGAACTTCTCGCCGGCGTCATCGAAGTCACCATCCTGATTGAAGTCAAGGAAGCCCTGAAGATACGCGGTCGAACCAGTCGTATTGGTGATGGTTACCTCAAAGTTGGACGTATCACCGGGTGACAAAGGAACCGTCTGCAGGACACCATCTTCGTCATTGACCAACTGGTTCAGATCATCACTGTCTGCGTCGATCGATGGAACCCCATCGACATCGCGATCAGGTGCTGTACCAATCGACAGCCCATCAACAATTCCATGTCGAGCACCATCAGGAAGCGACGTGCCATAAGAATTTGGAGCATCGCCAAAGTCGAGTGTCGAGCGGAAGCCAAAATTGTACTCGTTGGTTATAGCCGTCCCGTTAAACGTGAAATTGTGCTCACCGCTTGTCGGAAACGAAACCTGATATCCTGGAGTTGGCACGGCTCGAATTACATAATCCCCAACTGCACCGAAGTTGAAGAAGTAACTCCCGTCCTCAGCCGTACGTGTGCTGGCTTCACCCAAGTCAGGGCGATTATCATTGTCGGCGTCCAGATAGATGTAAACATCTTTGAGAGGTGTCTCATTCACATCCATGAACCCGTCACCATCGGCGTCGTCAAATGCCACACCTGTCTTGACACCCGTCACGATGCCGAAACCGAACTCAACACCCGGAACCGATCCAGAGTTTGGCACATTGACCGAACGTGAGGTACTCGTTGTTGCGAGATACTGGGCCGGCGCGACAGCTCGAATATCTACAGTCCCGGCCGGCACGCTCAGCGAGAAAACTCCACTTGATTCAGTAATCGTGGTGGGTTCGCCAGCCGTATAAAGCCCATCATCATTGATGTCGGCAAAAACAGTCACGCCCTGCAAACCACCATCGCCAGTGCTACTGCCATTGAGATTCTCATCATAGAAAACACGCCCGCTGACGCCACCGCCGACAGTACCTGTGGACAGCAGATGAGCCAACGTCTTGGTGATCTCATTCTTGCCGATAAACAGCGACTCATTCGCGCTGTAAAAGTCATCTGCGAATACCGGATCAACATCGTCACTGGTTCCGAAGATTCCATCCGGCCCCACGCCGATCGCATACAGGAACGAAGGAATGTCACCGCCCTCATCAGAAAGGGTTCCAATCGCGTTGGAGCCGTTAGTGTGGGCCATGCCCAACACGTGACCAGCTTCGTGGGCTGCAACGGAGCCGAGAAACTGACCAGCCAAGTCGACAAGTCTGCTAGTCGGACTGATCGGAATATCTTCCATGTCGGCGAAAGTCTCAGCGACATTTACAAATGCAACCTGGCTGAGGTCAAAGTTCCCCAGATCAACCGTTTGGGCGATTCCATAGGCTGGGATCGTTGTTTCATCACCGCCAATAAAAATACGCGTTAATCGAGGATCATTGAGCGGGATCAACCCAGCATGATCGCGGCTATTTAGAATACGAATTCCGTAGTCGCCTGGGATGCCTGAGTCTACAAAGTCACCATTCTGACCTGTAACGGACAAGTCCTCGAAGACGTCAATGACCTGATTTACTATCTGTTCAATGATCAGATTGGCGGCATCCACGTCTCCCGCTTCCAACCCAATCAATGGCAAAGTCTCTAACAGACTGGGAATGCGGATGAAACCCGAACCACCCAGCAAGTTGGCATCGATCACATCACCGTTGAACTCCAGATACACAATCTGGGCGTCACCCACTTCCAGCTGTTCGGTGAGAGGACGGTATGCCCGAAGGCCTATCGTGTACGCCCCACCGATTGAAGGCAAATCTGGCGCAACGGTTAAGAAGTAGGTGCCTTCCTGAGGGACAACCCATGTGCCAGTCGCATTACCGACATTCTGCAGCGGAGCAGGCAGGTACGGGAACGGAGCCGCACTGCCAAAAACAGTCTGACCCGCCGCGTCCCTGACAACGAATTGAGCGGCAGCACCCGTCACGGCGATATCCAAGATATCGCCGCCTCTTACATCGAAAGCGAAGGTGTCAAGATCGGCAGTCAACCCGGTCTGCGTCTGCCCAGCAGACACTGGTAAAAAACCAAAAACATCAACCGTATCCTGTTCCCCAAATCCGGTACCAAGTGGGACTGAGTCTGCGTTGTAAATCGAATCATTAAACCCGGTCTGCAGAAAGTTTTCGGATTCGTTCACAGTGAATGATTGAACCGCGCCAATGCTTCGATTCGCCTGGTACTCCGTGATGTCAGGGGCCGGTGCTGATGGCAGATCAGTCATTACTGCTAGCAGGCGTCGCTCCTCCAGTCCCTCCATGTTCAATCGACGCCTCTTCGCGAGTGCCTTCGAACGCTTGGTATTCTTGTCGGATCGTGTTTTTCTTGGTTGATTTCGTTTGATCATCGAGTGTCTCTACCAAATTCGCGACTGACGGCGTGTCGGCGGTTTTGTCGGAACGGTTTATAAGGATGAACAGGGTCACAGATCGATCGGCTGATCCCCTAAGACATGGTACTATCCCAGCCCTAGCGGCATCTGCCAGCTTGCGCATTGTCTAGCATCGGTAAAAAGGTTCGCTAGAGTTTGCCAAACAGTCGGTAGCTCCCAATGCACCCATCAGGCAACATAGGCAGCCTAGGAAACAAAGGCAAGCAGCGTGTGCGATTCTAATTACGCCCGGAAAGGTGTCAACGAAACGCATGTTATCGGATGCATTGCCGACGCCAAAGTTCCGACGAGTCACCCAGAATCCCATTAATCGGATCAAACGGATTCTATCCGGCACCCCTCAGGGGGTGTAATTATGAACACCACAGAAGAGCTGACACCTGTTCTTTTCGGTCCGAAACGCCCGTTATCTGGTGGTTGATGCTCGAAAAACCCCACCTCGGCAGACCGAGGTGGGGTTCAATGCGTCTTCATAGGATTGTTCTCAACAGCCCGTTAGCTGCTTACCAGTTGTACTCAGTACCGAACGAGATCCCTTGCACGACCAGATCATCGAGCACATACGAGGGGTTAACAAGGGTATTTCCTGGCCGCAGGCTCAAAACGGTGTCCTTGTCGATCGACCCGAAACCAATGTCCTCTGCTGCGATCGCGTAGTACGCCGTTCGGAATTTCCATGAGTGGTTGAACTGCCAGATAAACTTGAGCTCAAACTCGCCCATCAAGTCACTGCCTCGTCGCGTATCGTTGATGGTAGTGTTGTTCAGGGAATTGGCAGCGACATTGAAGGAGCGTTTGATTTCGTTTTGAACCCAAGCCCCTTTCAGTCCCATACCGAGCCTGACGCCGGAGTGAATGTTCCACCAAATGTCGCCGCCCGCCTGAGCTCCAAACATGTGATTTCTTACTCGGTCCGATGAGTTAAAGAATCCAGTCGCTCCAGATGCTGAGTAATTCATCTCGTTCTTGAACTGAAGATACCGAAGACCGAATAACCAAGATCCCTGAAAGCGACAGTAGGGTCCCATGGTTCTTCGACGGTAATTCAACTCGATGCTATGCAACTGACTTTCGATGCCGATGCTCTGTGCGTTCGATGCGTCGATGTCGTCGAGCGGAGGAGTGCCGAAGTCACTGATGAAGGAGAACAGGTCACCCGCGGCAGAAGTGACTCCGGCTTCGGAGTTCCACTTATTTCCACCCATGTAAGTCGCTTCGACGTTACCGCCGACACCACAGATCAAAGCACCTGAAAGTCTTACGCCAGCAGCCAACTCATCACCGTCTTTTGCGTCACCAAGCGATAGAACAATGGGGGATGGCGGAACGAATTGGCCTTTGCTCGTGAGTGCCATGTTTCCGCCACCCTGTGTGTGCCCGAGGAAGACGGCCTCGACCGAAAGATCGTACCAGCGAAGCCCACAAATCTCGCCGTAGGGTCGGCACTTGTGAAGATTGTGACCCAAGTAGCGGAAGTCGATTGACTTGCAAGCGAGACAACCGCTGCCACGACAGAACAAGCAATAGTTACTCAGTGAGTCGAGACAACTGCCCCCACCACACAAGCCACAGCCGCACAGACCGTTGCCGCTCATGCAGGAGCCGACCAGGCCTCCGCGAGAGTTGCCACCACACGAGCCGGTACCGGGGTCACAGGAACCGCAATTCCCGTCACACTGGCCTCCAGACCTGAAGCCCACTGGCATGACGCCTCCAGGAAACGCACCAGGTCCGTTACCTTGCATCCCAGGTGAGAAAGCCATTCCAGCGGGAACAACACCGCCTTGGTACATGGATGGGTGAGCCATCCCGGCCGGCGTTACATACCCGCTAGCGTCGTAATCCGCGTTTGCCATCGGGCTTTGTGCGGCGGCCGGCAAAGCAAACAGTGCTGCACATACAGCAAGCGCCCTGAGGCTCGAAGAGCGTGTAAAAAGTCGTGATTGAGTCATTCGGTGCATCGCAAACGTCTCCGCGGCATCCGCCGCATGGCTATAGGCCGATCATTCACTTGCGGGGCAACGCACTCGGAACCCAGATTCGCTCCGAGAACGCAATGGAAACCAGCAGACAGATCACGCCTGCTTCGCCTCCTGACCTTGAATGCGTCGGACAACAGAAACCGTTGCCATCGCAAACAAAGACACTCCCCCCCTGATTGTTTTGCTTCGAAGTGGTTTCTCCGTCTTTGCCTGTCATCGGGACCTCGCCCGATCAACCAGCGCCTACAGAACAACCGCGTCATGTGGATTTATCGGCACAAGTGACCACCAGCATTTGGTTATTCCACTCGATCATCCTAGGAAAACTTTGCGGACATCAAAAATGGAAGACTTCACCCATCACGACAAGCGGGGGTCATATCTACTGAAATCCGCTAATTCGCCGTCTGAGAGAGCTGAAGTTCTCATGCACACGTGGCCAGCTGCCCACCAGAAAAGCAGCATCAAATCTCGACCAATGCCACGCAGTAGCAGCCCAAAAGGAACCAAATTCATCGCATCTGACATGCTAGCAACCCATTCTCTCAACCTCATGAGAACGCTGATCACAGTGACACCCAATCACAGTGACACCGCGCGACATAGCGAATGGAAACAAACGGCGATTGAGAGACTCCGCTGGCTGCTTCTGTCGATCATGCATGCCGCGACCATGATCGCCCCGGCAATGATCAAAGAAGTTCTTCAAACCGCCGGAGGGTGACCTCGGTACTCGTTCTGGCTGAATTGGTTCCAAGGGCGACCGCGGCCACGTACCCAGGCCGTGGTTCAATCGAGAGAAAACTCCAATGCATCCCGGACTCGAGTTTCGGATTGAGAAACCGGATCTCGGGTTCGGCTGATTCGATCTTTTCGAATGCAAAATCAGCCAAAGGTGTCTGCAACCCTGTTCCAAGCGCCTTGATGAAGGCCTCCTTGAGTGTCCAAATTTTCAGAAAGGTGTTTCGTCGATCCGTTTCCGAGGCACAGTTTTCAAGGTGGTCGATTTCTGGCTTGGAGAAATAACGCTTTGCGAGAGCAGGGTCTGTTCGACGATCCAGCTTTTCAACATCAACACCAAGCAGATCGTCACTTTGGCTATCAATCCCGCACATTACGAGGCCGTCAGTATGTGCAATGTTGAACGCGCGGCGTGCCTCAACCGGTTGGCTGACATAAGGCTTGCCATTTTTTTCGATTGCGAAGGCGATGAGGCATGGGTCGATTTGCTCACGTCCAAGGAGTCGCCGCGCCATTCCGCGACCAACGACATGCTGGTTACGACTGGTAGCAATACGAAATCGGTCCGCACGAACCCGCTCATCCTGACTAAGCCAGTTTTCACAGCATTGCTCCAGAATGCCAGGCTCGGAAGATGAACTGCCTGCGTGCCAAACTTGAATACCGAGAGAATCTTCCATACTGATGAAATCTAAAATTCGAAGGGACGGATCACCATTTGTGTGAACCACGAGACTCTGCGGACGATCGGGTTCATTGAACCCACCGGACCAAACGCAAGCGAACAGGCCGTACATGCCAATCGTCTGCATCCTAATAGTCGGGACAAACCTGAGTAACGTCAGAGCCAACATAGTGCGAACAAAAACAAAGAATTTCCTGCCATGATAGCTCGCGGTTCGATCCTTCGGGATAACCGGCAATATGTAATCAAGGCTGGCTAACAGCACCGTCATTCGCCAAGAAAGCTAGACGTGATTTCTCCGAATCTGATCGCTGAGACCAGACCTCTGAGGGGTCAACCATGCAAGCCGCCAGTTCCTGATGGTGGGTGGATTTGTGATGTTGGCATGGGTCTTGGTTCGCCGAAAAATCCGGGCCGGAAGAAAGGTCCACCAAGACACCAAACGTGCCAACCGGAAAATCAAGTTGATACGGGAGCACAAGGAACCCTCGGTTCCGCTGAGCGGTGCCCCTGTCGAAACACAACGCTGGCAGGCTGCGATGTTTGATCTGCAACGCGAACTCAAGGCCGAACTGGATACAAGAATCATCGTGGTCCAAACACTGCTCAATCAGGTTGACGAAAAGATCAATCAATTGAATAGCATGCAGTCCAAACTAGAACCAGCACCTACGGCTGATCACTCCATCAGCAGCAAGATTCAAGAGTTAATGCAGCGTGGTATGAACGCAACAGAAATAGCCATGAAACTGGGCATGCCTCTGGATGATGTCGAACTTACGATCGCCAGGCTTTGAGTGAGAATGACCATCTCAGCAAGTGTTCAACCACAGGACGATTCACTCAGCAGACAGTTCATTGACGAGACGAGTCACCTTAGAAACTGGGGAGCGGCGACTGACGAGATTCTATTGCGATCTCGCCATGATCCACGGTCTGGTTTCTGCGGCCAAAAAGAAAGACCCGCAGACGACAAGAATGCCGTCTGGCGAGATCCTTGCTAAGGCCTTTTCGCAAGCGACGATGGGATCCGTCATCACCTCGGCAGTCCCCGTCCAATCTTGGGGTAGCATCGGCGCAAGATCATCTGGTTCAACGAACCGCGGATTGCCGTGGAAACGAGTCAGGACGATTTCATCACTGATGGTAGTCAGTTGCTTCAGCATCACTTCTGCTGACTTATCTACGCTTGTTCCAAAGACAACCGCGATGTTTCGATTGGCACAGCGATTTCGCAAACAGTCACACAACGCGGCGACGGAATCTTCATTGTGGGCAACATCAACCACTGCCATGACACCATCGGAAAGCGGAAAAGGTTCAATGCGGCCAGGACAGCTCAAACCCGCCAAACCCTCATTGATTGCTGCATCGGATATTGGGCTCCCTTGCCTCCCCAAGGCATCTACAGTCGCCAACGCGATCGCCGCATTGCGACATTGATGAGTCCCCTCAAGCGGCACGTAGGTTTCTATCTGCTTCCCTGGATCACCTGGTCCTGTGTAGACCAAGCGTGAACCCCAGCTCGGTTCTTGGGAACCTTGGAAATGGAATTCCCGCCCCAGTTGCCAGTGAGCGCATTGATGTTCGATGGCAGTCGACTCAACCACGGCTCGTGCGGCGGGGTCCATCACTCCACTCACCACCGGCACACCATGTTTGATGATCCCGGCTTTCTCAGCTGCGATCTGGGCCAGGTCATTCCCTAATACATGCTGGTGGTCGAGTCCGATGGAAGTCACAACCGAGATGCTCGGAGCACAGACATTGGTACTGTCCAACCTGCCACCTAAACCAACTTCCAAGACAATGGCTTGACAATGTGAGCGTTCGAAATGCAGTAGTGCCAAGGCCGTTGTGAGCTCAAAAAAGGAGGGCCCGTCCGTAGGGGAAGTGGAATCGCTGATAAAGGACGGAGACACCACTGCCTGCCTCATTTCCTGCACGAGTGTGACGAGATGTTCAGGGGGACAGGCCTCACCATTGACCCGAAACCGCTCTTCCAGGCGGTGCAGATGAGGAGAAGTGTAGAGGCCAGTGCGAAGGCCAGTGGCAGTCAACATCGCGGCAACCATTGCCGCGACTGACCCTTTGCCCTTCGTCCCCGCGATATGAATCAGTGGGATTGGCGGTTTTGGAGACGACTCAGAATACAGATAATGCCCCAAACCCAACTCTTGAAGAAGTTCAGACATTCTCTGCAGCCGAAATCGATATCGATTCGCACTCGAGACAGTCATTTTCTCGTAGTTGATCTGCCCATAGAGGAAGCTCAGAGCGTTCTCATAGGCATCATCCGGCATTGTTTGCCGAGGGAATGTCGAATCGTTCAACAGAGCGGGCAATCCGGAAAAAGACAGAACGGGAAAAAACCAACGTGAAGACGTTAGCAAATTGATTGATGATTCAGCCTCGATTTGCAAGCCCCAATCATCAAATGAGGAGGTTTACAGTGCCAGAAACGATCCGGCAACATCCCACAAATGAAACGATATAACCGTCCTGACGGGCCAGATCGCCTCAGTTTCGTTGCAGAGACAACCATTTCCGGCCGGACAGCGTAATACCACGGTGGAAATGCTGGTACATCTCGGGTCAGATCACGTCTGGTGAGTCGTGTTGAAGGTCTCTGGCACAAAAATACGAACACTTCGCCCGGTGGCGGCGTAGCGTATCAATCTCTGGCTTTGGGTCTGCGAGCATTGCAGCACGGCAATTCGTAGTCCCCAAGGATCGGAGGCCTTGTCGCATCCCGGTGCCTAATCGGCTCAATCAATCTGAAATGACCGATTCTCCCCATGTTTGCCCAATTTTGCCCTCATCCATACGGAAGTCTTTAACCGTGGAAACTGATTCAACCGTGGTCGCCGAATCGGAGACCGCCACCGCCGCGCAAGCTGGTAGTGGCGAATCTGACTCGGGTGTTGTTATTGAAACCCGCAACCTGAGCAAGATTTATCGGGATTTCTGGGGTCGAAAGAAGGTCAACGCACTGAAGTCGCTCGACATCGAGGTCCGAAAGGGTGAGGTGTTTGGCCTGCTGGGGCCCAACGGCAGCGGCAAATCAACCACCATCAAGTTAATCCTTGGTTTGCTTTTTCCGAGCAGTGGCCGAGTCTTAGTTTTCGATAAGGACGCCAGCGAGACCAGCAAGAACGAGAGAATCGGCTACTTGCCGGAAGAATCCTACCTTTACAAATTCTTGACTGCGGAAGAGACGCTGGACTTTTATGGCCGCCTGTTTGACATGTCGGGTGCGGCTAGAAAAAAACGAGTGAGCGAGCTGATCCAACTGGTGGGGCTTCAGGGTGCAAAGCATCGTCAACTCCGGGAATACAGCAAAGGAATGACACGACGTGTCGGACTGGCTCAGGCCCTCATCAATGACCCCGACCTGGTCCTCCTCGACGAGCCGACGACCGGCCTCGACCCGATTGGTTCGAGAGAGATGAAGGACTTGATCCTGTCACTGAAAAAACAGGGCAAGACGGTTCTCCTTTGCAGCCATCAACTGGCTGACGTTCAGGATGTCTGTGACCGAGTGGCAATTCTTGATCAGGGCGAACTGAAAGAACTTGGCCGCGTGACAGATCTGCTGAAAGTGCAGGATGTCACTGAAATTCATACAAAGCGTTTGAAGCCTGAGGTGGAAGCCGAAATCCGAGCCATCATCGAACGTGAAGGTGGTACGTGCACGATCGACAATCCAACGGCAACGATGGAAGACTTGTTCTTGAACATCGTTCGCGAGAGCGAGGCTCGCCCCGGTGCAAGACGTGTTTCCGGGACAGGCACCCAACAGGAAGCAGCAAAAGACGACCAAAAGACTGAAGAGAGTCAGGGAGAGACTGGTCAATGATCCTGCAACCTGAAGATTTCTGGTCATTCTATGAATGGCTGATGCGTCCCGAGTCATTTCTTGAGAGCGCCTTCCTGCAAGGGATTGTGTTATTCGGTCTTGCGATCGTCATTGGCTTGATGGTTGGCTACATCATCTCGGCAAATCGCTATGGTCCGGGTGAGGGTTTCTATGCCGTCGCTCGCGCTGTCCGCGACCTGATACGTTTCGATCTTCCCGGAACCTCCGCTCATCGTGTGTTCGCTCTTGCGAAGCTCGCGTTTAAAGAAGCGATCCGGCGACGGGTACTGTTTGTGGTGGGCCTGTTCGTCGCTCTGCTGTTATTGGCTGGATGGTACTTGAACCCGGAGAGCAGTGACCCAGCAAGGCTGTACATCAGCTTCGTGCTGACGGCGACCAACTACCTGATTCTCGCATTAGCTTTATTCATCAGCGCTTTTTCGTTGCCCAACGATATCAAAAGTCGAACGATCTACACGATCGTCACCAAGCCCGTGCGGGCAACGGAAATCGTACTCGGTCGAATGCTTGGCTTCATGGCGGTGGGAACCGTGATGCTTGTCCCCATGGGCTTGGCAAGCTACCTGTTTGTCAGTCGTGGCCTCAGCCATCAACACTTGGAAGTCGTTGATGTTATCGAAGAGGCCGACGGCACGCTGGTTGGTGAAACAGACTTTGTTCAGGATCACAAACACGCTTTCACCATCTACAGCGACCTCGATGGCGAAGGAAACCCACTGGGGACCTACTCAGGGCTCACCGACGTGGTTCGCGGTCATCGTCACATCGTCAAACGGGATGTGGATGGGAATTTTGAAATATTGTCTCCCGAGCCGCTGCGTGCAAGAATTCCTGCCTACGGTGAAATCCAGTTCTACGACCGTGGCGGAAACAACAAAGACGCCGGTGTGGACATTGGTGCCGAGAGAATGGATGCTGGCGGATACGGCAGTGCGGGTATTTCACGCGTGATTGGATTGTCACGTGGGAGCCGAAAAGTACAGCATGGCTACGTCGAGGGTGGCACTCTTGGCAAGGCTGAGTTTACGTTTCAGAACGTCACTCCTGAGCGGTATCCCAATGGCCTGCAACTCGACTTATCACTGCGTGCCTACCGTTCTTTCAAAGGCGACATCGAATCCGGAATTCGTGGTTCAGTGACCATGAAACACCCCACAAAGGATATCGAGAGCAATCCGAAGACTTTTGTGATCAACGAGTATGAGGTTGACGAACTCAATCTTGACACTGACGTTCAAGGGACCGACAACAACAAGACGCGTGAACTGAACGTTTTTGAAGATCTAGTGGACGAGAATGGTCAACTTACGATTGTGATCAAATGCCTCGATCGCAGTCAGTATCTAGGCGTGACTCAGAGTGGCGTTTATCTCCGTGCCGGTGACAATCCTTTTTGGTGGAACCTCACGAAGGCCTACGTGTCGATTTGGCTGCAGATGGCAATGGTAGTCGCATTTGGTGTGATGTTCAGTACATTCCTCAGCGGTCCAGTTGCCATGGTTGCGACCTTCGCATGTGTCCTACTCGGCTTTTCTGCTGAGCAGGTTTACGACACGCGGCACTTCATCGACAGTGGCGTCGAACGAGGCGGCGGACCGATCGAATCGATGGTGCGTTTGCTCCGGCAAGACGCTATGACCACGCAGTTAGATGTTGATACTACCGCAGCAAAAGTGATCAAGACGACCGACGCGGGCATTGTTTACTCACTCGATGCAATCGCAACGGCCCTACCTAACCTGCCCAAGATGGTTGGGACTGCGGAGTACGCAGCCAGTGGTTTCGACATTTTTGGAGCCCTTCTATTACGGCACGCAGCGGCGACCTTTGGTTACTGTCTCTTGGCGTTCATCATCAGTTACTTCTTCCTGAAATCGCGTGAGATCGCGGCATGAATCGTACAAAAAGCCTTTGGCGAAAACTTACCTACTTGGCAATTCTGCTGGCCATGTTGATTCCCTTGTTCCTGTTGGGCCAACCATCGGGTGGCAAGGGTGATCCAGGCGGACAACTGTCCGTGATGAGACATGAGTACAACATTGCGGAAAGTGATCTTGGTGAGATCAGTCCCGCAAGTGAAACCATGAAACTTGCATCCCTCGGGATGCGTGGCGTGGCGGCAACACTTCTGTGGAATAAAGCACACACCTATAAAGTGATGCACGAATGGGATCGCTTGAAGGCAACCCTGAACAACATCGCATTGCTGCAGCCTCACTTTGATAAAGTATGGGAACATCAGGCTCATAATCTCGCGTACAACGTTTCCACGGAGTTCGACGATTATCGACAACGCTACGAAATGGTCCGCGAAGGAACCGAGTTCCTGACTCGTGGCGTGCGGCAAAACACCAACGCCCCGAGGCTGGTTTGGTACACCGGTTGGTTTTACGGGCAGAAATTGGGAATGTCTGACGAGAAGGTGCAATTCCGCCGTTTGTTTTCTGACGACGACATGCTCCACGACGCTTTGAAAGCAGAAAACATCGGGGTCGACACCCCCGAAGCACGTGGGCCCTTGGGAAAGCCAGACAACTGGCTCGTCGGTCGACTTTGGCTGAATCATGGGTATGAGATTGTTGATAGCGGCGTCAAAATCCGCCGACAAACCCCACTCAACTTTTATGAGACAGGGCCGAAGTGGCGTATCAAGCACGCTGAATCCATCGAGTCCGAGGGAATTCTTGATGCACGCGCCCAGAACGCCTGGCAAATGGCAGATGATGACTGGCTTGGTTTTGGAACCCGAAGCATCCCTACGACCTCGCCATTCACGATCAAACTGAACCAACTGGAAGATCTTGAAGCTCAGCGAGACGAAAAAATCGAAGAGTTCCGGCTATTGAACGAAGAGGCGTTTGCTGCCGCTCGACAAGCCAGAATTGACACACTGCCGGCCGTGATCAAGGAATACTGGCAAAAGCCCGAATCGGAAATGACACCGGAGCAACGCCAGTTGATGCCTTCCATTCTAAAAGGACTGGTACCTGATCTGACCGCGCTGGCAAAAACTTCGGATGACTCCATCCGACTGGAATCAGTAAATATCGCTGGTCAGGTCAGAGATCTGAACGAACGGATCCAGAAGACTATCGGTTACCGCACCCAGATCAATTACCCCTACTGGAAGACGCTTGCCCAAGCTGAACAGGAAGAAAGAACGGTAACGGCCAGAAGGTTGATCTACGAAGCTGAACAAGCAAATAATAACGCCGAACTCGATCAGGCAATCGAACTCTATGAACAAGCCTTCGTGATCTGGGCCGATATTTTCGATGATTACCCTTTGCTGACCATTGATGACACCGCAGAGGACCTTTTCAATTCAGTGAGACGCTACATGGTCGCAATTGACTCGCAGGAGATCCCTGAGGATTTCCCGCTTGCGACCTTCGTAACCATGATGGGCGAGTTTGGCCAAGTCGATGCCCGGATGTACGAGACCGTGCGACAAGAGAGCAAAATTGCTGCTGAACAACGTCGCATTGAACTGCAGGAAGAGGAAAAGAAGCGTCAGATTGAGGCAGAAAAAGCCGACGAAGCGGAAGGGGCTACTGAGTCAGAGAGCAGTGCCTCTGGAACCGATGCTTCTGCACCGGATGCACCTGAGAAAAACGAGCCTGAGAAGGTTGGTGACGACGTCAGTAAAGAATCAGTGCAGTCCGATCCAACCGGCGAGGCCGGCAACAACGATGCAGGTGAGAACGCGAAAGATAACGAAGGGAATCCTGCAGGAACTGAATAAAAGGCAACGACAGCGGAAGCCACTGATCCGAAGTAGCGAGAGGCACGGCGTGTACAAATTCACACCGCACCGTGATCAATAAAAAACGCGGCTCACCGTTAGAGGTGAGCCGCGTTTTTTCGTTTTTCGATGAGAGCGTGGTTTGGCTTACTGGATACCTAGCAGCTCTACTTCAAAGACGAGCACTTCATTAGGCCCGATGGCTGGCTGGCTGCCACGTTCGCCGTAGGCGAGATCGGAGGGGATGTAGAGCATCCACTTATCACCAACCTTCATCTTCTGCAAAGCCATTTGCCAACCTTTGATGACCTGGTTGGCCTGAAAGCTCGCTGGTTGTCCTCGTTGCACTGAACTATCGAAGACACTTCCATCGATCAACTTGCCAGTGTAGTGCACTTTGACAGTGTCATCTGGTTTCGGAGAAGGACCACTTCCTGCTTTCAATACTTTGTATTGAACGCCACCTTCCAAGGTTTTTACGCCTTCTTTTTTGGCATTGTCAGCAAGGAACTTCACGCCCTTTGATTTCTGAGCGGCTGACATCTCAGCTTGCCGCTTGGTCAGCAATGCCTGAATTTTTCCTTGAGTCGCCTGTAGTTGCTCACTCGTCAAAGTGGGTTCCTTGAGTGCGACACCCTCCTGAAAACCTTTCAAAAAGGCCTCCAGCTTCATGTCTTCTGCCTTGAAGCCACTTTGCCCCATATTCTGGCCAACAGAGAAGCCAAGGAAATAACCTATCAGCTCGTTGTCAGACATGCCGGCATTGGCGGCAGGCGGGGTTTCTTGTGCCATAACAGACTGGACAATTGCGCCTTGGCAAATTGTCATTGCTCCTGCGATCAGGAATGATTTGAACATCTTGGTTTCCTAGGGAACGCTCGGTCACCGTGTCCACGATGCCCGATCCGGGGAGAGGATAGCGACTCGATCATGGCCGCAACATCAAAATGGCACTTCCGAGGCCATCAACCTGACAGCAGGATAACAACGTGGCAAGAACCGAACATAGCCCCCAAACCGCGGTTTCGATCTCAAATAAGCTATTCGAAGCGTTTAGGACAGCATGATCGCGGGAAACCCTCCAGCAGGTCCTACCGACCTAGCAGAGAAGCAAATGCGATCACAGCGAGCACGACAGCAACCAAAACAACCAACCGCCCCCAACTCACCTCGTCGGAATGTGTGCCCCCTGCTTGGCTAATTTCCTGACGCAAAAGTTCCTTTCCACGAGCGACGACATCATCGGCACCAACGTCTTGGTCGGGTTGATTACCCGCTTTACTCTGGTCAGTCTCAAGATTTTCATCCAATTGCAGCATCAACGCCTGTACCTGCCTCGCATTGAATGGGCGATCTTCGGGATTCTTTTCCAGCAACCGGCTAACAAGGGCATCCAGTTCGAGCGGGCAAGAACCGGAAAAATCGCGAACATGAGGAGCCTCAGTGCGAAGGTGCTGCTCAAAAAGCTGGGCAAAATTATCACCCTGAAATGGGGTTCGGCCAACCAGCATTTCGAACAGACAGCAACCCAGTGAATACAGATCGGCCTTGCCTGAAACAGCCTCGTCGCCAGTGATTTGCTCAGGTGCCATATAGGCGTGGGTTCCAACGGTCATCCCACTGGCTGTGATATCACTCCGATCCAGATCGCGAGCAATGCCAAAGTCACCGAGCTTAATCTCACCGGACTTGGTCAGAAACAAGTTACTCGGTTTGAGATCACGATGAATGACTCCATTGTTGTGGGCGTACTGAAGAGCCGAGCAAATTTGGCGAGTCACCTCAACAACGATTGGCCAATCAAATGCACCTTTGATCTGCAGCAATCCTTTGACAGTACCGCCATCGACAAGTTCCATGATGTAGAACAGGGTCCCGTCATCTTCACCCCCACCGTAATAACGGACAATGTGCGGATGGCTCAAGCGTTCCAGAATCGACATTTCGCGGCGGAAGCGAGCACGAATCAACTGATCCTGAGAAACTCCAGGGTGCAGCTTTTTGATCGCAAAGTGTTTCCGAGATGACTTCTCGGTGCCCCGATAGATCGTCCCCACGGTTCCAACACCAAGGACGTCACCCAATTCAAATTCGGAAATCTGTCGGAACGTCTGCATGACTGGCTAAATCTCCATCACCTGCACGTGACTCCGCAGAGCACCACACGCAAACAACTCTTCGCCAGATAAGCTCGAACGTCTTTGGAACAGCATGAGCCGTTACCAGACGTCAAGGACCACGCCTAAACGCCTGCAATCTTCTCAATGCGAACACGAGTGTGGATCTGGCGATGACCCGTTCGGCGTCGGCTATTCTTACGACGTCGAAATTTCTGCACATAGATTTTCTTGTCCATTTTTGGACCGATAATCGACGCTGTTACAGACGCGCCATCAAGCGTTGGCGAGCCGAGTTTCAATCCCTCGTCGCCACTGACGGCCAGAACTTTTTCGAAAGTAAGGCTCTCACCTTGGGGAACATCTCGGTAATCGACATCGACCTCCATTCCGGGCTCGACTCGATATTGGCGACCGCCGTCGACGATGATGGCGTACATAGGACTATCTCTCTACAAGTTTGGTATCTGTTCTTTTCGGGCCACGCAGTCTAACGCCCCCTGCCTCTGGCGCACAGGCCTTCCTGGGGGTCTTTTGTGGCGTTATCGGTTTGTTTTTCTCGGTAGATGGGGTGTTTTCCTGATTTCGCTGATGAAATCAGTGACGGGCATTGGAGAGATCTGCCTATCACCAACGCCGTGATTGCCAAGAAACGCGGTATTTTTGGCAAAAATCAACGCAGCACCCCGATTTCTCGGCAAAAAAAGAGAGCCCTGCTATCGACAGCCATTTCGTCCTCCCTGCAGGATGCCAGCCTCGAGTGCTAACTCACAATCCGACTCGGAAGACGCTATTTGGGCCAAATCGGCTCTCGATTGTCGAGAAATGATTGAATCCCCTCACGGGCAGATTCCGTGGTACAAGCGGTCGCACTCCCGGCTGCGCCTGCCGACAACTGACTCAGCAGCAATTCACCCACACTTTCGTTGAGTAAGCGTTTGGTTGCCTGCATTGCTTCCTGTGGTGCTGCGGCACACTGGGTAGCCAACTCGGTCGCCGCGACCCAAATTTGCTTGGAATCCACCGGCTGATCACATAATCCCCAATGACTTGCCTGAGCCGCAGTAACCGTTTGCCCAGTCAAAACCATCCGTGCTGCGATCGCCCCACCCGATCGAAATGACAACAGAGCGGCCGTTGCACCACCCACCAGTCCACGACGCACGGCAATCGCTCCAAACATTGCCCGGTTTGAAGGCACAATCAGATCGGTTGCCAAAGCGAGCCCAAGTCCCGCACCTAATGCCCCCCCATCCACTGCCGCGACAATCGGCTTCGGAAAGCGAAGCATCGCTTCATACAGTTCGGTTAGATTTCGCCACACCGCCAACCACTCAGCCAAAGCCGTGCTTTCGGGCATTTGGGCAATCTCCGACATCACATTGAGATCGATTCCCGAACAAAAGTGATCTCCACTCCCTGTCAGAACAACGGAAGCTACACGTTTTTCCTGATAGATATCAGAGAAAGCTGTCGTCAAATCCTCAATCAACTGTGGGTTCAACGCGTTTCGTGTTTGCGGGCGATCCATCAGGATCGTTGCCACGTTGGCATGAACTTTGACATCGACGTACTGCACAATGGGCCTCCGGTCACAAACCCAGGATCGAAGAATATTCAAAGCGTCCATGATGCCGTAATTGAGAACAGCAAACCAGCCATGTAACGACAAAAGAAAACCCCACGGGCCGTCTTCACAGACAACTCGTGGGGCTTGATTTTCAAAATCAATCTCACAGATGGTGCAAATTACTTGCAGCAACTGCAGGAGACTTCAGTGGTCACAGGTTTGCACACGCGAACCTGTACCTCTTTCATCGTGGTCGCAGGAACACACACGGTGTATTCCTCTGGCACCTCTTCCGTAACGGTGTCGTAGACAGTCACGTTACAAGTACGAGTACGCTCCTCAGGGACGCACTGCGTGTACTTGATCTCACGAGTCTTTTCCTGAGTTTCCATTCGCGTCCGCTTTACGGTACGAGTCCGTTCTTCGGTCTTGCAAGTGGTCTGCGAGACCATGCGGGTACGATCTTCCATGCGTGTCTTGGTAACAGGAACTTTTCGAGTTCGTGTTTCCTTGACCATCGTTGTCACAGGAACCGTACGTGTCTTCTCCTCAACACGGCACTTGGTAACGTCACGCGTTCGCTCTTCTTCTCGCGTCTTGCAAACGTTAACCATCCGCTTTCGCTCTTCAACAGTCATCTCACAGTAAGCGACCTGACGAGTCCGAGTTTCCATTCGTGTTTTACAAACAGGAACAGTCTTGGTGCGGGTTTCGCGACTATAAGTCGTGACAGGCACTTCGCAAGTCCGTTCTTCAAAACGAGTCCTGCAAACCGGAACTTCACGCGTTCGTTGCTCAGTATGGTACTTGATGACAACACAATCGCGTGTTCGCTCCTCAGTACGACACTTCTGGACTTTAACCATCCGTGTTCGTTGCTCAGCACGACACTTGGTAACGCTAAACTTGCGAGTTCGCGTTTCAGTCTTGCATCGCGTCACAGGCACCTTGCGGGTGCGAGTTTCAGTTTTGCAACGAGTCACTGTGTAGGTGTAGGGCACCTTGGTGGTTTGACGCTCGTAAGTCGTGCAAGGCACCTCTTCAGTTACCAGATTCGGGACGTGCACACGCTTGTAAACCGTTTTAGTTGCGCCACAGCCATCATTACAGCCATTGCGACAACCACGATTGCATCCACCGCAAGCAACTTGCACTGCCTGACATTCGTAGCTACCCCGATCGCGGGTCACCGTTCGCATCGTGGTCACAGGAACACATTTGGTAACGGTTCGCTCCGCACTGACAGTTTCCTGCATCGGAACCTGCACCGTGTAAGTCTGCTCGACCTCTTCAGTGTAAGGCACACGAACGTTGTAAGTTTGCTCAACTTCTTCGGTGTAGGGAACCATCACCGTGTACGTCTGCTCAACTTCTTCGACGTAAGGGACTTTGACCATGCAAGTCTGAGTCACTGTTTCCTTTACAGGTACACGAGCGGTGTACGTCTGCTGAACCATCTCGGTGTAAGGAACACAAACCTTGTAGGTCTGCTTGGTCATCGTCGTTTGAGGAATACAAACGGTGTAAGTTTGCTCAACCTGTTCGGTGTAAGGAACACAAACCTGATACTCGACTTCACGAGTCTTCTTGACAGGAACCTTGACACTGTAGGTCTGCTCGACCTGCTCTGTGTAAGGAACCATCACTTTGTAAGTTTCCTTCTCGGTGTAAGGAACCATTACTTTGTAAGTTTCAGTCACTTCCTCAGTCTTGGGCACACAAACGGTGTAGGTCTGCTCGACCTCTTCTGTATAAGGCACACAGACCTGGTAGGTCTGCTCGACCTCAGTCGTGACTGGAACTTGCACTTTGTAAGTCACTTCCTCTGTATAAGGAACACAAACATTAACCTTGTAGGTTTCGGTACGTGTTTTCTCGTGGGGAACATTGACTGTGTATGTCTGTTCACGAGTCTCAATTTTGGCCACTCTCCGAGTGACATTATTCATTCTCGTGCGTGTTTCCCGCTGATACGTCGTGTGGGGAACCATCCGCGTCTCAGTCACATACTGAGTTCGCGTGACCGTGCGGGTGCCGCACGCTGTTTTCGCTTCGGCTCCAACGCTGCACCACAGCGCTGCCAAAATCCCGAGCATACCGTACTTCAATCTCGATCTCATTTTTAAATTTCCCCTCCCAATATTGCCAGCAGAATGCAAGCAAAAAAGAATTCCCGGTGGCAAAATCTAACAACTGCGCAGCTTAGGCAGAGACCCACCGAGTGACATGAGTCTAGGCATTGCCCCACGCGTGTCAATCTGCGCCGCTCGACCAGAATAGGAAAACGAGGCAATTTAAAACTGGCATACCTCTGCCTAGGGCTACACACTTGGGGGGGTAGTTTCATCAGTTCCGAATGCTCACCGTTGCGCAGGAGCAATCTTCCGAAATGAGCGCGATCATGATCGCGGGAAGATCAGACCTAGAATCAACAATCAGATCCAGAATCCAGACCCAGAATCCATGATCAGCAAACTCCGCCTCGGGTCAGCCTCGGTCATTCGCTGGGTGAAAGAGCCGAGGGCTAGCCGAAGTCACGAAGTTCATACCTTGAGAGCGATGACTACGGTCAGACCGTGGCCTTCTCCGCGTCGTGATCGATCGTGCACTGAGCAGGCAAGTGGGCCCCCGATCCGGCAATTCCGCCACGAGCGTTGGAGCCAACACGCCACTCAATCCCAGCAATCCGACCACCGTGACAGCCCACCGCGGAAGCAGGTAGTTTTCTTCAGCGAAGGGGCAAGAATCGATTAAGAAGAGCCGATAGCCTGAAACGAGGGGCCATTTTGCGAATATTATTCCCCATCTTCAAAAGTCGGCACCTGTGACAAAACATGCCTTGTTCCCTATGATTCAAAGGTGTGGCAGAACCTTGGGCCTCCACCGTGTTTCACGGTTGGTCCATGGCGCGTCGATTTCTTTGTTCTGTCCCAGGCGGCAACAGTCCCATTGTGACCGATTACGCTTCGGCTCAGTTGTGACTCCACGTCTTGGAGTGCCAAGACGGGTTGTGATAGGAGAAGGTCGATGAATCGATCGCCTCAGGCGGTGACACAGTCCATGAGCGAATCAGGCAAATTGATCTGCGTTGGAGATCCAACCACGCTTCCCAGTGAGATCGCGAGGGAAAGCGTGATTCTCGTCGATACTTCCATTGCTGTCGTCGATGCTTTGAATGAGCCAGCGATCAGTGGTGTATGGATTGCTCGGGATCAGTTGCCTCAAATCAGCGAGTTGCGGGGCATTGCTCAGAGTGGGCTGATGCTGAGAGACATGCCAGAAGGCGTGGCATTGATGGACTCGGACATGCGTGTGCTGTGGGCGAATGATCGCCTGATTGAATGGGCGGGCACCGACAATGTGCCGGTGGCAGGCAGGAATTTCTACGACTTACTATCAAATCCTGAAATCATGGGGCCTGATTTCTGCCCTTTTCATACCGCTTTGGCCACGAGCGAAGAAAGTACCAGCACGCTGCACAGTGATGGCAATCGGTACTATCAGATTCATGCAGCACCGATTGTGCAAAGCAATCACTCACGGCAGCTAATCGTGACAGTCAACGATGTGACCGATGAAATCCTCCAACAGCAGAAATTAGCTGCTATTCATCAGGCAGGTCGCGAGCTGGCAGACCTCCGTCCCACAGAAATTTTCATGATGGAGGTTGATGACAGGATCGATCTTCTGAAAGAGAACATACGACATTATCTCAGCGATCTACTCAACTTCGAGGTCATCGAGATACGATTGCTCGAACATGCCACAGGTAATCTTGTTCCGCTATTGAGCGTCGAAATTGATCAGGATGCATCTGATCGACAACTCTTTGCACACCCTCAGGGAAACGGCATTACCGGCTACGTTGCAGCCAGCGGCATGAGCTACGTTTGCCACGACGTCGAAAATGATCCTTTATTCATTCCGGGGACAAGTACATCGCGCAGTTCCTTGACCGCTCCTCTGATTTTGCACGATCAAGTGCTTGGCACAATCAATGTGGAAAGCCCGGAACCCGCCGCATTCACCGACAGTGATCTTCAGTTCCTTGAAATTTTCGCTCGCGATGTTGCCTTTGCACTGAACACTCTGGAGCTTTTGGTTGCACAAAAAGCCAACACGGCTCAGCAATCGTGTGATGCGATTCACAGCGCGGTTGCGATGCCCGTTGATGAAATCCTCAATGACGCAGTGAATGTCATGGAGGGCTACATTGGTCACAGTCCCGAAGTGGTCGATCGCTTGCGGCGAATTTTGCACAATGCACGTGACATCAAGCAGACCATTCAGCAGATTGGTCAGCGAATGACACCCTTGGAAGCGGTTCCTGCCGGTGTGCAATCACCACAACACGCAGCCCTGAGGGACAAACGAATCCTTGTGGTTGATGCTGATGAGCAAGTTCGCGAAGATGCGCATCAATTGCTGGAACGTTACGGTTGCGTTGTCGAAACCGCACAAAAAGGTGCCGAAGCCGTGATGATGGTTCGCAGCAGTGGAGGTTCAAGCGGCTATGACGTCATTATCAGCGACATTCGCTTACCCGACTTCAGCGGCTATCAACTCATGTTGCGGCTCGGTGATATCATTCATCGGGTGCCGATGGTTCTGATGACGGGATTCGGCTATGACCCTGGACATTCAATCGTGAAAGCCAGGCAGAACGGGCTTCACCCAAAATGTGTTCTATTCAAACCGTTCAGACTGGACCAGATGATCGACGTTGTTAAGACGATACTGGACCTCAACAAAAACGATCCGCTGCGACCCACATCCGACGCTGATCGCAAGCCAACTTCGTAAGTCTGGTTATCCCTGAACGCTGCTTTGAGGACAGAAAAGAAGCTCGACAAAAAGCAACAAGGTCAGTTGCTTTCTTCCATGTCCTGGATGTACTGCCGCAAGCGTTCCAACTCGTCGGCGGTTCCCTTGAGTTTGAGCATATTCTCAACCCGCTTGAGCAACTCGACCTGATTGACCGGTTTGCTGAGAAAGTCGTCCGTGCCGGCTGAGACAGCACGCTCGATATCACCCAACTCGTTCAACGCGGTGACCATCAGGATCATGACACGGCTGGTTTCGGGACTACCTTTCAGCTTTTCACACACCTCAAATCCGCTCAACCGCGGCATCATGACATCCAGCAAAACCAGATCAGGATTGAATGATGCGACCTTGTCCAAGGTGTCTTGACCATCGATCGATGTCTCGATCTCACAGTCAACATTCACAAGATAGGCCTCGAGCAATTCCCGATTAGCGTCGTTGTCGTCAGCGATCAGAATTCTGTGCATGGAACGGATTAGAGGGGTACGTCGGGTGGAAAATGTCCGGTACCAGCGATTCAGAAAATCTGAAACGCCGGTGGATCAGCAAGCTGGAGCGGTTGCGACTCGTCCCGCAGGAACAGGAAAGTCCTCGCACATGTCACGTACTTCACCACGGATTTTTTGATGCATCGTAGAATCGTCTGAATGGTTCAACGCCTGCTGGATCCAGACGCCCACGCGTTTCATTTCCTCTGGCCCCATCCCTCGGGTGGTCAGTGCAGGGGTTCCAATCCGAATCCCGGAAGGATCCATCGGTTTCCGAGTGTCAAACGGAATCATGTTCATGTTGACGGTAATGCCACAGTTGTCCAACACTGCCTCAGCCTTCTTTCCTCCAAGCCCTGCAGCGGTAACATCGACGAGCATCAAGTGATTCTCCGTCCCGCCACTCACAAGCGGCAAGCCGTTGGCCATCAGCGTATCAGCGAGCACCTTGGCATTGTCGATCACCGCTTGGGCGTAGACCTTGAAATCGTCTGCCATGGCTTCGCCAAAGCAAACCGCCTTCGCCGCGACCACGTGCATGAGCGGACCACCCTGCGTTCCGGGGAATACATTTCGGTTGACCAATTTGAGGTGATCTTCCTTGCAGAGGATTAGACCGCTTCGGGGTCCCCGCAACGTTTTGTGGGTCGTGGTGGTGACATAATCGGCGTACGGGACAGGGCTATTATGTACCCCAGCAGCGACCAGCCCTGAGTAATGGGCCATATCGACCAAGAGTCGTGCACCAACCTCATTTGCAATTTCAGCAAACTTGTCATGCGGAATTTCGCGAGGATAGGCACTCGCTCCAGCCACAATCAATTTCGGTTTATGCTCTCTTGCCAGTGACGCGATTTGATCGAAGTCGAGTCGGTGATTTTCCGGATCAACCCCATAGCTGTGGAAATTGTAGAGCCGACCGCTGATATTCAGTTTCATCCCGTGCGTCAGGTGTCCACCTTGAGCCAGATCAAGTCCCAGGACGTGATCCCCTGGTTCCAGACAACTGAGGTACACAGCAGTATTGGCCTGCGACCCACTGTGAGGCTGCACATTGGCTGCTTCGGCGCCGAATAGCTGCCGAGCCCGCTCAAGAGCGATATTCTCCACAACATCGACGTGTTCACATCCACCGTAATATCGGCGGCCCGGATATCCCTCGGCGTATTTATTGGTCAGAACGCTACCAGCGGCCTGCATGATCGCCAAGCTGGTGTAATTTTCGCTGGCAATCATTTCCAAGCCATCCTGCTGACGGATCGCTTCGGCTTCAATCGCGTCCCAGACTGCTGGATCTTGCTGCTGCAAAGGATTCATTCGGCCTATTCTCGATGATGAGGGTTGTGAACCGGGTCTGCCCGGCATCGGCACAGGGAAAAACGCCTGTCCATGGATTGTCGGCGTCAATAGGCAGACCGTCAATGTCCGCCGCGAGATCACTTCGGAGAGCCGAACCGACCTGTTTTTAATGCACCTCCAGCCGAAACAATGCGAAGAAGTAGGAAAGAATGTTTGGATTCCCCCTACTTTATCGGATAAAACGGTAGGTTGTGCTGAACTAAGCACCTTTCCCGCGCGTTGAACGTAGTAGACAGCTCCCGTCCGCTCCAATTCGACTCAAAAAGCGTCGCTTTTCCTTGCAACGCTTTGCTGTGACCTAACCTTCCCAAGGAATCCAATCCTTAATTTTAAGTGTCCGGAATGAAATACCACTACAAACTCATTGCTCTCGCCCTCGCTTTCGCTCCGTTGGCGAGCTCCGAGGCCGCTCTAGCCCCCTTCGACAAGGTCTCTGAGGGCTACACGAAGTTAGCCGTCAATGACCAGAAAAACCCCAAGGGCCTCTTTACTCTGTGGAAGAAGGACAAGGAAGCTCAGTTGCTGGGTGAATTGCCCAAAAACTTCATGGGGAAGAACTACTTTATTGCTCTGACTGTGAGCAGCGGTGACAAGTACGCCGGTCTGCAATCAGGCGACTGGGTCGTTCAATGGCGTCGTTACGGTGATCGTCTGGCCCTGATAGCACCCAATTTGGATATCAGAGCCACCGGCGATGCCGAAAGCAAAGCGTCCGTGAAGCGTTTGTTCACCGATCGCGTGTTGCTGGATGTACCAATTCTGGCGTTAGGACCAACCGGTGGCCCCGTCATCGATTTGGATTCACTGCTGATTGGAAACGCGAGCCGTTTCTTCGGACCGTCGGTTCGCATCAGCAACAGCCGAATCACGAAGTTGGCCTCCGCCAAGGTATTCCCAGGGAATGTCGAAATCGCTTTTGAGATTGTGGGAGGCACTGGTCGCCTGCAAACGATTCACTACTCATTTAGCGAAGTCCCCAGTGTGACAGCAGGGTACAAGCCCAGAGAAGCTGATGAGCGAGTGGGTTACTTCACGACATCGTTCTCCGATTTGAGCCGGTACGAGGATGACGACACTCGCGTTCGTTTCATCAATCGCTGGAAATTGCAGAAACGTGATCCGAGCCTTCAACTCAGCCCTCCGAAAGAGCCAATTCGTTTCTACGTTGAGCACACCGCGCCCGTTCGCTATCGCCGATGGATCAAAGCTGGTGTTGATTACTGGAACAAAGCATTCGAAAAAGTAGGCTTGATCGACGCGATCGTGATCGAGTACCAGGATGCCCAAAGCGGTGTTCACATGGAAAAAGACCCCGAGGATGTTCGCTACAACTTCATTCGTTGGTTGAACAACGATGTGGGAACAGCAATCGGCCCGAGTCGCGTACACCCATCCACGGGCGAGATCCTTGACGCCGACATCATTTTGACTGACGGTTGGATCCGACATTTCAATTACAACTACGAAGACCTGATGCCCAAGCTGGCGATGGAAGGCATGGCAGCGGAAACACTGGCATGGCTTGGAAAGAACCCACGATGGGATCCACGCGTGCGTTTGGCTCCAGCAGAAAAAGCAAACTATCTTCGAAGTGAGTTTCAGCGGCAGTCTCAACTGCCGATGGCAGGTTATCAGTTCGCACAGGCGGATCCCGCCTTACTCGGCGACGATGAGTTCGATGGTCTGTACGGACAGGTCAGCCAGAAAAACGGTCTGTGCATGGCTGCCAGCGGTCGCAACTTGGATCTCGCTTTGGCTCGGATGGACTGGGCATTGTCGCTGATGGCAACCGAAGAAGCTGAGAAGCAAAAGAAGCGAAAGAAGAAGAATCAGTCCAAGGAAAAGGAAGACGACGAGAAAGCTGAGGAAGCTGACAAGGACAAAAAAGACGACAAGGATGCAGAAGCCGACAAGGACGACAAAGAGAAGAAAGAAGCAGGAGCCGAACAGAAAAAGGAAGGTAGCGAAGCTGTGGCCAAAAAACCCACAGCACCTGCTGATCCAATGCTCGATGGCATGCCTGAATGGTTCGTCGGCCCCCTGCTCGCTGATCTGGTTGCCCACGAAGTCGGACACACCCTCGGCCTTCGTCACAACTTCAAAGCCTCTGGCTTACTGACTCTTGACGAGATCAACAGCAAGGACGTCAAAGGCAATAAGACGTTCACTGCATCGGTGATGGATTACACACCCATCAACTACCGACTTGAATCTGGTGAAGTCCAAGGCGATTACGGAATGATTGACATCGGACCGTACGATTACTGGGCGATTGAGTACGGCTACACTTCCGATGACAAGAAGCTTGCATCCATCTTAAAGCGCTGCAACGAACCCGAACTACAATACGCTACCGATGAAGACACCAACGGTCCTGATCCACTGGCTCGCCGGTATGACTTCTCGAAGGATCCTCTCGACTACGCCAATGAGCAGCGAAAGCTGATCAAAATGTACCGAGAACGCATCCTTGATAAGTTTGTCAAAGACGGTGACAGTTGGGCGAAAGCCCGTCGTGGTTATGAGCTGACACTCAGCTTGCAAACACGTGCCATGAACATGATGGCAAACTGGATCGGTGGAGCATTTATCAACCGTGACAAGAAGGGTGATCCAGGTAATCGCCCACCTGTTGAGGTCGTTCCTGCTGACCAGCAGCGAGCTGCTCTGCAATTTGTGATCGATACCTCGTTCAACGACGATGCGTATGGCCTGACACCAAAGTTGCTCGAACGAATGAGTGTCGACAAATGGTTGGATGGTGGCTCACGTGGCGGAATGTCCAATGAAGCAACTTGGCCAATCCACGATCGAATCCTCGGTGTTCAAGCATCCGCTCTGACGCTGTTGATGAACCCCACCACGTTGCGAAGAGTTTACGACAACGAGTTGCGACTACCTGCTGACGTCGACACGTTGACGCTGCCTGAATTGCTTTCATCAATCAATGAAACGGTTTGGAGTGAACTGGAGGCGGAGTGCCCCGATGGACGCAATGACCGCGAGCCAATGATCTCATCACTGAGAAGAAACCTTCAACGTGAGCACATGCAACGGCTCGTCGACCTGATCCTCGGATCATCCGACGACACTGCGGCACACAAACCCATCAGCAATCTTGCCAGAATGGAATTGCGAGAGCTTTCCAGCAAAATTCAAGGTTCACTTGATAAGTGTGGCAAGAAGATGGACGCCTACACCAAAGCTCACCTAACGGAGACCAAGGAGCGGATCGACCGCGCTTTGGAAGCTGGCTACACCTATAACGCTGCAGCCGCTTCAGGTCCGATCATGATGATGCTTGGCAGAGAGACAAACGAATAGGAATATTCGTGAATACAGCGAACTGCTGAAAGGCAGTTTTCGATCCAAGGGCGTCTCGGAAACGGGACGCCCTTTTTTTGCGCCCGCAAACTCGTGAACAGAACACTGGTCAACGGCATTCGCTACTGGCCGCTGATAAACTCGCTAGACTATCGACTCCAACAATCCCACTGGACCAAACCGATCCCCTGTCTTTGCGGAGCCCACCTCATGCATCGTTCAAACGCGTTAGCGATCTCTTTTTTAATAACTTTGCCGTGGGTACTTCCAACCGAATACTCATCCGCAGAGCCATTGAACTTCAAGAAAATCGTGGTTGATCCAAATTTAGGAAAGGTCTGTTACGCGGTCACAGCTGCCGATGTTGATGGCGATAATCGTCTGGATGTTGTTGCTATCAGTGAACGGGAAGCGATGTGGTATCAGAATCCTGACTGGAAAAAACACGTCATGATCAGTGATGCTGTTACAAAAGATCATGTCTGCATCACCGCTGGTGACATCAACAAAGATGGGAAAGTCGACTTTGCGTTGGGGGCAGGATGGCCGAAGAGTGGTGGAGAGATTTTCTGGATCAATCGAGGCAAATCACTGCAGGAACCTTGGACGGTTCATCCGATTGGTGCCGAAGCCTGGACGCATCGGATGCGATTTGCTGATGTTTTGGGAACAGGTCGTGATCAGATTATTGTCACACCGCTTAACGGTGATGCCAACAGTGGCATTCGCTTATTGGCCTATCCAATTCCAGACCAACCCGCCACGGCAGATTGGACACCAAAAATCATGGCTCGTTCCCTCAATCGCGCTCACAATCATTGGCACATCCCGAACAACAAACCGAACCAACCCGAAGACACTCTCGTGGCCAGTCAGGAAGGCTTGAGCTTGGTACAACGTGCGGCGGATGGCAGCTTTTCAGTGACCGGTATCTCCAAGGGTGCCGCCAGCGAACAACCAACTCAGCAAGGATCAGGAGAAGTGAAGAAGGGCAAATTCGGGCACCAGATCATGCTGGCCACCATCGAGCCAATGCATGGCAACCAGGTCGTCATCTACTTGGGAAAGGTATTGAATGACAAAATGCAACGGATAGTCTTGGATGAGTCGTTTGCACAGGGACACGCCATCTGGTGTGCCGATTTAGATGGCGACGGAAAGGACGAAGTTGTTGCAGCTCACCGACAGCCGAAAGCTGATGGCACTCCCCCCGGTATCTATTTGTATCATGCAGCTGATGAGAACGGAGAACGGTGGGAGCGTACTCAACTAGACGCCCCCATGGCATGCGAGGACCTTTGGTGCGATGACTTCAACGGTGATGGTAGGGTAGACATTCTGGCGGGGGGTCGCGCAACACATGATGTGAATCTCTATCTCAACCAGACGTCGACGGAAATTGACGGCACCAACTCAGGCAGCAATTAATCCCAATCACCACAACAAATTACCAAGTTACGGAAAACTGCAGCCTCTCATGCGCAGGCAACACTAGAGAAATGCCTTTCACGGTCCGATGTGTCAAATCAGGACCAGAAGCGTTACACGACCTCTGTGTGAGGTTTCCGTCCGTCAGTGGTTATCGATTTCACGATCACACAGTTGGCAGGCACACCACTCTTATTACTTTGAGCCAATTCAGACCCCGTTCGAATGGCTTCTATTCCGGTGCGCATCCCAGCAGTCACTACAACACTGTTATCTGTTGTTACATAAAATCTTATTCATTCGTCTAACTACTCAACAAACTAAAATGGCCTGCAATGAAACCGTTTCGCCTACGGTGTACATGATCGATGATGATCCGAATGATGTGGTAATCATCCGAAGACTCTGTGAATCCGTCGGCCTGAAGGTGGAGAGTTTTGAGTCGCCACAAGAATTTCTGATGCAAGCCAGATCGGTCGAATCTGGCTGCATTGTCGCTGATTTAATGATGCCGGAGATGACGGGACTGCAACTCCATGCAGAGCTGAAGAACTCTCAAGCGGAAATACCCATCATTGTGATTACTGGGCACGCCGATGCACGGACCTGCCGAACGGCTCTCCACAATGGCGTGTTTGATTTCGTAGAGAAGAGCTTCAATCCACACGATCTGCTGGTTGTGATTCAATCCACAATTGAAGAGAACACTCGAAAGAATACCGAACGGGTACTTCGCGAAGAGGTCACGAAACAATTCAGAAATCTCTCAAAGCGCGAAGACGAGGTCATGAAACTACTCGTCACTGAGCTCACTCTCAAATCAATTGCAGGAGAGCTGGGAATTTCTGTACAAACAGCTTCCAAACATCGGCTTCGGCTATTCGAGAAACTTGATATCCAAAACGAAGTTGAACTCGTCAAATTGATGATGAGAATTGATCCTGAACTTCCACTGAATGATTACAGTGCTGCCTGAATCGCGGCCCTGCGGGTTCTTACATACGGTTTAAGATATCGCTGACTTCAGCCCGCTGTGGGGGCATGAAGTGGTTGAAGGGCTCAGCCATGTGGTCACTGCAAATGCCATGGATCGAAAGAGCACACTTTGTCGCCTTGATAAATCGACTGGCGTATTTACCAACGCTGTAGATTTGCTGCAACCGATTGATGCGCTGAGTCAGAACTTCAATCTGCTGATGTTTCTGTGCCGTGGCCGCGTCGTACAAATCGACGAACAGTTCCGGATAAATGTTCGCGCCACCGTTGACTCCCCCATCACCACCCATGGCAATGGCTTCGGCAGTCAAATGTTCTGGTCCGATGAACATCGACCAATCAGGTCGGAGCTTTTTCAAACTCAGCATCTGCTGAAAGTACTTCATATCGCCACTACTATCTTTGACACCAATAATCTGTTGGTGGTGGGCCAACGTCCGTAGTGTGTCAATCTCAAACCAGACCTTTGTCAAGCTGGGCATGTTGTACAACATCAATGGAAGCGGCACCTCTTCCACAATATCGGCGATGTACTTAATCAACTCCGTCTGGCCTGCAGGAAAATAGTAGGGCGTCGAAAGGACAACCGCATCGGCTCCCGACTGCTTGGCAAACTCTGCAAGCCTCAATGACTCTACCAGTGACGTGTCAGTGACACCCACGAACACGGGAACCCGACTCGCGACGGTCTCACTAACGAGCTGAATGAATTCACGGCGCAAGTGATAACTGAGGCTGGGTGCCTCACCGGTCGTTCCCAGAATGAAGACTCCGTGGACGCCTCCTTTGATCAGATGCTCAATCAATCTTTGCGTCCCAGCGTGATCAAGCTTGTCCCGATCGGCCAATGGTGTCACTAACGGGGGTACGATTCCTTGGTACCGAGGCTTGGTGGCATGAAGATTGGTCATACTTTATTAAACCGTCATCCAAGCAGCTTTGTAGTTCAGGCCGAGATTGAGAATTCGCTGCAGAAGCGCTTCGTAGGCGATCCCAACCGAATCTGCTGATTCCGCGAGGTCTTCACCAAACTCAATATTTGGATTTGCATTTGCTTCAATGACGTAGATTTCTCCCTTCTCTGTCATCCGCAAATCCATGCGTCCGTATCCACTCATGCTGAGTGCTCTGTAAACCCTTTTGCAGAGTTTTGAGATACGTTCTTGAGTCGCTTCATCCAGATCTTTTGCAGCATGCGTCGTGATCTGGTGCTTTTCCTGATACTTCCGATCCCACTTGACTCGACTGGTAGCAATGCGAGCGAGATCATCAGGCATGCTACCAAAGCTCATCTCCCAAGCAGGGAATGTCCGTAGTCGAGTATTCCCCAGCACACCAACGTATAGTTCCCGACCTTCGATGTACTGCTCCGCAATCGCATCATCATTCGTTTTCTCATGGATGAACTTGACCCTCTCGGCCAAAGCTTCATCAGTATGCACGATTGACGCCTGTGCAATTCCATAAGAAGCGTCTTCGACAGTCGATTTAACAAACAGTGGAAATGACAACTTTTTTGGCCGATGAACTGTCCGCCCAACCGGGAAGACTGTGAATCTTGGAGTAGGGATTCGATGGTAAGTCAGGACCTTCTTCGACAAAGCCTTATCTTTGGTCAACAGTAATCCACGAGGATTGCAGCCTGTGTAAGGTTGCTGCATGAGTTCCAAGTAGCTAATCACTGCAAAGTCATAAGTCACAACACCATGAAACTCCTCAAGCATCATGAACGTGATATTGGGTTGAAAATCTCGCAACGCTTTTCGAATCGGTGCCAGATCATCGTAGACCCCCAAAGGCAACACTTGATGTCCCAGCCGGCGTAGAGTTTCACAAACATCAAACTCTGCTTTCCATGGGTTCATCTCTGCTTCTGAAACCCCATCGAGACTTTGAGGCGGCACATGACCATCACGCACCAGCACCAGAACACGCAATTTGCTCATCGCTTGGCTCGGGGTTGGTGGCTATTGATAAGTTGCGTTGCAGCCGAACATGACCAAACCAAGTCCAGCGACAATCCCAGCAGACAATACTCCCACTGATATTGGTGACCAGAGCGGAAGAAGTTAAATGGCAAAGCGGTGCCTTCCCTCATGTATGAAGCTCGTCGTCCGCACGGCTACCAGAATCATCGCATCACGCTTTGCATCTTCAGCAGATGCTCCCAAACGCAACTTGAGCTCACGACATCGCTGGATCATTTCCTGTACCACTTGATCAATCGTATACGTGTACTCGCCAGTCCAGCGTGCGACTGCGCGGCGCAACTCACCACGAACGCGCACCAAAAAGGCTGCGGCTGTTGGATTTCGCCGATGTGCTGGATCGCTCGAAAAGAGTTTACGCAAATCGTTGTCATAGATACTTGGAAAATCAAATCCATATCGCTCGCGTTTGCGTTCGTAATGCGAGCGAAGAGTTTTTCGAATTTTTGAAATCGGTTCCGCTTTCGCTCGTGATTTCACATGAGCGCTTTTTCCATTAATCGACTTCATCAGATCATCAACCATATTCAGCTTATTGATCGCCGGCCAGTTTCGATAGCGAGTCCGCCATCGTGATCCTGGACGCAGCCAAACAGCGAAGGTCTCTGCGAAATCTTCCAATGGATGTGCCTGAGCGTACCACATCTCGAGGTGCTGCACGAAGTTTCGACTCGAAGGCTTGGGTCGATAACAATCTGGGTAAGGCTGAGAAGGTTTGCCAAATGCTTTCCGGTAGCGGACACGCCGCCGAAGACGATAGGCTGTGTCAATCGCGTGACCTGCCTCGTGCCTCAGGATTTTCATGCACCAAGCCTTGGTACCACCCTCAACTTCAAGCAACTGCTTCCGCTCCAGACGCATCAATCTTGGGTGGGCCAAATAGAAGGGAATCGCGATCCCTGGAATGCCATCGGGTGAAAACCATTCATCACTTAACCAACAATGCGGCGAGAACTTGAGTCCGCGATGTGCCAATTCGTGGTTAAGCTGTTGGATCCGGTCTTCCAGAGGCGTTCCACGAATTGTGAGCTTCAAATCACAAATCCGCGCATCGAGCAACTCCTCATCAGTCATCGAGTTCAGATCTGGCTTTTTCGTCGACATATTGCGATTGAAAAACTAAAAACTTGGGAATGACAGCCGAAACGCTCGCGACAGTTTATTCAACAAACGACCAATGTCTTCACACAAAAACCACGAACTGGGCAAAAGCATTTCATCAAAGATAGAGGATCCCCTGAGTGTGACACGGATTCCTGTGGCCTCATTCACAAGATTGACCGGCTCTGGCAGGAGTGCGATTGCTGTGCTAATGCTGCAGGGGGATGGTGCTGAGTCTATCCTTCAACGCTGTTTTACGCCCGCAAATCACGTCCCATTCAAGGAAGGCCAGATTCGTTATGGACTCTGGATCGGGACAGAACTGAAGGCCACCGAAGACGCTGAAACACAAGCTCGATCCTCCGAGCAACCGGCAGAATCCGTGGTAATCACGCCTGTAGCAGACCAAACGTTCGAAATTCACTGCCATGGTGGGCCTGCTGCCGTCGCTCGAATTGAAGCCGATATGCGAGCCTGCCGTGCGATCTCTGCCTCCTCTGTGCATGTTGCCAATGGCTCGAAGCCTTCAGAGCACCCCTTACTGATCCGCGAAGCCGAAACGGTCCTGATGAAATGCAATACACCCAGAACCGCTGGTATTGTAATGGACCAGATCCGGGGGGCTTTGCTTGATTGGGCCAACAAGTGGCGGAACTCTGTTACCCCGGCCAACGTTCCAGAATTCCGGGCTGAGCTGGAACCCCTCCTCAACGCGGCAGCCGTCACTGTGAGATTGTCTGAGCCATTTCGCGTGGTCCTGACCGGCCCACCTAATGTAGGCAAGAGCAGCCTCCTGAACGCGTTGGTTGGATTTGACCGGAGCATCACGCTCGACATGGCTGGAACCACCCGGGATGTCCTGCATGCCAACACCGTCATCGCTGGGTTACCCATACAATTCAGTGATACTGCCGGAATCCGGGACCATGCAGCAGTAGAAACAATCGAACGAGAAGGTATACGACAAGCCCAGCTAGCGGCTGGCAATGCCGACCTATTGCTGCTGGTTTGCGAACCACTGCCCGAGGGTGGCTTCAGTAAAATGACACCATCATCACCTGAAGTACGCCAACTTCGTGTCTTAAATAAAATCGACCGGCAACTCCAGTCTCCTCCACTCACAGACCATCCGGATGCCCGATTTGATGTTGGCACAAATGCTTTGACTGGTGATGGACTGGCGGAATTGATGGTTACAATTGGCACACGGCTTGGCAAAAACCTGCCTGATGCCGGTAAACCTGCACTGCTCAACGAGCGGCAATGGAAAATCATGAAACAAAGCTCACCTACGGATTCTCCAGAACAGATATCCGAGCTTCTGGGGCACTTGATAGGTCACAACCATGGGTAAAACAACATGATTCGAACCCTCCTGCTATCAGTAACTTTCCTGGGATTCATTTGCATGCCGCTTCTTAAAAGTTCCGGAGCCGAAAAACCGAATTGGGCAATTGTGATTCATGGTGGTGCTGGCAGTGATCCCCAAAAATGGGATGACGCCAAAACCAAAATTCGAAAAGAGGGACTCAACCGTGCTTTAACAGCCGGTCGTGACGCGTTGGCCAATGGCAGTAATGCGCTGGATACGGTGGAACTGGTGATCCGTATTCTTGAAGATGATGCTGCTTTCAATGCAGGGCGAGGTGCCGTCCTTACCAAGGAAGGCAAAGTAGAATTGGATGCATCGATCATGGATGGAAAAACACGTGCATGCGGTGCGGTCGCAGGAGTGACGGCCACCAGAAACCCCATCAATCTGGCTCGCCTGGTGATGACTGAAACACCACACGTGCTGCTCGCTGGAAAAGGTGCGAATCAGTTTGCCGAACAACAAAAAGTACCGCTCGTCGCACCGGATTACTTCCTGAGCAAAGCGAGATTTCCGGAAACCAAACCGCACTTTGGAACTGTTGGATGTGCTGTTCTGGATTCCGATGGAAATCTTGCTGCGGGAACCAGCACCGGAGGTACTTCCAAAAAGCTGCCTGGCCGAGTGGGTGACTCGCCGATTGTCGGAGCTGGAACTTATGCCGCGAATGATACATGCGCTGTATCAGGTACTGGCGTTGGTGAGGAATACATCCGCAACTCCGTTGCCTATGACGTGGCGGCGCGAATGCGTTATGCCAACGAAAGCATCGAAGATGCCGTCACCATCATCATGCAGCAGACCTTACAAGCTGGTGTGGGTGGTATCATCGCGCTTTCCAAGGATGGAAAAATCGTCATGCAACACAACACCCCCGGGATGAGCTGCGGAGCCGCTGACAGCTCAGGAAGATTTGAAACGCACTTGGTGCTCGCAGACGGTGGGTCCCCACCGAGAAATGAAACCAATGACGCTAGAAACCCATCTACAACACAAACAGAAATCACAGAATTAATTCTGCAACAGGTCAAAGACTGGAACCAAGGTGACATCGATGCATTCATGAAGCCCTACTGGAACAGCGACCAGTTGACTTTTTCATCGGGTGGGAAGGTCACACGTGGGTATGCAAAAACCTTGCAAGGTTACAAAGAGCGATACCCCGATGCCAAAACCATGGGTGCCTTGGGCTTCGAAAAACTTGAGTTTCAAGCACTAGGCAATGACGCCATGCAGGTGCTCGGCACATGGAAACTTGCGCGGGACAGCCAGCCCATGGAAGGGCGTTTTACCCTCGTGCTTCGACGATTCCCTGATGGCTGGAAAATCATCCATGACCATACCTCGAAAACACCGGAAGAAAAACCTGAAGATACGGTGCAGCAGTGAACCATCGCCATCGCACCCGTCAACATACTGACCAGCCCCGAAATACTGACCAGCCCCGAAATACCGACCAGCCCTGGATTCAACAGTGTCGGATTTCATTGGCTTGCATCCTCTTTGCAGTAGCCAACTTCTCCATAGCGCGCGGTGTCCAAAACGATTCACAGCCACTCCCCACGCGTCCGGAAATCACAAAAGCTCTGCACGGTGCCACCAGCTTTTTCAGAGATCATGCCTCAGCACACGGCGGCTATGTCTTCCAAATAAGTGCTGACCTCAGCAAGAGGGAAGGTGAGGGCAGCGTGACAGCGACCACTGCATGGATTGAACCGCCCGGGACACCTGCAGTCGGTGTCGCATTCCTGCAAGCGTACCGCCTGTGCAAAGATCCAATACTCCTTGAAGCCGCTAGGGAAACTGCTGAAGCCCTACGGCAGGGGCAGTTGGAATCTGGAGGCTGGGACAACCGCATCGAATTTGACACGAAGGAACGATCCAAATACGCGTATCGCACGGAAACGAAAGCAACACGCAAAGACAAGCTCAGAAACACAACCACATTTGACGATAACAAATCACAATCAGCCATTCGCTTCCTGATGGAAATCGATGTCGAAGTGAGCTACGCCGATCAGCCAGTGCACGAAGCAGTTCTGTATGCACTGAACTCAGTCCTCAAATCCCAGTATCCCAACGGAGCATGGCCACAACGATTCAGTGAGTTCCCTGACCCAGACCTTTATCCAGTAATGAAGGCATCTATTCCTGAACAATGGTCAAAAAAGTATCCGGGGAAAAAGTACAGTGAGTTTTATACGCTCAATGACAATACGATTTGCGATTTGATCGACTTGCTTCTTGATGCGGCGGATATTTACCAGCGTTCAGACTACCGGGATGCTGCATGTCGCGGCGGTGACTTCCTGATTTTGGCACAGTTACCCGAACCCCAACCCGGTTGGTCGCAACAGTACGACAAAAACATGCATCCCGCATGGGCAAGAAAATTTGAGCCCCCTGCAATTACTGGTGGAGAATCCCAGCGTGTGATGCGGACGCTGATGCGTCTGTATCGTCGTAACATGGAACACATTGAAAATGCCGAGCGCTTTTTAGAACCTCTGAATACAGCAATCCCTTTTTATCAACGCTCCGAACTTGCAAATGGAAAGCTTGCCCGTTTCTATGAATTGCGAACGAATCGACCACTGTTCTTTACAAAAGAATACCAATTGACTTACTCCTCCGAAGACATGCCCACTCATTACGCTTTTATGGTGAGTTCAAAACTGAACTCCATTGAGAGAGAATTCAGAACGAGTCGATCACTTTTGAAACCAGAACTACCCCAGTCCAAACCTAACACCCAACCAAAACGCACGAAGGCTCTGGACACCAAAGTAATGACGATTCTGAAGAATCTTGATACTCGCGGCGCATGGGTGGAAACAGGCCGACTCCGATACCACGGCCCGAATGATACAACGACACAAGTCATCCGTAGTGATACCTTCGCCAATAACTTGATAAGCCTCGCCACATGGCTGGGAGCAGAATGATTTTTGGAAAATCCGTTCGCTACCAAATCAATGTTTGTACGTTGCCTGCTAATTACCCAACCTGTTTTTGACTCGATTTACCTATTGACACTATGGCTGATTCTTCCTCACGCACACATGAGGCAGCGAAGATCCCTGACCCGGATCAACGCCTGCCGATTGTGTTAGTGAATGACCCTCACCCAGCCCTTCTGCATCCTGATACATTACTGGGAATCTGCGACTTGCGTACTCAGCGTCGAAGCGGTCCCGGAGGACAGCACCGAAACAAGACGAGCAGCGGAGCCTTCCTGCATTATCCTCCGACCAATACCACAGCAGAAGCCACTGAAAGAAGAAGCCAAGCGGAGAATCGTAAGATTGCACTGGAACGACTGCGATTTCGCCTGGCTGTTGAGGTGCGTAGTCCATCTCCCATCGATGGACATGAAATGTCGTCCGAAGAAAACCAACTGAGAAAACGATATCAGGGCCCGTCTCTCAAGATCAGTGATCGCAACAGTGATAAACCCGCAGTTCTGGCCTTGCTGTTGAATGACCTACATGTGTGTGGCGGCCAACCCAGTGCTGTTGGACCTTTCTGGCAGGCATCCACAAGTGCCCTTGTGCGTCTAATCAAATCACAATCCAGCGCGTTCGCGTTTCTGAACCAAATCCGCCAACACCACGGTCGCCTTCCGCTGCGATAAGGCCACTTGATGGTGCTTTCTGTGTGCAAAGCTGTTTTTGTGACAGCGCCACTAACGGGTGTGCCATTCCGTCGAAAACGAATCTTGCAAAGCATTTTTTCAACGTTTCTGTTCGGTCAGCAGAAACATAACACCATGTGATTTACGATCTTGTTTAGGCTAAACTATCAATTGTCCGATGATATCGAGCTTTGCATGATTAGCAGAGCCGCATAATTGATTACTCCCCACCCAAAAACTATCGGCTCGAGTAGCCGACTGGATTCTAGCGAGGTCTTCTTTGACTCACCCGATTTTAAATGACACCCTCCGTGCCCTACTGCCACTTTACTTTTGTTTAACGCCACTGATTGGTTCAACCGCAGAGGTGTTTGTTGAAGCCGAGAGTTTTCAAAAGCGTGGAGGCTGGAAGCTTGATACTCAATTCATTCAACAAATGGGATCTCCCTATTTGCTGGCCCATGGATTGGGACGACCAGTCGACGATGCGATTACCACAATCGATGTTGCCGAAGCAGGAAAATACCGTCTTTGGGTACGAACCAAAAACTGGGTAGCTCGGTGGAACTCCAAGGCTTCCCCCGGCAAGTTTCAGGTCGTCATCAACGGAAATGCCGCGAAGGCAACATTCGGCACGACAGGGACTAAATGGGGCTGGCACGATGGAGGTGTCATCGCGCTTCAGAAAGGAAACAACGAGCTACGCCTGAAAGACCTGACTGGTTTTGATGGACGATGTGATTGCATTTTTTTGACCACCGAAACTGATCAGCCACCGCCTCCAGCTGACACCGTACTTTCTGAATGGCGACGTGAACAACTGGGACTGGCGGGGATCCCTGAAAATCGCGGCCCGTATGATCTTGTCGTCATTGGCGGAGGATACGCAGGCATGGGTAGCGCCCTGTCAGCGGCCCGCATGGGATGCCGCGTCGCTCTGGTTCAAGACAGACCTGTTCTTGGTGGCAATGGATCAAGCGAAGTGCGGGTGTGGGCCAAAGGAAATATCCGTCGTGGTAAGTTTCCGCGGATTGGTGAGATCATCGAGGAGATCTCCGACAACGCCAAAAAGTCACCCGGCACCTACGAAGAATTTGGGGATGCACTGAAAGAAAAGGTCATTCGCGATGAACCGAACATCGACCTGTTGTTGAATCATCACGCTCACCGCGTTGATATGGATGGGAATCGCATTGCCGCAGTTCATGCTTTGGATACGCGTACAGGAAGCGAAGTCAAAATCATGGGCGACTACTTTGCCGACTGCACTGGTCATGGCTGGATTGGAACCTGGGCAAAAGCTGATCTTGATATGTCACCTGATGGGCGAATGGGCATGAGCAACATGTGGGCATGGGACGAACAGGACACGCCCACAACGTTTCCTGAAACCCCATGGGCTCTCGATCTGGAAATGGCTGATTTCCCTTACCCACGTGACCACCATGGCCAATGGTTTTGGGAAAGCGGCTTCGACAAGGATGCTATTGGCGATGCTGAGGGAATCAGAGACTGGAATCTCCGAGCGGTTTATGGTGCATTCAATGCAATGAAAAATCGCGACGGAGCAGCAAAGCATCCCAACGCGGTCCTCACCTGGGTTGCGTACGTCGGTGGACCACGCGAAAGCCGACGCCTGATGGGTGATATTGTTTTGACCGAAGACGATATCGTGGCCAAAAAGGAGTTTCCAGATGGCTGCGTACCCAGCACTTGGTCGATTGACCTCCATTACCCAAAAGAACAGTATGCAAAGAAATATGCTGACAACCCCTTCATCTCCAAAGCAGTACACGGCAAGGGCGTCGATCGGTCTTATGGATACCCGGTTCCCTATCGATGCTTCTACAGTCGAAACATCGACAATCTGTTCATGGCGGGTCGCTGTATCAGTGTGACTCACGAAGCACTGGGCACAGTACGCGTGATGAAAACCTGTGGAATGATGGGCGAGGTGGTAGGAAAAGCTGCATCCATATGCGCAGTGAATGATTGCCAACCACGAGACGTCTATGAATCACATCTAGATGAACTCCTGACGTTATTGAAACTTCCGGGCAAAGCTCACCGCAGCACACCCTCAGCGGACATCATTATTCCGTCAGATGCTCTGCCACTGGCAGGACCCCGTGGACCAGCCAATGGCATGGACATCAGCAAGTTGGCTGGCATCGTTATCGACGATGAACTTGCAAAATTCAAAGGGAACTGGACAAACGGGACCGGATTACCGAATTACGTCCGCTACAGCTACAAGTACACCGGACCGAACACCAACGCCACAGCGACCTTCAAATTCAAAGTTCCGAAAGCAGGACGATATTCAATCCAGGCATTCAGCCAAGCACACCCCAACCGTTCCACAAAAACTCCCGTGACCGTCCGCCACAACGAAACCACAAGCGAACACACCATCAATCAACGCCTGAAAAGTAAAGATGATGTGGTTAGCATCACTGATCTCACATTAGCAGAACAGGATGAGGTGATCGTGACGATCGGGACCAAGGGAGCAGACGGCACGATCCACGTTGATGCCGTTCGTCTTTTGGAAATCGAGTAAAACGTCTTCCATGGTGACGAAGCCACAGCTCATGCGTCCCTTGCAGGCGAAAGCCACTCATGTCCTTCGTACATGCGTGGTCATTTCATTGCTGCTAGCCATACCCAAACCAACACTTCGCCCCGAAGGCGAAACGGTGAAGGCACCACCCATCGAAGTCATTGAATTGCCTGATGACTTGGCGGGAAAAGATCTCTATTTGGCTTCTCAGCAGGACGCCAACGGCATGTGGCCTCTAGTCGATGCAAACCAAGAAACTGTGGGTCTCGTTGCCCGCACACTTCCAATCGCCAATGATATTATTGGTTACCGGGGCCCCACTGAATCACTTCTTCTATTCAGTCCTGACCTGAACCTTACCTCTGTGACGCTGCTACAGAGTGCTGATACAGAAGAGCACGTGACTGCGGTCAAAGCTGAACCAGTCTTTTTCAAGCAGTTTGAAACATGGTCGTGGGGCGGTCCTGCTACAAGCACGCAAATTGATGCTGTGTCAGGTGCAACGCTTACCTCATTGGCACTTGCAGAAGGTGTTCTTAAACGGATCGGAGGCGAACGTCCCTCTCTTGTTTTCAATCAACCCATCACAATGCAGGAGATTCAAGATTGGTTTCCGGAGGCTGTTGAACTGGACGACAAAAGTGGTGAGGCAAGGAATTCACGTGGTGAACTCGTTGGCAGCGTGATACGAACCGGGCCACTTTCGGATGACCTGAGTGGATACCAAGGTCCAACCGAAGTGCTCCTGAAAGTCTCACCTACTGGAATGGTCGATGCGATACGAATTCGTACCTCGTTCGATAATGAACCTTACGTGGACTACGTCAGAACAGAGGCCGGATTCTGGGCCATTTTTCAAGGCAAGACAGTTGCCGAGTTGTCTGAATTTGATCCACAAGCTGCCGGAGTCGAAGGTGTTTCCGGTGCCACGATGACGAGCTTGATTGTTGCTGACACCCTTGTCGCTGCAGCGAAGGAGTTTCAAAAAGCAAAAACGTCGCCAAAAACAAAAACGACTACTTGGCTCAATTCCATTCGTTGGACAACCGCGGACATCCTTACCGTTTCAACACTTATTTTAGCTGCGATACTGAAATACTCGGGCGTTTACCGACGGCGATCATTCCGTCGAATGTGGCTGACGTGGGTGGTCATCATCATCGGTTGTTGGGCTGGAAATCTGCTTTCGATGGCATTGATTGCCGGATGGTCTGCGGAAGGCATCGCATGGCGTTTAGCCCCTGGATTAGCGGCGATCATGTGTGTCGCCATGCTGGGGCCACCGCTGACCAAAGGTAATCCGTACTGCAACCACTTATGCCCCCATGGTGCGATCCAACAACTGGTTCGCCCCAAGCCGAAATCGTTACGTTACAGGAAGTTAACGCCAGCGTTGAGTCGCATGTTACGCCGCCTGCCCGGTCTTACTCTTTGTGCTGCGTATATCGCCCTAATATTGCTCCCCACCATCGACCTTGCGTCATGGGAACCTTTTCACGCCTACCTGTTTCGCATTGCAAGTTGGAGTTCGCTCGTGTTCGCTTTTGCGACCCTTACAGTTTCAGCAGTACTTCCGATGGGGTACTGTCGGTTTGGTTGCCCCACAGGACGCCTGCTGGACTATTTGAAACGAACCGCGACCAGTGACCGTTTGCAAGTTGGGGACGCGGTGGCGGTTGGCTTATTGATCTTCGCGCTCCTCTGTCCACATCTTCAGTGAGACTGAATCTCCTGTTAGCCCATATCCCCCGTGTGATAAGGCACGGTGTGGATCAAACCTTCGCACAAACTCCGTGTGATTCACCGCATGGAACGTATCATCATATCTGGCTTTTCCGCCTGAACCTGGCGTAAGCGAAAGTATGAACAGGAGCCAGCACCAGACACATGGCAAGTGCATAGCCGAGCACCACACCGTCGGTTGAATAAAAGTATCCACCCAGCCAAACGGCTGCTGCTGTTGCGATCGATCCCACCAACGAAGCCACCAGAAGGGGATTTGCGCGTCGCGCGAGTACGTAATATCCCTGAACTGTCGCGATGTGACTCGCAAGGCATCCGAGTCCGAGCACGGCGACCTGCCATGGTTCGAGGAAACGATCTTCGATGTTCTTATCTAGCAGTGGCAAGCCAGCGACAGCCACAGTCAAAACCACGAATCCAGCTACAAGTAACAGGGTTGAAATAATCGCGGTGCGACGCCAAATGGTTCCAGCCTTTTCCCGTTCACCAGAGCCATGGTGCAGGGAAACGACGGGATATTGCGTTTGGACCCACGCAAGAGCCAACATCTGGATTGCTGTGGTAACGCTCAGGGTCATTCCCAGTGGTGCAGCATCAGCATCGCTATGAAACCACAAAACGATGACGGTGAAAAACTGTGTGGCAAAATGGAAAGACGCCCCAATCAAAGCAACACGCCATTGAACCGGCAAGACTTGATGAACCCAATCAAAGTTGGAGGGTCGATCCTTGAGGTGACGAAACTTTCTAAAAAAATCAGCTTGCCCCACAAACGTGATGTACATGAACATCAAAGCCTGAACCGACGAACTGAGCACGAGAGCCCATAGTTTCAATCCGCATTCCAAGGAAATCCACATGACAATACTGCCAATGGTCATCTGCAGGAATCGGAATCGGAAAATAACATCACGAAATCCTGCACCCTCAAGAATTGAAAGTCCCGGTGACAAGCAAACCGAAATGGCAGCGATGGGCACCAGGGCCAGTAACGGGCCGCGCCAGGCAACCTCAGAATCAGCGAGCGAATACCACCCAAATACCAACGCTGCTGCGACATAAAACAGACTTGCTCCACTGAACCATCGAAAGGAATCACGAATCAGATCACGCATCCGTGCTGCGGCAGCAAGCCACTCAGGATCTGATTCAAGCAATGCCCCATCGTCTGATGAAGTCGTTACCTTTTTCATCGCCGCTGTTTCATGCCCCGCCTGACTTACCAACACATTCAACAACCCGAGTTCAAAATAGGCCTGAATGCCGACAATCCCAATGATGCCGTAGTAAACGCCCTGTTCTGACAAATCGAGAGACCGGATCAGGAGCACGATTGTGATTGGACCAGATCCCGCCTGCCATACGCGCGTCATCAGCGCATAAGCAAGCGGCCTATCCAGTTGAAACCGGGCGCGGAGATCTTTAAGCATGGTGACTGCTTTGCAGTACGCGTGAGAATCGCTGGTTTTCACCATTTCGACATGAGCATTCAAGCTTCATTCGCAGATCAACTGCCCACCGCATCCTGTTATTGGCTTGCATCCACGCCTCCTCGCCAACGGCGTCGAGCACGCACCAGACCGCGTCCAGCGCGATAAAAAGACAACCTCGGCAACGAGTGAATCTGTAATGACTTGCCAGGAATGAATTTCGCGGTTCGGTTACCGAAAAAAATAATAGTATCCGCCACTGAAACCAAAGCGGCCAGCCACATGATCAATGACACAGGGTGTTTCTTCAAAGCTGGTCCCAGCATTTGCAGAGCCGACATGGGATTGCCCGACTTCAAAGCAATATTGATCCAGAATAGGCGTCGGTTCCAATCATCTTTTTTCACTGGTGGAATCTCATCCATAACCTTCCCATCGCGTGGCAAGCCCCGCCGTGTCAGAGCTTCCTGTTGGATGGCATGTCCTTGCGTTCTCTGATCAATATTCAGCGTCCAGTTCGCCGAAGTCGCATGGACTCGATAGCAAAGATGACATGCTGGCAGATTGGCAAGTTTGCCGATTTCGGCCAAACGCAACCAGAGTGAATAATCTTCAGCGCAGGGATATCGCTCGTCGTAGCCGCCCGCTTTCAACACCGCAGACTTTCGAACCAGGACGCACGACTGAAAGAACGCGTTTGCTTGCCCTGACAAGTGACGTTGATCAATCTCATCGCTATCGAGCGGATGTGTAATGGGTCCAATCGCATTGCCACTGGCAGTCATGGAATATCCTTGCCCTCCAACCGCCACACACTCTGCGTGACGAAGCAAGTATCCAATTTGATCAGCAAGCCAGCAGGGGGCAGCAAGATCATCGCCATCCAACCATGCAACCAAATCCGTTTCCGCCAATTCCAGCATTCGGTTACGTGTTTTGGCGCGTCCTTGATTCGTTTGTGTGACGACTTTCAAATTCGCGACTTTATCAGCCATCTGATTGGCAACTTCCAATGATTGATCTGTCGACCCATCATCCAACACAATGATCGAAATCGGCCCGTCATGCTGCTGTCTCAGAACACTCTCGATGGCATCCTGAAGATACGCATCCAAATTGTAGGCAGGGATCACAACGGTAACGGGATCAATGCAATTTTCGGCAGACATGATCACACATCCGATCCAGAACCAACAACGCTATCAGGTGCGGAGAGTGAGTCAAACATCACCACCGGTTCGTGCCCGAGCACCTCTCTTACCGCCTTTACAGCGGCAACGTCATCCTGGGATGCCCAAAGAATTGGAAGGGTTGTCTTTTGATCGGTCAACAGAATAGCTTGATAGTTCAATTTGCAGAGAATTTCAGCACAGGCCAACGCCTCATAGATTCCGTGCAATTCAACGAGCAACCGAGGCTTACTGTTGGCGATCAGTTTCAGCCCTGCAGCCAGAATCGCGGCTTCAGCCCCCTCGGCATCAATCTTGATGAATTGGACAGAAGGTAGGTCATCGATCAACGAATCTAAAGTTCGTGTTTGCACAAGAGTACGCGAGAAGTTTCGATAATGTTCATGGGCAGCCTGTGTATCAACACCGCCATAGGCGTCAAGGAAAGCCATGGAGTCATCGCTACCTTCTGCCTCTGCAAACTGCAGCGTCATCTCACCAATCTCGCCAGCCATTGCTACTTGATGTACCTGAACATGTTTGAGCTCAGACTTTTTTGCTGCATCGCGAATTCTCTCAGCATGAGCCTGCACGGGTTCGAAAGTGTGCACCTGTCCGTCAGCAACCAATTTGGCAAGTGAAAGTGTATAGCATCCATAATGGCCACCGATATCAAAACAAACATCGTCTTTGCCCACTAAAGATTCCACGACCTGCAGGATTTTTTGGTCGTAATGTCCGGCCGTAATCGCTTCTGCAATGGGCGTATTGCGAGGCAACATCACGTGGGCACCAGCTGCGGGGCCAGCTTCAATCTGGTGCCAACCAAATTCAATCGGTGGTATGGTTGGCGTCAACAGCGACCTGACCCTTCGTGCCACGGGCTGCAATGCCCGCCGGCATGCATGCTGAATTTGCTGCTTGAATTGACCCATCAGCTTCCGTAAGACTTCGAGGAGAAATTACATGCCGCATCGAATAGCGAACGCGGTCCCCGTTATAGTTTATCCAACTCACGGCTCAATGACTTGAGCCTATATCGAGTGGGCGTGCCTGTTTTGGGAATGAAATCGAATGCGTATTCTGGTTGCGGTAGGATCTGAAGAACAAATCAACACGGGAGCTGCATGGTGCGCTTCCATTGATGGAGTCACAGCTGAAAACCTGGAATTAGCCATTCTGGGCGTCGACCGCAAGGCATTGGCCGAATATGGACGCAAAACACTGGCTACGGAACTGAATTGCAACCCCGCCGACCTCAATGTGACTACGATCGAAGCCGATGCCAATGCGATTCTCACCCATGCCGAAAACCAACACTGCAGAAGCCTGATCCTACTTCACAACGGGAACTTGTCTGATTTGCACAAAGAGGTCTTCCAGACCTCCAAGCACCCGACTTTATGGCTCCGCATCATCGGGAAACCCCCAAGCTCAGAATCACAAATTGTCTCGGCATTCCATAAGCCCAGCCGTGTCACATCGGTTGTCACAGAGAAACTGTTGGGTTTTGCGCCTGGCAAAACACTGTGCAGTCATGTTGATCTGCAGCGCGACAATCTATCTGAAGCAATCAAGACAGCTCTCAGCGAAGACAAAATCACCGACGATGAACTGCTATTATTCGGCATCGATGACCCTGATTCTTCGGATCGTGTTTACAAAACGGCCCTGCTGCTGATTGATTCGAAGACAACAACTTCGATCGGCCTTTTGCACGACGGGTATACCCTCCCAGAGAAAATTGCAAGTCAGGTGTATCAATGGGCAGCTGATGTCGCACCCCCAATGGACCGTCAGGAACGAATCGATCTTTCACAGGATCTTCAATCTGGCTCTGCACCCAATCTTGAGTTCTTTGGTTTGATCTCAGCGGCGGCAATGCTTGCTGCATTTGGACTCATTCAGGATTCTGCTGCCGTCATCATTGGGGCCATGCTGATCGCTCCACTGATGACACCAATCATCGGAGCAGGCTTGGCCCTGGCCCAGGGTAATCGACCTCTTTTTCGCTCCGCCGCCACCACAATCATTCTTGGATTCTTGTGCGCTTTGATCGCCAGCATGCTATTTGGCTGGTTGGTACTGATTTTTCAGGAACCGGTCATGACTTCCGAAATGCGAGCCAGATGCAGTCCGTCTCCCATTGATTTCTGCGTCGGGTTGGTGGGTGGCTTTGCAGCAACGTATGCCAGAACTCGCAGGCATCTATCCGCTGCATTAGCTGGCGCAGCCATCGCCGCAGCACTCGTGCCACCTATATCAACCGCTGGTCTACAGCTTGCATTTCACGTTTGGACCTGGGACGCCAACCCGGTAGGCGTACCGATTCTCGGCCCCATACTCCTGGTGCTGGTCAATGTTCTGATGATCATGGGTGGTTCCGCTTTTGTACTTTGGGCACGGGGCATGCGGACAGACCGAACCCTCACCATCCAAGATCGATGGACTGTCAGGATTGCAGCTTTTCTATTCACGATCACATTGCTAATTCTGACATGGCTCTTGCTGCCCCACACAAGCCAGGCAGGCGGGCCCAGTAAAAGCCAGAACAATTCGAGCTCAACGCAAAACGTCACGGATGATACGAACGTCTCCACCACTGACTCACCCTAAACACACAACGCTTCAATTCTCGCCACTAGCGTGATGGGCGACTTCTCAAATACTTCAGCTTGTACTTCTCATAAAGCATTTTATGCCGGCTACCCAGATCCACGGCACGCCCTTGAATGAAAGCGGCCTCAACATTCGTTTCCGTTTCAAGAATATCACCATCTGCCAAGATCAAAGTCGCATCCTTACCAGCACTAATGGACCCGATACGATCCGCGACTCCAAGAATCTCCGCCGCAGACAGCGTGATTGCCCGTAAGCCATCGGCATGCGGCAGGCCGTATGCTACGGCCACGCCAGCATGGTAAGGAAGATTGCGTGCATTCGCTGCACCGCCGGGAGACCCCGCCCCCTCACCACAAATCGCAAACTTGACACCCGCCGCACGAAGTCGTTTTGGCAAGGTATACGCCGTGTCGTAAGCCTCATCACGGCGAAGCGGAAGACGGTACGTCGATGCAATGATGACAGGCACCTCATGTTTTTTCAGCAGTTCAGCACATTTTTCCGCGTCATACCCACCGTAAATCACAATCAACAAGCCCTGAGCCTGTCCGTAAGCAACGGCAGATTCAATTTCCATTTGTCGATCAGCATCTACAAACACTGGCAATTCACCATTAGCCACGGGAATCAGACTTTCCAGCCTGATATCGGTCGCAGTCGTATCTGGTGCTGACTGACGAGCCTTCTCGTATCGCCGCACTGAATCCAGCAGCTCATCTAATTCAGTGAATTTCTGCTCTCTTTTTTTGCGCTGATCAGCAGCATCATTGCCACGAGGTTGCATTGCACCCCAGTCGATGTACATCCCTGCTGGTGCTTTCAGTTTCATTTCTGCAACTGTCCAGCCATCAAGATTGATCACCGCAGTCTGGCCGCGAATGTACCTTCCTCTTGGTGCTGTCATGACTGTCAGCACACCACCAGCTCTCGCCACAGGAATCAATTCACTATCAGGATTCACAGCAACCCACGCTCTCGCATTTGGGTTCACTGAACCGTACTCGGTACGATCATCAGTTTCCTCGACGGCACTGATCTCGCGCAAACCCAGATCAGTCATCGATTCAATCAGGCCAGGGTACAAGTGCTTCCCGGAGCCATCAATTTCCAAGGCTTTTTCCGGAGCTTTGAGCTCTTTACCAACACTAGTAATTTTACCAGCTTCGAAAAGTACATCCCCATCATTGATATCAGCACCATCGACCACATGAACTGTCGCATTGCGGATCACAATGGGTCTGATTTGTGGAGCGCCAGGTACTTGGTCGTGAGCTTCGATGCTGGACAACATTACGAAGACTACACAAGCAGCAGTGATTAGTCTTATTCCAGTCATGATTTTTGAACTACTTCCGCTTGATTGTTTGATTTGCTTACACCGTGTCATGTTTTGCTCACTTCTTCTTCAGGTTTCCGGTGTAATCGTACTCATGACTACCATGGGCAGCACAATGCACATCATGTCTCACCCAACGATCTTCTTCGGCAACTTCTTTCGGTGTCGACTTTCTTGAACTGCCACCACCATCGAGTACTTTTTGTATCAGGCGAGCGCGCAACTCCCGGTCACGACTCTGCAACTCCTGATCTTTACGGAGGTCAAAATAACATCGTCCATCAACCCAGGTCTGCTCACATCTAGTCAGAGTTGACAACGGCCGACCACTCCAAACCACCAAGTCTGCATGTTTCCCATTGCAAAGCGAACCGACATATTGATCAATTCGCAATTGCTTGGCTGGGTTCAACGTTACAAATTTCAACGCTTCGACTTCCGGCACTCCACCATACTTGGTCGCTTTTGCTGCCTCTGTATTGAGATGCCGGGCGAGTTCACGATCATCGCTATTGAAAGACACCACCACGCCTCGCTGGTGCATCAACGCTCCGTTGTAGGGGATTGCATCCAAGACTTCGAATTTGTAGGCCCACCAATCAGAGAAAGACGATCCCATTGCTCCATGGCGAGCCATGCGATCAGCGACTTTATAACCCTCAAGAATATGCTGTAATGTCCCAATCTGAACACCGAACTCTTCCAGAACATCCAAGGTAGCAACGATTTCATCCTGCCGATAACTGTGGCAATGAATCCAGCGTTCACCACTCTGGACTTCACTCAAGGCTTCCAATTGCAGATCAACACGCGGTGGCAACGTAGCATGCTGCCCACTCTTCCAACGCCTCCACTTGGCCTGGTACTCGCGGGCCGCAAGCAGTTGATCACGAATGATCTGCTCAACACCCATTCGGGTGTTGGGATAACGGCTCTGATTTCGTTTCACGTTTTCACCCAAAGCAAACTTGATTCCTTTGGGTGCCTCTTTCATCCTCAGCCCATCCATGGTCTGGCCCCAACGGAGCTTGATAACCTGATTCTGTCCACCGATAGGATTGGCGGAACCGTGCAGGATATTCGAGGTGGTCAAGCCGCCCGCGAGTTGTCGATAGATTTGGATATCACTATTGTCAATGAAATCACCAATTCGAACTTCAGAAGTGACTGCTTGGCCTGACTCATTCACGCCCCCATCAGTTCCCATGTGAGAGTGGCAATCGATGAGACCAGGCGTGATATGCTTTCCACTAGCATCGATCACACGGCACTTCTCGGGTGTGCTGATGTTTGAGCCGACTTCGACAATTAGGCCATCACGAATCAGGATGTCAGCGTTGTCAATTTTACCCACTTCGTCACAAGTCCAAATGGTCGCATTGCGGAACAACACAGTCGACTGCTCAGCAATTCTGGCATCAGAGCCGAATGCACCAAAAGGAAACCGGACCTTCGAATAAGCTGCCTGTTCAGACTCACCGTCCGCGTTGTCCTTCTCTGACTTAGCATCGGCTGCCGCGACTGCGTCACTTTCGTCCTGTGTGACTTCCTCAGCAACATCGGGCAGTTCAGGAACATCGGGCAGGCGTCTCATGGCTGGGTTTTGAGCATCACCTTGAGGCAATCTCAGGGCACCCACGAAATCCGTTCCGTCACTATCGCTTTTCAGTGTGATTATCATCAGTTGCGATACACCTGATGGCAAACGTTCATCCAACTCACCTAAGTCGACATTAGCTGTTATGCGATCCCTCTGCTGAACCACGTTCTGTAGCTTGGTTGATACAACCTTTGCTTTGTCCTTCTTTCGTTTATTCTTCTGTTTGCGTTCCTTTGCAGCAACAGGGATCGCAAAAACTGACCCATTGATTTTCCCGTCAGCGGCTTCGATTTCCAGTCTGACTTTTACATTTCCACCGTCGGCATTGCGAACGGAAAGCTCCCAGTTACCTGCGATGGCGGGGTACTCGACCTTCTCGCCCGCACTCATCACAAATCTCTCTCCGGCAACCCAGCATTCAAGCACTTTCGTCTTGTCAGAGAACAGATTGCCATCAGTAATCACAAGATTGGCGATCATGCCAGATTCCACACGCCCAACCTGTTCTTGTATGCCCAACAATTCCGCTGGGACGACAGTCATCGCGGCCAAGGCCTCCTCTTCTTTCAAACCACGCGCAACAGCAACTCGAACCTGTTTCAAAAACTTACCCACATCATCCAGTCCATCACTGGTCAAACAGATTTTCACACCTGCTGCTGCAAGCCTGGCTGGATTCTCAGGGGCTAACTCCCAATGCATAAGCTCCTGAAGAGTCACGTCGCTCGCTGCATCAGCCGTTGCCACATCAGGCGTATCTGGGAATTCAACCGGCAACAGATATGGTCTTTTCGTTGCTACGATCTCATCGAGTTGTCGATACTCGCGCCCGGACCCACGAATGACTGCCTCTAATGAAAACTCACGAGCAAAGTTATCCGCTCGGATAGCCATACGATCGTTTGCCGCATCAATCAAAAACCCCTGTGAACCAATTGCGTCGCCTAGCACTTGCAATGCAACATTTTGTTCAGGACGATCGAGTTGCGGAGTCGCCTTGTACGCAGCCCATACCTGCTTGTACCAAGCCGCATCATGAAACGCCTGCCTAAGCAGAGCAACAGCACCCATGGGTGAATTCGGATACCTTGCTCGTGAACCACCCCGTGGTACGGTTAAATTCAAATGCTGCCATACATGATCCGAAAGCAAATTGCGTCCTTTTGATGCTTCGCCTGTCAGCATCACGCAACTGCTACCTTTCACGATTCCTCCCTTGGGAGCAACCAATCTAACCGCAATCCCTTGTGATCTGAGCTTCGATGCATCCGCTACGGTTTCGTCGATGGAATCAGAAACGTTGACTTCAGGAGTAACATTGGCATTCCAATATCCTGGCAACGATTGATTGACCGTGGCGTCACTTTCACTCCACGCGTCAATCAAGCCTGGATAAATTCGCTTACCTTCACAATCGATGACTTGATAACCCACGGGGATCACTTGCTGCTGGCCCACCGCAATGATTGAAGCACCCTCAACAAGGACAGTTGCGCCACCGAGAGTTCGACTTGGAGAGACCACCACTTCGGCATTCACGAAAGCGAAACCTGGGATTGGATTTTCACGCAGACCAACGATTGGTTTGGCCTCGGTATCCGATTGGGCCTGCAGGGCGGTAGGCAGTAGTGCTACGCACAGGATTGCCAAAAATTGCGTGTGCCGCATGGACATTCAACTTTTAAAATAGGAGCTATCAAAAACCTTCTTACAGCATAATTCAAGGTTTTGTTTTCTGCTGCTTCACCGCGTATTATTCCACGTGGTAAACCAAGGCTTTTTGCACCTCCGCTCCGCCCGTCTACAAATGATACCAAATTGCTTATTCTGCCAATCCAGCACGTACTTCTGCCGTTTTCCACACCCATTGACTTTGGGATTTAAAACGTCGGGATTGTGCAGTTCAACGCAAAACAGTCTTGACCTGCACTGATTGCCGTATTATTTGTGGAATAGGAGGCGCGGCGAGTGATGAACAACGCCGGCATGGAGGCTGAACTTAGGAGGCTGAACATGAAGCCCGAGAAGACCTCAGACAATTCGCCCAACCGCTCGACCATCGAACGGTTCTTTAGCGGTCTAAGCGAATATATCTTCCAGTCAAAACTGGGCGTCGCAGACGTGCAGTTAATCGACTACCTCAGCGACATGATGCTTCGATTCATCAGAATCGATTCGCTCAACCGCGTCCGCCGCTCAAACGGACGCCCCGCGACTGAGCTTTTTCAGATGTTGAGTGAAGCCGAAAAACGAATCGGTCTTGCCAAACGTGATGTTCACCGACACATCGGTGATGTCACTCTATTTTGGTCTGGGATGTATCCCGAACGTTTGAGACGGCTCAGACCCGAGCGATCGCCTGACGGATTTCTGGACTACTGCAAGCAAGGCAAGAGAGCCTATGCAATCGCCGCCGAGATTGAAGGAGGTGAGAATCGACCATCCAGCGATTTACTTCATCAACTCAGCAGCGAATTTGAAATGTGCGCTTACGGATTGCGTGAAGTACGTCGTGAATGGGAACGTGGGCCGTCTGATGGCGGGCCGCTTTTACTTTCGTAAGTCAATACGAGACCAGAAATTCCAAGGCCGCTGTCTCTTCTACGGCGGCCCCAAAATCCAAACCACAGTGGTCACGACAGTATCGATCGGTTTCATTCCAAGGGGAGTCATCGCACTCATCGCCGAGACAACCTCAATGGCAGTAGGATTCTCCTCAATCTGCCCCGGCCCACCAAAACACACCGTCATGCTCAAACGCAGCTTCAAAGTCTGCACCAGCCCAAGCTTATATCCTGAGGTGATGGCGCACAGGCTCACAAACGTTACGCTGCTGATCCTCAATTGATCAACTGAGCAAAAAAGGGAATACCACAAAATGTCAGTCAGTCAGGAACGTTTCGACTCGGTATGTGCAAAAGCCCGCGAGGCCATGCTACTGCACTCCACGGCTGACACGCTTGAATGGGATGAGCGGACTGGTATGCCGATCGCTGCTGGAGAGTATCGCGCTCAACAGATCTCCACGTTACGCGCCCTCGTACACGAACGGCGCACAGATTCTGCTTACGGAGATGATCTGCAGCAGTTGGTTCAAGAATGCAAAAATGAAGACCCACATAGTACCGTGGTCGCTACTGCACAGCATTTGTATCGGGACTGGCAACGGGACTGCAAATTATCAACTGAACTCGTTGAGCGCATCTCTCAGGCAACAGTGCGAGGACAACAAACATGGGATGCTGCTCGGCAAGCCGATGATTTTTCCATCTTTGAGGACACACTCGGACACGTCATCGATCTGAAGCGAGAAGCGGGACAACGACTCAGTGAAGGAACCGATCGGAGCGTCTATGAAGCTTTGTTGGACGAGTACGAACCAGATGCCAAAGTGGATGATATTCAACAAGTCTTTGATGACCTGCGAACACCACTGGTCCAGTTAATCGCAGCGATCAAGGACTCCCCTCAGCAACCGGACACGGGAATTCTTGAACGCACTTACTGCATTGATGATCAACGGGATTTCAGCCATTTTGTTGCGGAGCAGATAGGCTTCGACTTTGAACGAGGTCGATTGGATGAAACATCCCATCCATTTTGCACAACGCTTGGTCCACATGATTGCCGCATCCTGACTCGATACGATCCTCACTGGCTGCCAGCAGGTTTGTTCGGAACAATGCATGAGGCGGGCCACGGAATGTATGAACAAGGACTGCGATCCGACTGGTTTGGACTGCCGCCAGGATCTTATGTTTCACTCGGGATTCATGAGTCCCAGTCAAGATTATGGGAGAATCAGGTTGGTCGCAGTCGCCCGTTTTGGGAATGGCTTTATCCACAAACCAGCGAGGCATTCCAGTCACAACTTGATGGCGTCTCACTTGATACCTTTCACTTTGCCATCAATACAGTACGTCCCAGCTTGATTCGAGTTGAAGCCGATGAAGCAACTTACAACTTGCATATCATCATTCGTTTTGACCTCGAACAGCAATTGATCGATGGTTCCTTGAAGGTCAAGGATTTGCCAGAAGCATGGAACGCTCGCTACCAGAGTGACTTGGGCATTTGCCCTCCCTCAGATGCCGATGGGGTATTGCAGGATGTTCACTGGAGCGCCGGTTTGATCGGTTACTTCCCAACCTACACGCTCGGAAATGCTGCAGCAGCACAACTTTTTGATGCTGCCAGTGAACAGATCGGCGACCTCGACGAACTGTTTGCACAAGGTGAATTCCGTCTGCTGCTGGATTGGTTACGCGAACGAATACACTTTGATGGTCGCTGTTTCAGTGGCTCTGAACTGATTGAGCGAGCAACCGGATCACCCCTTAGCGCCACCCATCTGGTCAAATACCTGAAAGCAAAGCTGGAACCTCTCTACGGAATCAGTGAAAGTTAAGATGCGGGTGATCTGATTCAAGATCGACCTGATTTTTGTCGGTCGTTCCGTTACACTCTCGTATTCCTTCACTGCTTGTCAAAGGTCACCATGATTATATCGAATTGCCCAAGGTGCCAAGAAGGGTTTCGCGTTCCCCTAGGGACAATGCCAGACGACGCCTATGCAATGTGTCCGTGGTGTCACGAGACCTTTCCTCTCGTGGAAGTGCTTAATCACCTTCCACCCGCGTTACAAATCCTGACAGCCGATGGCGAACCCATTGCTATCATGGAACCAGTTGCCAGTTACTCTGCAGCGGGAATTCAGGCGTTAGCGGGTGCATCAACGGGGGCTACAGAAACTGGAATTGCAGACTACCCTCAGACCAATGACGTGTCAGGCAGCGACCAGCAGTGGGATCCTACAGCCCTGAACTTTGGTGCTGACAGTGGACAAACCGATGGCGGATGGAATCCTGGCGCCACGTCCCAAGCCGCACCAATGAGCGTATCTCCGCGCCCGAACCGCCGAAAGAAAGGCGGGTCGGGAATTCGATCAATGGTGCAGGTCGTTGTCGGTGGGTTGCTTTCCGTACCAATCGCCCTCGCCATTCTTTTGGCGGTTGGACGTGCCCCTGATCTGGGCTTCTGGCCATTTGATGGCCAAGCAAGGTCACCAAGGGAACTGCTGCCGTTTCTTGATGATGCGAATACTGACAATGAGACGGCATTCCCAAGCTTCGAAGGTCAGCAGCTTGACACAAGTGATTTCGACGAGGCAATGGAGGAAACTGAGGACCCCAGTCAATCTGCTCTTGACCAAATATTTGCTCCCGATGAATCACCGGAACTTGATGACCAAAGCAATCTAAACAACCCCGCACCAACAAATCCGAATCAAACTGCTTCTCTTGCAGGAACAGAAACCACACTCGATCCTTCGCAGCGTAAGGATCCACCTGAACTGCCAAATACGTTGGCGAACACAAGCACTGATTCACTACCGCTGAACGATCGCGAATCAGCAGATTCAAAAAACAATGACAATCATCCCGATTCAGCAACCACGGTCATCGCCGCAAGCCAGATAAGACCATCTGAACAATCGAGCGGTGACGGCGGGGAATCAAAATCGATCGACACAGTTCCTGCACAAGTCATGATCGAGATTACGGCGGCGATTCAAGCAATCGACAAACTTGATGCGGATGATCAAAACATTGATACAGACGACTTGGCCGAAGCCTACGAGAGAATCGCGGAGGCTTGCGAAACAGCGCATGAGCATCCTGCTGTACTTTCCTCACTGGCCAATGCGGTCAGCCAATCCAAGGCGTTAAAACAAATCCAGGAAGCAGCAGTAACTTGGCTGGACTACCCTGAACGAGCTACGCAGGGAATTGTCCTGATTGGCAAACCAGGTGCTACAGCCAAAAGCCAGATCCTCACCCTTGATTCCGGTCGTGTCCTGACTATCAGTGGTAAATTAAGCCTTCCACTTGCGGAGAAGGTGGTGGTTTTGGGGCAGATCACCGAGGATACGGGCGAGATTCAGATTAGCTTTACCGCACCTCTTCCTTAGGCCTCAGACTGGGCAGCGAAGACCTGATCGACAACGAATAACTGGGGCAAGCCATTACCCTGTCTTCACGATCGCCTTCGCGATCTGGTCGTCGGGACCACGTCCCCATTTTTGATGGCCCCTGCGGACGCATTGAAGAGATGGTCATTCTCTCAGTCGCAGAACAATTTCTATGCAATGTTGCTTGCCTTCTATACTCGCTGCAACTCCATTCGTCTCATTGGGCTCCACGATACGACGTAATCTTTGTCCATGAAAATCTACTACACCGATCATTTCGAACTGCCACTCCCGGATGGCCATCGATTTCCGATGGTCAAATACCGACAACTTCGGCAGCACGTTGTACGAAGCGATTGTCACCTGCAAGATTCGCTGATCGTACCACCTGCCGCTACTGACGAACAACTTCTGTCCTGCCACACTGAACGCTACGTGAATGCGGTTTGCAACGGAACACTCAACAGCAACGAGATACGTCGAATTGGGTTCCCATGGTCGCCACAGATGGTGGAACGTTCACGCCGCAGCACTGGAGCAACTTTGGCCGCGAGTCGAGCCGCAATGAGTGATGGCATTGCAGTGAACCTGGCAGGCGGCACCCACCACGCCATGCGTGATGCGGGGGAAGGCTACTGTGTCTTCAATGATGCCGCGGTTACGATTCGCACCCTGCAACGCGAGAAAGTGATTCAGCGAGCTTGTGTGATTGATCTCGATGTTCACCAAGGAAATGGTACTGCCGAAATACTGGGCGATGATCACACCACATTCACACTGTCACTTCATGGAGTCAAAAATTTCCCCCTACGAAAATCACCCAGTGACCTTGATATAGATCTCGATGACGGGACCACGGATGATCAATACATGACTGCACTCCGAAAAGCGCTCCATCAACTTGGTAACGAACAGCCATTTGATCTTGCTGTTTTTCTGGCTGGCGCTGATCCTTACGAACACGATCGCCTCGGCAGGCTGAACTTGTCGAAAAAAGGATTGGCAGCGCGAGATCGCACTGTCATGCAATGGTGTCGGGATCGCAATCTTCCGCTGGCAATTGCCATGGCAGGTGGATACGCACCAGATGTAAAAGATATCGTTTCAATTCATGGGATGACGGTCGAACTGGCTAGCCAGCACTCAAAACGCACAAAACGATAACACACGATCCCAACCAGATTGTGCTTCCACCAAGTCGCATTTTCGGCGGAACTCATTGCAAATCATGCAAATTGCGGGCTGAAGAATAGCTTCATCACACACGACCACTTATGCTGTTCGTGCAGATGAAATGAGTATGAGTGCATCGCAAGGCAATCATACGCATGCTTACGACTATCACAGTTTAAACCACAACAGACCCACTGACCGAGAGATAAACTTTGCGCCTTTCAATCCTGCTGCTCATCGCCGCCTCGCTTTGCATTGGATTCCACCAAAACGTAGTTGATGCAAAAGAAACCAAAATCGTCTTGGTGGCAGGAAAGCCCTCGCATCCACCACGAATGCACGAGTTCAATGCGGGCGTTCAATTGATGACTGAATGTCTTAAGGGAATACCGGACCTCGACGTTCAGTTCGTGCTGAATGGCTGGCCAAAAGATGAATCCGTTTTTGAGGGCGCCAGCGCGGTTGTCTTCTTCATGGACGGGGGGCGACGCCATGAGGTGGTTGGAGAGAACGGCAGGCGATTAAAAATTGTTGATAAGTGGTCAACCAAAGGTGTTGGACTAGGTTTCATGCATTTTGGTGTCGAAGTCGTCGCTGACCAGGCTGGAAAAGAATTCAAACGCTGGATTGGTGGACACTACGAGCACATGCACTCTTGCAATCCCATATGGGAACCAAACTTCATGGTCTTTCCGGAGCATCCAATCAGCCGCGGAGTGAAACCGTTTCAGGCCAAGGATGAATGGTATTTCAACATGCGTTTTGTTAGCGATATGTCTGGCGAAAAAGCGACAGAAATTGATGGACTCAAGTTTGTTCCCATCCTGATTGCTGTTCCGACAGATGCAGTCCGTGATGGACCTTACGTCTACCCAAAAGGCCCCTATCCACACATTCAGGCATCCAAGGGACGAGCCGAAGCGATGATGTGGACCGTGGAACGACCTGACGGAGGTCGTGGATTCGGCTTCACGGGTGGACACTTCCACGACAATTGGGAAAACGACAACTATCGCCGAGTGGTTCTCAACGCGATCCTCTGGATAGCGAAGGTGAATGTTCCCGAAGGCGGTGTTGAGTCCGCAGTTTCAAAAGAACAGCTTAACGCCAATCTTGACCCAAAGAATCGCCGATAAGAATTTGCAGCGAACTTAGTGAGACTTCGACCGCTCTGAACAGTGCCAAAAAACCAGTGCCAAAAAAATGCTCTTCTGAGCAACTGCGGGAGGCATGAAAACGCGTCTCACTCACCTTTTTCTGGAACATTTTCAAGAATGTCCAGCAATATCTGGTCAGCTTCAATGCCTTCGGCTTGAGCTTCGAAATTCAAGAGTACTCGGTGTCGCATGGCTGGCAGGAATACTCGTCGCACATCTTCGAAGCTAACGTTGTAGCGACCTTCGAGCAGAGCTCGCACCTTGGACGCCAACGCGAGTGTCTGCGCTCCACGCGGGCTAGCACCCCAACGTACATAATTGTTGGTTGCTGCGACTGAGTGAGGGCCATCAGGGTGTGTCCCAAGGTTCAAACGAACCAAGTAATCTTGAACGTGCGGGGCAAGAATGACCTTGCGTACCATCTGCTGCCACTTTTGAATCTCTTTGCCCTCCATCACTTTCTCAAGATCAGCCTTATGTTCCTGCGTTGTCCGTTCGACAATCAAATTGAGATCTTCCCGGCTACTGTATCCGACCACCAATTTAAAAAGGAAACGGTCTAACTGTGCTTCGGGCAGCGGGTAAGTCCCCTCCTGCTCGATCGGGTTCTGCGTAGCAAGCACGAAGAACGGCTTATCCAATACAAAGCGTGTTCCTCCTGCGGTCACTGTTCCTTCCTGCATGGTTTCCAACATCGCAGACTGCGTTTTTGGTGTCGCGCGGTTGATCTCATCCGCTAGCAGGATCTGCGTAAACACAGGCCCACGTTGAAATTCAAATCCACGGCGACCGTTCTCATCCTCAACAATCATGTTGGTGCCAAGGATGTCAGCAGGCATCAAGTCGGGTGTGAATTGGATGCGGCTGTAATTCAAATCCATGACATCAGACAAGGTTCGGACGAGCATTGTTTTTCCGAGCCCAGGAACACCTTCCAACAGGCAATGCCCACCACAGAAAATCGCTGTCAGAACACCATGAACGATATCATCATGACCGACGATGACCCGCCCAATCATTTCACGAACTGCGTTGTAACGCTGCCCGAACTCTTCCGCTTCTGCCTGCATCGAATCTACTGTACTACTCATCTGCATTCATCAATGGGTTGGTGGCCATGCCGTGCGACTTGGCAATGTGACCGCAAACGTGCGGTAGGTGAAAAGCTGCAGAACCAACGCTTGGAATGGCGAGGTGAATGCAGAGAAACCGCTGTCAATCATAACGGAAATACTGTCACTTGGGTGAGGTACATCGTGCTTCAAATCGGTCTATTCCGGGCTCCTAACCTGCTTTTGCTGTAACAACTTGCCGGAAACCTGCTCTACCTGCCGAAAAACTCGCATCACATTCCCTCCGAGAACTTTTCGAATATCAGCCTCGGGATAGCCACGATCCAGTAGGCCCTGAGTGATGACCGGATAGGTACTGACATCTTCAAGTTGCGTCGGAAGTGCTGGAACACCGTCGTAATCGGAACCCAGTCCCACATGGTCAATCCCCGCAACTTTCACAATCTGATCAATGTGATCCAACAGATCGTACACAGTGCACCGCTTTGATCGGGGATTCTTAAGCTCCCATTGCCTCAGTTTGGCTGTCATCTTTTCCTCGTCATCAGGATAAAGCTGCTTCAAGTCTTCACGCTGTTCACTCCGTTTTCTAGATCGCGCTGCGTCAACGGGATTCACGAAATCAGAAAAGAAATTCACCATCACCACCCCGCCATTCTTTTTGGTCAGCAACAGCACATCATCGGGAACATTTCGAGGGTGATCAGCAACGGCCCGGGCCGATGAATGGGAGAACATTACCGGTGCCTGGGTCGTCTCCAGGGCTTTTCTCATGCAAGCAGGGGAAACATGAGACAAATCAACAATCATCCCCAAGCGGTTCATTTCATGAACGATTTCCTTGCCAAAAGCAGACAGCCCACCGGAAATTGGATCATCGCTACAAGAGTCTGCCCAATCGAGAGACATCGAATGGGTCAACGTCATGTATCTTGCCCCTTCACGATACAGTTGGCGAAGAACATTCAACGAATTTTCAATCGAGTGTCCTCCCTCAACACCAATCAATGATGCAATCTTACCATTCCCGCGAATTCGAGTGACATCCTCAGCGGTCAATGCCAACTCAAACACATCGCTGTACTGTTTCGTCAACTCCCTCACAACTGCGATCTGTTCAAGTGTCGCCGTAAGAGCATTGTTTTGTGTTGCAGTAGAAACGGGCACATACACCGACCAAAACTGAGCACCAACACCCCCCCTGCGTAAACGCGGGATATCAGTATGGAGGTCAAGCTGGTTCTTGCGTAAATCGATTTTACCCACTGCACTACCACTCTTCCGCAGCGCCCATGGTAAATCATTATGCCCATCAAATACCGGTGCTGCTTTGTGAATCCGAATCGCTTCATCTGTAACGACGATCGGATCCCGCATACTTGTCAACGATTCTTTTTCCGCCGGTCCGGCAGAATCAGTATCAGCACTGAAAACGGGACAAACAAAAAGAGACGCGGCAACACAGAGCACATTTCGCAGGTGAATCACACGGTCACTCACAGCTGAATGGAACGATTTAGTCAGGCATTATGATGACAGACGACTCGGTGCTGCTCTACCCACAATTTCCGACGATTGAATCACCACGAGATGGTCGACCGTTTGCAAAGTAGCAAAACACCGAACTTGCCGTTTAATCAAGTGGCTTTTTTGGCCTGCTTCAATCGATCATGCTCCTCACGGACCTTGTAAAAAGGGTCCAGTGGGTAACAACCACTGACAAGGCGATTGCGTGGCGCCGTCGTACAATCACTGAAGGTGCGACAGACTTTTTTCCGAGTCAGTTGCTGTCCTGACAAAACATCAGCAGGTAACTCTGGATAGGACAACACCATTCGGCCCAAACCTACCGAATCAACCCAATTCTCGCGAACAAGAGCTTGAGCAGCATGCGGCAACCAGTCCTGAAGATAACTGTAGCCCGAGCCAACAAATATCAGCTCAGGGTGCTTCTGTTTTAATTCAGCGGTTGCACGTAACTGGCGTGCCACACCTACCAGCGGATCTTCCGGAAGTTTGTATCCATCACTGGGCGGAAAATACGCGGGCCGCTGGATGTGTGGATTGTAATACGGACTGCCTGCTGTCGTACAAACAAGCTTGATGCCAAGACTTTGAAGAAGATCCATGAATTTTGAGGGTTCATTCAGATCGACTTCGCAGCCTGATTCATCACTACCGAATGCAAAACGTTGATCCCCAAGCGGATCAGCGACCCCAACTCGATCCGCACCTGGCTGAAACGGCAGGAAGTCAAAAATGCTGAGCCTTACTCCAATCATTAAACCGGACGCGTGCGAGTGTATCCCTTGAACAATATCGCGAAGAAAGCGTGTTCGATTCTCAAAGCTACCACCAAAACGCCCGGTTCGGTCGACACCACTTAATAGCTCATGTCCCAAGTAACCATGGCAATGTTTGATATCGACAAACTGAAAACCCGCCCGCTGTGCGAGCACGGCAGCTTTGATGAAATCATTTATCAGGTCCTGCAACTCATCGTCCGAGAAAAGCGGAACTCCGTCCTCAATCCCCAGCCTCGCATCCAATGCTGGATTACGTTGCACCGTCCTCGGTTCGCTGACACTCTTTTGATTGGGACGTGCATACCTCCCCGAGTGAGTCAACTGTAAGCCGACCACCAAATCATCGTCCATGCCAAAGTTAGCTCGGTGAGCCTTGGACAACTCCAATCTCAACGACTCTATGTCTGCCAGATTCTCAGCAGAAATCATCAACTGATTTGGGTTAGCGCGACCATCAGGGCGGACTGCAACTGCCTCTCCACCCCATATCAACTTCGCACCGCTAAGGCCAAAGTTCTGCCAACGTCTTCTCGTCAACTCAGTTGGCTTTCCATCAAAAGATCCATCCCAACCCTCCATGGGCAGTATGCAAAACCGATTTCCAATTGTCAGTCCATCGATATGCAAAGGATCAGCAAGAGGATTGTTGCTGGTCACGATCTGTTCATCGCAGGGAAACTCAATCCCCAAATTGGCAAGATGGAGCACAAGGTCATCATGTTGTTTAAAACTTGCCACACGCGGGTAAGCCATCAATTTTCCTCTTTCATGATTCTCTGAATATCACTTGCAATCAATTCCAGAACTGCAGCATCCGATTCAGGTCGATGGGGTGAATCCGGATGCGTCTGATCACTGGCAAGCATGCCTCGAATTTTCAAAAACATTGCAGCCGAGTGTTTGTAAGCTGGCGTCGGATTGCGGAAGGTAAAGGCGCCCAGATACTGCAGTAAATCATTCAACTCATAGAAACACGGATCCCCCGATTCCCACATGGCATCCCGTCGAGCAAATGCATCAGGGGCAAACGTACTCAACCCCAACAAGTAGTCACTCCCATACATCACCATATCGATGGCAAGGTCATTTCCGGTAAACACTTTAAAATCAGGTCGAACTCGATTTCGCAACTCAAGACGCTGCCACTCCGGTAACCGCTGGAGTGAAGAATGCTTTGCACCCAGAGCGTTTGGAATCATCATCAGTTGCTGATAGACATCCAGTGAGTAAATCCGTCCAAAGGGTGCAAAAACATTTCCCAATTCGAAAAACAGAAATTCCTGACATTCACTTGCCAATGCCTGATAGGCTTCGACCAATTGGTCATCCGCCAATTCGATCAACCCATACGACTGAAAAAAGATGGGTGTGCCGCCATGTCGCTGAATTTGCTCAATTCCAGCTCGGTAGCTATCTCGACCAAAGGCAGCCCCTGGGTGATCGCCAACAAAAACACCCGCAACAAACGAGCGCCCACCAGCGATTCGCTGAGAACGCAATAACACTTCCTCACGGACTGCATCGGCAATCAGATTGCCGTAGCCTGTATCCATATTGACCGCCGGAACCAATCCAGCATCCAGGGTACGGTGCAGGTGCGCATCAAAGCCTTGCCAATCAACATCTCCACCCGCATAGTATGGCAATAAGATGGCGGAAATGCCCATAATCTTGCGACGAGGTCGCAGCAGCTTTGCGGAATCGATCACTTCAGTCATGCTTTTTCTACCGTAATGAACATTAATCTCTTTCACTGTAAGTTGCATTGCACCGACTGTCTTGGCAAATTGGGCACAACTGTACTTTGCAATGCAGGCAATGGGATCACACTTGGATTATCAACTCACCGACCGAGCGCTCCCAGAGAACTTACCCCCATGGGGTATTCTTGTACTGGAAAGTCATCACAGTCCGAAATTCGCGATGAATTGGCGGACCCATGAGTTTGTCAAAATTGTCTACATATGGAAGGGCAGGGGAGAGTTCCAGATTGGTGACGAGACTCACAAATTCACTGCCAATGACGTAATTGTCATTCCACCCAACACACGCAACCGCATCATTGACGACACCTCTGCTGCACCCAGTCTGTACATCTGCTGCATTTCCACACAGTTGCTTAACTTTGATCCCAGTATCATCGGATCGCTCGATGTTCGACTACAAAGTCATCGCCATGGGTTCACAAATCGGATCACATCACTGCTCCGATGCTTGATTCACTCTCAACAGAAGCCAGTCGCCACCACTTCGATCTCGATGGTTGCTGACGCATTACAGCTCTTGCAATTTGTGCTGGAACTTGAATCAAAACCGCAAGCAAAGCTACAACCCAACGGAAATGAACGTTCTGTTCTGCAGCGTTACATCGCTGAGCTACCTGATCATTTCTTTGAGGAATCATCAATCGACTCTACCAGTCAGCGTCTTGGTATTCCCAGACGAACCTTCACTCAGCTATTTCATGAACTGACGGGTGAGACGTGGCTCTCTCATACGCGACGCCTCGCTGTCGAACACGCCCAACAACGACTTCGTCACACGGAACTGCCAATCACATCCATCGCTTTTGAATGTGGTTTCCGCGACCTGTCTACCTTCTATCGACAATTCAAAAAATTGTCGGGCATGTCACCGGGTGAGTACCGATCCACCAAGAGCTGACTCATGAAACACGGCAGTTATCATTTTTGAATGCGATATAATGCTGTTGCTGTTCTCAACAGGATCGAATCATCAATCACACCAAGCGATGCGAGCGTTCGTTCTTCAAGGGCATTTGCCCCCAACTCTTCAAACTCTTCGCCCGCCCGTACAACCGTGGTTACACCATCTTCACTGGTAAAGTAAAGCCTACCACCAGCCAAAAGGGGTGATGCAGAATAGTTCCCGCCGATTCGCTTGCGGTAAACGAGATCTCCTGTCTCGGCTTCAACACACGTAGCAATACCATCATCGCTGATCGAATAGACCAACCCCTGATGCGCAACCATTGAGGGTGTCTTAGGAACATTCCTGTCAAACTGCCAAGCGACATGGGTATCGGTAACCACACCTCTTCCGGTAGGACGAATGGCCAGCATTTTACTGCTATCGAAACTCGTTGAAATAAAAACCAGCCCGCGGTGATAACTCGGCTTTGGAACCACCGAATAGCCAACATATCGCACATCCCAGATCGTTTCTCCGGTCGCTGGATCCAGTGCCAAGACACAATCACTGCCTGGTGCGATAACTTGAAGTTGACCATCGACCTCAATCACGGTCGGTGTACAAAATGAAAAAGTTTTTTTGGCTGAAACCGGCCGCACGGTCGACCACGCTAACTGACCATTCGCTGCATTCAGCGCAACGATCTTAGGCTCCGCATCACCATCACAAGTGAAGATCAAGTTCCCGGCAGCCAAAACGGGACTACCGCCATTGCCATGCGTGGGTTTGAAATACAAGTCGCGGTTCTTCCATAACACTTCACCCCTCAAATTCAGGCACGCTGTACCTTGATATCCAAAATGCACATAGATTCTGTCGCCATCAATGACAGGAGTCGGACTGGCGTGACTATTTTTGCGGTGGATACGAGCAGGTCGTTCACCTGTCTGCTCCATGATCGGGATCGTTTTCAAGATTTTTCCCGAGGTTGCATCAATGATGATCAAGGCCAACTTGTAAGCCTGCTTCGTTTGCTCCTCATCACGTTCACCGGAGGGAATTGCTGCCGTTAGATAAATACGATTCCCAGCAGTCACGGGTGATGACCATCCCTCGCCAGGAATTTCCGTGCGCCAAGCGATGTTCTTGTTGTCACCCCATTCAGTTGGCAAGGACTGATCAATCACGCCATCACCTTGGGGACCACGAAAAATGGGCCAATCCGCGGCCATACAAGCCGATGAAAACGCACCAATAAATACCAACAACAATATGATCAAGCGATTAGGAATCATTACTTTTCAGGGAAAACAGAGGCGGGAAGTGGTTTCAAAAACCAACGAGACTTGGTGGGAAAAAAAGTCGATTGCCACGACAAATCCGCGGTCTTGACCTGTCCTGATAGTTTACTGGATAGTGCGTTCGTGGAGATGACAGTGTTTGTGCCAGAAGGGCAAGACCCCAGTCTAACGGACAGTGATCCATGAGGGATACAATTCGTGAGGACCTGAAATGAATGATTCACCAAAACACTCAATACGCTCTCGCTGTATTGGGGTTTGCCTGTTGAATGCTGACAGAGTGTGCACCGGGTGCCACCGCGATGTCGAGGAGATATCAGCTTGGGCTGATGCCTCTGCGGATGACCGCGAAGAGATCAACCGTGTCGCTGCATCACGGGAGCAACAAATGAAACAGCGTCCTGCCTAGTCGTCGGACTGCAACTCAGCCAGCAAGCGGGTAGCTCCCAGCCCGGCATCAGTGAATCTCAGCCGATTAGAAGATTCACTTGCAGCATAAACTTTCCGCGTGACTGGATAATCTTCGCCTGAGATAACGAGTTGCACGGGTGCGGCAAGCGAGATCAGACCATCAAGATCCAGGTATTTCACAGCGCCTGGAACAAACATCGGGTGTCCATGACGATCAATCGAGCCAAACCTGAATCCCTGGGGTTCCACGATACACCGCTGCACTGACTTACCGGCTTGGCTACAGGCTGCTGCAACCAAAGGACCAGCCACCTCACCACGACCAATCACACAAACTCCATCTTCACCTCTAGCATGCGCAATCACCGATAGCAGATCATGCGTGCGCTGAGCAAACAGACAGTGATTGAAGCCATACGTGTACCCTGAAAACTTATGCCAGCCCTTATCCCCATCCCGCTGAAACCACAACCTCTGTGATTGATCTTTCACCACAGTTGCTGCCAGTTCGCCCTGCCCAAAAAGTTCAGGAACGATCACGGTATATCCCGCCTTCACGATTAACCGAATTTCTTCAGCGACTTTGCCATTTTCGAAGGCGCTGTTTTTTCCGTCATGCGTAACCCAGATCACGCTGACTTTTTTATCGGTTTTTTGTTGTGGTACAAATTTCAGAACAGGAAGCTCCTCCTTGTGGTCAAGGTTCCTGATCGTCCCCCACTGAACGACCCAATGCGCTGTTTTGGTTGATGAGGTTGCTTGGTATACCACTTTCCCTACCTGATCCTCACGACGGCCGATCAATATTTCCCATGCAGCTCCGACAGTATCCCGATAGGACTGCACCCCCTCACGCGATTCGGGAACCAGAGCACCGATTTTTTGATCTGAATCCTGCGACGCCAGCGCGAGCAATCTCGTCTCATGCAAATCCCCCACTTGATCACCCGACGGCTTGGGGTAACTGCTGCTCCAGACAGTCGCCTCACTTTGGCTCAAAGGCAAGAAATCCCTTTCCACAATTAATTCATGTCCCAGTGAAAAGTGCTGATTGAAAAAGGCATACATGGCTGCCCGATTGAGCTGGTTATAGTTGTGGGGGAATTGAGTGTGGAATACCGCACTGAGCCTGTCCGCCACACCCATCATTTGATAGATGTTTCGAAGATCAGGGAAACCACTCGTTTTCAGGTTAATCGTCCAGTCGTCAGCAGCGGTCAACCCCAGCGGTCTAGGCGCCGTTGCTGCTGCGATATCAATATTTCCCTGATCAATTCGCAGAAGCGGCGCGTTTTCACATGTGCAACCACCCTGCATGGCAGTCGAAACCATGACACACGGCATGGAGGCTGCTATGCGTTCATCGATGGCACCAAGAATCATCGACTGAGTACCACCACCACTCGCTCCCGTCACGCCAATGCGAGACGGATCGACATCATCAAGTTCCAGTACAAAGTCGACAGCCCTTATTGAATTCCAAGTCTGCAATCCCATCATGTTCTGAAGTCGAAGCTCTGCCTGGACGCTCATGAATCCCCAATGGTCCGAGCCGTCAAGATGTTCCCACCGGTCAGGTCGGTGCCCCAATTGAACGGCATCTGCATAGCCAGTCATGTCATAGTGAAACACGATGCAGCCCATCCGTGCCAATTGCACTGCTCGTGCCTGCAGTGGAAAACGTCCCCCTTGTTTGAATTTTTCGGCGCCAGTTTCCATTTGCTTGCTAATGATTTCCTGACCGGCATCGTAAAAACGCCCCTCTTGCCAATGCCCGTGCGGAGAAAGGATCACAGGGAACGGCCCTCGCCCTTCTTTTGGCCGGTACAGACTTCCCGTCACATAGTGGCCCGGGATCGATTCAAAGAACACACGATCAACCACATAACCATCTCGTTCGACACGCCCATGCACCACTGCATTCAATGGTGCACGAGTTGGAAGTGGCCACAATCCCTGTGATACCAGAACGCGGCGTTTGATCGCGATCTGTCGCTGTTTCCAGGCCGCAAGATTGGTCACGGCTTGGAAGGGAAAAAAGCCATTGAGAGTCTTCAATTCGCCCAGTCTGTGATCGTCCGACGGCCTGTCAGCAAACACCGTTGGTTTCTCAGCATGAGCCATGCCCACTATCAAGACAGCACCAAGCCCAAGCAGACATCGCATACAAACTTCTCCCATCAATGCTGATTGACGAATGATAGAAATACTCGCTTCACCTCAATTCATTCATCAACGTATTCAAACCGTCCAAGTTTTGCTTCAGCGATAATTCGGCGTCCAATTCGCTGCGATGATCAAGGATTCCAATCGGTCCCTGATAACCCTGTCGCAAGACTTCCTTAATCATCTCGTGTTCATGCACGCCCTTCCCAATCGGCAAAATCTTGTTTTGGTTCCCTGCCAGACTAGAGGGGTCAGCCATCCCGTTCAGATTGAGGCAGAGCAAATAAGGTTTGACGGCAGCAAATGCTTCAGGAAATCGAACAATATGTTCGTGACCATGGTGAAAGTTGTAAACGATCCCCACATGTCCTGCGTCTTGATGCTCGCGCAGATATTTGCAGACCGCTGCAAGGTTTTCTGGCTCGCCACCCCAGCCACCGTGATTATAAAGACCAAGCCGAAGACCAAGCTTGGCTGTTTTCTCAACCATGGGACGAAGTGCTTCTGCAGCTGCTTGCACCTTCTCGGAGTCAGGTTTGTCACCAACCCCCGGCAGCATCAGCCAAATCTGAGGGCGAATTCCATACTTGGCGATCAACGGTTCCAAATCGTCATGCCAACTCCAAAAAGCAAAGAACTCAATGTCATGCTTTTTATACTGTTGGATTTCCTCTTCGAAGGTGGGTACATGTTCGGCCCGCCAATCATAAGCAACACGTGCCATTCCTAACTTGTCGACCATCTCGGCCCGTTGCGATGGCGTTCGCTTGAGCGCATCGAATGGCACGATGCACCAAGCCACCAAACGATCGCGTTGGAAGATTTTCTTCGTCTCAAGTTCCTCTGCCATCGTCGTCACCGCCGGCATCAGCAACAACCCACTGACCGTCACGGCCAGGCAACGAGTCACAGTCGATTTGAAAACGTTGTTCATCATCACCACCTCAAAATTTAAGTTCACTTTACAGCAACGATATAACAGATCCAACTCGCGTCACTAGGTGCTGCTTCTTGACGCTCCCAATTACTGTACTCGTCATCATCGATGTCTCCATCGTCGTTTTCCCAGTAGATGTGACTCTCACTAAACCCAGCCTCAGCCAACATTTCTCGCACCTCAGGGATGGTCCAGAAACGCCAATGATACTCGAAGGCCCTTTTCAACTTGCTGCCATCGGCAAACTTGAAGCTGATCGCAAAACTTGCATCTGCTGTAATCGGATTGAAGCTGATCTGTTCCCAGTGATATTTAAATCCTTTCTTACCTTTCACGATCTTACGTTTATCGACGAGTCCTTCTTCGTAGCATTCACCACCGCCCATCATGTCCATCACCATCACACCTTTCGATCTGAGGTTGGAACGAGCAATTTTGAAGTACTCAATCACTTCTTCACGTGTCTTGAAAATCCAGAACGAGAAATTTTGAGCAGCAAGCACATCCACTGTGGGACGATTTCGCTTTCGCACATCCTGCTCAATCAGCCGAACTCGTTTCTGTTGCGATTTTTTCAGTTTTGAAAGATTATGGTCACGACCCCACTGCAACGTCTCGGAGCACAAATCAACGCCAATGGCTGTTCGCTTTGATTTCGATGCGACCCAGTCGCAACAAATGGCAAACGTGCCACAAAAGTCCTCACGTAAATCAGTTGGGCTGGAACCGTACGCATCTCGATAAGCCTGTTCAAAAAACACGACCTCATGATCCGGTGTTTGTACCGACTTTTGATAACAGTCAAACCGATCAGCGACCGACGCCATGGTTGGCTTGCCTGACTTGATGTTTTTAGATTTTGATTTGGACATTCGCGTGCTGCTTAACTCTTGAAGGTATATATCTTGTCGCGGTACTTTTACTGCTCGTCTGCTGCTCATCTGCTGCTCATCTGCTGCATTCATACGCGGATCGTTTCGCCGGCCCAACCGAGATCAGATTTAGCGATCCGATTTGCATGAATGCTGAGTGGCAGGATAACCACTGCCGGCAAGCACGCCCAACGAGTCGATCTTATCATTCATTTTGAGCAGGGAATCGGTACAAAATCAATAATTTCGCATCAGTCCCGATCCAATTGGCTCAACAGCCTAGCACCTCGGCATTTAGGATTCGAGAAGCAAGTGGGCAGTTTCTTGGATGAGCAGGTTCAACTGCGCTTTTCCAATCACGTTCGTTGAGGATTTGAGAACCAAAATCCCGCCGATCCACCGGCCATCAAGCCACAAAGGTGTCCGTCCCAAGAAATATCTGACTGCCAACTCGGAATAATTCCACCCAACATCGTGCCGCCGTAAATCAGGCCCACCAAAATCGCAATCGCGACCGGAATCACACGGCGTTCCCGAACTCCCACTGTAATCAGAAAAGAGCAGAGACCAAATGTCATACCGCTGGCACCAACATGCAAGGCTGGTCGTCCAAAAATCCACAACAAAGCCCCACTCACCACAACAATACAACCGACAACCCACCAGGGATCCTCGCGAGAGCTAACGAGAAGAAACAGCAACACGATCAGCGGAATGGTATTGCCCAGCAGATGATCAAAATTGGCATGCAAAAAAGGCATCAAAGGAATTCCTAGGATTCCGCTGAACGACCTCGGATATAAACCCAACCGCTGCAAATTGATGGGCAAAATTCCCCCGACTGCGAACACAAGCCATATCGCAGCAACAAACAACCCAATTGCATAATATTGCTTTTTCACCACGCTACCTTGAGATAGAAAAACTTTCTGATGTGCCGCAGACTGCACATCGGTGTAAACTATCTTAACAAGCGACAACCCATGCTGTTTATCACCAGCAACACAAGCACCGTTGCAACTGGCAAGTTGAGCACGGCAAGAGAATCGAAGAAGTCATGCAAACGAGTCAATCCAAATGTCTGAAGCTGAGCACCCGAAGGCAATTGTTCCAGACGTGTGGGGTAGGACTTGGCAAAGCCGCTCTCGCGTCGATGTTCGCCGAAGAATTCGGACCCAATTCACTGCAAGCTTCCGAGACCACACCCCGCGGCCATCACCACCCGCCGCGCGTCAAACGCGTGATCTATCTATTCATGGCGGGCGCGCCCAGCCAGCTTGACCTGTTTGATCACAAACCAAAACTTACTGAACTTGAGGGGCAACCGTTACCCGCTTCGGTAATTGCTGGCCAGAGATACGCGTTCATTCAACCAGATGCTGCTGTTCTTGCTCCTCGCTTCAAATTTAATCAACATGGTGAATCAGGAGCTGAGCTTTCAGAAGTGCTGCCCCACTTGGCCACTGTTGCTGATGATCTGGCAATCATCCGAACGGTTCACACAGACCAATTCAATCACTCACCTGCGCAACTTTTTGTAAATACGGGCAGCCCGATTCCCGGACGCCCAGCCATGGGTTCATGGTTGACGTATGGCATTGGCAGTGAGGCAGCTGATCTACCAGGGTTTGTTGTTCTGAAGAGCGGTGGCAACCTATCCGGCGGTGCGGCCATGTGGAGTTCAGGTTTCTTACCGGGAGAACATCAAGGTGTTCCATTTCGCTCCAGCGGTGATCCGATTCTTAATGTTTCAAATCCACAAGGAATCACCAGACAAACCCAACGTGACACACTTGATCTGATTGAAAAACTAAATCAACAACAACTTGATCAAACTGGCCTAGATGAAATAACTGCTCGCATGGAAAGTTATGAGATGGCCTATCGGATGCAAACACGAGCACCCGAGTTGATGGACCTGAAGAGCGAAGACGCCGCCACCCTTGGCCTGTATGGTACGTCAACCAAGGACTCCGGATCGTTTGCCAAGAACTGCCTGCTGGCCCGACGACTTGCTGAAAGAGGTGTACGATTCATTCAGCTTTACCACTCCGGGTGGGATCATCACAGCAACGTCGAAAATGGAATCAAAAAGCAGTGCAAACAAACAGACCAAGCATGCGCTGCTCTGATCAAGGACTTGAAACAGAGGGGCATGTTGAAAGACACGCTGGTTGTTTGGGGCGGAGAATTCGGGCGAACCCCCATGGTTGAAGCCAGTGCAGCGCTCGGGCGACAACTCGGCCGTGACCATCACCCCCAGACCTTTTCCATGTGGATGGCTGGGGGCGGGATCCGCAATGGCCAGACGATCGGAAAAACAGATGAACTTGGCTTCCGGCCGATCGAAAACCCGGTTCATGTGCACGACATTCAGGCGACCATCCTGCACCAACTTGGCATCAACCACGAAAAACTCACTTTCACCTACGCCGGTCGCCCATTCCGATTAACTGATGTTCACGGACATGTCATCCGACCGCTAACCGGTTAATTGTGACCGGTCGATCGCCCGCCCATGCCATCTGGCCGATAAACGCTCAGTACCAAGTGCTCATCCCCTTGATTCGCCGATCGAAAATTATCGAGTCAAACACGGTTTGCATCACTCGGAGAGTGAGCCGTTAACAGCTATCATTTCGAACATGAGCCAAACATCATCCCCACCGCTGATTGACTCATTTGGACGCGTGCACACCAGTCTGCGTCTAAGTGTCACTGATCGCTGCAATATCCGCTGCTTCTACTGCATGCCAGAGAAGGGTGCTGAATTTGTTCCCAAAGATAACATTCTTTCTTTTGAGGAGATCAATCGGCTTGCGCGATTGCTTGTTGAACAAGGAGGAGTGAGAGATATTCGCATCACGGGTGGTGAACCCCTGGTCCGGCAACAGGTTCCGCGATTGATTGAAATGCTGGCAGGCATCGAAATGCTCGAAGACCTGTCCCTGACCACGAACGGGATGCTGCTTGCAGAACATGCTCAGGCACTTCACGATGCCGGCTTACAAAGGCTCAACATCAGCCTTGATACGCTGAACAAAGAGGTCTTTAAGAAGATCACGAGACGAGATGGATTGGAACAAACACTGCAGGGAATAGACGCTGCAATCAAATGTGGATTTGAATCCATCAAACTCAACACCCTTGCGATCAAAGGCGTGACGGAATCGGAAGTAACAGAATTGGTTCGCTATGCTCTGGACCGCAACGTCATGCTGCGGTTCATTGAATTCATGCCACTGGATACTGATCGAGCGTGGCAACAGGACCGTGTATTAACTGGTGAACAGTTATTACAGACTCTGCAACACGAGTTTGACAGTGTTCTGCCGGTCTCACGCCCTGAACCATCGCAACCGGCTGAAGAATTCGAGGTTGAACAGGGACGAGTCGGCATCATACGCTCCGTCACAGCGCCATTTTGTGAGGCATGCAACCGCATCCGTATCACTGCGGATGGAGCTGTGCGAAATTGTCTCTTTGCGACGAGCGAAACACCGCTGCGAGGTTTGCTCCGTGCCAACGCCTCAGATGAGGACTTGATGTCGGCAATTCGTGGTTGCCTTGCTGGAAAAGCCAAGGCCCATGGCATTGATCAAGACGGCTTTCAACCGCCGGATCGACCGATGTATGCCATCGGCGGCTGATACCATGATCCAATGAACAAACGGTCGGTCTGTTGATCTACAGGCCCATGAACCTAAGGCTTCATCAACCACCACACTCGGTGCAGTAGCAGGTTGGAATCGACCCCAGCTTCCTCCATGGCCTCCACTAATTCCTGCACGTGCGTTGGAACTTCGTTTTCGCCAGCGAGATAACCCAGATGATTGACTTGGCTATCTCTATCCCCAATCAATTCCAGCCATTGCACCGGCAACAACTCGGCTTTTACTGGGAAGTCAGCAGCCAAAGGCTTGCCATTCTTGACCTTACCGGCACTGCCACCTTCACCAATTTGAGCAAGTGAATCTCTGCCAGTGCTGTCAATCCTCGCCCCGATGGATCGCAGAACCTGGTCGGTTCGCTGCGATGAAGGCAAAGAAACTCTAGGCGGTAAGGCAGCTGCAAACGCGTCGACAGCGTTCATCGCTGCGCTGGTATCTTTCTGATTGGCCACCCAGAGATTCTCCGGCAGCAACGTTTCGGGGACAGTCCGCCTCGTCGCCGGTGATGCGACGATCAAAGCGAGTGTGCGTGCCACGTTGAAACGGGAATCGATCAAATCTTTGGTCAACTGCGCTTCCAAACGTTGCAAAGCCTCATTGTGCGGTGCGCTAATCGGATCAACCACACGACCTTGCAGCGGTTGACCATGAACCAACTGCCACAATGAATTGACAATACCGCTCGCCAGTTCCGGTGATCCTTCAAGATCTTTCGAAAACTCCTTCAAGCGCTGGTAGCCCTCCGGGTCTGATTCGCTCATCCAGTCCGCGGAGAGGCGGGCGTCGGCCACTCTTTGACGGCCATCGGATAATTCATAAAAAACGGGATCTGAGGTATTGTCACCAAGATCGACTTCGAACTGCCCATCTGCATTCTTTTGTGCACCACGCTTCAAAAATGCAAAGAAGTTCCAGTAGTCACTCTGCTTCCCGTTGCCTTCAATGTAAGAGTCGTGACACCGTGTGCATCTGATGTCCACATTGAGAGTCAAAGCTGCCAGGCTTCTTGCCATGCCGTGCTCACCACCCGCTGACCGCGGTCCAGCAGCCAATGCGGAGAAGAAGGCTCCGGCGTTCTTACTCTCACCGTTCAACCACCCCGCCACAATCTTGTCAAAGCTGCTTCCGGTCTGAATGCAACTCGCTATCTCGCTGACGAGCTGACCTCGAACTTCCGCATCCATTCGGCCGCTGCGTTGGTTCGTGATTTGCTGCAGCCATCTTCTCGCAATCGCTTCTGCATTCAAGCTTTGAGATAGTTCTGCCTGCAATTGATCGACGTCAGAGACTGCGTCCACAGACACTTTCATCCCAAGTGCATTCGCAAGCCTGGCCGCCGTCTGCTCAGCCGTTGCCTCGGATGTCGGATTGATTCCAATGGCTTTCCAGTAGCCCTGCAATTCTGTATCGACTTGAGCCGACACCAATGCCAATTCCGCAGCCTCAATTTCATCGACAGCTGGAGAGTCTGGCACAACGCCTTGCTCCAGCTCAGAGTCAGTCCGCTCTGAGTCGGGCGTTTGTACAATCATTGGAATCCCTTTTGGTGGCTTTCGCTTGGGATTCCTCTTTTTGGGCTTAGCGGTTTGACTGTTGTTTCCAGCATCGGCAATAGCTGGTTCATTGCCTCCGCCATTATCACGCTCGGCGTTCTCAACAAGCTCAGTGACACTATCGGTGATATCGTGATCAGGTTGGAGTGCGATCACGCCAGCCACCATGGCTGCGAGAGCCGTGATCGATGCTGCCACCACTGTGACCCGCTTGGACCGTGACCGATTCCCCCGAGACGACTTACGTTGATGAACCGATTTAGCTGTGCTGTCTGAATCGGGAGCGGAATTATCGAACCGAGCCAGTATCTGATTCGATAGATCTGGTGGTCGTGAACCGCCAAATGCTTCGTCGAGCATCGCGTTGAACGCTCGCTCTTCCTCAGCTGTGTGGGTGTTTTCACTCATCATTATTCTGCCAAAGTTTTTCTTCTACGCACCTGCGTAGTTGCTGCTTGGCCCGCTGCATTAAATTCCGAGCCCCGTGATCCGTAATACTCAATGCCTCACCGATGTCGACGCGGCTCGCCTGCTCAGCGAAACGCATCCTTAGCGCGGTCTGTGCTCTCTCGGTCAATGTCGCAAGGCACTTCCGCAGCGACTCAACCGCCGTATCGCCAGAGAGATCCTTGCCAGCCCAACGATCCCAGATTTCGTCCAACAGACCAGGCTCGCACAACGTCTGCACCTTTCGCTGCTTCCGGTGCATCGACACCAACAGGTTGTAGGCAGTCCGCCTCAGGTAGCTGGAGGTCGCCGCATCACTGTGCTGAACGAAACTATCTCGCCGCAAAACCCGCAAGAATGTTTCCTGCGTTAAATCGTCAGCGGTCGATGCATCACATCCCAACATTCGAAGGTATCGCCAAATTCCATTCTGGTGTCGCGCAATCAACTCGGCTGGCTCCAACTCAACCTCGGCATCGCATGCATTTGCATCCTGATGCCCAGGGGTTATTGAGTCGAAGCCGGTATCCGGGGTTTGACTTTGCGAACTCTGCGGCGACGCCACTGCTGTTACGCCACCAGATCGCTGATGATCTTTCCACCACCCGCGATTTTCATTGGGCGACCGTTCTTGCTCGTGAACGTCTTCTCAGTTGAAATACCAAGACCCTTGCAAACAGTGGTCATCAAGTCTTCACTGCTGAATGGCTCGCTTTCCACAGCGGTTCCGTCGCTGCTGGTCTCACCGACAGCAAGACCACCATTGATATCACCACCACCAACAACGCATGACCATGAACGTGCCCAGTGATCGCGACCCGCGTTCTGGTTGATCCGCGGTGTGCGCCCAAATTCACCCATCCACATGACGACAGTGTCCTTGAGCAACTCACGCTGGTTGAGATCCTCAACCAAGGCACTCATGGCACGGTCGAGTTGTGGCAACTTCGTGTCTTTGAATAGAGCGTGGATGCCGCCATGGTTATCCCACCCACCAAGGTCAACCTCGACGAATGGCACACCGGCCTCGACGAGACGACGGGCCAGCAGACACCCTTGACCAAAACGGTCTGTGCCGTAGCGCTCTTTGACCTCTTCTGGCTCCTTCTCAACACGGAAGGCTTCCATTTGATCGCTGGTCATGAGATCGAACGTCTTCTTCAAAACCTTGGCATGCTCGCTGGCAGGCAGATCCCGCGTGCGCTTTGAGAAGCCGGTTTCAATCGTATCCAAAGCGGCCATCCGCTGAAGTAGACGATTGTCGTCAAGGTCCATTTTCAAGTTTCGAATCTGGCCATTGCTGGTCACCGAAAACGGTGACCACGCCATGCCTAAGAATCCTGGCCCGGCGCTGGCTCCACCCACCGAAACAAATGGAGGGATCTCAAGGTTAGGACGCTGATCCATTACTTCGTGAGCAATCACCGATCCGTAGCTAGGATGCTCGATGTTTGGATTCGGGACATAGCCTGTGTGCATGTAATACCGTCCACGATTGTGATCGGCTTCACGCGTCGACATGCTTCGCACGACGGACAGATGCTTCATCTGCTGAGCGACCATCGGCATGTGCTCACAAATCTGCAAGTCGCCTGTGGTTGAAATTGGCTTGAACGGCCCGCCAGTGGGCGCGCCAGGCTTGAGGTCCCAGATGTCAATCGTTGCCGGTCCACCACCCATCCACAACAAAATGGCTGACTTGCCATTCTTCCTCATCTCCTCAGCATTTGCCTTGATTGCACCACCCATGGTCATGGATGCAGTTGCAACTGCAGAGGAACCAGCGAGGTGCTGCATGAAATGGCGACGTGACATTCCGTTGGGAGTTTGCCAGTTGTTGAACATAAGAGTTAGCCTTTAAGGAAGAGAGAGTTTTTGTTCGTTGTTGTGGATACTTGAAAGATGGAAACGCACCGCGGAATTAGTCCGCAATTAGTGCTGCATGATGAATTCATTACTGTTGAGGATTGCCCACCACATGTCCTGCAACATCTCTTTTTCTTTACCCTTGCGTGCGATTAAGAGTTTGCTGGCAATCGTCATTTCGTTCCTGCTGGGTCGTCGAGCAAGCCCGGCGAGAAACAATTCGTTGACTCGATCGCGAGGTGACTTTCCGGTCTTCGATAGTCGGTCAATGAAACTTCCACCGGAGGTGCTGATTGCTTTCTTGGTCAAATCACCATTGAACAGCATCAGTGCCTGAGGGATCGAACCATTGAAGGTTGTTGCTTCGTCGCCCTCGTCGGTACCGAAAGCTACAACAAACTGCTGCAGCCAGCGATTCCGCTGTTGCTCCTGCTCCTCGTAACTCCCCTGAGAGGAAGCGTCGGTCGCCGTCACAAGAGACTGATACAGTTGCTCAGCACTCATCTGGCGCAGGTAGAAACGAGAGAACTTTGGCATCTCTCCGATCGACGGATCATCGATTTCATTGTTCGATCCAAGGACCGGAGCAAGGTTGTAAGGTCGGCTCAGCGTAATCCAGGTGATCAATTGCTTGAGGTCATAACTGTTCTTGCGAAACTCAGCAGACAGTTTTGTGAGTAGTTCTGGATGTGACGAAGGATTATGCGGTCCCAGATCGTCCACTGGCTTTGTGAATCCGAACCCAAGGAACAGGGACCACATTCGGTTGACACCCATTTTGTCCATGTTTTCGCTGGCCAACATCATCCGCCCAAGTTCGCTGCGGCGTTTGATATCGCTTACGAAGCCGCTGACCCCAATCGGAGTTCCGTCAGTGAAGACTGGGTAAGCAACACGTGTGAGACCGTTTCGAAGCTCGTAGAAAACCAACGCATCTTCGGGGTCGTTGGCCTCACCAGCAAAGTCTTCGTCGATTAGTTCCGCGTGATCGATGTCACGCGTGCCGTCAACGAAGCGTCGCAACGAACGTGTCTGCCGGAAGAACGAATTGAACTCCCAGAACATCTGCTGTTTCCACTGATTAAATGGGTGATTGTGACACTGCGTGCACTGCACCTGCTGCCCAAGGAAGATCCGGGAGGTACTGCTGGTTGCAAGCACGCCCTTTTCTTCATTCACCTTGTCGATCAGAAAGTTGACTGCTCCGTTGAAGTTGTCTGTACCGGGCTTGGTTGAACCCGTCGCTGTCACCAAATCGAAAACGATTTGATTATAAGGTTTGTTTCGTGCAAACGAATCACGCAGATACTTTTGCATCCCCGCGCGACTGATCATCGAGTCCCGTCCGTTGCCACCTGATTGCCCAATGAGAATATTGGTCCAAACAGTCGACCAATGACTGGCATACTCTTCGGTGTACTCATCATCGTGCAGCAGAGTATCGACGAGTGCCGCACGCTTATCCTTGCCTTTGGCGGCGACAAACTCGGACAGTTCACTTTTGCTAGGCACGCGTCCGATCACGTCAAGAAAAACGCGGCGGCACCACGTGGAGTCATCCACTTCGGGAGCCGGTCGAATTTCGAAATCTCGCCAACCCTGCTCGATCATCTCGTTGATCATCGTGACTTGAGTGGGAACCACCGGTCCGGCGGCCTCTGATGCCCTGAGCGGCAGCAGGGACGCGAGAATTAGCATTACGGGCAGGATCATTGAATATCGCGTCATCGTCGCTAGATTCCTTGGCGGTGGTTTCTTGATCGTCTGTAGGGTGAACGAACCATGTTGGAGCATGTACCCACAACGCGGGATAGAACAGACTTTATTCTATCCGAGGACTCAGGGGCCCTCAAACAGAGAGCCGGCATAGAACAATAGATAAAAGCACGGGAAATGCGGGCTTTTCCGGTAAGTCGGCCCAAACAGGCCTGTTTCAGCAGGTGAACCGGCGATCACCGCCTAAAACACGTCTTTTTTCCACTGCAAGGATGAAAAACGTGAACGCACGGAGGATTTCCCCACAAAAGAAGCTCTAAACAGCGGGAACCGCCTGTCTGGATCGCTCAGGATTCCGCAACTTTATCACTGATCGACTCCAGCAAGTCCCAGCTAGCACCATCGGTTTCAGCCTTCCAAAGATCTGATAATGCTTCGCCACTGATCAAACTCTGCACAACCCAAGCCATTGGATCTGGAATCACGATGGCAATCGCCTCGGTACCGCTCTTTCGAAGCACCTTACGAATCGCTTTGGCAACACGATCACGGGCATCACGAATTGACTCACCACCCGGAGGACAAACATCTGAGGGTGAATCCTGACCCTGCCGATAGACCTTTGGATGGTTCCGTCGCACCTCTTCGATTAGCTTCCCGTGCCACAAGCCATGATCAACATTTTTGAATGCGTCGATGACCTTGATGCGTATTTCCCGCCCCTGAGCGAGTTGCTGAGCGGTCTCACGAGCAGATTCACAGGGGGCGGTATAAATGGTCGCCACTGGAAAATCAGAGAGTTGTTCAGCGAG